>Ga0316613_10000924_pt1 | contig 20975 bp, 19 predicted proteins | sample OWC_soil_day10_C_2_FD_207647 | JGI IMG/M metagenome (GOLD analysis project Ga0316613, IMG submission 207647) | Wetland soil microbial communities from Old Woman Creek delta, Ohio, United States - OWC_soil_day10_CT_b | ecosystem: Environmental > Terrestrial > Soil > Wetlands | place: USA: Ohio...
ATGCTATTTCCAGCTACAGCCTGCTTGGTGCAGGCGAATCTGAAAGCCGTCAATGCAGCGGCATTTGATTTGGCAGCCGGTTGCTCTGGTTTTGTCTATGGCTTAATAACTGGCGCTCAGTTTATTCAGGCGGGATTATATAAAAAGGTTCTTGTAATCGGAGCGGAAACCTTGAGCCGTATACTAGATTGGACTGATCGCGGAACATGTGTGCTTTTTGGTGATGGCGCCGGCGCTGCTGTTTTAGGTGAAACTACGAATGGATTTGGTATTTTAGGCGCCGATCTTGGTGCGGATGGAACTGGCGGTGATTTTCTGAAAATGCCGGGTGGCGGTTCTAAAAATCCGGCATCGAAAGAGTCAATCGAAGGCAGAATGCACTATATACACATGACTGGCAATGAAGTGTTCAAGTTTGCGGTCAGGGTGATGGGAGAATCGGCTGTTAAATCACTGCAGTTGGCTGGTCTTGATTCTGATCAAGTAGATTTATTGATACCGCATCAGGCTAATATCAGAATTATTCAGTCGGCGGCTAAACGTTTAAAGCTATCAATGAATAAAGTTGCAGTTAATGTAGACAAATATGGTAACACATCAGCAGCATCTATTCCGCTTGCCTTGAAGGAATCTGTTGATTCTGGCAGAATAAAAGATGGCGATACTATAGTTTTGGTTGGCTTCGGTGCTGGTCTAACGTGGGCATCGTGTGTGCTGAAGTGGGGCAAGGAGGCTCAATATATTGCTAAATAGTCCGCTTTGCGAACTCTTAAATATAAAGTATCCGATATTACAGGGGGGAATGGCGTGGGTGGCTACGGCGGAACTGGCTGCAGCTGTGTCAAACGCCGGAGGTTTAGGGCTCATCGGAGCTGGTCATATGCCCCCAGATGCACTCAGAGCTGAAATTCAAAAGGCAAAAACATTGACTTCTCGTCCTTTTGGTGTCAATATTATGCTTATGTCGCCGTTTGTTAGAGATGTCATGGGCGTGGTTATTGAGGAACGGGTTTCTGTTATTACCACAGGAGCTGGCAATCCGGCCGAATATATCGGGGCACTAAAAGAAATCGGCAGCAAGGTAATACCCGTGGTAGCCTCGGTGGCTCTTGCAAGACGGTTAGAACGCGTAGGGGTTGATGCTATTATTGCTGAGGGCATGGAAAGCGGGGGGCATGTAGGGGAGATTACAACTATGGCACTGGTGCCGCAAGTTGTTGATGCAGTAAAGATTCCGGTTATAGCCGCTGGTGGCATAGGTGATGCACGCGGCATTATTGCTGCTTTTGCCTTGGGGGCGCGTGGGGTGCAGATAGGTACCCGTTTTGTTGTTGCCCAGGAGTGTATTGCTCATCCAAAATATAAAGAGGTTATTCTTAAAGCAAGAGACCGCTCGACGGTGGTTACAGGTGCATCTACCGGACATCCTGTGCGGATACTTGAAAATAAATTAGCGCGAAAATATGCCGAACTGGAAAAACAAGGCGCTTCTATTGAAGAGTTGGAACGGTTAGGGGCTGGCAAACTTAAAGCAGCCGTCCGGGACGGTGATATAAATCATGGATCAGTTATGCTGGGCCAAGTAGCTGGGATGGTCAACGAGACTAAAACTGTTGCCGCAATTATGGCAGAATTAGTTGATGGCATTCCGACGGTTTTAGCTAAGCTCCATTAAGTGGGGATATTTTGCTAATATAATTATAAATAGTAATATAAAGGGGATGCTTAAATATGTCGAAGACGGCATTTGTATTTCCTGGCCAGGGGTCCCAAGCCGTCGGCATGGGCAAAGAGTTATACGATAATTTTGCTGCGGCAAAAGCTGTTTTTCAAGAAGCTGATGAAGCCTTAGGGTTTTCAATTACAGAACTGTGTTTTAATGGTCCAGAAGAAGAACTGATGAAGACCTATAATACCCAACCAGCAATTCTTACTATCAGCGTAGCCTGCTATCGTGTTCTTGAGGAAGCTGGGTTAATACCTGATATTGTCGCTGGCCATAGTCTGGGAGAGTATTCTGCGCTAGTAGCAGCCGGGGCTCTTAGCTTTAAGGAGGCAGTTAGCTTGGTGCGTAAGCGTGGCCAGTTTATGCAGGAAGCGGTACCTTTTGGTGAGGGCGGTATGGCCGCAATACTAGGACTTGAGCGCAAAGTTATTGTTGATACTTGTAAAGCTATTGAGGCTAAAGGCAATGCTGTTCAGGCCGTGAATTTCAATTGCCCTGGACAAGTGGTTATTGCTGGTAAGACTGAGGCTGTGAATGAAGCGGTAAATGAGCTTAAACAGGCAGGTGCTAAAAGAGCTGTATCTCTCCCTGTGAGTGCGCCATTTCATAGCTCACTTATGAAACCAGCTGCTGAACGCTTGGCGGTCGAGCTTGAAAAACTTACTGTTAGCGATGCAAAAATTCCTGTAGTAGCTAATGTTAGCGGCGAGATTATTATCCAAGGTGACGCTATTAGCTCTTCGCTAGTAAGGCAAGCTGCCAGTCCTGTATTATGGGAAGATTGTGTGGCGCAAATGCTAAATTATGGTACTACAGTCTTTGTTGAGGTTGGTCCAGGTAAGGTGCTGACCGGTTTTACAAAGAAAATTACCAAAGAAAGCATTAATTTAAATGTAGAAGATACTGCGTCATTACAAAAAGCCCTTGATTATTTCAAGGAGGTTCGCTAAAATGCATTTAGATGATAAAGTGGCAATAATCACCGGAGCTTCCAGAGGCATTGGCCGAGCAACAGCGATTGTGCTGGCTAAGGCAGGTGCAAAGGTGGTAGTTAATTATTCCGGTAATCAGGCTGCGGCTGATGAAGTGGTGGCCTTAATAAAAGAAAATGGCGGAGAGGCCGTGGCGTTTCAGGCAGATATCTCTAGTGCTGAAGCTGTTGATGCTTTAATAAAATTTACCATTGCTACATATAGTCGTATAGATATTTTGGTAAATAACGCTGGTATTACTCGCGATAATCTGTTGATGCTGATGAAAGAACAAGACTGGGATGCAGTTATTAATACTAATCTTAAAGGCGTATTCAACTGCACGAAGGCCGTTTCGCGGATTATGATTAAACAGAAAAGTGGTAAAGTAATTAACATGGCTTCAGTTGTAGGTGTTACAGGAAATGCTGGGCAGTCTAACTACGCAGCAGCCAAGGCTGGCGTTATCGGATTTACTAAATCAATGGCTAAAGAACTGGCCTCGCGTGGAATTAATGTAAATGCCATCGCGCCTGGCTACATAGCCACCGATATGACTGATAAATTGTCTGATCAGGTAAAAACTGACTTAGCTGGTAATATCCCGTTAAGCCGTTTGGGAACGCCGGAAGATGTAGCCAATGCAGTATTATTTTTAGCATCAGATGCTGCAAAGTATATAACCGGTCAAGTTATAAATGTTGACGGCGGAATGGTGATGTAAGTTTATTTTTGGAAGGAGGTGAACATTATGACAAGTTTTGACAAAGTAAAAGACATTGTTGTTGAACAGTTGGGCGTTGATGAAGCTGATGTAGTTATGGACTCCACCTTTATTGATGACTTAGGTGCCGACTCTCTGGATATTGTTGAATTGATTATGGCTTTTGAAGAGGAATTCAATATTGAGATTCCTGACGAAGCGGCTGAAAAGATTAAAACTGTAAAAGATGCTGTGGAGTACATAGACAAAGAGAAGCAAGGTTAACACATTACCTGTTAAAAAAGAAAGTCCCGTGGAAGTTGTTTCGCGGGACTTTCTTAAAGGTAGTGTTTCTACTGATTGGAGGAGTTGTTACTTGAGGCTTCCTGAATTAAGGATTGGTCATCTGGTAGCTAAAATACCTATTATTCAAGGTGGCATGGCCGTAAGACTGTCAACTGCAAGATTGGCGGCCGCTGTAGCTGAAGAAGGTGGTATTGGCTTGATTGCGGCTTCTGGTATGACATTTGATGAATTGCGACAGGAAATTCGTTTGGCTCGTTCGCTTACAAAAGGAATTATTGGTATTAACGTCATGGTTGCTGCGCGGCAGTTTATTGGTCTTGTTCGGACCGCAATCGACGAAGGGATTGACCTTGTAGTTCCAGGTGCTGGCTTTTCTCGCGATGTATTTGGCATAGGTAAGGAGTCTGGTACTCCTATTGTTCCGGTGACTTCTTGGGTTAAAGGTGCGAAAATTGCTGAAACTTTGGGGGCTGCTGCTGTTATAGTTGAAGGAAAAGAAGCTGGGGGCCATCTCGGAACCGATCAACCTATGCGCGTTTTGGTGCCTGAAATTAAAAAGGCAGTAAAGCTTCCGGTAATTGCCGCAGGCGGTGTAATTAACGGAAGGGACATCGTGGAAGCTTTCAAGTTAGGCGCTGACGGTGTTCAAATGGGGACAAGGTTTGCGGCTAGTGATGAGTCAAATGCCGCCCCTGCCCTAAAGGAGTTTTATCTCAAGGCCAAGTCTGAGGATGTCGTCCATATTAAAAGTCCGGTGGGACTTCCTGGCCAAGCGGTAAAAAATCCTTATGCAGCGAAAATTATTGAAGGTACTGTCGAACCTCCTCTTTCGTGCGACGCCTGTCTAAAACATTGCGCTCGAAACTTTTGCATTATCAAGGCGCTAATTAGGGCCCAACAAGGGGATGTGGAAACCGGCCTTGTTTTCACTGGCGAGTACATTCATAAAATAGATGAGATATTACCTGTAAAAGAAATATTTGCGCGACTTCTTAATGAAGTCGAGTCAATACATACCTAACGAGAGGTGAACTACGTGAAAAAACGAGTAGTAATTACCGGTATGGGAGCAATAACACCGATAGGTATTGGAACAGATGCATTCTGGCAGTCTCTTGTAGCTGGAGTTTCCGGCATTACCCGTATTACCCGCTTCGATGTTAGTGAATATTCAACCCAAATCGGAGGGGAAGTAAAGGGGTTTGAACCCGGGGCTTATATGGACAAGAAAGATGCCAGGCGCATTGATCGGTTTATTCAGTTTGCGCTAGCTTGTTCCCATATGGCTTTTCGTGATTCGGGAATTAATCTGGAACAAGAGGATCGCAGTCGTATCGGTACGATAATTGGTACTGGCATAGGTGGCATGGAAACGCTTCATGACCAGTATAAAACACTGTTTGATAAGGGGCCAAATCGCATAAGTCCGTTCTTTGTTCCGATGATGATTGCCAATATGGCATCAGGTCTCACTTCGATAACTTTTGGACTCCAAGGTCCTTGTACTTGTGTTGTAACAGCCTGTGCTACAGGAACAAACTCTATTGGCGAAGCCTTTAAAACAATTCAGCGAGGTGACGCTGACGTAATGGTGGCTGGCGGTACTGAAGCAAGCTTGTCTCCAGCTGCTTTGGCAGGTTTTGCATCCATGAAAGCTATGTCAACCAATAATAATGAACCAGAGAAAGCCTCGCGTCCATTTGACCGCGATCGTGACGGGTTTATTATGGGTGAGGGTAGTGGTGTTGTTATTCTTGAAAGTTTAGAACACGCCTTGGCTAGAGGAGCCCGTATATACGCCGAAGTTGCGGGATATGGAGCTAATGCTGATGCGTACCATATTACTGCGCCAGCTCCAGAAGGATCGCAGGCAGCAAAATGCATGGCTTTGGCGATTAAAGATGCAGGCCTTGCTCCGACAGATGTAGACTACGTAAATGCTCATGGCACGTCAACTCCGTTAAATGATAAAAACGAAACCTTGGCTATAAAAACGCTGTTTGGCGACCATGCCTATAAACTGGCGATAAGTTCAACCAAGTCGATGACTGGACATCTTTTAGGTGCATCTGGCGGCATTGAATGTATTGCTTCGGCATTATCTGTGTATAATGACATGGTTCACCCGACTATCAATTATGAAAACCCTGATCCTGAGTTAGATCTTGATTATGTACCAGGGCAGGCACGTAAAATGGCTGTGAATGTAGCTATATCAAATTCCTTCGGTTTTGGCGGGCATAATGCTACTCTTCTTGTGAAAAAATATATCGGGTAATGGACAGGCAATATTCTTATTCGATGGAGTCTTTGTGTCGCAAACTGGGAGTACGATTTATTAATCCCGGGCTTTTATATCAGGCGTTAACCCATTCCTCTTACGCCAATGAGCGAAAGTCCGGGAACAAAGTACATAACGAGCGCCTGGAATTTCTTGGTGATGCAGTACTTGATCTAATTATTAGCGATTATCTTTATTCTAAATTTGCTCATCTTCCTGAAGGCGAGTTGACTAAAGCTAGAGCGGCATTGGTTTGTGAGGCTTCGTTGGCTAGGGTTGCTGGGGAGCTGGGGTTGGGCCAGTATCTCCTACTAGGTAAAGGCGAAGCTGCATCCGGTGGGCGAGAAAGAGTTTCAATACTAGCTGACGCTTTTGAAGCTGTTATCGGCGCTATTTACGTAGACCGCGGATTGGATGATGCACGACAAATTGTCCTTAGCTGTTTGGGGCAAGATTTGGCGACAATCGAGTCAGGTGAATATGTTAATGATTATAAAACGCTGTTTCAGGAAGCTGTTCAAAAAAACGGAGACGCTAAAATTGGCTATCAGGTAATTGCTGAGAGTGGACCAGACCATAGCAAGGTTTTTGAAGTTGTTGTACAGGTAGGCGGTGTAGAGTGGGGCTGGGGTTTTGGAAAAAACAAAAAAGAGGCAGAACAGAATGCTGCTAAACAAGGGTTACAGCAATTTAATAATAAGCATAGTTAATACAGGGGCAACCGGAGGTTGCTCCTGTATTAACTATTAAAGGTGTATATTGTGAAACTTTACATTATTCCAATGTTTATACCTCATTACGGGTGTCAGCACCAATGTGTATTTTGTGATCAACGAGCAATTACTGGACAAAATTATCCCGTACTCGCTGAAGATGTTGCTAAGACTATTAAACAACATCTTGACGCAATTGACCGGCCATATAAAATTGAGGTGGCGTTTTATGGCGGTAGTTTTACCGCATTGCCGAGTGAACTACAACTCAAGCTTCTAGCGCCAGCAAAAGAGGCGCTTGATCGTGGCCTGATTCAGGCGATCAGGCTTTCTACCAGGCCAGATGCTATTAGTGTTGAAATTGCACTAAGGCTAAAGAAAAACGGTGTTCAAACGGTGGAACTTGGAGCTCAGTCAATGGATGACAGGGTTTTAATGGCCGCTAAAAGAGGCCATAGTGCAGCTGCGGTTGAGAATGCCGTTGGCATATTAAAAAAAGTCGATATAAAGTGTGGCCTTCAGCTTATGCCCGGACTACCGAAAGAAGACTGGATAAGTTTAATAAAAACAGGGCAGCGAGTGGTTGAGCTACATCCAGATATAGTACGAATATATCCTACTGTGGTTATCAAGAATACTCCTTTAGCAGAGCTATTTTCCCAGGGGCAGTATAAACCGTTAACGCTTTCAGCGGCTGTTTCCCGGTCAGCATACTTGAAGTTGTTGTTTGAGCAGCATGAGATAACTGTAATTAGGACAGGGCTGCAGGCAACGGAGGGGCTTTCTGAACCGGGAAAAGTATTGGCAGGACCTTATCATCCTGCTTTTGGTGAAATGGTGGAAGCCTTTCTTTATAGCCTGATGGTTAGCCTGGTAATTGAAAAGACATACCCAATTTTCTCGCAAAAACTAACAATTCATCATCATCCAAAGGATCATTCAAAGGTTCGAGGAATATCAAATACAAACCTACAAAGCTGGCGAGCAAAATATGGTATAAAAGAATGTTTTTTCATACCGGACTGGAATCGACAGGGCGAGCTGGTCATACATTTTAATGGGTTGACTTCAATTGTAAATAAAACTATGTTATTCACTTAAAATACCAAAGCAGGAATTATTAGGAAAAGAGTAGAATATGATATTTAACATGAGGCCCTTAGCAGCAAAGGAGGTTAAGTAATGGAGATACTTAAAGTATCCGCATCATCGAGTCCTAAATCTGTAGCAGGTGCCCTTTCAGCCGTACTGCGGGAAAAAGGTACAGCCGAGGTACAGGCGGTGGGAGCAGGGGCAGTAAATCAGGCCATTAAGGCTATTGCTATTGCCCGAGGGTTTGTGGCACCAAACGGTATTGATCTTGTAGCAGTACCGGCTTTTGCCGAAATCTCCATTGATGGAGAAGAACGGACAGCAATACGTTTTATTGTAGAACCGCGGTAATATGGTCAAAAGTTACTAGATATAGAGGGCTTCTTTTAAAAATTGGTCTGTTGGGCTGATCGCCTGTGGTTGTTTCTTAGTTTTTCTTGGAGAAAAACCTATCCTCGCGTATATCGCGAGGTATTTTCTTGTCTGTAAATTAAATATGTTAAAGTACTGCTGTTCCACCTTAAGGGGGAGGAATTTCAAAATTATGCAGCGAAATATCTGATAAAATGCACAATAACGGTTTGGCTAAACCATACTGTGTTAAGGAACAATAACTGTAATGGCTAATGGCGATAGATGCGGCTAGATGAGGTGTAAAAAAATGACACAAGAATTAACAGGTGATGCTAAATTTAATTCATTTGCCGGAACTGAACAGGAAGTGCAATTTATTGCTAGTGTACTGAACCTGAAGAAGGACACTAAACTGCTTGATCTATATTGCGGCTATGGTCGGCATGCTATCGAATTAGCAAAAATGGGAGTAAATATAACTGGTATTGACGCTACCCAAGCTTTTTTAGATATTGCCAGACAAAAAGCTAAAGAAGAAAAAGTAGACGTTGCCTTTCGTCTGTGTGATATGCGTGAAATGGATTATACCTCTGAGTTCGATTATATAATAAATATGTTTGCAGCATTTGGATACTTCAGTGATGAAGAAAATGCTCAAGTCCTAAAAAGGGTAAGCAAGGCTTTACGTTCAGGCGGATTTTTCCTTATTGACATGATTAATCGGGATTGGATGGTGCGCAATAATCTTAATCGTTATTGGCGTCATCCTAGCGGAGAGTATGTATTATCCTACAAAATTGAGTTGAAGCACGGGATTGTAACTATGAACCGGATATTGATTAACCAGGTTACGGGGGACAAAACCCAGCACGAATTTGTTCTTAGGTCATATTCCCTGGATGAACTGACATCCATATTAGACAAATGCGGGCTAAAGGTGCGGTCAACTTATGGCGGTTTTGCTTTTAGCCGTTATGGCACTGACTCACCCCGGATGATAATAATTGCTCAAAAAGAATAATTCCTGGGAATACCCGGTCCAAAAAAGTCGCCACGAATTCGTGACGATTTTTTTGTTGCTTACCAAGTTTTAAAGAGGCGGCGATGGTTATTCTTAGCGCACAGATATCTTCTTAGGTCATAGGATAATAATGAGGAGGGTCTGACGGTGGAAGAAAAAATAATTCGTGTTAGTGGCAGGGTGATGAGTCGCAAAAGCAAAGTAGGCCTGGCTTTAAGCGGCGGTGGATTAAGGGGCGTTGCCCATATCGGTGTGCTAAAGGTTTTGCTTGAGAACCATATTCCTATTGATATGGTTGCAGGAACCAGCGCCGGGGCGATTATCGCAACTATGTACGCCTGTGGCTATACCCCGCTCAATATGCAAACCATCGCAGAAAACTTGGACCTAAGCAAACTGGTCGACTTAAAAGTAACTGTTGGTGATCTCTTTAAACATGGTACGAAATGGCTATTAAGCGGGAAATTTCGGTTTTGGTCAGTTTTGCCTACCGGATTGGTAAAAGGAGATAAGATTGAGCAGTATTTTGAAACTCTGTGGCAACGGCAAACTGTACGGGACACTAAAATTCCGTTAGCAATTACGGCCGTTGACATAAATTCTGGGGATACCGTTTTTTTTACTACTCCGCTAGAGCGCAGACGGGGTATTTTAAATGCCCGCTATTATAATAATTCTTTACTGTCAGATGCAGTGCGGGCTAGTATTTCTATACCCGGAATATTTTTTCCTAAAAAGTATCGCGGGATGATGTTAGTAGATGGGGCAGTTAAAAACAATGTGCCTACAGATATATTACGGTATATGGGGGCTGATATTGTTATTGCTGTAGACCTAGGTTATGCTGGTCAGCCAAATAACGATATTAAGTCAGTGGGGGAAATATTATTACAATGCATTGATATTATGGGACGGGAAGTTACATTGTTAAAAGGCGAGCAGTACGCCGATGTTATTATACGACCAATTACTGGTGATATTTCGTTTAAAGATGCCAAACAGGTTAAACTATGCGTCAATAGAGGCTCAGAAACTGCGTGGAAAAAGATTGATGAAATAAAAAGGCTTGTTCCGCGACAAAAGTTACCTAGAATTTAAGCTTCACATAACATAAAATGTAACCGCCATTTTAGTACAGGAGGTACAGGAAAATGGAGAGAAAAAGGATTTTTGAATTGTTTCAAGAATTGCGCGGTATTGAAAATGTGGTAGGGGTCGGCAATGGGATTAAACAAGTGAGAGGAGAAAATACCGGCAAGCAAGCTGCTGTTATATTAGTTAAAAAAAAGTATGCAAAAGATAACCTTAGAAGATCGGCAATTATACCCAAGAGAATCGATGGAATGCTTACAGATGTGGTTGAAGTAGGGGATATACGTTTGTTTGATGCTGGACGGACGGAACGTCAACGTCCAGCTAAACCGGGAATAAGTATTGGACATTTTAGAATTTCCGCCGGTACTTTTGGAGCGGTTGTTAGAGATAACAGTACTGGTCGGCCGCTGATTTTATCCAATAATCATAGTTAGTTTTAAACGAAACAATAGATTTAAAGGTTGATAATTGTAGCTTCTAATCTTTTTCTAATTTTCTTTTAAACATGCTGTCAATCGCTGCGGCAGGACGATTTTTGGCAGTTTGCCTTAGGTGAACATAATAGTCGCTTGTGAAGCTTGTTTTAGCATGGCGGGCGGCAGCAGAAATACTTTTATCATCTAGACCGCTTTCCCATAGCAAGGTGGCAAAGGTATGACGCATATCATGCGGGCGAATGACAGGCAAGCCTGCTTTTTTTAACAACTTGATAAATGCAGCATAAAGGTAATCAGGAAGATAAGGAGAACCGTCGGAGTGGGCCCATGTAAAATCAAGGTTTTTATAGTTAGGGCCATTTTTTAGCTGATATTCTTTTTGCTGTAATTGTTCTTGTTTAAGGGCGATAATAACGATGTCAGATAGAACTATTCTTGACTTGCTGGCCATTGTTTTAACCTTGCCAAGTTCTAAAGTTTTGGTTAATGGATTCCGATCAAAGCTGTGTTGGATATCTGCTGTTTTAGTTTCGATATCAATATCCTGCCATCTAAGACCGCATATTTCGCCACGGCGCAGACCACACAAAAAACCAAGAACACAAGGTAAATAAAGATTGGTGCTTTTTGCTGTCAGCAATAATTTTTCGACCTGCTCTGGTGAATATATGGCGTTTTTAGGTTCAGTACGTTTTGGCAACTTGATGTATTCACAAGGATTTTTGGTTATGATTTGCCACTCTTCTGCTTTTCTCATTGCACATTTGAAGATGGCCATTTGTGTTCCAATAGAATTTGCTTTAATGCCTCTAGCGAATTCAGCATTAATGTGCTCTTTTATTTGAAGTGGAGTAAGTTTTTGTATTTCAATACCGCCAATGTTTTTGCAAATATTAATGACTTGCATGGTGTAATGGTAAATTGTACGTGGCCGGAGGCTAGGCCTTATTTCAATATCAAGCCATTTGTCGAGATATTCTTTGACAGTTAATTTGTTACTTGCGACTGTTTCACCGCGTTCAAGATCTATGAGTAATTGGCGCTCAAGTTTTTCAGCTTTTTGACCACTTTTATCGTCGGCTATTGGACCAGCGCGATACCATTTTTGTTTTTTCTTTCCGAAGGTATCTTTGTAAGAAAGGACTACATACCAAGTATTTCCTTTCCGCTGAATGCTAATGGAATCACCCCCTAAATTATCAGATAGACTTAGATTATATTGATGTTACAAATGGCTGATTTTCTATAGTATGCTGGAGAGATAGTAAACGTTCCTTTGATTATTGCAATATAAATAGCTAAAGGCAGGTCTATCGCTTGATAGTAACCTGCCTTTAGCTATTTACTAGTGGCGGTGAAGGCTATTGAAAGTTTGATTATATATTAGGTATTGACGTTTTTGAATTCTTCTTTTTTGCGTTTTCTTAATAAAAAGTGACAAAAAATTCTAAAGATCCTTTACTTATTACTACATAATATGCTAAAATAACCAATATATAAAAAAGAAATTTTAATATATTGCAAAATGCGATAGAAACGTCTAAAAAGTTGCTTTGCTAAGTATTTAGAAAACGATGATTAAAGAATTTGTATCAGAAGGAGAAAAAATGAGTTTAAAATTTAAATATTATAGTGCAAATTTATTAGTCATCTATTTGGTATTAGCTTTTTACTTAAACAACAAATATTATATTGATTTTTTGCGAATAGAAACGCAATATATTTTAGGCTGCTATGCTGTTCTCTATACACTCGGAGGATTTATATATTACTACTTTATAGATGAGAAAAAGGTATCGGAAACAAAAGGTTACATAGCATTAAGAACAATTCGGAATTTTTTAAAACATTCTATTGTATATCTTGGGAAGTTTACATCTGACCCTAATTTCAAAATGCCCCACATTAGTTTCACAGAAAAAACCAATCTTTTGTTTTTAGCTGTAAAAATATTTTTTTTCCCGATTATGATTAATTTTATATTTGGTAATATTGATTCGGTTATCAGAGGCTATGCTGCCTGGACGTTAGACTATAATGTTGAATTAACAGTAGGTGCATTCAATAATGCCATCTATCCACTTTTATTTGGGCTGTTATTATTGGTGGATTGTTCAATATTTACCTTTGGCTACATGGTAGATGCGAAAATTTTCCGCAATAAAATTCGCTCTGTGGAACCAACGATGCTTGGCTGGATAGTGGCTTTACTCTGTTATCCTCCGTTTAATAATATCACCAATTATTATATTTCTTGTTATGCAGATGATTATGCTGTTTTTGATTCTGACAATATAACGTTTTTAGCAAGATTAACGGCGTTAATGCTGTTTACTATATATGTTTGGGGATCTGTTGCATTAGGTATGAAGGCCTCAAATCTAACTAATCGCGGTATAGTCACAAATGGTCCCTACGCTTATGTGCGTCATCCGGCATATATATCAAAAAATCTTGCTTGGTGGATTAGCATATTCGCAATTAATACTCCAACAGCCTATATTGGAATGATATTCTTATCTTTTATCTATTTTATGCGTGCAATAACTGAAGAGCGGCATCTTATTACAGATCCAGACTATCAAGAATATTGTAAAGTTGTAAAATATCGCTTTATACCTGGACTATACTGACATTTTGGTGGACAGGTTAACTGATAAAATAAATTAGCAAGCAAATACTGATTAGTTTCTGTTTTTAAGCATAATTCTTTGCCCAAAAAGGGGGGATTTAGCGTCTTTGTATTGGTGTTTTTTCCTTTAGCGACTGACTGAAAAATATCTACTAGCAATGATTTATTAAAGAGGTGATATTTTAATGTTATGCCAGATTATGAGAGTTGTTCGAAATAGACGAGGGCAAGCCATGGTTGAATTTGCGCTGGTATTGCCGATTTTTATTACGGTAGTGTTGGGAGCAATTGATTTTGGCAATGTCCTGTTTCGTCAGGCGATGCTGGCAGAGGCAACTCGAAGAGGTGGACGGGCGGTATCGCTGATAGCTACTAATAGCACGTCTGCAGTTGCTACAGCGACTGCAACAGATGAAATTCACAAGTTAGTTCAGGATTGCACTGTTACTGTATCGACTTTGTCAGTGAGTAACCCGACTAAAATTACAGCAGTGGCGAGTGTACCACTACTAACTCCAGTAGGAAAACTTTTTGTGGGGAGTTCGTATACCATTAAGTATGTAGCCACTGTTTATCAGCAAGGAGCTAATTCGGCTAAATCTTCTACTCTTCCAACAAGTTCGACAACGTCAACAAGTTCGACATCGAGTTCGACGTCGTCAACATCAGGTACGACAACAACAAGTTCGACGTCGTCAACATCGGGAACGACAACAACAAGTTCGACATCGACATCGTCGGGTAAGACGTCAACGAGTTCAACAACAAGTTCGACATCGACATCGTCGGGTAAGACATCAACAAGTTCAACAACAAGTTCGACATCATCGGGTAAGACGTCGACGAGTTCAACAACGAGTTCAACATCGTCGGGTAAGACGTCAACAAGTTCATCGTCGACATCGTCAGGTCAAACGTCAAGTTCGTCAACAAGTTCATCGTCATCGAGTTCGTCATCGTCATCGAGTTCGTCATCATCATCAAGTGGGTGTGTAAACCTGTGAGCCGCCGAGAAATTTGTTGGGTAAAAATACTGATTGATAGTCCCGGCCGTGGGATGAGTGAGGTGCTTTATAGTGCTGAGAAGGATAAGTAAATGTTTCCGCAATAATGGTGGACAAAGTATTGTCGAATTTGCCATAATTGTGCCGGTTCTCTTATTTTTGTTAGCAGGAATCATAGATTTCGGGCGTCTAATATACAGGTATGAAATGGTTGTTCAGGCTACTCGTGAAGCTAGTTTAGCAGTCGCCAAAAGCGGTAATCGGAAAACAGCAAATACAGCTGCATTAGCTTACTTAACTGCTGGCGTTAATGCCACTGTAGTTGATAACTTAACGGTTACTGTGAGTCCTACTCCTATGAAAGCTGCTAATCCAGTAACGGTTACAGTATCCTGCTCAATGAATATGCTTTTTCCGGTTATGAGTGCTATTTTGTCAAGTCCTTATACAGTTTCAAGTACGTCAACGGTTATGTTACAGACGTCTCCTACAAACTGACGGGTCTACTCTTCAAGTAATAAGTTTCCCTGTTCTGATTCAACATTGTTAATATGCATACTTTATTTAAAGTTGGTGATGATGGTGTTTAAAGTTATTGGAAATAACAAGGGACAAGTCTTGCCCATTGCTGCAATTGCTGTGGTAGTTATGATTGGTGTCAGCGCAGTGGTGATAGATCTGGGACATCGAGCAGTGATCAAGAGCAAGCTGCAGGCGGCAGTTGATCAAGCTGCCCTTGCCGGTGCTGCTTCAACCAATAACAGTGATATTGTCGAAAGTACTATAGAAAGCGTAGCCCAAAGCTATGCTCAACAATCGCCGGGGAAGTCAAGCGATACCGTAACTGCAGATGCTACAGTAAACGGATCTGGGGTACTTGTTAAGGTGACTACCAGTCGAACAATACCAGCTTTTTTTGCTTCTGGTGGTTCGGTAACTGTGACTGCAACTGCAAAAGCTGTTGCGGTTCCTGCTAATTCGCTGCCGGCTGGGATTGCTGCGCCTTTTGTAATGGAGGCACCTACCAATATGACGTGGGATGGCTCACATACTCAGCAATATACGATGAAGATTAATCCAACAGGCGCGAATGAGTTCGGCTATGCGAATATTTGTTTCAAAAACAACGCAACAGATAGTGAGTATCTTAGTTATCTAAAAAGTGGTGATCCCAATGTACTTACAATTGATGATACGTTATATTATTGGTCTGATGCTACAGGCGGTCAGCTTGGGGTAAACGCATTTATGACAAGGTTGACTTCAGATACTAATACAAATTATGACAGCTTAACGGTTGGCGAAGCCAGGCTGATGATGGTACCGGTGGTAAGTAGTTTACCTAGCGGTCTAGCCAAATACTATTCGGGTGATAAACTTAAAATCCAAGGATTCGTTGGGTTTTTCCTTCAATCTGTTGACACGGGAACGGCGGTAGTTAAAGATGGGGTTACGTATTATCCAAACCTTCAAGTCAAGGGACGTTTTGTGAAAGTATCTTTGCCGCCAACTACTAGTGCGAGCACAGCATCTTCATATTATGGGCCGGTAAATATTTATTTGGTTGATGATGATTGGACGTGGTCTTAAAGATTTGGGGGGAGATTTCTTTAAAAGCTAGAGAACTAACTTGCTATGTTAAAACCAGACCAATAAAACCGCTTAGAACTTAAGTTTTAAGCGGTTTTATAATTTACGCTCTCTTGATTAAGAGCTTGCCGAGGGGGCTTAGGATACTTACTTATCTAGCTTTGAATGGGCTACCTGATTTTAAATGAGATTGAGTTATAAAAAAAATTCAAGTAATTTTACTATGAAATGCAAAAAGTTCACAAAAAGTTCACAGAAAGTTCTGGTTTGGACGCTTGTCTCAGTAATTATAGGTTGGTAACATAATAAGTAATGAACAGGATTTAATAAGCCGGAAAGTAGCAATGGATTAGAGAATTATCGCCAGGACAAGGAGTGATTTTAGTGATAAAGACTATGCCAATAAGAAAGCGATTACGTACAATACCGATGAAAACAAAGGTAATTACTGGTGTGGTTGTTTTGCTGATTTTGCCTTTGGCGATATTTGGGTTTCATAGCAAGAACGCAGCAAATAATCCGCGGTCTGAGGTAAAGCCGAATGTCGATATTATGACCGTACACCGCAAAGATATGATGAAAACTATTGAATTAACCGGCAAGACGGTACCGGAGTCCCAGGTAGATATCTCAGCTAAATATTCCGGCAAAATAATTCAAGTTAATGTTGAACTCGGCCAACCGGTTGAGCCTGGTCAGGTGTTAGTTGTTCAGGACACTAAGGATATCGACGCAGCCTTGACACAAAATGAGGCTGCTTTTCGCGGCGCCAATGCCGATGTAGTGGAAAGTAATGCTTCGTTTAGAGCAAGTTACCAAAAAGCTCAGGCAGATTATAAGTTGAGTTCAATAAATTATGAACGGTATAAGGCTATATCTAAGATGGGTGGTGTGTCGAGAGAGGCTTTGGATAATGCTGAACAGCAAATGAATGCTGCAAAAGCGGCTTTGGATACATTAGCTAATCAGGTTTCATCAGGAAGTGCGGCTGTTGTAATGTCGAAAGAGGCGATTAGGGACAAAGCTGCTGGGGCGATTGACGCCCTGGAAAATCAGAGAAATGACATGGTTATACGTTCGCCGCGAGCAGGAGAAATTGGCTATCGGCAGGTGGAAGTCGGCAACTTGGTTCAAGCCGGGCAGAAGCTGTTGTCGATTGTTGATAATAGCAATATCTATGTTGATTGCTCCGTCTCAGAGCAGGACATCGGGCTATTTAGGACTGGGATGACTGCGTCAATCGTAATTGATGCAGTTGGTAAGAACTATAATGGTAAGATTATTTATGTCAGTCCAGCAATTGATGCTGCCACACAGTCCTTTTCTGTTCGTCTGGCCCTAGATAATACCGATAACACACTCAAGGCTGGAATGTTTGCCAGGACTGATTTTACTTTGCTTCTTAGACCGCAAACTTTATTTGTGCCGAAAGAAGCTGTGACTTCTTTGAATGGAAAGGACCGAATATTTATCGTCGATGAAAATAATCAAGTGATAGAACGCGTTATCCAAACTGGCGCGCGTAACGATAGTAGTATTGAAATTATCGCTGGAATTAACGAAGGTGAAAAAGTTGTCATTTCTAATCTAGCACGGCTAAAGAACGGAATGAAGGCTAATCCTGCCGTAGTGTCAGAGTAGTAAATACAGACAATTCGGGGTGGTACAATGAATATTACTAGATTTTCCATACAAAGACCGGTAGGAATAACTATGATTGTTATGCTTTTTGTGGTGCTGGGACTATATAGCCTTCAACGGATTGGGGTTGAACTTCTTCCGGCGCTAAATTCGCCCTATGTAACAGTTTCTGTTCATTACACTGGAGCCGGTGTAGAGGAGATGGAAAATCAGGTCATTAAGCCATTGGAAGAATCGTTGTCTTCAGTGGCTCATTTGAAGCATATCACGTCAATCGCCAGTCCTCAAAACGCCAGAGTTATTATGGAGTTTGACTTTACAGCCAATACCGATATTGCAGCTATCGACGTTACTAAACAGGTAAACTCAGTTAGAAAAAAATTGCCTGACGGCATTGACGAACCTGTTGTCGTAAAGCGTGATATTAATGCCACTCCGATTATGGAGATTGCAGTTGTGGCTAATGATCCCTTGAGTGATGTATATTCGGTTGCCAATAATGTTTTTAAGGAACGGTTAGGTCGCGCTGACGGAGTATCCGAGGTACAGCTTTATGGTGGACGGGATAAAGAGGTTGCTGTAGAGGTCGATCGCAATAAACTACGATTTTATAACCTTTCAATAAGTCAGATAATCAGTAAAATTAAGGGGGAGAACGTTTTACTCCCTTCGGGTACGGTATATAATGATAAAACTCAGGCTGATGTCCGGTTACTTGCTCAATATCTAACACCTGAAGAAATTGCGAAATTAGAGGTAACCAACGGCAACGGAATATCGATACCGCTAAAAGATGTAGCGACAATAAAAGAACAGGATGCCCGTGTAAGCCGCTACAGCCGAACCCAGGGGGCTGACGCGATTTCTTTGTCGGTATATATGAATAGTGATGCCAACATTGTTAATACTGCTAAAAATACGATGGACCAATTGGCTACATTAAAGGCGGAATACCCAGACTATCAATTTGTGATTATAACTGACTCGTCACAATATGTTAATAATTCATTGCATAATACTTTAGCAAGCTTGATTGAAGGTCTTTTTACTACTGGCCTGGTGCTATATCTGTTCTTGCGTGGCTGGCGGTCTACTGCGGCTGTTATTATTGCCATTCCAACATCGATTATAGCCACTTTTTTTGCTATGTATATAGCCGGTTTTACTTTTAACATGATGTCATTAATGGGGCTGGCCTTGTGTATTGGAATTTTAGTTGATGATTCCATTGTTGTGCTGGAAAATATTCACCGACATATGAAATTGGGTAAAACGGCAGCTGTTGCCGCCGAAGAGGGACGTACCGAAATCGGTATGGCGGCTATTGCGATTACGCTATGTGACGTTGTAGTTTTTATGCCGATTGCATTTATGAATGGGATGACAGGACAGTTCTTTCGTCAATTTGGTCTTACAATAGTTTTTGCTACTTTGTTTTCAATGTTAATATCATTTACGCTTACTCCGATGTTAGCATCAAAGCTTTTTAAAAATGGACTTAGTGAGCCTACGGGACATGTTTGGACTTTTATGGATCGATTGGAGAAAAGCGCGATTGTTAAATATGAAATTTTTCTGCGCTGGGCACTGGCTAACAGGAAAAAAGTTGTTGCCGGGGTTTTAATTATGTTTATTTTGGCGGTAGCTCTGATTCCGCTGGGAATTATCGGAGCTGAATATATGCCGCGAACTGATGAAGGCAGTTTTAGGATTGCTGTGGAATTACCGGTTGGGCAAAATATTCAGCAAACTAATATTGCTATTGCAAGTCTGGAACAGTATCTAGCAACTATTCCAGAAGTAACGAAGTATCTTTCGAGTATCGGTACGCCGACAAGCAATGCCGGATCGATATCGGTTCAATTAGTTGACCGGAAAGACCGTAAACATACCGTGTGGGAGGTAACTGATCAGGTTAGGGCATACGCGGCAAAAAATATGCCGAATGTGATTATAAGGGTTAGTGAGACACAGTCCTCTGTAGCTGGTGTATCAGGTACCAGCGGTAGTGGAGGTGGCTCTTCTGCACCAGTCCAAATTCAATTACTTGGCGCTAATTTGGATAGTTTAATTAAAGCAAATTATAAACTCCAAGCTGTTCTTTTACAGGTCAGGGGATTAAAAGATGTGAGAAGCACATATTCCGAGGGGATGCCAGAAATTCAACTAAGCGTTGATCGGGAAAAGCTCAAGTTTTATAACACTTCAGTTGCAGAAATTACCAATGTTTTTAATGCTGCGATAGTCGGTCAACAAGCCGGGGTTTATGCCAATGATCCGACCAATGATGGACAGGATACTGATATTATGGTCAGACTGAAAGGCAGCGACGGTTTTACGGTATCAGACATTCGATCACTGCCGATAATGGCGGGCAACCACCAGATATCAATCGGTGATGTTGCGAAGATAACGGACGGGACTGGTCCGGTTCAGTTATTTAGATTTGATAAACAACGGACGATTACTATTACTGCTAATATTACTGACAGGCCGCTAAAGGAGGTTTTAAATGAATTGGCGCAAAAGATGACTCCGGATGTTTTGGGACAAAATATAAGTTATCGTTTTGCTGGTCAGGCAAGCAGCATGGATGATACTTTTAGTGAAATGTATCAGGCACTAGCTTTGTCGCTAATTCTTGTTTATATATTACTGGCGGTACTTTATGAGTCGCTGTCAACGTCATTGATCAGGATGTTTTCTCTGCCGTTAGGATTAATTGGTTCGCTGCTATTTTTGGCGGTGACTCACAATACCTTAAATCTATATTCGCTAATCGGGATTCTGATTATGGATGGACTTGTGGCAAAAAACGGAACCTTGCTTTTGGATTATACCCTTACTCTTATGGAGCAAGGCAAAAATGCATATGACGCGATTATCGAGGCGGGTAAGACCAGACTTAAGCCTATTTTTATGACAACAATAACAATGGTAGTTGGTATGCTGCCTACAGCATTGTCGGTTACCGAGGGGGCGGAAACCCGGGTTAGTATGGCTTTGGTACTAATAGGTGGGCTATTAACTTCAACGGTATTTACCCTGATAATCATTCCGATAATATTTATTTACTTTCAAAACATACCGTTAGGCAATTTAAACGTTGGTGCCGTTTTGAAACGGTGGAAGAATGGATTTCGTCAGGGAGAATAGGTTTCGGTTATGGGTTTACTTTTCAGTGTCTAATCTATTTTCTAAACTATTTAACGCTTTTAAAATCTAACTTTTTAATGTCTTGTCTGGCTTGTTCAAATAAGTATGAGGAATGCTAAGCCCTGTAGGGGCGGATTTATGTATGGTAGCATAAAATATTATTATATCCAATAATCATGTTAAGTTTAAGTAAGTTGGCAATGGTGCTGGCGAAGTAGTATTGTCTTCTGTCTATCTAACAATTATCTAACAA
>Ga0316613_10000927_pt1 | contig 20963 bp, 19 predicted proteins | sample OWC_soil_day10_C_2_FD_207647 | JGI IMG/M metagenome (GOLD analysis project Ga0316613, IMG submission 207647) | Wetland soil microbial communities from Old Woman Creek delta, Ohio, United States - OWC_soil_day10_CT_b | ecosystem: Environmental > Terrestrial > Soil > Wetlands | place: USA: Ohio...
TGTCCTATATGATAGAGGAACAATCAAGGTCGTTGTTTTTGCTTGCTTAGTTATTGTATTAGCAGTAGTGCTCACAGGAAGTATAAGCTATTTTATCACCCGAAATGCTACTGTAGATAAGCTGAAATCCCGAGACCTCGTTTATATTGTTGAGTCTATCTCTTCTAAAATTGATAGTCGCATTGAGCGAGCAAAAGAAACATCTTTAATTCTGGCAAAGGACCCAGCAATCATTCAATGGATTGCTGGTGCAGAGCAAGACGAACGGTTAGGTGATTATTCCAAAACAAAGATTAATAATATTGCGCAAAATTACGACTATGCAAATGCATTTATTGTTAGCGCTATTACAAATCATTATTGGGCTGAAGGATTTAAACTCATTCAAGTTATGTCACCCACTGATCCGAATGCAAAATGGTTCTATGATGCACTTAAATCTGAAAAAAATATTGCTTTGAATATAGACTATAACAGTGGCAGACAAGATACTTTTGTCTTTTTGAATGCTTTGGTTGGTGATGTCAATAATCCCATAGCAGTAACGGGTATAGGACTGAGTCTTAAAGACATAGCTCAAGATTTTCAGAAATACAAATTTGGCGAGGACAGCAATTTATGGCTAATCGATAGTAATGGAAAAATCTATTTGTCTGATAATTTAAATGATAATGGAAAATATATTCAGGATTTCATTCCTAGCAATATAGTTTCTCAAATTATTGGGGAGAAGGATAGTACTTCCTCGACTCCAAAAATAATGGAGTACATAAATGCAAATGGAGAAACGGTAGACTTGGCTTATAAGTCTACAAAGTCTACGGATTGGAAGTTAGTATTCCAAATTCCTCGTAGTGAGAGTATTGCCATTCTTGGTAACATTAAGCTTAATACTATAATCGCCAGTTTAATTGCACTCATCTTGATGATATTTGTTTTTTATGTTATTTCTCACCGGATTGCGGATCCTTTAAAACGTGCTCTTCTGATTACAAAAGAGATGGAAAAACAGGTACGTGAACGTACTCAAGAGTTGACTGAAAAAAATCAGAAGATAATTGATAGTATTGATTATGCGAAAAGGATTTAGGAATCTATTTTGGCAACGCCAGAAGAGTTACGAGATGTACTCGGTGACTATTTTATTCTTTGGAAACCTCGGGATATAGTTGGCGGCGACTTTTATTGGATACGTCGGATTGATTCTGAGTCCACTCTCGTTGCTTTGATAGATTGTACTGGACATGGTGTACCGGGTGCGTTTATGACAATGGCGGTGAATTCTATTTTAAATCATATTGTGGATCAAAATTATACTGAACCTGCTGATGTTTTGGCAGAATTAAACCAGCAGATAAAGGCGACTTTGCATCGGAATGATCATTCTCATATGACTGACGATGGTTTAGACATTGGAATTTGCCGCATTGATAATAACAGGCATTTAATCTTCTCAGGAGCAAAAATACCACTTTATATCAAAAGAGACGACAACGTCAGTACGATTAAGGGGAATCGAAAAAGTCTTGGCTATCGTCGTTCTAAAGATGACTTAGAATTTACCAGCCATAGCTGGGAAATTCAAGATGGTGATACCTTTTATATGACAACAGATGGGTATATTGATCAAAATGGTGGGGAGAGGGATTATCCTCTGGGAAGAAAAAGACTGTTTCAAACTATTCTTGCAGAAGGTGCGAAAGACATGGTGAGGCAAGAGGAAGTTATTGAAATGTTGCTAAATGAGTATATGGGAAATGAGACTCAACGAGATGACATCACAGTGCTGGGATTCTCATTGAAGTAGTGGGTAGGTGTTTATTCGTGGATAAAATTAGTTATGAGGACTTATTTGAAGATGAGAAGAAAGTATTGCAGTCGGGCGTGGCAGATCTAACAGATCCTCGCTATTGCGATAACGAATTATTGCCACGCTATAAATTCTTAGTAGACCATTACCGGAAACTACTTAAAATTAGTAAAAAAGTTGTTTCTATTAGTGATAGTCAGGGGCGTCTATTGAATTGGCATCAAAGTGAAATGCAAAATTTATTAGATAATGCAAATCAGGGCTTTTTAACGTTCGGTCGAGATTTTAAAGTGGATCGGCAGTATAGCATCGAGTGTACGAGAGTCTTTGGTAGAAAAATAGCAGGGAAATCCATAATCCAGCTTCTGGCGCAGGGGAGTGGCACGTTACAAGAGACACTCCATGAAATATTAGAACAGGTATTTTCTTGCCCGAAGGGGCTTAAATATGTAGAATTGAAGAAATTTCCAGCAATTTTTCGCATTGATTCTAAAGATATCCATGTAGAATGTAAGCTAATATTGCAACAAGACGATGCAGTGGAACACACTCTAGTTATGATGATCTTAACGGATATTTCCGAAAAATTGAAAGCGGAAGAACAGATTCGATTTCTGAGTTATCATGATAAATTAACATCTCTTTATAATCGGACATATTTTGATACAGTGCTGGCGGAATTAGAAAAAAAAGAAGTATTACCTCTCAGTATAATAATGGCTGATATGAATGGGCTTAAACTGGTTAATGATGTTTTTGGGCATCGGCAGGGGGATTTACTATTAGTAGCAATGGCAAAGGCGATGCAGAAATCTTGTCGAGAGTCGGATATCATCGCTCGATGGGGAGGTGATGAGTTTGTTATTTTACTTCCTAAGACAAGCAAAGAAGAATGTTTAAAAGTTTGTGAGCGAATTCATACTATCTGTGATGAGATAATCGAATGTGGCATTCCATTGAGTGCGGCAATTGGTAGGGCAACCAAAGATGCGGGGAACGCCTCTCTTTTAGAATTACTTACTATAGCAGAAAATAGAATGTATAGCGATAAGCTAATAAAAAGCAGAGAGTTTCGTAAGACTATTGTCACTAATCTTGGAGAGATGCTCATTAGCCGTTGCTTTGTAAACGATGGTCATCAATTAAGAGTGAAGCAATTGACAGCCGATTTCGTTGCTTTCCTCAATATTGACATAACATCTGCTGAGTTAAAGCTATTAGAGAGACTTGCACAGCTTCACGATATTGGTAAAGTTGCCATTCCTAGTGAGATATTGGGAAAGTCCGGCTCGCTGACACCAAGTGAGTGGGATCTAATAAAGAGCCACACTGAAATTGGCTATCGTATGGCTCAGTCTATCGGTGAATCGAGTTTAGCAGAAATCATCCTTACACTTCATGAGCGATGGGATGGAATGGGATATCCCTGCGGATTAAAAAAAGAACAAATTCCTCTTTGGGCGCGTATATTTTCTATTGTTTATATTTATGATGTTATGACCCACGATCGCCCTTATAAGAAAGCATTTGATAAAAAAACGGCTTTAAGAGAAATTGAGTTGGGAATTGGTACTCAGTTTGACCCAGATATTGCAATCCGTTTTTTAGAGCATATTTCTCTAAAATATAAAAAAGCTGGTGTATAATGAGAAAGACATGGCGAATTATCTACCTTATAATTATACTATTTTGCGGTTTCTCGTTGAGTTTTCCAGTAGTCGAAGCGGCCTCTGATCAGGAACTGCGAGAAATAACAGCACAGCAAGATATAGTTGTGGTGGTAGAGAAATCGATAAATAAAATGACGGTATTTTATCAGGGGAAACCGCTGAAAAGTTTTTTATGTGTATCAGGTGTAAATTCTCAAGGTGACAAGCAAAGGCAGGGGGACAATCGTACCCCAGAGGGGCGATTTTTTATCACAGACAAGGAATTATTGAATGATGATCCTTACTTAGGTCATAAATGGATGGGGATCAGCTACCCTGATATACCTCATGCACAAAAAGCGTTGGAAAATGATTTGATTAGTTTTAATCAATATCAGGAGATTGTTTCTGCTAATGAGAAAAAACTGCAGCCACCACAAGATACCCCATTAGGAGGCTGGATTGGTATACATGGGGGGCGGGAGGATTTAACAAAGAAAAGCATAAATTGGACAGAAGGCTGTCTTGCCATGCAGGATAAGGACTTGGAAGAGTTATATGGATTAGTTCAATATGGGACTCCTGTTATTATTGTCCTTTGAAATAAAACAAACATATTAAGTACTGATGACAGTAGAAATGACTAGTACTATTAATATTATCTGCAAACCAATTTGCAGATAATAATTTTCGGAAATGAAAGTGAGGAATTGAACATCATGAATAAACTGATGAAAATTTGTATAATGCTAATTCTTATATTAACCGTGACAATTTCAGTAGTCAGCGCAGCGAGCGTAAAAGAGAAGCGTGAATCAATACAAAATTCCACCAATCAAACGTTGGATAAACTCTATAATATTCATCCCAATGCTAGACGAGCGATAGAAAGCGCTGCTGGATATGCTGTATTTAATATTACTGACGTAAAGGTTGTTTTTTTAGGAGGTGGCGGCGGCAAAGGATTAGCCGTGAATAACATGACTAAGGAACGAACCTTCATGAAGACCGGTGATGTGCAGGTTGGTTTTGGGCTTGGGGCAAAAAAAATGAATGTGATTTTAGTATTTGAGACGGAAGAGGCGTTTGCAAATTTCATTAATAAAGGATGGATCGTGGATGGGCAGGCCACTGCGGCTGCGACAGATAGTGTAAACGGTGGTTCTTTGCAAGGTGCTGTTTCTGCGGGCAAAGATGTTTGGATGTATCAATTGACAGATAAAGGACTGGAACTCAGTCTAACTATCCGAGGAATCCGATATTACAAAGACAGTGAATTAAATTAATGAATAGCTGATCGTGAATAGGCAATAGAAATAGTAGTGAAGATATTACAAAACTGGCTGATAAAGTGAAATAAGCCATTGCGTTTGGAATGAGACTCCTCGGCACCCCTAGAAGGAAATATCATAAGTTCACAATAGAAAACCGTTTTTCAAGGTGACATTACATCCTTGAAAAGCGGTTTTTTCAATTAGCCTTAAATACCAAAGGAGCCATATATAATAATTAACTAGAAATTTCCATAAAAACTTACAATATAATTATTTTTTTAAAGATCTATATCTTTTGGTAGAGGTGTAGATCTTTAAAATACTTTATTCTATAGATAATGGGGATGATTTATTCTTATTTCTAAATAACAGATAGTAAAGGTGCTATGTGTTTCACTAAGGATTAAATCTTAAATAGTAAGATCCGATAATACCGCAGCAAATCTGAAGCTACTAAGTAGAATGTATATGATAGATATATCCACATTGGAGGAATATTAATGAAAAAGATAGTAAGTTCTGATCTTCAGCCAGGTATGATTATTGCTGAATCAGTAAGCTCTCTTAATGGCAGGCAAGTTTTGGTTCCCAAAGGGGGAGTCTTAACGACGAAAACAATTAGTAATATAAAAAAATGGGATATTCCTTATGTTATGATTGCGGGAGAAGTCACCTCTTCTCTTGAGGTAACTTCAGCAGGGCTAGATAAAAAAGGTTTGTCCGCTGGTCTTCAATTACCTAAAATGTTAATTGAAAAGTCGATTGATTTTAGTAACACTTTAGATTCCTCTATAGCACAAGTAAGTGAATTATTTGAAAATATTAGAACGAACAAAAGCATTGATATTAAACATTTTCATAAATTGTCTCTGCGGATTTTTGAGCATCTTATTCATCCTTCTGAAGCTGTTAATCGCCTATTGTTCACTTTACCTAAGAATAATTCCTTAGCTTATCATTCCGTAATGATTGCATCTTTGTCAGGTATGCTTGCTGATTGGATGGAGCTGGGTTCAAAGGATATTAAGGAAATTATTCTTTCCGGACTATTACATGATGTGGGGAAAACGCAGTTGCCGCTTCAACTATTTGCAGATAAAGAATCTATTTTAATGAATGATGAAATTATACAAACCCATGTACTTTTGGCCTTCAAGCTGTTAAAAGATACTAAGGTAGTTTCTGCAGAGGTTCTATCGGCTATCGCCCAGCATCATGAATTTATGGATGGTAGTGGTTATCCTCAACAATTATCAGGAGAAAAGATCCATATCTTTGCCCGAATTATTGGCGTAGTTAATTATATCAGCAGCATCATAGAGGATTGTGATAGTATCAACCCATTTATGCTGTTACAATCCTTAAAGTTGGAGATGTTTACAAAGTTGGACCCAGGGGTATGCGATGTTTTTACCCGCCGTATTAGTGATTATCTTACAAATAGTTCAGTAATTCTTGAGGATGGCCGTAAAGCAAAGATCGCTTTTTTACCTAGCATAAACCCCATATTCCCTATACTAAAGATAGATGATGAGTTTATTGATATGCAGAAGGATAAAGCAACTAAAATAGTTGGCATGGAATGTATTGAGAAAATAGGCTAAGGGTTTAGGGAACTAATCTTGAAAGTTTAGTTGCTGGATCATTATCTAACATAGAAAAAATGCCTATGAAAAGACCTCATAGATTAGCAGTTACGCTATACTATGAGGTCTTTTAGTTCCATTATTTGCTTACGCAATTTCTGCCATTCTCTTTTGCGCGATATAGGGCCTTATCAGCCAGTTTAATAACTTCGTCAGGGGTTATCGGCTTTTGATTTGAATCGGCCACGCCAATACTGACTGTAACATTTAATTTTCGATTGGTTTCTTTTTTATTTTTAATGGTTTCCTCACGCAGTACAAACTTACTTTTAGCAACCTTTTCTCGTAGTTCTTCTAAAAAAGGTGTTGCTTCAGCAAGACTCTTTCCAGGAAATAATACTGTAAATTCCTCACCGCCATAGCGAAAAGACTTGCCGTCTTTGAAATTTTTCATAACCTTACCGATTAATCGCAAAACATCATCACCAGCGTCATGACCATAAGTGTCATTAAATTTTTTAAAAAAATCTACATCTATCATAGCAATCGTATAATCGCTTCCCAGCCTCATCATATCTTCATTAAGGGAACGACGTGATGGCAAGCCTGTCAGTTCGTCTAGATAGGCCTTGAAATAGTAGTCCTGAATAACCGACAGAAGGATGATTAAACCAGCTGCAGCATAAAAGAATGGGAGAGCAATAGAAATATTAGTAAAGTGATGGGCGAAGGCAACGGTAACCAGTGCGCACAACATAGCCGTTTTAAAATGGACGTTTGCTCTTCGGCGCTTAACAAGTAATAAAAGGCCAGTTAATACAAAAGCAATCATAGCAATATCAGGAATAGGAGTCTGTGGCATAAAGGGAAAAAAGAAAAGCTTTTTAGCTATTTCATTAAAAAGTTCTCGATCTCCCGATAAAACCAAACCCATGACAAAGACTATTTGGAGAAAAATCAAAAGGAAGTTTCTTTTTCCCCACAGAGAGAATATACCCCTCTCTGATAGGGAGGAAAAAAAGAGAAAATTTAAAGGAAGTAGCAAACTAATCGTTAGATAGATACCGTGCAGCGCAAAACTTTTATTAAGATGTACAGGAATAAAAACAGACATTCCTAATTGACTTAAAAAAAGCACTAGTAAGATGAAAAATGCGCGACTACGGTTAAAACAGGAGGTAATAGCTATTCCGAACAGAAGTATCATATAAGAGATGGTTGGTATGGCAGAGGTCAAATAGGCAGGCAATTCTTCAAGATAAAAAAATAAAATTCCTGTCATAAGGATAACCCCTAAAGGGGTAGTGCGAAATGCAGACAGTAGCTTTCCGCTAACTGCTTTAAAATCTATTTGAGTTAGAGATTTACTATTTATATTGTTATTTATCTTTCGTTTATTACTTTTTGGCATACATTCCTCCGATGAATAAGATATTTTCTAGGGAAAGTTGTCAAAAATGGCATATTTATGACATTATATAGTTCTATAATAATGTGGTATGTTCCTTCCTGCTTAAAATGGTAATGATATTCTTAAAAGTCTACTATTGTCTTTAAAATGCATAGGATGGTAGAAGGAGTAAGCCTTTAGAGCAACTTGTCCTTTGGCTAAAGTAGATTTATTAACTAGGGGGTGGATCATGTTTAGCATTGTTTCATTTACAGGCCCAAGTGGCGCTGGCAAGACAACTGTGCAAAAGTACTTAGGTGCTGATCCTATTGTTACTTATACTTCACGGGAGCCACGAAAGGGAGAAATTGATGGTGTACACTATCACTTTACTACGCGTGAAAAAATACTTACGATGAAAGCTAAAGGAGATTTGCTTGAGTATACGGAGTACGGTGGCAATCTTTACTCATCTGATTTACATTCAATAAAAGAAATAATAGAAAATAATAAAGTGGGTTCTATCGTAGTTGATGTTAATGGTGCCCGAGAATTAAAAAGAAATTTTGATGAAGGAGTCTTATTGGTCGGAATTTTTGCTTCTAAAGATGAATGTAGGCGAAGAATATATAACAGGAGTGATTGTAATATTGAAGAACGGCTTGCGTCTTATGAGCAAGAGGTGAATGGTATGTTAGAAATATGTAATATTGTCATTATTAATTCAGAAGAAAATTGGCCTAAAAATAAAAAAATTATAGACTGGATGCGAAAAGACTTGATTGAAAGAAAATCATGAATATCACTGAATGAAACTATAAGCTCACTTTTGTCAAAAGCAAAAGTGAGCTTATAGTTTCATTCAGCAATGTAGCGCTTTGGCAAAGATCTCACTTAGCGGAATAAGAACCATGTGTAGATATGGATGATATATAATGTGCAGGTGACTCCTTTGACTCTAATTCAGCATACACTGTCGTAGTACTAATTAAAAAAGGGGGAAGTTTATGATTGAACTTACTTCTTTACACTGGATTTTCACTAGTTTTATTCTCTTGATCATAGTTACTATGGTAATGCGCAGAGATACTAGTTTTATTTGTATCATTGGCATATTTCTTATGGGCTATATGGCCAAAGGGACATTGAATCAGGCGGTTATTGGGATTTTTAATAGCTTTGTTTATGCCATCAATGAATTGTCAGGTACGATTTTGGTTATTTCTCTCATTGTAGCAATGAGTAAAGCATTGCTTTATAACGGGATTAATGAGATCATGGTAGAACCTTTCACCAAAGTTATTCGTACTCCTTGTATGGCATATTGGACTATAGGATTATTCATGATGATCATTTCTTGCTTTTTTTGGCCATCACCGGCAGCAGCACTTATGGGTGCTGTATTGTTACCTGTCAGCCGTCGAGTAGGTTTGCCAGCTATGGGAGTCGCAGTGGCAATGAATTTGTTTGGACACGGCATTGCTTTATCTGGAGATTGGGTGATCCAAGGAGCGCCGAAACTGACTGCCGCTGCCGCAGGTATTCCTGTTCAGGATGTAGTAAATGCAAGTATACCATTGGTTGCTGTGATGGGGCTGGTAACAGTAAGCATTGCGTATTGGACATTAAGACGAGATATGGCGGCAGGCAAATTAAGTCTAGAAAATGAAGCTGTGGTAGTCGATTATCATGATCGAATTGAAGATACCTCTACTGGCTCTCACCTTTCTATTATGACAAAAAGGTGGATAGCCGCCATAGTCCCTATTCTCTTTGTTTTAGATGTGGCAGCTTTGTACATTTTTAATCTTAGAGGAGGGGATGCCACTGCTTTGATTGGTGGAACTTCCATATTGATTATGATAGTCATTGCTCTTATTGCTCATCGTAGTGAAGGGCTTGAAATAACGACTAAGTATTTGCTTGAAGGTTTTAAATTTGGCATTACAGTATTTGGGCCAATCATTCCTATTGCAGCATTTTTTTACTTAGGTGACAGTGGTTTTACTTTCATATTTGGTAGGATATTACCCCAAGGATCGCAAGGGTTAGTTAATGATTTAGGTCTAGCCATGGCACAGCGGGTCTCTATTAGTCCAGCCATAGGAGCTTTTACTATTATGGTTGTTGGTGTTATAACAGGTTTAGATGGCTCCGGATTTTCAGGTATTTCTCTTGTTGGGTCTTTGGCGAAACTATTTTCTGTTTCTATTGGCTCAGGCATAGAGACTCTTACTGCATTAGGACAAATTGCTGCTATTTTTACAGGTGGGGGTACCTTAGTTCCGTGGAGCCTTATTGCTGCGGCAGCAATTTGCAATGTAAGTCCTTTTGAATTAGCAAGGCGTAATTTATTGCCTGTAATTATTGGACTCTTTGTGACTACGATTGTAGCGATCTTCTTGATATAACTTTTATTGAAATTTTACTAAAAATAGTAAAAGCATAAAAGAAAAGGGGATTAAAGATAATCCCTACAATGGAAGGTTTAATATAGTAGAAGAATATAGACTAAAAGTATATCTGTTGGGAGATATTATGGATAAGTTAAAAGCATTGCTGCATGTTGATGAATTAGATAAGTGGAGATTGACTTTAGCAAACACAAAAAATCTTATAGAAGACATTGGATTGGAAAATCTAGTTTTCCCAATTTTGTAACCGTGGTTCCAGTAGGAATAACAAGGATTATTAAAAACAAGCTGAGGGATATTCTTATGTAAAACATGAACCGTTCATTTGCATGGAAAGGAGATAATTATAAATAATAAAATGCAGTCAGCAGATAATAACACTTGGGAACAAAAAGACAAACTAGAGCAGGCTTTATTAGTGGGAATACATGGAGCACCTGAATTGAAATATGATGAAAGGCTACTGTATCTTGGAGAATTTAAGGAACGAGTTATAAAAAGACTAATAAATAAACAAGTTGAAGAAAAGGCTATTTATCCAGAGGTTCTCCAGGCATTGAAGGATCCCAAGGCGGATATGCTGATCATCAATGGGAACATAAACAGTAGTTTTATGACAAAATATAAGGATTTGGCAGCACATCTAAATAAGACATGTACTGTTCGGAATGACACGGAGTTTCAGGGAGATACAGGACTCCTTGTTATAAGTGATCAGGCAGTAGCAGAACAGAATATGAATGTTGAGAATAGGAGCAATCGTTTAAAGCGCTTAGGAGTATCGACAGCTCTCATTGAGGCTGCTGGACAAAAGGTGTGTAAGGCGTGTTTGGTCAAGATTACCGAAGCAGATGAAAATGAGCTGATGAATTATCAGCAGCTGACATGGATTGACCGTTTAGCTGGCGATCGATGCCCAGTGCATAAATAAAAAAATGATAAGTTAAAAGATTTCTATCTTTTCAGTAGTAAGAATCTTTAACCACTTTCTTGATTTTAAGCAGGGAAGTGGTTAAAGATTCTACTTGTGTTTGCAGACTTGGGATAAGCTAGGTCTTTTCTTATTTAATGAATGTTATAAATTTCACAAAAAACAGTTGTTATTAGATTATTGATGGCATATACTATAACTATAAGGAAAAGATGACCAAAAATCAGAAGAAGGTAGTGATGTATATGTGGGAAAAACGGCTTGATTTAGAACAGATTGTAGAGATTCGTACTAAGACAATAGTATATTTTGGGATTAGTGCTATTACGAAAATAACCGACATAGCAAAAACTTTAGCTGATCAAGGTATATGTAAGGTTGTAGTAGTTACTGGTAAGGGATCACATATCAAATCTGGTGCTTGGGAACACGTAAAAAAAGCATTAGATACTGCTAATATCGTACCAGTATTATATAGTAAAGTCACATCCAATCCAACAGTTGATCAAGTGGATGAAGCGACAGGTATGGCACTGGAATTTGGAGCACAAGCTGTTATTGCAATTGGTGGAGGCAGTCCTATTGATACAGGTAAAAGTGTTGCGGCTTTAATAGCTAACCCTGGAAAATCTGCACGAGAACTATATGAATATGCTTTTATGCCGGAAAAAGCAGTGCCGATTATTGCTATTAATTTAACTCATGGAACAGGGACCGAGGCGAATCGATTTGCTGTTGTCAGCATACCTGAAAAAGAGTACAAGCCTGCCATTGCTTATGACTGCTTATATCCTTTATATTCTATTGATGATCCTGCACTTATGACTACTTTGCCGCCAGAACAGACAGCTTATGTATCTATTGATGCCGTCAATCACGTTATTGAGGCAGCGACCAGTAAGTTGGGCAATTTATTTGCTATTACCTTGGCGCGTGAGACAATCTCATTGGTAAAGAAGTATTTACCAATGGCAGAACAGGATCCTAAGAATCTGGAGGCACGTTATTATTTATTATACGCTTCCATGATTGCTGGTGTTGCCTTTGATAATGGGTTGCTGCATCTCACTCATGCCATGGAACATCCCCTCAGTGGTGTTAAGCCTGATTTAGCTCATGGTTCAGGTTTAGGAGTATTACTGCCTGCAGTTGTAAAACATATATATCCAGCGAAAGCCGCCATCTTGGCAGAGATTTTAGCACCTATAGTTCCTGGGCTAAAAGGGGAAGCAACCGAAGCAGAATCTGCTTACTTAGGTTTGAAACAATGGCTCAAATCCCATGGTATTAAGCAAAGTTTGCGAGAAGAAGGATTTGTTGATAGTGATGTGGCTCGCTTAACGGATCTGGCTTTTGAAACGCCCAGCCTAGAATTACTCTTAAGTATGGCGCCAATTGAAGCTACTCGGGAGACGGTTGCTGCCATTTATAAGGATTCCTTATGACATGAAGCTCATTGTTTAATTACATAATATAGCTGCCAAAATGTAATTAAAAGTTTAAACTTGTATATTTAAAAATAAAGTGTTATCATTTGCATAATAGAGTCATTCTAACTCTATAAAACTTCATATGTTGAGATAGGTGCCCTACGGGGCTTAATAGGGAAGTCCGGTCTAATGCCGGCGCGGTCCCGCCACTGTAATGAGGAGCGAAACCAAGTTATACCACTGAGACAGCTGTCTTGGGAAGGTTTGGGCTAGCGATGATCCAGAGCCAGGAGAACTGCCTATTTGATAATCACCGTTTTTTACCCACGAGAGATGGGGAGGGGATTAAGTGCACAGTAAGGTTGTATGTACTTATATCCTGGCGTAATTTTTTGCGCTAGGATTTTTTATAGGTTAGCTTGGTGCTCTTAATTATTTCTCCCGACCAGTGGTGTTAGTGGTCGGGAGATTTTTACTTGTTATGTGACTGTTTCGTATCTGGGTACGGAATAGCTAACATATGATTCAACTTTCATTATCCTATTGTTTTGTTGTGAGTTGTCTTGGGAAGGACAGCTAAGTTCCGTGCAAACGGAACTTTTTTTCTTTATGGTCAAATTTAGGGTTGAAATAGTAATTCTACGATTTCCTTCATTTGTTTATTCACTACTTTATAGCAAACCTCTAATCCTTTTCTTTCCCCTTCAATAATGCCTGCCGACTTTAATTTTGCTAGATGCTGAGAGACAGTAGATTGCGGTAAGTTAAGACATTCCTGCATTTTTGTAACATTGCATTGCTGATTGATTAATCCTCTTATAATGCATAGTCTTACTGGATGGGCTATTGCTTTTAGTAATTCACTTTTTTGTATATACTTTTTCATATCTTCCATATTATCACCTTCAGTTTTGATTAAATTAAATAAATAGATTGGTATCAGCTAACTCTGCAGCGTTAGATAAGAGGCAACACCTGCAATCTCTATGCCTTCAATTCGTTCTTCTGCTTTTATTCCCATGATATCCAAAGACATACTGCAAGCTACAATACGAATGCCTTGTTTCTGAGCTTGCAAAATTAAATCTTCTAAGGAGGAGACATTTTTTATTCATTATATACCGAATCATTTTACCACCAATACCACCCCAATTCATAGTAGATAAGCCAAATTTTCAGAGCCTCTAGGCATTATCATACTAAATAAGGTTTCTCATAGGTTTTTAAGGACATCAATCGTATCAGGGTTTCTGAGAATATTTAGCCCCCAGAAGGTAACGTAGTCACTTTTTTTCCCATGCTAGCGGCTCTATTTGCCATAATAAAGACTGCAATTCCTTTATCTAAATCACCATAGTCTATCGTTACCAGCAGAATGTATTAAATTAGTTCTTTCTTTTTGCAAGATATTGTCGTTCTTGCTATAGGCTTTCACAAATTGTGCTGATGTATTTACTTAGAGAGATATAAAGGATTTGCTTTTTATTTAGGTACGTGAGATTGAAGATACGATAGAAAGGTCTGTGTAGCGATGGATAAGTTTTTTTTCTTATCAAATATAATACCTACTGTTCGGGGGGGCATGGGTGGTGATACTGGAATTTCAATGAGAGTTTCTTCTTGCAGATCTTTTTCAATAAAACTTCGAATCACAACAGCGATGCCTAGCCCGATTTTGGCAAATTCAATGAGGAAGTCCATAGTGTTGATTTCGACTTCTGGCTTTAGCAATATGTTATTTTCCATAAAGAATTGATCTACGTATTGCCTTGTAATGTTATCCGATTCTAAAAGCATAAAGATCCCTTTAAAAAAAATATCATTGGGTTCTACAATTTGTAATGAATTCAAATATTCCTTTTCCGCAACGAAAATATCTTGGATATCAGCTAACTTAATAAAAGTATAAGGGCTTATATTAAATGGACGACTGACAATGCCAAAATCAATCATTCCCTGGTCAATATTTTTTAGGGTATCAAAAGTGGTTTTATTAATGATTTTTATTTTTATTTCAGGATATTTATTCATAAAGGGTTTTAGGTGAGGCAAAAGGAAATGTTTGCATAATACGGTGCTGACACCAATGGTTATCATGCCTTGTTTCTTACTTTTAAGCTCTGTTAAGATATTTTCACCATCGGAAATGATATGAAGTGCTTTTTGGATATATTCATAGAAAATCTTTCCTTCTGTGGTAAGAGTTACACCTTTAGAGCCTCGGGAAAATAATTTGACATCTAAGAGAGTTTCTAATTTTTTGATTGATTTACTTACGGCCGGCTGGCTTATATACAAGGCTTCTGCAGCATGAGAAATATTTTTATAGAAAGCAACGGTATGAAATATTTTATAAAGCTCCAAATCTTCACTCATGATATAACTCCTTGTTATGAGAAGTATAATTAATATGTATTATTATTATAGCATACAAAATTTTATAATATAATAATAGAAAGTCTGGAAAGAGAGATGATAAGAGTGATGACAGGGAAAGTATGGAAGTTTGGGAATGATGTAGATACGGATCAAATCATTCCATCCCAGTATTTGCTGCTGCCCAATGTGGAGGAGATGAAACAGTATACGTTTGAAACTTTGGATAAGGATTTTGCTTCTACCGTATGTTCAGGTGATATTATTGTAGGTGGAGAGAATTTTGGTTCCGGTTCTTCTCGGGAACAGGCTCCTTTAGTACTGAAAGCCCTGGGTGTAAGCGCCGTTGTAGCAAAATCTTTTGCCAGGATTTTCTTTAGAAATGCAATCAATATTGGCTTGCCAGTTGTGATTTGTAAAGAGGTATATGATACTGTAAAACAAAAAGATACTCTAGAAATAGATGTGCAGAAAGGTACGATTAAAAATCTTACTGTTGATAAAAATTTCACTTCGACTAAATTACCAGCACATGTTATGAATATTTTAGAAGCAGGCGGTTTAATTGGTTTTTTAAATCAGAAGTAAAGGGGGTACGATCATGGGGATGACAATTGGCGAAAAAATCTTGGCTCGGGCCAGTGGTAAGGCACTGGTAAAACCAGGCGAAATTATTACAGCGAAAGTGGATCTATGTATGAGTAATGATGGTACAACCCACTTAAATATTGATATATTTGAAAATCAGTTAAAAGCGGAAAAGGTATTTGATCCTAGAAAGGTAGTTTTTATTGTGGATCATAATGTGCCTTCCGAAAGCGCCAAGACTGCCGAGGTGCATAAAAAAATGCGAATATTTGCGCAAAAACATAATATTCCTTTTTATGAAGGTACAGGGGTTTGCCATCAGATTATGATTGAAGATTTTATAGTGCCAGGGCAGTTAATTATTGCTGCTGATTCTCATACCTGTTCTTACGGTGGGTTAGGCGCTTTTGGGACAGGGGTAGGCTGTACGGATTTTACGTCTGTCATGAATACCGGAGAAATATGGCTAATGGTTCCAGAAACATTGAAGTTTGAGATAGAAGGAAGTTTCAAATCGGGAGTATATGCCAGAGATCTAATTTTGAAGATCATTGGTGACATTGGAGCTAACGGTGCCAATTACAAGATTATGGAATTTGGCGGTTCAGCTATGAAGAATTTTACCATTGATGATCGGGTTGTCCTTTGCAATATGGCAGTGGAAGCAGGGGCCAAAAGTGGTCTTGTTGAGCCAGATGAAATTGCCATTGAATATGTTACATCCAGAGGACGGCAGGATATGCATATATTTAAAAGTGATGATGATGCAGTGTATGAAAAGACGTACCAATATAACCTTGATGAATTGGAACCTATGGTGGCCAGACCTCATTGTGTAGATGATGTTGTTGGTGTAACCCAGCTTGGTGAAGTGAAAATTGATCAGGGATTCATTGGTTCTTGTAATAATGGCAGAATCGAGGAACTACGTGCTGCCGCACAAATTCTAAAGGGCAAGAAAATTAACCCTTATGTTAAGTTATTGATTTCACCCGCTTCCAAAACAGTGTATTTACAGGCTTTAGCAGAAGGACTCATTGATATTTTCGTGGAATGCGGCGGTATGGTGCTAAATCCTAATTGCAGTGTTTGCTGGGGAAGTTGCCAAGGCGTAATTGGTGAAGGCGAAACACTGATTTCTACTGGAACTAGAAATTTCAAAGGAAGAGCGGGGCATCCAAATTCCAGCGTATATCTTGCCTCAGCAGCAACTGTTGCAGCTTCTGCACTTACAGGAAAAATAACCGACCCTAGGGGGAGAATATAATGAAAGAAATCTTAAAAGGAAGAGTATGGAAGCTAGGGGATGATATCGATACCGACATTATTATACCGACTCAGTTTCTTGCTCTTAAAACTGTAGAAGATATGAAACGATATGCATTCTACCCTTTAAGGCCGAAATTACCAGAATTAATTAATCCTGGCGATATAATCGTAGCAGGGAAGAATTTTGGCTGCGGTTCATCTCGTGAGCAGGCGCCAGAAATCTTAGCAGCTCTGAAGGTAGGCTGTATTATTGCGAAGTCTTATGCAAGAATCTTTTATCGCAATGCATTTAATAATGGATTACTATTGCTTGAAAATGATGAACTTTATGATTGTTGTAACGAAGGTGATCAAGTTTCCGTTAGTTTAGAAAATAACCGAGTTTTATTGGGGAAAAAGTCCTTTCGAGTTGCGTCTATTCCCAATGATCTGTTGCAAATGGTAGAAGCGGGGGGATTAGTCCCTTTTATGAGAAAACGTAATGGCAAATGACCACATTTGTCTAGAAAGGAAGTAGCAGCATGGGTTATACACTAACAGAAAAAATAATCATGAGAAATACGGGAAGAAATTCTGTTACAGCAGGGCAATTACTCAATGTCAATGTGGATAAGGTAATGGTTCATGATATCTTTGCACCGTTTGTTATTGAGAAATTCAGAGAAATGGGCTTTGATAAAGTTTGGGATCCCGATAAGATTGTGTTTGTCTATGATCATCTTGTTCCTACCAGTTTCATTGAAGATTTTCGTCATCATAAAATAGCAGATGCCTTTGCGGCAGAACAGAATATTAAAGCGGTGCATCGTGCGGATGGTGTTTGTCATCAATTGATGCCAGAATTAAGATATGTGGTTCCCAGGCAAGTGGTCTTTGGCACGGATTCCCATACAACGACTTATGGTGCCATCGGTGCATTTTCTACAGGTATTGGTTATACGGAAATGGCAGCCATTTTTGGCACTGGAGAACTGTGGATCAAGATTCCGCCAACCCTTAAATTTAATATCAATGGTGAATTACCTAAAGGAGTATTTGCCAAAGATATTATTTTGAGGATTCTCGGTGATATTGGAGCAGATGGTGCTACCTATAAAGCCATGGAATTTGGTGGTTCCACTGTTGGGGGGTTAAGTATATCTTCCAGAATGACTCTTTCCAATATGGCGGTAGAAGCAGGTGCTAAGGTTGGGATTATTGCGCCTGATGAAAAGACATTCGAGTTTAGCGGCGTGGATAGTAAAGAGTGTGAGGATCTCAAAAGTGATGCTGATGCTAGTTATGAAAAAATCTTTGCATATGAAGCTGCTAAGTTTAAACCTGTGGTTGCGTGCCCGTCTAATGTTGATAATATTAGTGATGTGGATGCAATGGTTGGTACTAAGATAGATCAAGGATTTATTGGTTCCTGTACAAATGGCAGGCTTGAAGATTTAGAAATAGCAGCTAGCATATTAAAGGGGAGGAAGATTGCTCCCTTTACCAAGCTGATTGTTACGCCTGCTAGTCGGAGTATTTATGCAGAAGCTGCTAAAAAAGGAATTATCGGAATTTTAGTGGAAGCTGGAGCGATTATGAATCCACCTTCTTGCGGTTTATGCTGTGGCAGAAGCGGTGGCATTGTATCAGATGGAGAGAGAGTAATCGCTACCAATAATCGTAATTTCTTAGGCAGGATGGGCAGTCCTAAGTCGGAAATATTCCTCGCCTCGCCAGCAACAGTTGCTGCTGCGGCCTTGGAAGGTAAGATTGTTGATCCACGAAAGTATTTGTAATTAGCAAGAAAGCACTAGTTGCCGTTACGTTGGCAACTAGTGCTTTTCTGTTATCTAAAAAGGATGTTTTAGGCAGCCCGCGCTGGGTCCATATTATTAACGCTCCGCCATTGCCATTTAACCTACGCTTATAATAATAACATGGACCCAGCGCTTAAGCTGATAAGCTATTAGCTAAAAGGCCGCGTCAGCGGTGCTCTTATATAAGTTTTTAGGGATAAGTAACATCTATATGTCATTGCGAGCGATAGCGAAGCAATGACATAGGACGTAATTAGCAAGAAAGCGCAGTCTTTTTTAAGGTATAGTATCACTTTGCCTTAAAGGCAATATCTTTCACTACTTCGCCAGCAATGATCAGTCCGGCAACTGAAGGTACGAAAGAGATACTGCCGGGAATTTGACGGCGGATGGTACATTTTCGGGTGGTGCCAGAAGGACAGATACAACCTGTTGCACAACTCGAGCCTTCCGTTTCCTTGGGCATGATTGGCAATTCTTTTGAATAAACTACCTTTAAAGAATTAACACCGCGCTTTTTTAATTCTTTACGCATTACTTTTGCTAAGGGATCTACAGAGGTTTTATAAATATCCGCTACTTCGAATTTAGTAGGATCTAGCTTATTGCCTGCTCCCATGCAGCTGATAATAGGTATATTTTTAGCTTTGGCTTTAAGGATTAAATCAATTTTGCCTGTGACCGTATCGATAGCATCTACGATATAGTCGTAGTCATCAAAAATTAATTCATTGGCAGTGTCTGGCATATAAAATTTTTGAAAGATGGTAACTTCTACGTCAGGATTAATATCCAAAATACGTTCTTTCATCACTTCTACCTTTGCTTTACCAACAGTTTTTCTGGTGGCAAGCAATTGACGGTTAATGTTCGTAAGACAGACGCAGTCATCGTCAATTAATACTAACTTACCTACACCAGCTCTAACCAGTCCTTCTACCGTATATGAGCCTACACCGCCAATACCAAAAACGGCTACCTTACTTTGTTTTAAATTATCTAAAGCTTTTTCCCCGATTAATAATTCGGTTCGAGAAAATTGATGTAGCATATTGTCACCTTTTCCTATTCAATATTTTATAGCTGATTAAGCTGTTCTCAAGACTTTACTCTTAGCCAAGTTTTCCTTTATAAGTGGGTGTGCTAAATTTCGGCCCAATTGAGTATGATTTGTTATTTAAAATAAAAGGCAATTCAACTCACCAAATCTTATCAAAAATACGTATAAAATTCAACTGTATCTTGTATTTAAACTCTTTCTTCCATGATTATTGTTTTCTTACAAGGGAAACGTAGTGTTCATATGGAATATACATATAAAGTAAAAGTGTGTAAGCAGTGCCTTTAAAGAATAAGTTAAGTTGGAGGAGTAATTCTCATGAAAAAAATATGGATTATGACGATATTGTCATCATTCTTACTATTTTGTCCTTCCTATTTATGGGCTATGTCTGAAGTGCCACAAAATATATTGATTTTTAAGATTGACAGCAATAATGAATTGCGCCTTCCTAAAAATTTTAGAACAACAAATGAACTAGGAAAATTCACTGGTCATACGTTTTCTACACTGGGGCTGGCGGAACTGTATGAATCAGGGAGTGCTCAATTTTCAGAAAAAGAATTTACCCAAATATTGACTAAAATGTCTGGTGAGATCATTATTGTCGACTTACGGCAAGAATCCCATGGCTTTTTAGATGGTGCAGCTGTAAGCTGGTATGGGAAACGCAACTGGGCGAATGTGGATAAAAATCTTGGGGAAGTTGAAATAGATGAACAAGAACGACTGCAAGCAGCACTAACCTCTTCCATTGATATAGCACCCTCTGCTGTAAATGGAAAAGCAAAGATCAACAGTGTACTTACTGAATCTCAATTCATTTCTTCTTATGGAGTACAATATCTCCGTATTCCAGTTACAGACCATATGCCGCCTAGTAACGAAAATGTAGATCAATTTATCCAATTTTATAAGGGGTTGCCTCAGGGTGTATGGTTACATTTTCATTGCCATGCTGGTCGTGGGCGCACGACTACTTTTATGACTATGTATGATATATTACGAAATGGTAAAAAGGTCAGTTTGGCAGATATCATGTCCCGCCAGGCTTTACTTAGTGATATGGATCTTCGGAAGATACCGTTAGCCAAAAAGAAATGGGAACGCGAGCTTTATGAAGAACGAGCCATATTTATTAAACAATTTTATGATTATGTAAATAATTCACCAGATGATTTGCCTGTTATGTGGTCTGAGTGGATTCAGCAGCATCAGTAAGTAGTTTTTTATTGTTCCTGTGTTAATAAAAAATTAAGGAAGAAGATCTTGTTAGCATGAAGATGATAATCTTCATATGTCCAAGGCAAATTCAGGAGGTAGAAAAAATGTTAATTGATTTGACACTTAAAATTAGTAGGGCTGATTATATCACAGATGATCCAAAAAG
>Ga0316613_10000928_pt1 | contig 20958 bp, 14 predicted proteins | sample OWC_soil_day10_C_2_FD_207647 | JGI IMG/M metagenome (GOLD analysis project Ga0316613, IMG submission 207647) | Wetland soil microbial communities from Old Woman Creek delta, Ohio, United States - OWC_soil_day10_CT_b | ecosystem: Environmental > Terrestrial > Soil > Wetlands | place: USA: Ohio...
TTCTCCACAACCATAAGCGGAATCTGATAGCGGCCATATAGCTCATTTAAGGTATAGCGCAGACCCTTGGGATCAATCTGCCAGCCCCAGTCACTTGATTCCAGATAGGGGTTCTTAGCACCGCCCATTAAATTGCCGGAAGTTTTTTCAAGATCCGGATCAGCGGATGCACAGTTGGACATATAGTAGCTGAATGTATAATAATCCACGCATCCCTCTTTAATAATCTCTAAATCCCCTGGTTCCATCTTAATTTCTAGACCATTTTCTTTGAAATAGCGATCCATGAACTTAGGATACTCACCACGAACCTGAACATCTCCGCAGAACTGGTTTAAGATCTGGTTTCTTTTTTGAGCTTCCAGAATATCATCCGGATTACAGGTCATTGGATAGGTGGTAATATGGCAGATCATACAGCCGATTTTACAGTCCGGATCAATCTCATGTCCTGCCTTCACAGCCAGAGCACTGGCAACAAACTGATGATGCAGGCCCTGGTAGCGAAGCTGTGGATTATCAACCTGGTTGGTGAAATCAGTCGTTCCTTCATTTAAAATCCCAAGAGAAAGGAAACCTCCCATAGGCATTGTTCCGGCATTGATTTCATTGAATGTCAGCCAGTACTTCACCTTTCCTTTGTAACGTTTAAAAAGTGTTTCTGCATATTTTACGAATAAATCAATACACTCCCTGGAAGACCAGCCATTGTATTTTTCGGTCAGTGCAAATGGCATCTCATAATGAGAGATGGTAATGAGAGGCTCAATATTATGGCTTCTGCATTCGTCGATTACACGGTCATAGAAAGCAAGACCCTCTTCGTTTGGAGTTTCCTCCATGCCTGTAGGAAAAATCCTGGTCCAGGCAATGGAGAAACGAAATACTTTAAATCCCATCTCTGCAAACAGAGCAATATCTTCTTTATAATGATGATAAAAATCAATCGCTTCATGGCTTGGGTAGAAGGTGTCAGGCTCTAAGGTCCTTGTGATCCGCTTGGATCTTGTATGGGAACCTCCGGTACATACATCGGAATCAGATATTCCCTTTCCGTCTATATCCCAGGCACCCTCACACTGGTTGGCTGCTACTGCGCCTCCCCACAAAAATTTTTCAGAAAATACAGACATCTTACACCTCTTTCAATTATTAGACAATTGTTAATAAAGTTTCACCTGTTTTCACCTGTTTTTCGTCGGTAGTCTTCAGGCTGACAAAGTTTACCATATTGGATACCAGAACCGGAGTAGTAACCGGGAAACCGGCTTCTTTAATTTTATTCATATCAAATTCCAGAAGAAGACTCCCTTTTTTCACCTTGTCACCAGCCTTGCAGTGAAGCGTGAATCCTTCCCCTCCCAGCTGAACGGTATCAAGACCTACATGAATCAGAATTTCGACTCCTGTATCCGTGGTGATTCCTACTGCATGTTTGGAATCTACAACGGCACTGATGGTTCCATCAGCAGGAGCATATACTTTTCCTTCAGAAGGTATGATTGCCAGACCTTCGCCTAAAACACCGCCGGCAAATACTGCATCCTCTACCTGACTTAACGGAATTACATCTCCACTTAATGGACTTGCCAGTTCAATTGTATCCACCAGTGTCCGCTTTTCCTGAACAGGAGCTTCGACGATTTCTTCTGGTGATTCTTCTTTTACTTCCGGCTTATAAAGAACTAAGGTCATAACAAAGGAAACAACCAGTGATATAACAAGAGTTACCACACCGTTTAATAAGTTTCCAAATCCTGTTCCGCCAATCATCTGAATTAAAGATAATCCAGATGGAGATCCTCCCATGGAATAAGCTACCAGATGCATGATTCCTGCATAAAAACCAGCGGCACCGGCGCCGATTACAGCAGCGATCATTGGGGTCTTATATTTTAATGTAACACCATACATAGCGGGTTCTGTTACACCGGCAATAATAGCAGAAATACCTGACGCAGATGCTGTAGATTTTGCATCTTTGTCTTTCGTACGTACTGCAACTGCTAAAGACGCACCGCCCTGTGCTAAGTTAGAACAGAACATGGTAATAATTAAGATTGCATCAAATCCCAAACTGGAAAGACCGGTTAATGCAATCGGAATTAATGCATAATGCATACCTGTCATAACGATAAACGGCATACCTGCAGAAAGTATCATAATCGCAAGCCAGCCTGCCTTACTGTATAATAAGTTAATACCAGAAGCCAGATAATTTCCAAGGATGCTTCCGATTGGTCCAACTACAATGAGAGCAATAGGAATGGTAATAAAAATGACAAGTAAAGGCTTTAAAAATACTTTGACCAAGCTTGGGCAGACTTTATCTGCAAATCGCTCCACATAACCCATAATCGGTACAATCAGTAATACCGGCAGTACAGAAGAAGGATAAGAAGCTGCTGTTACAGGCAATCCAAAATATGTGGTATTTCCCTGTGCCAAAAGAGCTGTAATGTTTGGATGAATCATTAATGCGGCCACTACCATCGCAAGGTATATATTGGAGCCAAGGCGTTTTGCTGTTGTCATGGCAAGCAATATTGGCATGTAGTAGAAGAACGCATCTCCTGCTGCATTTAAAATCACATAAGTGCTGCCTGTGCTGTCAATCAGGCTAAACGTAGTAAGAAGTGTCAGAACTACCTTAATCATACCACAGCCAAGCATGGCAGGAAGAAGTGGTGTCATACAGCCCGCAATAAAACCGGAAAGCCTTGAAAATAAGTTTTCCTTGGAACCACCTTCCGATGAGCCTGTGCTTTCTTCAAAATGTCCCAGTTTTAACATTTCCTTGTAAACATTGCTGACTTCGTTTCCAATTACCACCTGATATTGTCCGCCCTGGCGAATTACCCGAATGACTCCTGGAATTTTTTCAACTTCAGCATCCTTTGGTATTGCTGAATCTTTTAGTACAAACCGCAGACGTGTCATGCAGTGTGTCAGTCCTGATACATTTTTCTCTCCGCCGACTTTATTTAAGATTGTCTCTGCGGTTTTAGCATAATCTAATGCCATAAAATGATCCCCCTTTATAAGGTTATTTTTATTGTATATCTGAAAAAGAGTCTTTGACCCCTCGTCATTCAAAAAAAAGACCCTGCTAAAAGCTGACTGCCAGATAATTCTCCGCAGCCGCCTTATGTGCAGGGTCCTGCCCAGACAATAGAGTCCGGTAACAATCCCATCTTTCTGTTTTAACAGTGCTCTAAAAAACTAAGTTAGTTCTCTCGTCACCTTTTCTATATGAATCATCAGATACATCATCTCTTCCCGGTCCATCTCATAATAGTACCGGTCATGGATATAATCAGCTATTTTAACAATGCAGTTGTATGACTTGCGGTATTTATTCTTCAGAAGCTGATACCACTCATCATCCGTAGACTCATACTGCTTGTTTTGCAGCATACGCTGCGCAAAAAATCGAATGTGTGTTACGAAACGCCTGTAATCCCAGGTTTCCGTATTTAGTTTTACCTGATAAGCAGCTTCAACAATATCCACTATATCACGGATAATGCCCGTAATTAATTCCAGATTGTCAGGCTCCTGCTTTTTGTTCTGCCCATAGACAAAATGAAATGCCAGAAACATGGCTTCATCCTCTTCCATGGAAATATTAAGCCTTCTTTTGATTAAATCAACCGCATACTGACCCACCTTAAACTCGCTGGGATAAAATCTCTTTCCTTCCCATAGCATGGCGTTTCGAAGAATGACCCCATCTTTATAACGTTCAACCGCACCTGCAATATGGTCGCATATCGTCAATATAATCCTGGAATCCAGCTGCATGCCAAACTCATTCTTCGCATAATCAGCAGTCTGCTCACTGATCTCCCAATATTCCTGAGGAAGCTTTGCAAAATATTCTTCAAAATGACGGGCATCCCGCTTGTCATTTTGAATAAATACACGCTCTACCAGTTTGTGGTCCACTTCATCGCCTTTTTTCTTGCCAAAGCCGATTGCTTTGCCCTTCAGAATTATTTCTTTTCCCTCAGTATTATAAGCTAATACCATATTATTATTCAGAACCTTCTCTATCTTCATAAGCCCCTTCAGATAAAAAAAATAGACAAGCTACCAGGACCACTTATCACAATCTGCTAATATGTGATATCAACCCTGTAGATCTTGCCTGCCTTACCAGTCACAAACTACACATCTATTTTCTAGGTACAGTATATCATGGATATGTATGGAGTTCTATATACAAATCCGATAAAATTCCTGTATTTTTTTGTCGAATATGCACAATACAAGTATCCCGCATATATCCGCACTCTATTATCAATCATACCATATTTTTTATTTCAAGTCTACTAATTTTGTGCTTTTTAATTTAAAATAATCATGCCGGCAATAATAAATTGGAGGAAACAAAAAGTGATAGCTAAGGAATCAGATTGGTATAAAAATATATGGAGCCTGGATATAAAGAACCATTCATGGGTAGAAGACACAAAACAGCAGATCGATTTTATTATAGATACATTAGACTTAAAAAGAAATCAACGAATTCTGGATCTTGCATGTGGTTTTGGACGACACAGTCTGGAACTGGCAAGAAGAGGATTTCAAGTTGTTGGTGCAGATATTACAAAAGACTTTATAACAGATGCTGAAAGTACAGCTAAAAAAGAGGGTTTAAGCGCCCAGTTTATACTTTCAGATATCCGTGATATTAAATTTAAACAGGAATTTGATGTTGTTTTAAACATGGCTGACGGGGCCATTGGTTATCTGGAAAATGATAGTGAAAATTTAAAGATTTTTGATGTGATAGCAAATGCATTAAAACCAGGCGGAAAACATTTTATGGATTTGTGTAATGCGGAATATGCAGAATTACATTTTCCAGCTACCAGTTGGGACGCAGGTGAGAATGCTCTTTCTCTATCCAGTTTTGAATGGGACACAGAAAAGAAAATCATGCTTTATGGCGGTAAAGCTATCCCCTATGGAGAACCCCTGGGCAAACCGGAAATCCTCTATGGCGATGCCATCAGACTCTATTCCCATGAAGAATTGGATGAAATTTTAGAAGCAAGAAATATGATGATAAAACAAACCTATTCCAATTATTATGGAAAATCAGAAACTTCAAAAGAGCTTCAATTAATGGTATATTCCATTAAATCCGGAGAAATGTATCAGTAAAATGAGTACAATTCTTCTGCATTGGGGGAATCACTGCAGTCTTGGATCTCCTCCAGACTTAATTGCATAATAAAAAGAGCCCGTGATTTTACAGGAATTTAAATTTCTGTAAAACAACGGGCTCTTTTGGGCCTTGGTCAATATTTTATTTCAATGTTATTTCTGAATTATCTCTACACACAGTCACATGCTTAGACCCAATCGGACGCATAAACTGCTTCAAGAACTCCCATGCAGCCCGGCTTTCATCATACACCGCACCATGAGGCATGTTTTTCATAATGGTAAAGCATACTCTTATCTGCCCGTCTCGATTATTGTAAACACAGGTTAGAAAACGATCTCCGTCCTTATATTTATTCTCTTTTGTATAATAATTAGATCCATCTCTGACGGATTCGGGAATGAACTTAAGCGGATTGTGTAACTGATTAATACGCCGTTCACATCGATTGGCAATCAGCATGTTTTCAAGCAGCTGGTCTAAATTTTCCCACAGCGGGACTTTCTCATCCTGATCTCCAATACAGATAAAGCATGGCAGTTCATATCCGCCAGTCAGCAATTCATCAAAGGAATCAAAAAAGGGGGCATTCCAGGGAGAAACTGCAGCAAAAAGCTCTGGCTGGTAATTGGCCATCTGTCTGGTTATCATACCTCCGTTGGAAAAACCGGTAAGATAAACTCTGGTTTTATCTACTTCATAAGTCTCATACAGTTTTTCAATTATAAGAGAAAATACATCTCTGTCCCGTTCATACAACCAGATATTCTGGGGGGAATCCGGTAGTACAAGTAAAAATTCTCCTGTTTCCTCTGCCAATTGGTCCCACCCGTTTTTCGTAGAAAAAATCCATGCAGGTTCTCCTCTTCCATGAACGCTGAACACTACAGGAAGCCCTTTGGTGCTATCTTCCCCCATACCTTCTGGAAGATAGGTATGAAATTCATATATATTCCCATTTAAGCTCACCTGATCATGGCGAAAACGGGATTCGCCGTAAAAAGCAGCTTTACTCAGACAGCATTTTAAAGTCCCGTCAGGTGCATTTTTCCACCGGATAACCGTATGAAAACATGCCTCCATAATGGTTCTTGCCAGAGACGGCTCAGACATAAAATCTCCTGTTGATACTCTGATCTGATTCGCTTCTTCCAGAGGGTTTTTATATAGCACAGCAGATATATCACCATACTTTACAGGAATGCCTATACTGGTTATTCCGTTACTGGCAGAAAAATAGGAAAGCGCCTCATCGGCAAAACCATCTTCCTTACAAAAAAGCCACAGACAAACAGGAATATCCTTATTTTTCAATTCATAATCAATGCTTACTTCAGGAACAAGCCAGTGATCAGAAGGATTCTGCCCTGCTGTATAATCTGAAGGCGTACCATTTATTAAAGCTACAGCTGCAAACCGGTTGGGAGTTGCAGCCAGTGCATTTCCAGCAAAAACAGCTCCTTCCGCATAGCCCGCTAAGTATACCAGTGTTTCCCAGCACCAGATGACACTGTCACGGCCAGGAATTGACTCTCCTCCTTTAGACTGAAAGCTTTTTCTCATTTTGCCGTATAAATCCGCCAATAATAATGGAGATTCCTTGTTCCAGCCTTCTTCTGCCAGAGGCATTACTAAAACAGCTCCGTCAGCCTCAACAAGCTCAAGCCAGCCAGATTCCTTTGCAAATCTTTCAAGTCCTTCTCTTGAACCAGCCTCCAGATCTGGCGCGCAGAGAAATATGGTCTTTGCAGGGGTGTAAGCGTTTGCCATAGATGATACATAATAAAAACCACGAAATGTATCTAAATTATTTAATTCCATTCTCTTCACTCTCTTTTACAGTCTGTTCTTCAAAAACTGATAGGCCATCTGATCCAGCTCTGTTCCCATGGACGGGCCGTGTCCAGCCTCTGAGTTTGTAAGATACATGGCTTTTGCACCTGCTGCTGTCAACGCTTTATAAAGTACTTCACTCTGCTCGATGGGAACCACCGGATCCTGGCCTCCGTGGAAAATAATCATAGGCGGACAGTCTTCACTTGCATAAGTGACAGGGCTGCAGCTTTTAGCCAGTTCAATATACTTCCAGTCAGGATCTTCCCGGTCTTCCTTTTCCATCAGCCGGCTAAGTCTTCCAGCCATGGCTTCCGGCTCCGGATATCCTAAAATATGAATCCAGGGATCATCTTGTGGGGTAGCTACATTTTCAATCTCGGTTCCTTCCAGATTTTTTTCCTGCTCTTTTTGGTTGTTTTGTTTAATAATTGCAAGGAGATCGGTTGGAGCGTAGAAAACAGCTGCCGCCTTTACAGCGCTGGAAAATTCCAGATTACCACCTACTTCTCCTTCCATTTCTTTGCATCCAGAGCTCATGGCGACCATGGCTGCCAGATGGCCTCCAGCCGAATTGCCAAGAACTCCAATTCGCTCAGGATCAATGTTAAATTCCTCTGAATGGGCTTTTAAAAATCGCACAACTCCCTTACAGTCATGAATACAGGCTGGAAATGCAGACTGTGTTACCAGACGATAGGACGGGGATACTACCGTATAGCCTTCTTCTGTCAGCTTTACTAAATCTCTGCAGTAGACAGCCTTTTGAGTAACCTGCTTATACTCTCCCCACATCCAGCCCCCGCCGAAATAATAAATAATGCAGGGACCAGGAGTTTTCTGGTTTGGATCCTGATAGATATCCATCTTTAATTTATACGCTTCCCCATTGTCCAGTATCGTTTCCCCATAAATTACATCTTCAAAACGAGGTGCTTGTCCCGGAGGACATAAAGGTTTTACTTTTGGTTGATTTGCCATTGTTATACCCTCTCCTTATTTTTTTATATAAAGCAACTGTCTCTTGTATAACTGCTGACCTTTATCCGTTATTACTCTCTCTTTGTCTCAATAAGATATTTGACAAATCGGTAAAAAGAAACTCTTGTCCAAATCCACCGGATTTGGATATTAATTTTATGTTTTTCCCTTTATAAAGTGCTTCCGAAAGCACGACTCCCTTCTCTAATTCACAGATGGGAGAAATCGCTTTAATACCTGTCTGCTTTGCAAACTGATACAGGAGATCACCTCCCATAAGAAAAACAGTGGCATTCAGTTCCTTATCTAACAAGGCTTCAATCATATATCCCATAACAGAGACAATCTCTGTCCGAAGCCGTTCCTGTGTAATTCCATTTTCTTTTGCATATAGATAAGTAGCTTCCGGTTCGCCAGGACCATTGGCATTTAAAATAACAACAGGATTCTCCTCGCAGGAAAGCAACATCTCATTTACCATAGCATTGGCAGACTCTTTTCCAATCCAGAAACGGTCAAGCTTTTCTTTTGGCGACAGAATGTACTGGGGTACACCTTTTTGACTGGCATCCTTGCACTGGGCAAGTGATACTGGGTGAATGCTGGCACAGGCGATAAGCATATGAGGCGATAAAACTGGAGTTACAGACTCTCTGCCCTGTATACCCAGCATTTTAGGAAGGAGGGCCGCAAACCCTGCACATCCTGCCAACAAACAGGAAGTCTTCCCTGTCATTAGCGTATGGGCGATGCTTTCCATATCCTTAGATGTGTGGGAATCGTGTATCAGAATGCCTTCCTTATTTTTCCATTCTTCATCTTCCATTTGATCAATTACATAAGTTGGAGTCAAAGTTTGTGAAGCTATGATACTTGGAATATCTGAATAAAGAACCGGTTCAAACGGATCATTCCCGAAGATACTTTCCGCTATTGGTACACCATCTGCATAATGGACTCCGTTTATTGTTACCCGTCCCATCTCAGGATAGGCAGGGATAAAATGAATCTGTTTATAACCGCTGGCATTCAGTACTGCAGCAAGCTCCGCACCAATATTACCCCGAAGAACAGAGTCTGTTTTCTTATATATATAGGGAATTCCGGCATTTAGCGCCCGCTGGGTTATGGAAAACACTGTTTTAAACGCCTGGTCCTGGTTCAAATGGCGTGTCTCGGTATTTATAACCAGAACATCAATATCCTGAGTAAAATCGGACATATTAAAATCAGAATCCATAGTCACATAGGTTGCTGCCCCGCCAGCTGATAGCTGAACGCCCGTATCCAATGCTCCTGTAAAATCATCCGATATTATCAATAATTTAATCATATTTTTCCTTTTCCAGTATTTTGTTTAATTAGGTTCTTAAATAGACACCCTCATTAAGCACATCATACCATACAATCTATTTTGTGAAAATAAACGCAGGTGTTGTTTTGGTTTATATATGAAACACACAGGAAAAAAAACTATATTATTTCTAGTAAATATATACATTTTTTTATAAATATATAAAAACAGTACAAATTATGGTATAATGGGTCTCAGATTTGTGTTTCAAATAAGAACGTATATATGATAAGGAGGATACCCATGTCTGATAAGATACGAATTCTGGCAATTGCACCTTATGAAGGTATGAAATCTATTATGTCAAAGCTTGCAGAGGAATATCCAAGCATCGAATTGAACATCCTGGTGGGCGATCTTAAAAAGGGTGTGGAAATTGCTCAAAGTAATTTTTATGAGAATTATGATGTGGTAATTTCCCGTGGAGGTACTGCAAAGCTATTGCGGCAATCTATCTCTCTGCCTGTTATTGAAATCCATACATCGGCATACGATATACTTCGTACGTTAAAGCTCTCCAATGCAGATACGAAAAAGGTTGCCATTGCGGGTTTTTCCAGCATAACAGAGCAAAGCCAGTTTCTAAAAGAAGTACTTCCCTACCCCATTGATGTTTTTTCCATTAACTCAACAGAAGAGGCTTTACCAATACTAAAACAGATTGCAGCTCTTGGTTATGAAGCAATACTCTGTGATATGATTACTTATACAACGGCGAGAAACCTGGGCATGGATGCATTTCTTCTTACCTCAGGAGTGGAAAGCATACGGGATGCGCTTCATACTGCACTTGAATATTGCAGGTACTACACTCAGTTAAGAAGTGAAAACAATTTTTTCAGAAGCCTTGTCAAGTTAAGAGATATGCGTACCGTCGTTTTTGATAATGACGGGAAGCTGATTTTTTCAACAATATCAGAAACTGATACGACAATACTTGATTCCCTGCATTTGGAAATTAACAATATTCCTATGGATGAAAAGCGCAATTTAATTTTCAGGAAAAACAATCTTATTTACTCTGTACAGGCTCAGCGTCTGCTTTCTGCAGGAACCGGTTATATTGCTTTTTACATTACCGTAAACAAAGCCCCTTCAAACGGTGCAAAAAGCGGTATTCAGTACAGCAACCAGCGAGAGATTGAAAAAGAGTTTTACGAAAGCATCTACAGCGTTACTAATTTTTTTGCTCAATTTTACAATACCATTGACCAGGTCAACAAGGATTTATATCCGGTCATCATTACCGGAGAGGAAGGCACGGGAAAGGAGCAGATTGCCAAGGCAATTTATCTGCGCAGCTCCGTTAAGGATCAGCCATTTATTGAAATAGACTGCAGCTTATTGAACGAAAAGGTGTGGGAGTATTTAACCAGTCACCACAATTCTCCTCTCTGCAGCAGCGGAAGCACTATCTTTATAAAGAACATGAATTTATTAAGCGAAGAACGGCAGAGACAGCTTTGGATCAATATAACCGATACTGATGCCTGCAAGCGTAACCGACTTCTTATTTCCTTTATCTGCAACTCCTATGGCATTACAGATTCCGGCTCCATGGAATTTATTAACCGGCTGAAATTATTTGTTTTTACGCTACCCACACTCAGGGCAGATGTATCCCGGATTGAACCGGTTGCAAATCTCTATTTAAATCAGCTGAATATGGAAAATGATAAACAGGTTCTGGGTTTTTCACCAGATGCCATGGAAGAATTACAGCGCTATCACTGGCCCTATAACTATATGCAGTTCAGCCGGGTTATGAATAATCTTTTTGTCCTGTCCCAGGGACCATATATTGGAATCGAAGAAGTAAAAGAAGTATTACACAAGGAAGTCACTCTCACCTCCGCCTCTGCAAACGGTTATATGAACATGCTGAATTTATCCCAGCCCCTGAATAAAATCAACCGGGAAGTAGCACTCATTGTACTGGATACGCAGAATGGGAACCACACAAAAGCCGCCAAAAGTCTGGGAATCAGCAGAACAACCCTGTGGAGACTGATTAACTCTGATAATTAAAGAAAAAAAGGGATACACTAACTATCATTGATTAACAAGACATACAAAAATATAGGAGAAAAACAATGCAAAAAGAATACTTATTGGAATCCAATGAAGTTATAAAACAGCTTGATTCATCTCCTCATGGACTTTCAGAAGCCCAGGTTCAGGAACGTCAGGAGAAGTACGGCTTAAACAAATTAAAAGAGGGTAAAAAAACAAGTCTCTTTAAGAAATTTTTAAAAGAGCTGGCCAATTTTATGACAATTGTACTGATTGCTGCTGCAGTAGTTTCCGGGGTTACATCCATCTATGCTGGAGAAAGCATGATCGATACCATTATTATCCTGATCGTGGTGGTGATCAATGCAATCCTTGGTGTCTATCAGGAATCCAAAGCCGAATCTGCCATTGCATCTCTTCAGGAGATGACGGCTGCCACTTCAAAAGTCTTCCGAAAGGGCAAGCTTGAAGTCATACGCTCCGAGCAGCTTGTGCCTGGTGACATCATCGCTTTGGAAGCAGGGGATTCCGTACCTGCCGATTCCCGAATATTGGAAAGCGCAAGTTTAAAGGCAGAAGAAGCCGCACTGACAGGCGAATCTGTCTCAGTTTCCAAGCATAGTGATGTGTTAGAAACCGGAAAAGGCGAAGTAGCCCTGGCAGACAGAAAAAATATGATTTATACCGGTTCTACAATTGTATATGGCCGTGGTAAGGCAATCGTCTGCTACACAGGAATGGAGACGGAGATCGGTCATATTGCCGATGCACTGAATACTGCAAAAGATGAAGAAACTCCCCTTCAGATTAAGCTAAATCAGCTTTCCAAGGTGTTGTCCATTTTGGTTCTGGGGATTTGTGCCTTAATGTTTGCTGTAAACATCATTCGAATTGGCGTTTCCGGCAGCGGCATTCATCTGGAAGAACTGATTGATACCTTTATGATTGCTGTTTCACTTGCTGTTGCCGCAATACCTGAGGGTCTGGCAGCTGTAGTAACCATACTCCTGTCCATTGGCGTGACTAAAATGTCCCGTAAACACGCGATTGTCAGAAAGCTGACAGCAGTAGAAACCTTAGGCTGCACCCAGATCATCTGCTCTGACAAAACCGGAACCTTAACACAAAATAAAATGACGGTGGTAGAACACTCCACTTCAGACGAACCTCTTCTTATGACGGCAATGGCACTGTGTTCTGATGCAGTCCTTGACCCGGACAGCCTTCAGGCAGTAGGAGAACCTACGGAATGCGCTTTGGTAAATGACGCATATAAAAACAATTTATCAAAGCCGGTACTTGCCAAAGATTATGAAAGAATCGGAGAGGCACCCTTTGATTCCGTAAGAAAAATGATGTCAACCGTTCACAAAAAGAAGGACGGCTCAATAATCCAGTTTACCAAGGGTGCACCGGACGAGGTATTAAAACGCTGCAGCCATGCATTTATAAACGGAAACATCGTAGCCATGACAGATGATATCCGCCATGATATCATTAAGGCCAACAAAGCCATGGCAGACCGGGCACTCCGGGTTTTATGCGCTTCCATGCGCAACTGGGATCAGTCTCCCCATGACTTCGCACCTGAAGCACTGGAGAATGAACTGATCTACCTTGGCCTCTCCGGCATGATTGATCCAGTCCGCCCTGAAGTAAAGGCGGCGATTAAGGAATGCCAGAATGCCAGTATCCGCCCGATTATGATTACAGGCGATCACAAAGACACTGCCGTAGCCATAGCAAAGGAGCTGGGCATTCTTGAAAATGAGAGCATGGCTATCACTGGCGGGGAGCTGGAAAAATTATCCGATGAGGAACTGGAGAAAAAGATTACCAGCTTTTCCGTCTATGCCCGGGTACAGCCAGAGCACAAAGTTCGTATTGTAAAGACATGGAAGAAACTCTCTAAAGTAACTGCCATGACGGGAGATGGCGTCAACGATGCTCCAGCCATTAAAGAAGCCGATATCGGTGTGGGTATGGGAATCACAGGAACTGACGTTACAAAAGATGTTGCAGATATGGTTCTGGCAGATGATAATTTTGCTACCATTGTTGCGGCAGTCGCTGAAGGTCGAAGGATCTATGACAATATACGAAAAGCAATCCAGTTTCTCCTTTCCTCTAACTTAGCAGAGGTAATTGCAGTATTTGTAGCCAGTCTCATTGGATTTACCATCTTAAAACCAGTTCATTTGCTTTGGATCAACCTGATCACTGACTGTTTCCCAGCCATTGGTCTGGGTATGGAAGCAGAAGAAGCAGATATCATGAAGCGGGCTCCAAGAGACCCAAAAGACAGTATTTTTTCTGATGGCGTTGGGGTTGAAATCGCTTTACAGGGTTTTGTTATAGCACTCCTGACCTTGATCGCATACTTCGTGGGTCATTATATGGAAAGTGGTGTCTGGGAAATTGCCCAAAGCGCAGACGGAATGACAATGGCTTTTCTTACTTTGTCTCTCCTTGAGATGTTCCATTCGTTTAATATGCGTTCCAGAACTCGTTCCATCTTTCATTTGAAAACAAAGAACAGTTTTTTAAATGGCTCCCTGCTGATGTCATTTATTTTAACAACCGCCGTTATTTACGTTCCTTTTTTAAGAAGAGCATTTTCTTTTGAGCATATCTCAATTATGGAATATGCCGTAGCTGTGCTGATTGCAGTTTCAATCATACCGATTATGGAAATCGTAAAATTAATGAAACGCAGATAATAACAGGCTGTCGGATTCATCTGTTTCTGCCATGGAGCAGATGGATCTGGCGGCCTGATTATTTACTCTGTGGTATAGTTAAATACTTTTGTCAGATACATAAAAAGCTGAGTATGTCTGGTCAGCTCCTCGTATCCATCATTTTTCAGGCACCATTTCATTGCAGTCATTGCAAGAGAAGCATATTGATTTGACAAATAATCTAATAGTTCTATGGACTTTTTATTCGTCTTTAACTGTCTCTCATAAAAGCTCCCTTGAAGGAAATTGTATATATCCTCATATAAGTGAATGGTTTAGTTTCTGCCAGCCATATTATCCTGCTTCCCCTATCTTACCGGCATTACGTACCTGGCGAAGTCGCCGCATGGCTGACCCTGTTTCCCTGCTGCTACATTCTGATTCTGGCGCAGAGGATCTTAAATTACTCAGTAACCGAGATAACGCTTTGGGTCATTATAGGTCTGGTTTTTGCATTTGGAAATATGAAAATTCTTCATAAAAACATGCATCAGCTGGCAAGACTTACAGGAGAATCGGATTAAAATGCATGATTTAATTTATAAAAATATTTGGTTTTCCTTTCTTTTCATACCAGCATGATAAAAGATTGTTCTAAAAACAGACAGACGCAGTCCCGCTGTTCTGGCCTCTTTGGGGCAGATATTTACACAGGCATAACAGCGAAGACATTTGTTTTCATTTATCTCTAAGGTTTTCAGGTCAATGGCACCTACCGGACATTTTCGGGCACAAGCTCCGCATGCATTGCAGGATGTGCCTTTTATCCGGGGCTGCCTGACCAGAAACCGGGTACCTGAATCCGGCAGTTCTGTTATAAATCCTGGCAATATACATTTCGGTATTTCAGGACACGTAAAATCACACGTGTCTATTTTCTGTTGAACGCTTCTGGCAAAACGCTCTGCCTGCCTAATGTCCCCTTCATCCGGTCTGCCAAATGCAACGGGAGCTTTCTTGGAAGCGTAGGTATGCTGTCCAATAAATGCTCCTGCCGCTATCAGCCTGAAATTATTTATTTTTGCAAAATTATTGAATTGTTCCAGACTGATTCCAAATCCCATGTTTCCATAGACAGATAATGCTGCGAGGAGAGTCCCATTCCCCTTTATCTGTCTAATATAATCAAACAAAAAATGAGGGATTCTTTCCCCGTAAACCGGTATTGCTATAATTACTAAATCACAGTCAACCGCTATAACATCTTTTCGTTTATCAGGCAGAGTTATATCCGTAAAATGGACCTTACCGTTCAAACCTTTTGAAATTGCTGTAACAATTGCTTTTGTTGTACCTGTTGCAGAAAAATAAATAATTTCCGTCTTCATATTTTGCGATCCGCTTCCTGATTTTAATAATTGACTGCTCCGGCTAGATTTCTTTAACAAAAAGCATCTCCATTGGCTGCTCATATCCCGGGATATTAATAATTAATCCGCCGCTGTCTTTAAATCCCATTTTTCGATAGAAATGCTGGGCATTTTCATCAACCTGTGTGGACGTCATAAGCATACCATATCCCATAGACTTCATATCTTTTTCCCAAAACTCCATCAATTTTCTTCCATAGCCCTTACCCTGACTGTCAGATTCAACATAAAGCATAGTACAAAATGGAGTATTATCCCAAAAAAGATTATATCTTAACAAGCCTGATGGAATATTATTTTCCAACAAAACATACCCTCTTTTGTCCCTTATCTTTTTTTCAAATTCGGTCTCCGGCAAATGCTTATCGAGTTTGAACCAAAAACTTCGATCTTCTTCCAAAGCACATCTAATGCTTACCATATCATTTCTCCATATTAAAATTATTTTAATCTAATATTTTACTTTCTCAATATTATCATGCTATGTAAGCTGTATCCTAATAAACTTTTATCTTCACACGTTTTCAAATGAAATTGATACCATTTATTAAAATTATCCTCATCAGCAGCAGCAATTTTATCAGAAAGTAAATAATTAATTCCGTCAACGGCAACATGGGAAACAATTTCTGCATGAAAGCCCAATGCCATTTCCTCTATTTGATGAGGCGTCATATACAGGAATAACCCATCTGTAGTCCTGTTTTCAAACCATTTGTCAGCCTGGTCTATGTTTTTTAATTCATCATCCAATCCAACAATTACTCCAGCCATCGTATTGATATAAGATATAACCAATAATCCGCCTGATTTTAACACACGCAGGCATTCTTGCATGATACCAGATCTTATCTCATCATCAACATGATAAAATGCTCCCATACATAGTACTGCATCGAAGCTTTCATCACAGAACCTAGAGAGATCCAGCATATTTCCAACATAAATATCTTTTAATACGGGATTATTCTTTTGCTTCTCCCGAATGATCTCAATATTATCAGGAACGATATCTCCTGCAATAACTTCATATCCTGATTCAGCTAAAGGAAACGCATAGTTTCCAGTCCCTGCACAACCATCTAATAGAAAAGCACCTTCTTTTATAAACTTTTTTAAATAATGCATACTGGTCAGCCATTCTATCTTATGGCTATTGTTTCGAAACAGCCTGCCGTCTTCATCGTATGCTTTATAATAATTTATAATTTCACGTTCCATAACCCCTCCGTCTAACTCACTTTCCGATTTAGTCAAAACGCTTAATTTCATATTATTCTGTTATTTTTAAATAGTAGCATACTTTATCATTCTTTTCCCGCTGTTTACTCCACGTATTTTTAATCGCATCATTAATATTTTGGGCATCCTGAAAATCAGCTTGTCTTTTTTTACAATGTTCAGCAAGCAGTTCATCACTTATATCAAGATATACCAGCACTTCACAATCCAATAGTATTAACGTGAATAATGGATGTCCGGGTATCACCGTTACCCTCTCTCTGACCAGCCTGCCAGCAAAGTCACCAATTTCTTTCGTCCATGGTTTCTGGCATAAATGTGCTTCCTCTTCTTCGGTTAATTGAGGCCACAATTCATCATCCATATCCACAGTCTCTGGAATCAGCTCATGTAATGTGGACTTTCCGCAACAAGTAGTAGCCATGATACAAATACGGTCATTTTTGTGTTTATCAAATATTTTCTTCAAAGAATCTACCGTTTCTTTTGCTGATGTATTTATTCCCATATTCATTTGTCCCCCTCTTTGTTTATATACGCTAATAACCCTACGGCTTTCTTGCAAGCTGCAAATCTATGGTATCGTAGATTGTAATTATACCACCCAGATTGTCTATTGCTGTTTCAATCTCTGAAAAGAACTTTGCTCTTATGCTTTCTTCAATTGCTATATGATCAGAGTAAGTACCGAGAAGAGATGTATATTCTTTCGTAGTAAAAGTTCTTGTTCTATGATATAATTTATAACTTATGTCAACAAAGCCGTATTGACTTGCTATATAAGCACGTTAGCAAATACACCACCACTTTTTAATAGTGCAAAAACTTTCTTATATCCAACTTCCTCTGGTATCCAGTGGAACGCTGCTGCTGAATATATTAAATCACATGAATTGCCTTCGCATTAGAGGACATAAAACCCAATAAGCCAAATAAACCTATTTTTAATATTTTATTAGTTCTATCCTCATACTTATAAAACTTAATTGCCCAAATAAGCATAGAAATGTAATATACAATAAAAAACAGAGTAATTGCTATTGTACCCCACCGCACCCTGATTTGTAGCTCTGAGTTTAACTCCCGTCTCCAATCTGAAAAACGAAAGCATTAAAATATAAATATTTCGAAGATGCATGGTAAAATAATTTCTATCGGAGATTGAATAAAGGTACCTCATAAACAACGTCATGGCGAAGTCACACCTTCGCTCTTTTGCTATGCTATTTTTTATTTCAAAGCCATTATACACTATCTTTGACTATTTGCGCAATTTCCTATAAAGTAAAAAAAGACCTCACTCTCTCATGCGAAGTCTTTCCATATTACGAAGCTCTTTCCCTAACCGGTAAACCGCCTAGGAAAATCATCCCGTTTTGAGCAAAAGGTAACTGTCACCTAATCTCCATCATATCCAATAATCTGAAATAGTTCAGATAAATTACTACCTAACTCATCTAATATTTCTTCTAAATCTAACGCAAAGCCTTTTGAATTATTAATGGCTTGAGGTATTTGAGGCAAATACTTTTCCAAAAAAACATTTGCATTTATTTGTTTGTTATGATGCGCACGTTGTGAAACCTCATTGCTCACATAAGTATGACGCTTTGATATTTTTTTATTAACCAAGAGCTCCGTTAACCTATCTGCATATTCTAGCTTGACATCACACAAATGCAAAAGTAGCCAAAACTCAAAGCATGGATTCGATATGTAACAACCATACCCCCTTTCTTTACAAATTTCAATACATTCAATCATTAATTGTCGACTATGGTTACCACAGTCTCTATCAAGAATAACAGCAAAACAGTCGCTATCTTGGTCGAACATTTTTAGATATTTTCTGTATTCTAAATCTATTCCTATTTTCATTAAATCATCATTGATTTTATTTCGCTCTGCTTTAGAAAAGCTATGGGGATCTTCTAGATAACTTTTTATCATGTCTTTTGTGTATTCGTTTGTAAAAGTTTCAGGTAAACCTTCTGGAATTAACTCTCCACGGCGTATATTTACATATTCGTTGAGCAACTCCACAACTTGCTCAGGTGAAGAATATCCATCCCCTCACTTATGCCTTAAAATCTCAATATGAATAATAGAATTGTATCCTGAAATATCAATATATCTTTGAAGATGTTCAAAATAATTGCGCTCTGTTTCATCTCCCTCAACAGATAGGAAAATTGCTTTTTTAGGTTCAATTTGATTCTCTTCCTCGGCACGAATAAACGCAGATGAACGCAAGCGAAAACGGCTTGCTTTAGTCAGCACAGCTATCACCTTCTTCCATTTCATCCAGCAACAACTGATTGAAAATAGGAATGGCACCATACCTGCCTAAAAGATAATCTTTTTCTATTTTTTTATCAAAGCGTGTTTTAAACTTATTAAGAGAAAAAATTTGGGAACTATGATCCTCTTGCCTTTCTACAAACCATACTTCATCCTGTCTAAGAAAATCAAGGTCCATAATATTAGAGTCATAGGTAGTTGCTATAAGCTGCGCGGGACAATTAAGTGTAACCTTGTAAAAATATTTAATAAATTCTAATGTAGCTTTCGTGTGGAGGCTGCGATCTAATTCATCAATAATAATAACATGCCCTCGTCTTACATGTTGATAAAGCGGAATAAGGTCAAACAAACGCTTTGTTCCATCTGATTCATCTTCAAACTCAAATAAATCGTTATCATTTCCATGATTTGTAACAATTTCACTTGCATACAAATCTTCATCTCGCAAATTCACTTCAATTAATGAGTCCCCTCGTTGTATAAGTGCACCCTTAGTTTGCTCAGACAATTCTTTAAATATATCTAATTTTAGTGACTCAATCATATTTTGGGGGATATTAGCAAAAATTTTATCAATATTTTTTTCAATACTATTTACGGATTTAATACCGGTATCAAAATACTCTAATAACAAAGATAATTCTTTACGTATGGAATCATCTTCCATCAATTGCGTAATTCCACCATACTTGGAATCAGGGAAAACAATAATTAATTTTTGGAACCATTCCATTACATCTCTGAATGGTTGATATTCTTTATCATCAGGGCTCCGAAGAAGTACATCAGATAAAAACAATGTTTTTTCCATCTTAGGGTTTTTTATATCATCAGAATATACATTAAAGCGTTCTCGCTGTGAAGCAGTGCTAAAAGTAATATCACTGGTAAATTCTATCTCCCCATTTTCTGACTTGCTGCGAAGGAAGATACATTTGTCCCCTTCGTCCACTTGATAAAGCCATTCTTCTACAATATTTATATTGGTATATGACATAGCAAAGCCATAGGAATAAAAATGATTTCCAGAAAATATGTCAAATTGAAATATACCGGGTCTGTTTTTACAAGAACTTTCAATACGAAAATACTTTTTATCACAGCTAACATTAGATAATCCCTTTGTTACAATTTTTTTTGCAAATGATAATGCACGAATAAAATTCGTTTTTCCACTGGCATTGGCTCCAAAGATGAAGCCTCCCTTTAATATCCTTTTCCCATTTTTTTCAGCAACATGATCACTATGGCGAGTAATCTTACCTGCAGACATATTAAATTCGGTCATATCTTTGAAGGATAAATGATTTTCTACAGCAAATCGAATTAACATAGATATTATCCCCTTTCTAATAATACTATTATATGTGATTTTTTCACATATATCAATATTTTTTTCAATAAAACCGCTAATATATTCCGCTACTAATATAAATATGTTATTTTTTCACTTATTATTAATATTATTCTTTAAAAAATGTTCCATCCCTGGCAATGTTATGCTCTTCCTAAAGTTATTTTTTAATCAGGGGGTATTTTTCATCTACAATACTAAAAAACAAGGAATTTCCTATAAAGAAAAAAAGACCCCACACTCTCATGCGAAGTCTTTCCATATTCCAAAACTCTCTTCCCGTCCAATAGCTCGTCCGAAAAAATCATCCCGATTTGAGTAAATCTCCTTTACCCTATCCGCAAACCCTTATAAAATAAGGATTTACTCCATAGTGTAAGGCATAAGAGCGATATGTCTAGCTCTCTTAATTGCAACAGTCAGTGCTCTCTGATGCTTAGCACAGTTGCCAGTGATACGTCTGGGAAGAATTTTTCCTCTTTCAGACACGTATCTTTTTAATTTATTTACATCTTTATAATCGATAACGCCATTCTTCTCGCCGCAGAATACGCATACTTTTTTTCTTCTGCGCATGCCGCCTCTTCTCA
>Ga0316613_10000932_pt1 | contig 20901 bp, 12 predicted proteins | sample OWC_soil_day10_C_2_FD_207647 | JGI IMG/M metagenome (GOLD analysis project Ga0316613, IMG submission 207647) | Wetland soil microbial communities from Old Woman Creek delta, Ohio, United States - OWC_soil_day10_CT_b | ecosystem: Environmental > Terrestrial > Soil > Wetlands | place: USA: Ohio...
CCTTACCGCCGTATTTCAGCTTATGATCAATCTCATTATTCCAGTTATAGTCCAGTGAGTAATAAACCCTGTCATTTGCACTGATACTTTTAATTGCAGTGTAGAACACACGGAATGCATTCTGATATGCTTGAACATAGCTGGTCAAATCCATTGCGCCTATATAGTTCCATTGCTGATTGTTAATTTCATTGCCGATAATCCAGTTAGAAATCTTACCATAGTTGGAATTAGAACCATTGTAGCGATCGGCAAGAAAAGAAGCGATTGCTCGTGTCTGTTCAAACCCCTCAGCCGTAGCCGAGTTAAACATATAATAGAACGCATTGGAATTCTTTTTGGTTCCTGGATATATCAAATCAGAAGCTCCATCATTCCAGCCATTTAGGATAATTGCAGTAACAGTCATTCCCTTACCTGATAATGCACTAATAGTCTCATCATAGCTTTTAATCGCATTGGTATCAAAATGATAGGTCTTACCGTCATACTGATAGTCAATCCCCTGCCCTAAGATCTGGTGAAAGGAGATATTCGTAGCAACATGCTTAACTCCAAGCTCGAATGCATCTCCCAGCATGTTAAGCTCAATATTCAAGCCTTTCTTTGTAAGAGGATCATTGAATTCACTTTTATTTGCTGCTACAGCCTCTGGATTGGTTATATAATGAGGCTTACTAACCGGTATGTATTTGTTTCCGTCCCAGACTGCCACAACAAACTTACTGTATAGTCTGTCCTGTGATGTATTGCGGTTTAATGAAAAAGTGAATGCTGCAGAATCTCTCAAAGATGCTTTTGCTGCATAGTCAGTTCTTCCTTCCAGGCTGTTCTGATAGGGTTGAAGCTCCACCAGATAAAGGATACCGTCCGTACCTTCTGCAGGTGCATGACTGGAAACTGTTACAGTCACACTGGTTAAATCTGAGTTAATGAGACAGGACTGAATGACAGCCTGATCATCTGTAAACACTTCCTCTGCCAACGAAACAAAAGCAGAAGCACAGCATAAAAAACCCGCTGCCAATAGTCCGGTAAAGACTCTGCCAATTTTTGTTTTTTTCATCTTCGCATTCCCTCCATGCTGTCATAATCAGATACCCTACCATGATACCTAATTTTCCTCTTTTTTACAATAACGTTTTTATTACGTATTCGTAATAAAACCTTAAGGCACGGAAATATTGGCTTCCAGCGTAAACATTTTTTTTAATATCTTCCGGTCAAATAATTGATTATATACCAGATACTCATATTGATTAATTAACTCACCGCCGGGCTCATTGTTCTCCTCTGCTTCAGACCATGTATAGTATTTTCCGTTCTTGTCATACACGCCTAAGGGATGCACCACCGGATAAGTTTCCTCCATTTTAAGCAGGAACTGCTGATAAGGTGACATCTGAAGTCCGGCTCTTTTAAGCAGTTCCGGAGCAAGGTAGATAGCACCCATCTTTCCCTTTTCTTCTGAATTCATCTGATAATTAGTCCATATAAAAAACGGTGTTTCATACCACATTAAATGTTTCTCATCTGGTATTTGGTCACTGCTTGTACCTGCTATTTCATCAAAAAATTCATTTTCAACACTTGGCTGATGGTCTCCGAAAAGAACGATCATGGTAGGTTCATCATTCTGCTGGAAATAGGATATAAGATACTGAAGAGCCTCATCTGAACGTTTCATCAGAGACAAATACTGATCTGTCTCGGGATATTTCCCTTGCATTGCTCCAGTCAGCCATATATCCTGATTGAAGTTATCAAAGGTTGTGTCATAGCCTCCATGGTTCTGCATTGTTACATTAAAAATAAATAGTTTATCTGATGGATTCTCCTTACTCTCTACTCTTTCAATTAATTTCTCATAATCCGCCTGATCGCTGACGTAATTACGCAGTTGATCGCTATCTTCATAATACTGAATATCCTGAAACTCGTCCACTCCCATATTCCGGTAGCATTCCTCTCTGTTCCAGTTCTTTCCAGGATAAGGATGCATGGCAAGGGTCTGGTATCCCTGTGCCTCTAAAGTACTTATAAGACTATATGTATTAGCCTTTACATTAAATTGGTATGCAATACTGTTACGTGGAAGAAGGGCAGTGGAATCTCCTGTCAGAAATTCAAATTCTGAATTGCTTGTCATAGATCCGAAAACAGGAACACACAGGCTGCCCCGTATCGTATTCTCTTTTAAGCTGTTTAAAAATGGAAAGTATTCTTCATTGGTTTCAAATTCTCCTGCTGTCTTTAAATCAGAAAAGCTTTCATTCATAATACAAATAATATTTACCGGCGTATCAACGCTTTTTGCATCTGCTTTCACATCACAGTTTGAAGCAAGAAGCAGCTGATTTTCTTCATTAATCGACTCATAAATCTGATTTACTTTTGATATACTGTAGCCTTCTGGTTTTTTCTTGACTGCATAACTGCATGATACTGCCGTCGATAAAACATATCCATATTCCTGATATGTTTCATTCACTTCCCATGAATTAATTCCCAGACCTTTTGACGGGATAAGATATGAATAAAACCAGACTCCAATACTTAAGACAATTACAGCTGTACCCCCGGCAAACACTACTCTCTGCTTTTTAGCTTTTATCTTTTTTGGAAAAATAATGGCCAGTAGACAAATAATCTGTATTCCTAAAAAAGCCAGATACATCTCCTTCGTTACTATTAACTCATAGTTTCCAGCCACACTAACGGCAGTTTGAAAGGCAAGTATATCCCAAAACATAATTGGTCTGTCCCTGAACATGACCACCATATATTCAGCTGCTGATAAGGCAAATAAGAAAATAGAAATGGAAGGTATGGCCAGTCTTGTGCTTCCTGTAATTGCAAATGCCACAAGGTATAACAGATAAATCAGGATAATATTAAAAACTGACCAGTATATGGAGATAGACCCTATATTTCCTGTCACATACTCAAACAGAATATAGGAAAAGATGGGAATTAATAATAAAATTAGGGTAATTAATATAACTCCCGCTTTTTTACTGCATTTAATCAATTGTTGTTTCATTGCTGTAAGGTTCCTCATTTTTCTTAGATATAATATATGATTTTAACACAATGAAGCAGTTACAGCAATTGACAATTTATAACAACATATATCATTAATTAAGATGAAAATTGGGAGAGAAAAAGCCGAACCCCTCATAAACAAAGGGCTCGGCTTATTAATTTAATTATTCAACGATAGTAGCAACTCTACCTGAACCTACAGTACGTCCGCCTTCACGAATAGCGAAACGAAGACCCTGCTCCATAGCGATTGGGTGGATCAGTTCAACAGACATTTCTACGTTATCACCAGGCATACACATCTCTGTGCCAGCTGGTAAATCGCAAACACCAGTAACGTCAGTTGTTCTGAAGTAGAACTGAGGTCTGTAGTTGTTGAAGAAAGGAGTATGACGTCCACCTTCATCTTTTGTCAGAACGTAAACCTGAGCTGTAAATTTCTTATGGCATTTTACAGAACCTGGTTTAACAAGACACTGTCCTCTTTCGATTTCAGTTCTCTGAACACCACGAAGTAATGCACCGATGTTATCACCAGCCTGAGCTTCGTCAAGTAACTTACGGAACATCTCGATACCAGTTACAACAACTTTACGTGTTTCTTCATGGATACCGATGATTTCAACTTCGTCAGATACATGTAATGTACCACGCTCTACTCTACCAGTAGCAACAGTACCACGACCTGTGATTGAGAAAACGTCCTCGATAGGCATTAAGAATGGCTTATCTGTTTCACGAACTGGATCAGGAATCCAGCTATCAACTGCAGCCATTAATTCCAGAACTTTATCGCCCCAAGTACCAGCTGGATCTTCAAGAGCCTTTAAAGCAGAACCCTGGATGATTGGTGTATCATCGCCTGGGAATTCATACTCGTTTAACAGCTCACGGATTTCCATGTCTACTAACTCAAGTAACTCAGCATCGTCAACCATATCACATTTGTTCATGAATACAACGATGTAAGGAACGCCTACCTGACGAGAAAGCAGGATGTGCTCTCTTGTCTGAGCCATAACACCATCGGTAGCAGCTACAACTAAGATAGCGCCATCCATCTGAGCAGCACCAGTGATCATGTTCTTAACGTAGTCAGCATGTCCTGGGCAGTCAACGTGTGCATAGTGTCTTTTCTCTGTCTCATACTCAACGTGAGAAGTAGAGATAGTGATTCCACGCTCTCTTTCTTCTGGAGCCTTATCGATGTTCTCGAAAGCTACTGCCTGTCCAGTACCTAATCTCTCATGAAGTGTCTTTGTGATAGCAGCTGTTAAAGTTGTTTTACCGTGGTCAACGTGACCGATGGTACCGATGTTACAATGGGTTTTGTTTCTTTCAAACTTAGCTTTAGCCATTTTATAACGTCCTCCTTAATTTATGCTCGTTTCGAGCTATCATTTTATGTTAGGCTGTTTTTTATTATATGCTATTTGTGCACTATTTTCAAGCCTATTTAAGGGATTCCGGGCGGACTTCACAGCCCGGAATCCATTGGAACCTGTTAGGAATTATTTGTCCTTTTTCTCTGAAAGAACTTTTTCCTGGATACTCTTCGGTACCTGCTCATATTTCTCAAAGAACATAGAGAAGTTACCACGGCCCTGAGTTCTGGACCGTAAATCTGTAGAATAACCAAACATCTCAGAAAGCGGAACGTATGCTTTGATCATCTTACCGCCGCCGATGTCTTCCATACCTTCGATACGGCCACGACGGGAGTTGATATCACCGATAACGTCGCCCATGTAATCTTCTGGCATAGTTACTTCTACTTTCATGATCGGCTCAAGAAGAATGGAACCGCCCTTGTGCATCGCATCTTTAAACGCCATAGATCCAGCGATGTGGAATGCCATTTCACTGGAATCGACTTCATGGTAAGAACCATCGTATACAGTAGCTTTAACGCCTACTACAGGGAATCCGCCAAGAATACCAGCCTTGGTTGCTTCCTCAATACCTTCCCCAACTGCAGGAATGTACTCTTTTGGAATAGAACCGCCGACAACAGCTGACTCGAATTTGAACAGTTCTTCGCCATTGGCATCCATAGGCTCAAAGCGAACCTTACAATGTCCGTACTGACCGCGTCCACCGGACTGTTTTGCATACTTGCTGTCAACCTCAACGGTCTTAGTAAAGGATTCCTTGTAAGCAACCTGAGGAGCACCTACGTTTGCTTCTACGTTAAATTCACGAAGCAGACGGTCAACGATGATCTCAAGGTGAAGCTCACCCATACCGGAAATAATAACCTGACCAGTTTCCTGGTTGGTCTTTGCACGGAATGTAGGATCTTCTTCAGCAAGCTTTGCCAAAGCTTCGCCCATCTTGCCCTGACCAGCTTTGGTCTTTGGCTCGATAGCGATATCGATAACTGGCTCTGGGAATTCCATGGATTCAAGAATTACCGGATGCTGTTCATCACAGATGGTATCACCAGTTGTTGTAACTTTAAAACCAACAGCTGCTGCGATATCACCAGAATATACTTTGTCTAACTCACTTCTCTTGTTAGCATGCATCTGAAGGATACGTCCAACACGCTCTTTTTTGCCTTTTGTTGCATTCAGTACATAAGAACCGGAATTCATAATACCGGAATATACACGGAAGAACGCAAGCTTTCCAACGAACGGGTCAGTCATGATCTTAAATGCAAGTGCTGAGAACGGTTCTTCATCAGAAGAATGACGTTCAATTTCATTGCCATCCATATCAACACCCTTAATAGAAGGAATGTCAGTAGGAGCTGGCATAAATTCAAGAATTGCATCAAGGAGTCTCTGAACGCCTTTGTTTCTGTATGCGCTTCCGCAGCATACAGGAATGGCTCTACAGTCACAGGTTGCAGCTCTTAAACCTTTCTTTAATTCTTCAATAGAAGGCTCTTCACCCTCTAAGAACTGCATCATCAGATCATCGTCTAATTCGCAGATCTTCTCTACTAACTCTCCATGGTAAAGCTCAGCATCGTCTTTCATATCCTCAGGGATATCAGTAACGGTGATGTCATCACCCTTGTCATCGTTGTAGATATAAGCTTTCATCTCAAACAGATCTATAATTCCCTTGAATTCATCTTCTGCTCCGATTGGAAGCTGGATGCAGATTGCATTCTTACCAAGACGAGTCTTGATCTGCTCTACTGCACCGAAAAAGTTTGCACCCATGATATCCATCTTGTTGATGAATGCCATACGGGGTACGTTGTAGGTATCAGCCTGACGCCATACGTTCTCGGACTGTGGTTCAACACCGCCCTTAGCGCAGAATACGCCAACTGCACCGTCAAGCACTCGAAGGGAGCGCTCTACTTCAACAGTAAAGTCAACGTGTCCTGGAGTATCAATGATATTGATACGATGCTCTAAAGCACCCGGTTTAACCTTGGTGTTCTCGTGCATGGTCCAGTGGCATGTTGTAGCAGCCGAAGTAATTGTGATACCTCTTTCCTGTTCCTGCTCCATCCAGTCCATGGTTGCAGTACCTTCATGAGTATCACCGATTTTGTAGTTTACACCAGTATAATAGAGGATACGCTCGGTTAATGTAGTCTTACCTGCATCAATATGGGCCATAATACCAATATTTCTGGTTCTTTCCAATGGATATTCTCTTCCAGCCAAAGCTTTTTCCTCCTATTAGAATCTGTAGTGAGCAAATGCCTTGTTTGCTTCAGCCATCTTGTGCATATCTTCTTTCTTCTTTACAGCTGCACCGGTGTTGTTAGCAGCATCAAGGAGCTCATTTGCCAGTCTCTCTTCCTGAGTCTTCTCTCCTCTTTTACGTGAGTAAAGAGTAATCCATCTCAGGGCCAATGCCTGTCTTCTTTCTGGTTTAACTTCGATCGGTACCTGATAAGTAGCTCCACCGATACGTTTTGCCTTTACCTCAAGTACAGGCATAATGTTGTTCATTGCTTCTTCGAAGACTTCAACAGCTGGTTTGCCAGCTTTTGCTTCGATACGGCCGAATGCACCGTATACGATCTTCTGAGCAACGCCTCTTTTACCATCCAACATAATGTTGTTAATTAACTTAGTAACAACCTTGTTGTTGTAAAGCGGGTCTGCTAATACGTCTCTTTTTTGAGTATGTCCTTTACGTGGCACGTTACTTCCCTCCTTAATATCGCCGTCTTTTCATACGAATAAACAGCTATTCATTAGATCCTCGGTACTCACAAACATTGAAGTTGCGTTCGCGCTCGGTTTCTATCTATATAATCCTGCAACCTACAGGTTCAATATCTAAAGTCCGGCACTAGAATTTCAAATGTGTGGTATTAATTATTTTTTCTCTTTAGGTCTCTTAGCACCGTATTTGGAACGAGCCTGTCTTCTGTTCGCTACTCCTGCAGTATCCAGTGTACCTCTAACGATATGATATCTGGTACCTGGTAAATCTTTTACTCTACCGCCGCGAATTAAAACAACGCTATGCTCCTGAAGGTTGTGACCCTCACCTGGGATGTAGCTTGTTACTTCGATTCCGTTTGAAAGACGAACTCTGGCGATCTTTCTGAGAGCAGAGTTAGGTTTCTTAGGGGTTGCAGTTTTTACTGCTGTACAAACGCCTCTCTTCTGAGGAGCAGAAATGTCAGTCGCCTTCTTCTGTAAAGAGTTGTAACCCTTCTGCAGAGCTGGTGCTGTGGATTTCTTAACGCCTGTCTGTCTACCCTTTCTTACTAACTGATTAAATGTTGGCATTCCATTCACCTCCTGTGATATTGTCTGTGGTTGCTGTCATCTTCAGCTTAATTTACGCACAAAAACGTGACGCGTTTATGCACGCCTAATTATTATATACATATTGTTTTTTTTTGTCAAGGTTTTCTTTTTTAGATATAATTGCAAAAAAATGGACCGCTGTAATGAAATTTTACGGCGGTCCGAATTTGTTTATTTCGTTATTGTTTCAGTTCTTTCAGTTTTTCGTTAATCAGACCATCCATTTCTTCCGTATACTGATCAACAGACAGTTTACCTGCAAGAACTTCTACCAGCTTGTCACGAAGATCGCCCTGAACTGCTCCGGTCAAAGCCTGATACCCCCACTCTGATCCGGGACGTGATGAGGTTGCAGCCAGTTCCTTTGAAAATATATTAAAATATTCTTTTCCAAAGGCATAGTTTAAACTCTCATTTCCTTTTACCTGAGATAAGTAGCTGTTCTCTTCACAGTACTTTGCATTGTTCTCAGCCTTAGAGATCCATTCAATGAATTCTGCGGCTTCCTTTTCCACTCCGGTGTTCTGGAATGCAGCCAGATACTTTCCTCCCGGTACAGAAGAACGCATTGCTTCTTTGGGAAGATAGGTCACACCCCAGTCAAAGTCAGTAATCTGGTCTTTGTAATTGGCGATCATCCAGCTTCCGGAAAAATGCATTGCCACCTGGCCGGTACGGAATAAGTTGTTTGGATTTTCTGATCCAAGCCATACAGAGGATGGCACAATTTCTTCGTCATGAAGATCTTTAAAAAATTGTATTGCATGTTTATTTTCTTCTGTATTAAAATCGGAAGCATTGAGATCCTTATTTAAAAGACCGCCTCCTGCCTGGTAAAGAAGGGTTGAAAACCGCTGCGGAGATTTATCATAGACCAGACCATATTTGCAGCCGCCTTTTTCCATTACGGTTTTCATGGCTGTCTTCCACTCATCCCATGTCCAGATCTCATCCTCAGACTGGGGTACAGCAACACCGGCTTTCTCAAAAGCTGTTTTATTATAAATAAGTCCGTTAGCAGTTACATCCATAGGCGCTGCCAGCACCTTATCATCAAATACAAATTTTAAGCCTTCTCCAAAGCTGTTTACAAATTCATCTTTGTTTGATACGTATTGCCCCAGATCAACCAGCTGGTTCTGAAACGGTCCTAAATTGGTGAGTCTGGCAATCGCCGGAGCTTCCTTTCCATTAATCATGTTCTTAATCTTGCTTTCCAGATCTGAGTAAGGAACCTCAATCAGCTCGATTTTGATGTCTGGATGCTCCTTCATATACGCATCTGCCAGCTTCATGAAAGATTCGCCTTCCTTGTTGTCGCTGAACCAGACTACTTCAAGCTTTTTCTCCTTGCTCTCCGCTTTTCCCCCACCGGAACAACCAGTTAAGGTTCCAAGCGCCAATGCCCCCATAAGCAGCCACGATACCATTTTTTTCATAAAATACCTCTCCTTTGTGATTTAGTACATTCATTTTAACATTTGCAGCAATACAAAAACCTCATATTTCAGACATGAAATCATTCTTTTTTGCTCTCTTTTGACTGCGCGTACTTTTTCGGTGTAATTCCAGTCATTTTCTTAAATACAGAGATGAAATGGCTGTCACTGTTATAGGAAAGTGCCAGCGCAACATCGGTAACAGAATGTCCTTCTTTTAGCAAAGCCTTTGCTGCAATGATCTTCTGGTTTGCCACATACTGAGTCAGGGAAAAGCCCGTCTCCTTTTTAAAATAGTGGCTCAAATAATAGCGGTTCATATAAAACCGGCTGGAAATCTCATTTAAATCCAGTCGTTCTTCCACATGAGATGCAATATACTTCTTTAGCTGTTCAATCCTGTCCCGGTAAAGAACGGGATCTTTAAATTCCTCTTCCTGTTTTTCTACAAATTCCTGAGCCGGTTTATTTTTCTCCCTTTCCATAAAAAACTGGTACATCTCATTAATGGATGCAATCAGCTCCAGTATGGAAAGCTTGATTCTTACCGTTGATTCAGCCCTGTCTCTGTTCTGGGAATGAATGCTCTGCTCTATTTTTTCAAACAGTTTTTCTACTTTCTGAAGATTCTCCCCGCACAAATGAAGACGATGCAGAAATGGATCAGGTCGATTCTCAAAAAAGCGGGAGAAATCGTAATGAAACACCTCTGCCATCAGATTTAACAGCTCCGGCTCAAACATGAGAACATACCTGTAATAGGTTTTCCCCGCGGCACCGCTGGTGCGGTGATACTCCTTGTTGTTAATAAGAAATAAGTCTCCCGATCTTACATGGTACGTACGGTTTCCAACTTCCATCAAAGCCCCGTCTGTAAGAAACAGAATAATTTCATACTGGTTGTGAAAGTGAAACCCCTGCATAGCCCAGTTTTCAGAGCCTCCATGAAAATAATACAATGAGTCAAATTCTTCAAAAAAAACCCGTTCTTTCATCTTCACAACCAGTCCCTTCTAATGCCAATCAGTATTCATAGCCTCTTGCAGCACCAATATTACAAGTGCCTGTCCATAGGTCATCGGGCAGCATGGGATTGTCTTATAAAATTCTCCGTTAAGCCCGATAGGAGTTCCGTAGGAAACATTTTTAACAGTACCGTCTTCATCTATATAATTTAAAAGATTTTTCATTCCCAGCTGGATCAGCTCATGATAATCTTCTTTCTTTAATATTCCAAGGCGCACCCCTTTCATAATTCCATACAGGAATGCAGCGCTACAGGATATCTCTATATAGGAAGAATCATCATCTATAATGGTATACCATAAACCGGTTTTGAGATCTGCATACCGTTTCAGCGCATCTACCTGATTTTTATAAACACTTAAGAAATACCGCTTCAGGCCTTCATCCATAGGAATGTCCTCCAAAAGCTCCATAATGACTATGGTGTACCAGCAGTTTCCTCTTCCCCATAGAACTCTACCGTAGTTATCATTTCTTTTAAAGTTAAAACCGTGGTAAAACAGCCCCTCTTCTTTATTTAATAAGTATTTAATATGAGAAAGGATCTGATAATCTGCCTCATCATAATAATCGTTCCGGTCAAGAAGCTTACCGGCTCTTGCCAGAAACAGCACTGCCATAAACAGTGTATCAATGAGAATCTCATTATCATTGGCACTTCCCGTTATCATATGCTGAAAGCAGCCATCTCCAGTCCGGATCAGTTTTTGATCTTTCATAATCCAGTCGGCCCAGTCTTTGATAAACTCCAGATATTCTGGTTTTCCCGTTCTTTCATATAGATAAGTAAGGGTGAGCATGGGAGAAGTCGTATTCACATTCCGTTCCAGTATTCCCTCCCTGATCCGGTTATCATACCAGTCAATAATGGAGTCGAGAATCTCCTGCCTCCCGCTCACTTCATAATACTTATAAAGACCGAATATTCCCACTCCCTGGGGCCACTCCCAGCAATTAAAATCAATCAGGCTGATGGGGTATACTTCTTTCATGCCATTATTTTTTAAAACCATCATTTTCTCTGATACCAGATTTAGTTTCTCTTCTAATGTCTTTAAATCTATCACGTCGTCTTTTTCCTCCATCTGATTGTGCCTTCTACTGTCTGCGGATAATGGTATACAGTTTCCCCGTTGACCTTTAATATGGTTTCTTTCTCAAGAAGATACTCTGTTCCATTTTCATCTGTAACAGACGTGCTGGTTCCATCCATGGTGATGGCAAGTTTTTTGAAAGCCGAAAAAATATCATCAAGATTTTGGTCTTCTCCCAAGCTTCCTACCCGCACGACCCATACATTATCTCTGCCCTGGCTGATAAACTCCCGGAACTGATTGGGTCCGTGTTCCTGTATGGTAAGTCCCTGAAGGGCTTTTACTGCAATATAGGCCCCATCCTTTTCCAGCACCAGAACGCCATCTTCTCCCTTATAACGGGAAAACGCACTGATTGGAATGTATGCATGAGTATACCCAATTCTCTCTTCTTCCTCAATATGAAATCTCAAAACTGCTGTATTTTCAAATTGCGCCCCAAGGGGAAGTACACCGTTACCTGCCCAGAAATTTGGTCTTCCGCTTCCATATGGAAACGCCTCTCCCGGGTGATTGATGAAGACCTGTGCTGTCTCATCAATTGTTGCCTGTAAGATATGCTCCTGATATCCTTTCTCAAATGGCGTAAAGCCCACCGCGGTGGATAAAAGAGCACGGCTATTTTTGTAAAGATAGAGATTGACGTGATTTTCGAATCCCTGGGTATTTTCAAAGATCAGTTCTTCCTCTTCGTCAATCGCCGCATACTTTTTATACTCCATTGGAGGTTCATAATTTCCAAGTATGAGAGAAATGTAACCGATACAGGCTCTGTTTAAATACCCGGCATTATAAGCAACATAAAGCAGGGAGGTGGTACCCGCATTGTAATTTCCCTTCATCTCCTTTTCATAACTCCGGCCAAAGCTGGTCATTACTGCCCCCTTATGAGCATTGACCGTCAGAGAATAGAATATCATATCCAGTGCCTTCTGCGCTTTTTTATGGAGCGGATTATCTTCCTCAGTCAGATTATAAAGGGTACCAATTCCAAGTACATCGACTGGAATATAGGCATTGGAATTCCATTCTGTAATAAATTCCCGGAAAAAGTCGTCAAACCACTGATGTAGCAGTTCTTCACCTCTTGCCTTCACCTCTTCCCCTGTTCTGCCACTGTTGGTAAAAGTCCGGTCAGGCAGGTAGGTTCCGGTCAAATACTGACAGCAATGGAAAAGAAGTGCATGATTTTCACTGAAGAACCACATCACATCATCCCCAGGTTCATCAATCCAGTATCTGTACTCAACCATGGTTTCTTCCAGAGCCTTCTTTAATGTGTCAGATATTCGGCTTTGGAACATCCGGTAAATGTAAATCATGATGATAAAATGAAAATCGGAACAGTCTTTTCTGCTTCTCACACCCTCCAGCTCTTCCATCAAAATCGCTTCTGCCCGCTGGTATTCCTGATTCCTATAAAGCAAGGCTGCAGCTTTATATGTATTGTCAGGAGCAAAACGGATTACTGCGTCCATCGCCAGTTTTCTGCGGATGCTGCTGTCTTCATTCCCGCTTAAAAGGAATTCTTCCCGCACCAGCTGATTCCCGATTTTTCTCTTTATGGAGATTCCCTGATAGGTAAGTACAACTGTAAAATAATAATATCCTGGTGAAATGTCATCAGTATGGAACAGCTCCAGTCCTTTTTGTAAAGGCTCCATGGTATATTTTCTGGTTTTTATAAGCTTCCATGATTGTTCCATTTTTTCTATAAATTCACCCGGAGTTATGATAACCTCCAGATCAAGGATTGTATCAAACGGATTGCTAAGATTCATTTTTATGAATTCGCTGATATAAGCCTCTTTATCAAAGCTCATTGCGTTTAACATCTGCTCCATTTTTGTTAAAACGCCTTCATTTACTTCTTCTTTCACTGGAATCAATATTTTTAAATCGGCACCTCCCAGCCGCTTCATTCGGAAATAGTAATCCGTATCCCGCTCTGCCAGATCATCAAGACACACCACCAGTGAATTTTCCCCTTTTAAAAGAGGGATGGAAACGGTTGTTTTTTTTACCAGATTTCTGGTAAATGGTGTGAAGTCGCAGATCAGCTGTTCATTTGCCCAGACTGTTAACCCGCCGCAGGTCTCCAGCTCAAAATCTATGGTGTTTGCTACATCAGACCAGAGCGTGGCAAAACCATACATTCTTAAATAAGTAGGACGGTAATAAAAGCCTGATGCATCGATTCCCGGATTTCCAAATGGGAAATATTGTTTTAGCTTATTGCCCTCTGACAGTTCTGTAAAATCAGGATAATCGGGAACTTCCTGTCTCCGTTCCTCTAAAAATTCTTTCCTGCAGGGATTCTCATGAATGGCAAATCCTTTCTTCAGCCATTCATTGACTCTTCCACTTAAGGTAGATCTGGTAAATTCCCGGACCTGGGTATGAACCTCACTTATGAGGAAGCGGTTTACAAATCCTTCCGCAAACAGCGGATATTCAAAGTACTTCATGCTCTCTTTCCTCCCATTTACTCTTTTACTCCTCCGGCTGTCATGCCGCCTATGATATGGCTTTGCAGTGTTACGAACACAATGATTACCGGAATCATGGATATAACCGACATGGCCAGAAGGCTGTTCCAGTCAACCGAATATTCACCGGAGTAATTTGCAAGCGCAAGCTGTATGGTGTAACGTTCTTTGCTGTTAATTACCAGCTTTGGCCAAAGGTAATCATTCCATCTCCACATAAAGGAGAAAATACAAAGCACAGAGATTACCGGTTTTGCCAGAGGAAGCATAATCCGCATTAAAATGCTGGTTTCCGATGCTCCGTCAATTCTGGCCGCTTCCATATAGGCATCCGGAATCCCTACGTAATACTGTCTTACCAAAAACACGGCAGTGGGGGATGCCACAGCGGGAATAATCAGTCCCCATAAGCTGTTGTAAAGACCGGTTGCCACGATAACCTTAAAAATGGGAATCATGATGACCTCCAGCGGAATCATCAGCGTTGCCAGTACAATACCAAATAAAATTTTATCCCCTTTAAACCGGTATTTAGCAAAGGCGTAGCCTGACATTACATTTACCACTATGGTAAGGAAAGTGGCTGTAACACTGGTAAACACAGTATTGAAAAAATAAATTCCGAAACGCCCTTCTTCCAATGCCTTCTGGTAATTAAAGAAGGAAGGGTTTTTCCCAATAAGGCTTGGCGGCCAGGAAAACAGCTCTCCTGTACTTTTAAAGGAGGAACCAATCACCCAGAGAATTGGGATCAGGAATAAAAAGGTCAGAATCAGCAAAATTGCCCATGTCGCTCCGTTTAAAAAATATTTCCTGCCCTTAGTCTGCATCCTGCTCACCTCCTTTATTTACCTTAAACTGTATCACTGTAAACATTGCCAGCAGCACGAACAGGATCATGGTCATCGCACTGGCATAGCCCATCTGATTTTTTTCAAATCCGGTTTCCTGAATCGTCTGAACCATAAACTTAGTAGCACCTGCAGGTCCACCCTGGGTCAGAGCATAGACCAGCGGATATGTTTTTATGATAGTCACAGTGGATAAAACCAGAACCAGAAGGCTGGTTGGTTTTAGAAGCGGCAGCGTGATGTAGCGAAACTGATGGTAGAAACCTGCGCCATCGATACGTGCCGCTTCATAATAAGTTTCAGAGATAGCCTTAATGCCTGATATGAACATGACCATGTAATAACCGGACATACTCCATGCAGTCACAAAGATTACCACCCCCATGGAATAATTCTGATCCGTCAGCCATTTAACAGGGGAGTGTCCCATTACAGTGAGAAGATAATTAATAACGCCGAATTCTTCTCCCAGAAGGAACCTCCAGGTCAGTCCTACTATAATACTGGAAATCATGGTAGGCCAGTAAAAAACAGCCCGGAAGAAATCATTTCCTTTTCTGGCCCCCGACAATAACAAGGCCAGACCCATGGCCGATACATAGACAAGGGGAACTGAAACCCCGGTAAAGAAAATGGTACGGAGAAAAGAATTCCAAAATCCCCGGTCCGAAAACAGCTTGATATAATTTTGAATCCCCACAAATACCTGAGGATTGATACCGTCCCACTTTGTCAGTGATATCCACAACCCATTTACTGCCGGAAAGAACAAAAACAGGCCGAATATAATTAAAGTAGGAGCAAGCAGCAGATAAGGGAACACATTCCGCTCAAATTTCCTCATTGTTTTACCTCCTTTTTTTATGATTATAGCATTAAAAAAAAGAGAAAAATCAAGTTTAATTATGCAAATATTATAGAATATTGTCATTTCCATAAAAAAACGCCCTGACAGAAAATTCTGTCAGGGCATCTTCATTCTTATTCTTCTATTTCACCTTCACTAATGGCTAAAATCTCTTCTGCATCATCAAAATTGTCATCAGATAACAGAATCTCATCATCATCAGTTAAAAGGATCTCATCACTTTCTTCACAAGCAGCATCTGTGCTTAAGTTAATGGTACGGTAACGTTTCATACCTGTACCGGCAGGAATCGGCTTACCGATGATAACATTCTCTTTTAACCCGATTAAATGATCCACTTTACCGTTAATGGCAGCTTCAGTCAGAACCTTTGTGGTCTCCTGGAAGGAAGCAGCTGACAGGAATGAATCGGTAGCCAGAGATGCCTTGGTGATACCAAGCATTACCTGCTTTCCGTCTGCCGGCTCTTTGCCTTCGGCAAGAAGAGCTTCATTTAAATCATTATAGTCAAGAACGTCCATAGAAGTTCCTGGAAGAACATCGCTGTCTCCGCTTTCTTCTATTTTGATCTTCTTAAGCATCTGTCTTACGATCATCTCAACGTGCTTATCATTAATCTCAACACCCTGCAGACGGTATACACGCTGTACTTCCTGGATCATATAATCCTGTACGGCACGAACACCCTTAATCTTTAAGATGTCATGAGGATTTACACTACCTTCTGTCAGCTCATCGCCGGCTTCCAGTACCTGACCATCCTGTACTTTGATTCTGGAACCATAAGGAATCAGATAAGTCTTTGAGTTTCCTGTTTCATTCTCAGTAATGATAATTTCACGTTTCTTTTTTGTGTCTTTAATGGCAACTACACCTGGGAATTCTGCAATGATTGCAAGACCCTTCGGCTTACGTGCCTCAAAAAGCTCCTCGACACGGGGAAGACCCTGTGTAATATCGCCACCGGCAACACCGCCGGTATGGAACGTACGCATGGTAAGCTGTGTACCAGGTTCTCCGATTGACTGGGCTGCAATAATACCAACTGCCTCACCAACCTGAACCGGCTGTCCGGTTGCCATGTTGGCTCCGTAACATTTAGCGCAGACACCCTGATGGGATTTGCAGGTAAGAACGTTGCGGATCTTTATAGAATCACGCCCCATCTTATTGAGCACTTTCATAACGGCTCCCGCACGCTTAGGCGTACACATATGGTTTGCTTTTACAATTACTTCTCCTGTATCTGGATCTGTAATGGTTTCTGCGATAAATCTTCCTGTGATACGCTCTTCCAGGCTTTCAATTGTTTCCTGTCCGTCAGTGAATGCCTTGATCTCCATAAACGGAATATCCTTGCCCTCACAGCAGTCGATTTCTCTGATAATCATATCCTGGGATACGTCTACCAGACGTCTGGTCAGATAACCGGAGTCGGCTGTTCGAAGCGCTGTATCGGAAAGTCCCTTACGAGCTCCGTGAGCAGAAATAAAGTACTCCAATACGTCAAGACCTTCACGGAAGTTTGACTTAATAGGAAGTTCGATGGTGTGACCGGTTGTATCTGCCATAAGTCCACGCATACCTGCCAGCTGTTTGATCTGTTTATCAGAACCACGGGCTCCGGAATCTGCCATCATGTAGATGTTGTTGTACTTATCAAGTCCTGTCAGCAGGTCATGGGTCAACTGATCATCGGTTGTTTTCCATGTGTCAATTACTTCTTTATAACGCTCTTCCTCTGTGATAAGACCACGGCGGAAGTTCTTTGCAATCTGGTCAACCGTTGCCTGGGCATCTGCGATCAGCTTCGGTTTGCTCTCCGGCACAGTCATGTCGGAAATGGATACTGTCATGGCTGCCTTTGTTGAATACCGGTAACCAATGGCCTTAATGTCATCCAGAGTTTCAGCGGTCTGTACAGCTCCGTGAACGTTAATAACTTTCTCAAGGATCTGCTTACACTGCTTCTTGCCTACATGGAAATCGACTTCCATTAAAAGCTCATTACCTGGAATGGAACGATCTACGAAACCAAGATCCTGAGGAACGATCTCATTGAATATAAAACGCCCTACTGTGGATTCTACAACTCCGCTTAATACGGTACCATCAGGCATCTTCTTGCTGACTCTTGCCTTGATTCTGGAATGAAGGGTAACTGCCTGGTTTTCATAAGCAAGAATTGCTTCATTAATGCTCTTGAATACCATTCCTTCTCCCTTGGCACCAGGTCTTTCCTGAGTCAGGTAATAGATACCAAGGACCATATCCTGAGATGGTACTGCTACAGGACCACCGTCGGAAGGCTTTAACAAGTTGTTTGGAGAGAGCAGAAGGAAACGGCACTCTGCCTGGGCTTCTACGGAAAGAGGCAGATGAACCGCCATCTGGTCACCATCGAAGTCGGCATTAAATGCGGTACAAACAAGAGGATGAAGCTTAATTGCCTTACCTTCTACCAGAATCGGCTCGAATGCCTGGATTCCCAGTCTGTGAAGGGTAGGCGCACGGTTTAACATAACCGGATGCTCTTTGATAACATCCTCTAAGACATCCCATACCTCTGTCTGAAGACGTTCTACCATCTTCTTTGCATTTTTAATGTTGTGTGCTGTACCATTGGAAACAAGCTCTTTCATAACGAAAGGTTTGAATAACTCAATGGCCATTTCTTTTGGAAGACCGCACTGATAGATCTTAAGTTCTGGTCCTACTACGATAACGGAACGTCCGGAGTAGTCAACACGTTTTCCTAAAAGGTTCTGACGGAAACGGCCCTGTTTACCCTTTAACATATCAGATAAGGACTTTAAGGCACGGTTTCCTGGTCCGGTAACCGGTCTGCCACGTCTGCCGTTGTCGATTAATGCATCAACTGCTTCCTGAAGCATACGTTTTTCATTGCGGACAATGATATCCGGTGCACCCAGCTCTAAAAGACGAGCCAGACGGTTGTTACGGTTAATAATTCTTCTGTATAAATCATTTAAGTCGGAAGTAGCGAAACGTCCTCCGTCCAGCTGTACCATAGGACGGATATCCGGAGGGATTACAGGAACAACTGTCATGATCATCCACTCTGGTAAGTTACCGGAGTTGCGGAATGCTTCCACAACTTCCAGTCTCTTGATTATTCTTGCACGCTTCTGTCCGGTTGCGTCCTTTAAGCCTTTCTTTAAATCCGCAGAATCTTTTTCAAGATCTATGGAATGAAGGAGCTCTAAAATAGCTTCAGCACCCATTCCTACGCGGAAAGAACCGTAACCGTACTTATCTACTTCTTCTCTGTATTCTTTTTCTGATAAAACCTGCTTATACTGAAGACCTGTATTTCCAGCATCCAGAACAACATAAGAAGCAAAATACAGCACCTTCTCCAGTGTTCTGGGTGAAATATCAAGGATCAGACCCATACGGCTTGGTATTCCCTTGAAATACCAGATATGGGAAACAGGAGCAGCGAGCTGGATATGACCCATACGCTCTCTTCTGACACTGGCCTTTGTTACTTCAACGCCGCATCGGTCACAGATAACGCCTTTATACCGGATCTTTTTGTATTTTCCGCAATGACATTCCCAGTCCTTGCTCGGTCCGAAAATCCGTTCACAGAACAAACCGTCTTTTTCCGGCTTTAAGGTTCTGTAGTTAATCGTCTCAGGCTTTTTCACCTCGCCGTGGGACCAATCCAGAATTTTCTCCGGAGATGCCAGACCGATCTTTATGGCATCGAATGTCATCGGGTGGTAAGTTTCATTATTTTCAGGCATGAGCGGTTCTCCCTTCTATTATTCTTCGTCTGAATCGTCAAATTCTACGTCATCGAAATCCTCAAAAGAATCGTCGACACCGTCCGCATCCTCTTCTTCATCAACATTTACCAGTTCATCATCCTTGAATTCCTGTTTCTGATAACCTAATTCACTAAAGGATTCCTCATCGCGGTAATGCTTATCGCCTTCAATGATGGATCTTAAATCTGTTTCCTCATAATCTGTGCTCTCAGCAATCTGAACCTCTGTATTGTCATCACGCAGCACTCTTACATCGAGAGCCAGTGACTGAAGTTCCTTTAACAATACCTTAAAGGATTCCGGAATTCCAGGCTCAGGAATATTCTCGCCCTTAATGATGGCTTCATAGGTTTTTACACGTCCTACCACATCATCGGATTTCACTGTCATGATCTCCTGCAATGTATAGGAAGCACCATAAGCCTCCAGAGCCCAAACCTCCATCTCTCCGAAACGCTGGCCGCCGAACTGAGCTTTACCGCCCAGAGGCTGCTGTGTAACCAGGGAGTATGGTCCGGTAGAACGGGCATGGATCTTATCATCAACCAGATGGTGCAGTTTCAGATAATGCATGTGTCCAATGGTAACCGCACTGTCAAAGTATTCTCCGGTCCGTCCGTCACGAAGGCGAACTTTTCCGTCTCTGCTCAGCGGAACACCTTTCCACAAGCCTCTGTGCTCTAAATGCTCTCCCAGATATTCAATTACATCAGGTCTTAAAGTATCTTTATATTTTTCCTGGAAGTCTTCCCAATCCATATTTACATAGTCGTTGGCTACGTCCAGGGTATCCATAATATCAATCTCGTTTGCTCCGTCAAATACCGGTGTGGATATGTTAAATCCAAGTGCTCTTGCAGCAAGGCTTAAGTGGATCTCAAGAACCTGACCGATGTTCATACGGGAAGGAACGCCCAGTGGGTTTAATACAATATCGAGAGGACGGCCGTTTGGAAGGAATGGCATATCTTCTACGGGAAGTACACGGGAAACAACACCCTTGTTACCATGACGTCCAGCCATCTTATCACCAACAGAAATCTTTCTCTTCTGCGCGATGTAAATGCGGACAGTCTGGTTCACACCCGGTGAAAGCTCGTCACCATTTTCTCTGGTAAATACTTTAGCATCAACGATGATACCATAAGCACCATGAGGTACTTTTAAGGAAGTATCACGGACTTCTCTGGCCTTCTCACCGAAGATTGCACGCAACAGTCTCTCTTCTGCTGTCAGTTCGGTCTCACCCTTTGGTGTTACCTTACCAACAAGGATATCTCCTGCACGGACTTCCGCACCAATACGGATAATACCTCTTTCATCAAGATCCTTTAAAGCATCCTCGCCGACACCGGGAACATCACGGGTGATCTCTTCCGGTCCTAACTTGGTATCACGGGCTTCTGCCTCGTATTCCTCAATATGGACAGAAGTATAGACATCTTCCTGTACCAGTCTCTCACTTAAGAGAACCGCATCCTCGTAGTTATAACCTTCCCAGGTCATGAATCCGATCAGCGGATTCTTACCAAGAGCGATCTCACCCTTTTGTGTAG
>Ga0316613_10000935_pt1 | contig 20846 bp, 21 predicted proteins | sample OWC_soil_day10_C_2_FD_207647 | JGI IMG/M metagenome (GOLD analysis project Ga0316613, IMG submission 207647) | Wetland soil microbial communities from Old Woman Creek delta, Ohio, United States - OWC_soil_day10_CT_b | ecosystem: Environmental > Terrestrial > Soil > Wetlands | place: USA: Ohio...
ACCTGGTCCAGCCCCTGCGCCAGCCGCGGCAGCCAGCGCGCCTTCTGCTCCTCCGTGCCAAAGACGACGATCGGGTGCGGCCCGAACAGGTTGATGTGCACGGCCGAGGCCGCTGCCATGCCGCCGCCGTGGCTGGCCACCTCATGCATCATGATCGCCGCCTCGGTCACGCCGAGGCCGGCGCCGCCGTACTCGGGCGGCAGGGTGATGCCCAGCCAGCCAGCCTCGGCCATCGCGCGGTGGAACTCGTGCGGGAATGCGCCGTCCTCGTCGCGCGCCAGCCAGTAGCCGTCGTCGAAGTGGCGCACGACGGCATTGACGCCGTCGCGGATGGCGCGGTGGTCGTCGCTGATTGAAAAGTCCATGGATGCGGGCTTCGCCGAAGCTGCGGGTCAGCGCGGAGTTTGCGGCATCCGCGCCTTGGTCGCCACGGCAGCCGCGGCGATGCCTTCTTCCACCTTGCGCAGCCGGTCCTTGCCGAAGTAGATCTCGCCGTCGACGAAGAAGGTCGGCGGGCCGAAGGCGCCGCGGGCATGGGCGCTTTCGGTGTGGGCCAGCAGCGTGGCCTTGACCTCGGGCTCCTGCGACATGGCCAGCAGTGAGGGAGCGCTCAGCCCGGCCTCGTCCAGCACCCGCAGGATCTGCGCCTCATCGGCCATGTCGCGCTGCCGCTCCCACATCGCCGCATAAACGGCATCGACATAGGTCTCGGAACAGCCCAGCCGCTGCGCGGCCACCGCGCCGCGCATGATCTTCAGCGTGTTCACCGGGAAGTGCGGGTTGAAGCGGTAGGCATCCAGGTGGCGCTTGCGCACGAAGCGCTCCATCTCCAGCCGGTCATAGGCCCGCTTTTTGCGAATGGCGGCGAAGGCCTCGGCCGGCGAGCGGTTGTTAGCCAGCTTGAACAGCCCGCCCAGCAGCACCGGCAGGTAACGAAAGCGCTGGCCGGTGCGCTCCTCGATGGCCGGGATCAGCTTGTGGCACAAGAAGGCATTGTGGCTGCCGAAGTCGAACTGGAACTCGATGTCCACGCTGATGGTCTTGTTTTCCGGGGTACGGCGAGCGCTGTGCTCACCAGGTCTCGAGCCAGGGTCGCAGTTCGGTCTCGTGCGTCCAGGCATCGCGCGGCTGGCAATGGATCTGCCAGTACACGTCGGCAATGTGCTCGGGGTTCAGGATGCCCTGCTGCTCCTTCAGCGCATAGCGCTCGGGGAAGTTGCTGCGGATGAACTCGGTGTCGATCGCGCCGTCGATCACCGGGTGCGCGACATGGATGCCCTTGGGCCACAGTTCGCGCGCCATGCTCTGCGCCAAGGCGCGCAGCGCATGCTTGGCACCGGCGAAGGCGGCAAAGCCCTCGCGCCCGCGCAAGGACGCGGTGGCGCCCGTGAAGAGGATCGTGCCGCGGCCGCGCGGCAGCATGGCCTTGGCCACCTCGCGCCCCATGAGAAACCCGCTGAAGCAGGCCATCTCCCAGACCTTGAAGTACACCCGCGCGGTGGTCTCGGTGATGGAAAAGCGCACGTTGGCGCCGATGTTGAACACCGCCACCTCGATCGGTGCAATGTCGCGCTCTATCGTCTCGACCAGCGCGACCGTCTCCTCTTCCCGGCGCGCGTCGCTGCCGAAGGCGTGCGCCTGGCCGCCATCGGTGCGGATCTGCTCGACCAGCGGCTGCAGCTTGTCGGCGCTGCGCCGCGTGACGCAGGCAATGTAGCCCTCGCGCGCAAAGCGCCGCGCGATGGCGCCGCCGGTGGCGTCGCCGGCGCCGATCACCAGGATGGCTTTCTTGTCTGTCATGGGCTGACCCTCGGTCTTGGGAACACCGCGAGTCTGGCGCGCCGGACTGCGAATTGCAAAACCCTGGCCACGGCGGGCGCTCCACCGGATGGCTGTTCCGGGGGCGTTGCGGCGGTGTCTGTGTGTACGCGCCACAGGCTGGCGCGTGCGCCGCCGGTGCCGCGTCAGGGCGCCTGATGGGTGGCCAGGCGCCTCGGGTCGAGGATATGCACGTCGCGCTTGTCGATGCGCACCAGGCCGGCGGCCTCGAGTTCGTGCAGCACGCGCGAGAAGTACTCCGGCGTCAGCGACAGGCGCGAGGCGATCGTCGCCTTGCTCACCGGCAGGGACACGATGAAAGCTTCGTCGGATCGGGTTTCGTCGGCGCTCGCGTCGCGCAGCAGGTAGCCGATGACACGTTGCGCGCCGCTGTGCAGCGCATGGGCCTGGACATCGTGCACCAGCCCATGCAGCCGGCGCGAGATGCCGGCCAGCATGCGCAGCGCGAAGCGCGAGTCGCGCCCGATCTCGGCGACGACGGCCTCCTTGCCGATGGACAGCACCAGCGAATCGGCCAGGGTCTGTGCGTTGACGATGTAGGGCCGGCCGGTGAACATCAGCGCTTCGGCAAAGCTCTGGCCCGGACCGACGATCTCGATCACCTTCTCCTGGCCGGCCGGCGACAGCACGAACAGCTTGACCTGCCCGGTCACCGCGACGTGGAAGGCTTCGCAGGGCTGGCCGACGCGGAACACCATGTCGCCACGCTCCAGCCGGGCCAGGCTGCAGCCTTCGGCCAGGCGATTCAGTTCTTCGCTGTTCATCTCCTGGAACAGCGGCTGAAGCGACAGGTACCGTGGCAGGTCGAAGCCGCTGGCGTGGGATCTCGTGTCCAAGGCGTGGATGGGGGTGGCGTTGCGCCATTCTCGCGCACCGGCGCAGCCTTCCCATCGGGCGTGCGGCGCGCTTCTTCATCTGGATCAAGGCCGCGCCTGCGATGCGCGGCTAGGCTGCGAAGCCTGTCTCGCCTGCGCTTTCCGCGATGAACCACCGCCCAGGGCACACCGGTGCCCACCTCTCCTCGCCTGCTCGCCGCCCGCCGCAGCTCGTGTGCCCGGCCGGCTCGCTGCGCGCGCTGCAGATGGCCGTGGAGGCCGGGGCCGATGCCGTCTACCTGGGCCTGAAGGACGCCACCAACGCGCGCAATTTCGCCGGACTGAACTTCGACGATGCTCAGGTGGGCGAGGGCATCCGCTATGCGCATGCGCGCGGGCGCGAGGTGCTGATGGCGGTGAACACCTTTGCCGACGCGCGCGACCCCACGCCGTGGTGGCAGGCGGTCGACCGCGCTGCCGCGCTCGGCGCCGACGTGCTCATTGCCGCCGACGTGGCGGTGATGGCCTATGCGCGCGAGCACCACCCCGGGCTGCGGCTGCATCTGTCGGTGCAGGCCTCGGCCACCACCTGGGAGGCGATCGAGTTCTACCGCCAGCGCTATGGCATCCGCCGTGCAGTGCTGCCGCGCGTGCTGACGCTGGCGCAGGTGCAGCACATCGCCGCCCATACGCAGGCCGAGATCGAGGTCTTCGGCTTCGGCAGCCTGTGCGTGATGGTCGAAGGGCGCTGCGCGCTGTCGTCCTACGTCACCGGGCAATCGCCGAACACGGCCGGTGTGTGCTCGCCGCCGTCGCACGTGCGCTGGATCGAGAGCCCCGCAGGCGTCGAGGCGCGCCTGGGCGACGTGCTCATCGACCGCTACGCCCCCGACGAGGCGCGTGGTTACCCCACGCTGTGCAAGGGGCGTTTCCTGGTCGACGGTGAGCGCGACTACGCCATCGAGGAGCCGACCAGCCTGAACACGCTGGCCATCCTGCCGCAGCTGGTGGAGGCCGGCGTGGCGGCAATCAAGATCGAGGGCCGCCAGCGCAGCCCGGCCTACGTGGCCGAGGTCACGCGCGTCTGGCGCTCGGCCATCGACCAGGCGGCGGCCGCCGCGTCACGCTATGCGGTGCAGCCGGGCTGGACCGCGCAACTGTCGCGCTGGGCCGAAGGCCAGCAGCAGACGCTGGGCGCCTACGAGCGCGCCTGGCGATGACGGTGATCGCCATGCCGGGCGTGGCGCCACGTCGCTTTGGCCTGAGCGTCGGCCCGTTGCAGTATTGGTGGCCGCGTCAGGCCACTTGGGACTTCTACGCCGAAGTGGCCGACAGCGCCGCCGACACGGTGGTGCTGGGCGAGGTGGTGTGCTCGCGGCGCAACGAGATCCGCTTCGAAGACTGGCTCGCGCTGGCGACCGATCTGGCGGCGCAGGGCAAGACCGTGGTGCTGGCCACGCAGGCGCTGGTCGCAGGCGAACCCGAACTGCGTGCCCTGCGCCGCGTGTGCGAGCAGCCAGGCTTCGCGGTCGAAGCCGGCGACGCCTCGGCGCTGGCCGTGCTGGCGCGGCTGCAGGCCGAAAGCGCTGCACGCCTTCCGTTCGTCATCGGTCCGCACCTCAACGTCTACAACCGCCCGGCGCTGCAGCAACTGGCGCCGCTGGGCGCGGGCCGCTGGGTGCCGCCGTTGGAGCTGGCGCTGGATGCGGTGGCCTGCGTGAACCCGCCGCAGGCCCCGGTGACCGGGCCCGCCGGCGCGGTGGCGACGGAACTGTTCGCCTTCGGACGCATGCCGCTGGCCTTCTCGGCGCGCTGCTTCACCGCACGCCACCACCGGTTGAAGAAGGATGCCTGCGAATACCGCTGCCGCGACGATGCCGACGGCCTGCTGCTGGCCACCACCGAGGGTCAGCCCTTCCTGGTGCTGAACGGCATCCAGACCCAATCGGCCGCGCTGCACTGCCTGATCGGGGAGGCCGAGGCCATGACCGCTGCCGGCGTGTCGCGCGTGCGGCTGTCGCCCTGCAGCCGCGGATTTCTGCGCGTGCTGGAGCTGTTCGACGCGGTGCTCAATGGCGGCGCACCGGTGGCCGATGCACACGCCGAACTGGCCGCGCTCGGCCTTCCGGGCGATCTGGTCAACGGCTACGCGCATCGGCGCCCGGGCATGCAGGCGGTGCCGGCATGAACCGCCGGGCCGTTTCCCAGGCTACAACCAAGCTGCGGCGAAGACTCACAATTGCGCGAAGCGCTTGTGACGTCGAAGCCCATACCGCAGTGCGCAGCACGGAGGTTGCCCAATGAACGGCGCAGCGCCGTTGCCTGAGCCCGAATTTGCGGCACTGCCGTCGGTGCTGCGCACGCCGGCGCGGCGGCTGCGTGCCCTGGTGCGGCGGCTGCCGACCGAGCCGCCCTCCTTCGTCGCGGCGCGCCTGCTGGACCGGCTGCTCTGGCCCCGGCTCGACGCCGCGCAACGCCTGCTGCTCGCCGGCCGCACGGTCGAGGTCGACCTGCTGGAGCCGGGGGTGCGCCTGCGCCTGCGCCTGGGCCGCACCGGCTTCGAAGTGGCGCCACCGGGGGCGCCGGCCCTGACGATTCGCGCGCAGAGCGTGGCGCTGCTGCGCCTGGCGCGCGGCCAGGACGATGCCGACCGCCTGTTCTTCGAGCGCGCCCTGGTCATGGAAGGCGATACCGAGTTCGGCCTGATGATCAAAAATACGCTCGACGCGATCGGCCCGCTGTGGGCCGGCAACGCGCGCTGACGACAGCGCCCCGCGGCGTCGCGACAGAGCCGGGGCAGGGGAGGCAGACGATGACGGCCGTGTACGAAGACGATGTGCGCGATGCGCTGAGCCGGGTGATGGACCCCGAAGCCGGCATGAACATCGTCGACCTTGGCTTGGTGTACGGCATCGACGTCTCGCCCGAAGGCGTGCAGGTGCGCCTGACGATGACCAGCGCCGCCTGCCCGATGGCCGAAATGATCGTCGACGACGCGCATGCTCAGCTCGCGGCGGCGCTGCCTGCGGATACGCCGGTCGAGATCGAACTGGTGTGGGACCCGCCGTGGACGCCCGATCGCATGAGCGAGGTGGCACGCTCGATGTTCGGCTGGCAGCCGGTGCGATGAGCGTGCCGGGTCGTCCAGCGCCGCGGCGGCCGGCGCTGGAGCGGCTGCCGCTGCTGCTGCTGGGCTTCGTCGCCCTGATTGTCGGTACCGGCGCCGGGCTGGCACGGCTGGCCTGGCCGATGCCGACCGGCATCGCGCAGGCCGCAGCCTGGCATGGCCCGCTGATGGTGTGCGGCTTCTTCGGCGTGGTCATCTCGCTCGAGCGCGCCGTGGCCGTGGGCCGGGTGTGGGCCTATGCGGCGCCGCTGCTCACCGGCCTGGGCACGGCGCTGGCGGTTCACGGCGGCAATGGTTGGGCGCCGAACTTCTATGTGGCTGGCAGCGGCGTGCTGCTGCTGGCCACGCTGTCGGTGCTGCAGCGCCAGCGCGAGAACTTCGTCGTCATGCTGGCGGTGGCGGCCGCATGCTGGAGTGTCGGCACTGCGCTGTGGGCCGGCGGCGCGGCGGTGCACGAGGTGGTGCTGTGGTGGCTCGGCTTCCTGGTGCTGACCATCGCCGGCGAACGCCTTGAACTGTCGCGCTTCATGCCGCCCTCGGCCGCAGCGCTGCGCTGGTTCGCGCTGATCACGGCGCTGCTGCTGCTGGCCCTGGCCGGCTCGTGGCTCGCCCTGTGGCAGGCCGCGCCCGCCGCGACCTGGCCGGTGCAGGGCTTCGGTGTCGGCCTGCTGGCGCTGGCGCTGTGGCTGGCGCGCTACGACATCGCGCGGCGCACCGTGCGCCAGCGCGGGCTCACGCGCTACATCGCGCTGTGCCTGCTTTCGGGTTATGGCTGGCTGGCGCTGGGCGGCTCGGTCATCGCCGTGGCCGGGCTGCAGCCGGGCCAGCCGTCGTATGACGCGGCGCTGCATGCGCTGCTGCTCGGCTTTGTCTTCTCGATGGTCTTCGGCCATGCGCCGATCGTCTTTCCGGCCGTACTGCGCGTGAGCTTGCCCTACCACCCGGTGTTCTACGTGCCGCTGGCGCTGCTGCACGTCTCGCTTGCGCTGCGGCTGCTGGGCGATGCCAGCGAGTCCTTTGCGCTGACGCGCTGGGGTGCACTGGGTTCGGCGCTGGCGCTGGCCGCTTTCATCGCCGTCATGGCCAGCGCGGTGCTGCGCTCGCGGCGCACCCGGCCCCTGCGTCCCACGCCACCGGCAAGAAACTAATCTCGATCAAGGTTCTGCGAAATCGCTGCCGCGGCGGCTTGTGGGCACTACGGGTAGTGTCTAGACTGCGCTTCCGACACTATATGTAGTGGTATCGAGGAGCGCAAATGTCCGACGCCGAATTCCAGCCCAGCCATGTCATCAAGCGCGACGGCCGCGTGCTGGCCTTCGACGCCGCCAAGATCAGCGCGGCCATCGCGCGTGCCGGCGTGGCCAGCACGGAGTTCGGCGCCGACGTGGCGGCGCACTTGTGCGCGCAGCGGGTGATGCCGCGCCTGCTGGCGCTGGGCGCGGTGACGCCGCACATCGAGCAGATCCAGGACGCAGTGGAAGCCGCGCTCTTCGACGCCGGCCACCGGCGCACGCTGCGCGCCTACACCGTCTACCGCGAGCAGCACCGCCGCCTGCGCGATGCGCGCAGCACGCTGGTCGACGTGCAGGCGACGATGGACGAATACCTGCAGCAGCGCGACTGGCGCGTCAACGCCAATGCCAACCAGGGCTGGTCGCTGGGCGGGTTGATCCTCAACGTGTCGGGCAAGGTGGTGGCCAACTACTGGCTCGACCACGTCTACCCGCCCGAGGTCGGGCGCGCGCACCGCGAGGCCGACCTGCACATCCACGACCTGGACATGCTCAGCGGCTACTGCGCCGGCTGGTCGCTGCGCACGCTGCTGCACGAGGGCCTGAACGGCATACCCGGCAAGGTGGAATCGGGCCCGCCGCTGCACCTGTCGAGCGCAGTGGGGCAGATCGTCAACTTCCTCGGCACGCTGCAGAACGAATGGGCCGGCGCGCAGGCCTTCAGCTCCTTCGACACCTACCTGGCGCCCTATGTGCGCAAGGACGCGCTGAGCTACGCGCAGGTGCGCCAGTGCCTGCAGGAGCTGATCTACAACCTGAACGTGCCCTCGCGCTGGGGCACGCAGACGCCGTTCACCAACCTGACCTTCGACTGGGTCTGTCCCGAAGACCTGCGCGAGCAGGTGCCGGTCATCGGCGGCAAGGAGATGCCGTTCTGCTACGGCGAGCTGCAGGGCGAGATGGACCTGATCAACCGCGCCTACATCGAGGTGATGATGGCCGGCGACGCCAAGGGGCGCGTGTTCACCTTTCCGATCCCCACCTACAACATCACCAAGGATTTCGACTGGCACAGCCCGAATGCCGAGGCGCTGTTCGAGATGACCGCACGCTACGGCCTGCCGTACTTCCAGAACTTCGTCAATTCCGATCTCGAGCCGCACATGGTGCGCAGCATGTGCTGCCGGCTGCAGCTCGACCTGCGCGAACTGCTCAAGCGCGGCAACGGGCTGTTCGGCTCGGCCGAGCAGACCGGTTCGGTCGGCGTGGTCACGGTCAACTGCGCGCGGCTGGGCCATGTGCACGCCGGCGACGAGGCGGCCTTGCTGGCCCGGCTGGACGAGCTGCTGGAGCTGGGCAAGCAGAGCCTGGAGATCAAGCGCAAGGTGGTGCAGCGCCTCATCGACCAGGGCCTGTTCCCGTACACACGGCGTTACCTGGGCACGTTGCGCAACCACTTCTCGACGCTGGGCGTGAACGGCCTGAACGAGATGATCCGCAACTTCAGCGCCGATGCCGAGGACATCACCACGCCCTGGGGCCAGGCCTTTGCGCTGCGCCTGCTGGACCATGTGCGCGAACGCATGGTGATGTTCCAGGAGGAAACCGGGCACCTGTACAACCTGGAGGCCACGCCGGCCGAGGGCACGACCTACCGCTTCGCCAAGGAAGACAAGAAGCGCTTCCCCGCCATCCTGCAGGCCGGCACCGACGAACAACCGTACTACACCAACTCGTCGCAATTGCCGGTCGGCTTCACCGACGATCCGTTCGAGGCGCTGGCTCGGCAGGAGCCGCTGCAGCGCAAGTACACCGGTGGCACCGTGCTGCACCTGTACATGAGCGAGACGCTGTCGAGCGCAGCGGCCTGCCGCGAGCTGGTGCGGCGCGCGCTGACTCGTTTTCGCATGCCCTACATCACCGTCACGCCGACCTTCTCGATCTGCCCGACCCACGGCTACCTGGCCGGGCACCATGAGTTCTGCCCGCGCTGTGACGAAGAGCGCCTGGCGAAGAAGCGCCGCCAGCTGACACCGGCTTGAGCGCCACAGACGGACGAAGCCTTACCAACACGACGAGGAGACTGCCCGATGAACGACTTGATGACCCCCGAGCGCCAGAGCGCCACCACCGTCACGTTGAGCGACGACGAACGCCAGCGCTGCGAGGTATGGACGCGCGTGATGGGCTACCACCGCCCGGTGGCCTCGTTCAACACCGGCAAGAAGGGTGAGTTCGCCGAGCGCCGGCATTTCGACGAAGGCCGGGCCGCGCTGGCACCCGCAGCGCGGTGACGGCGGCGCAGCGCGCGCTGCGCGTCGGCGGGCTGCAGCCCTTTACCGGAATCGACTACCCCGGCGCACTGGCGGCGGTGGTCTTCGTGCAGGGCTGCCCCTGGCGCTGCGCGTACTGCCACAACCCGCAGCTGCAGCCGCGGCGGGTGCCGCAGCCGGAGGCGGTGCCGGCCTGGCCCGAACTTCTGTCCTGGCTCGGCAGCCGGCGTGGCCTGCTCGATGCGGTCGTCTTCAGCGGTGGCGAGCCGACCGCCGACCCGGCGTTGCCGCGGGCCGTCGACGAGGTGCGCGCGCTCGGCTTTCGCGTTGGCCTGCACACCGCCGGCATGCTGCCGCGCCGGCTGCGCGCGCTGCTGCCGCGGCTCGACTGGGTCGGGCTGGACATCAAGGCGCCGCTGGCCGACGACGCACTGCACGCGAGCATCACCGGCGTGCGTGCCAGCACGAAGGGCGGCGCCGCGGCGGTACGCGAATCGCTGGCCGCGCTGCAGGCCAGCGGCGTCCCCTTCGAATGCCGCACCACTGCGCACCCGGCGTTGCTGAACAGCGCGGCGCTCGAGGCCATCGCAGGCGAGCTGGCGTCGGCCGGCGTGGCGCGCTACGCATTGCAGATCGGCCGCCCCGCTGGCGCGCTGCTCGACGCGGCCGTGCCGGCCGCCGACTACCCTCCGGCGCAAACGCTGCAGGCGCTGCGGCGGTTGCTGCCAGCATTCGAAATTCGTCGCGGTGCCTGACGTCGATCGGCGCGCGACGGAGTGGGTTCTCCGCTGCAGGCGATGGCGACGAGGGTCGCGATGCGTAGGTGGGTCAGCCACGCACCCGCAGGATGGCAGCGAAATACGCCGCCAGTTCGTCGCGGGCCTGCAGCGGGAGCACATGGCCCACGTACTGGTCTGGGCGCACGATGACGATGCAGCCGACGGCCCGGTCGATGCCGCGCGCGTCGAACAGGTCTTCGCCGCGTCCCAGGTCGGCACAGAAGACCTTCTCGTAGTCGCACAGCCCGTAGCGGCCCACGTGCGGACGCAGCAGCGTGGGCATGGTGGCGAAGTCGAGCGCGCGGAAGCCCTGCTGGAAGACCGCGCGGGTGTCGATCACGGCATCCACGTCCAGCCCCGGCGCGGTGTGGCGGCGCAGCGGCGAGGCCGCATCGTGCTCGAGCCAGTCGCACAGCAGGGCGACGCCGCCATCGCGGCCACCGGCATCGCCCGCCGCGGCGAAGAGGAACAGCCGGAAGCGTGCGTCGACCTCGATGCAATGGCCCAACTGCATGGGCTTGGCGTCGGCCAAGCGGACGACGGGGGCGGAATGAAAGCGCTTGCCGATGGGCAAGCCTGTCGCAAGATGCTGGAATGCGGGCGCGCCGGTCAACGCGCTGCATTCGTACTGGATCGTCAGGCCGCAGGTGAAGGGCAGGTTGTTGACGAACTCGCGTGCCACACGCGGCAGTCCGTCGCTGGCATCGTCCTCGGCCAGGCCGCCGACGACGCGGGCCCACTGGTGGTCGAACTCCACCAGGCCCTTGGCGGCGGCGCGCCTTTCGCCCGAGTAGCTGTGCAGCAAGGCCGGGTCGGCGCGGCCGGTCAGCACCGAGATCAGCTTCCAGCCCAGGTTGAAGGTGTCGCCCATCGACACGTTCATGCCCTGGCCGGCCTTTGGGCTGTGGGTGTGGCAGGCGTCGCCGGCCAGCATCACACGCGGCGCGCGCGTGGCCACCTCGCCTTCAGGCACGTCGTCGAACTTGTCGGTCAGGCGGTGGCCGATCTCGTAGATCGACCACCAGACCACCTCCTTCACGTCCAGCTGGAAGGGACCGAAGATGCGCCGGGCCTTGGCGATGATGTCCTCGGCACCCATGCCGAGGTCGGCGGCGCGTTCATGCTCGCCCAGGTTGTCCAGCTCGACATACAGGCGCACCAGGTGCCCACCCTCGCGCGGCAGCACCATCAGGATGCCCTCGTCCAACGAGCGCACGAAGGATTTCATGCGCCAGTCGGGGAAGTCGGTGACGGCCAGCAGGTCCATCACGCCCCAGGCCTGGTGTGCCGCATCGCCGTGCAGCGCCCCGCCGATGGCGCTGCGCACGGCCGAGCGCGCGCCGTCGCAGCCGATCACGTAGTTGGCGCGCACCGTGGCGGTCTGGCCCTCGCGGCCGGGCGCAGTGTGTTCCAGCGTGACGGTGACAGGGTATTCGGCGGCGCCGGGGTCGACCACCAGGCCGGCCACCTTCAGGCCGTAGTCCGGCTCCAGCCGGCTGGGTGAATTGCGCATGATGTCAAGGAACATGTCGTGCACACGTGCCTGGTTGATCAGCACATGCGGCATCTCGGAGGTGCCGTTGGGCACGTCTTGCACGCGGGCGACCCGGGCCAGGCCAGCGTCCGCGCCCGGCGCCCAGAACGTGGTCTCGTTGATCCACACCGCCTCGCGTTTGACCTTCTCAGCGAAGCCGAAGGCCTGGAACATTTCCATCGAGCGCACGCTGATGCCGTCGGCCTGGCCCTTTTCCATCGGCCACAGCTTGGGTTCGACCAGCAGGGTGCGGATCTGCGGTACCCCGGCGAGTTGGGCAGCCAGGCACAGGCCCGCCGGCCCCGAGCCGGCGATCAGCACGTCCACCGTTTCGGGCAACGGGTCGCCCGCGCGGCGGTGGCCTGGAGCCGCTGGATGAACATCGGGATCGCCGGCTTTGAAGCCGTTGAGGTGGTACTGCATGGTGTCTCCTTCAGGCCTTGGTTTGCATCAGTAAGTTTGCATATGATATGTATACATATTACAATCGTCAAGTGCATCGGTAGCAGATGAAGGGCAAGGATGAACAGGATCGAGATGGCCGGGCACCTGATCCGGCGGCTGCATCAGCAGTCGACGCAAGTCTTTCAGGCCCGGTCGCAGGCTGCGGGCCTCGACCTGACCTCGGTGCAGTTTGCCGCGCTGGACGCCATTGCCTGGCAGCCCGGCATCGACCAGGCCAGCCTGGCCGCGACCATCAGCTTCGACCGCGCCACGATCGGCGGGGTGATCGACCGACTGGAACACAAGGGTCTGGTGCAGCGAGTGGTCAGCGCGCAGGACCGGCGGGCGCGCCAGTTGCACCTGACGCCCGAGGGCGAACAACTGCTGGCCGCCAGCCGCCCGGTGGTGGAAGCCCTGCAGGCCGAGATCCTGGCGCCGCTGTCACCCGCGGAGCGCACCGCCTTCCTGGCGCTGGCGCAAAAGGCGCTCGGCCTGGGCTGAGGCCGCGTCCGCGGAGCGGGACGCGCGGCGCAGCTCATCGTGGGTGCCGCGGCAGGTCGGTGCCGGCCTGCTGGCGTTCGATCAGCCGCAGCATCGTGGCCAGCGTGATCGACTTGAAGGTGGCCTTCGCGTTCTCGTCGATTTCAGACAGCACCAAGCCCAGCGCGGCTTCCACCGGCCCCGACTGCGGGGCTGCCGTCGCGGCAGCCCCGTTGCCGAGATCCTCGAACATCTGGATGATGTCCATCAGCGTCAGGCGCTTGGCGTTGCCGATGAAGCGGTAGCCGCCGCCGGCGCCGCGCACCGAAGCCAGGATGCCCGAACGGGCCAGTTCGGCCAGCACCTTGGCCAGGTGGTGCGCCGAGATGTCGTACTTCTCGGCGATCTCGGCCGCGGCGATATGGCGCTCGGGCGTGCGTGCGAACTCGAGCACGCTGTACAGCGCCAGCGAGGTGTTCTTCTGCAGTTTCATGGCGGCGTCGCGGGTGAGGCGGCGTGCGCGGCTTCAGGGATCAAGGTCCATCTCCAGGGCGATCAGCGGCCCGGCCATCATGCCCTGGGCGCGGAAGAACGACAGGATCAGTGTGTTCTCCAGCGCCACGATGGTACGCAGCTTGCGCACGCCGATGCGCTGGAAGCGTGCGCTGATGGCCTGCAGCAACTGCGTGCCCACGCCGCCCAGCCGTGCCTGCGGGTCGACGTCGATGGCGAAGACCCAGCCGCACGGCGGCGAGCCGAACTCCCAGTCGCGCACCTCGCCGATGACGAAGCCGACGACGCGGCCGCCCACCAGCGCCACCAGGAACTGCTGCTCGTCGTGCTGGCCGCTGCCGTAGCGCCGGTACACCGACAACCAGTACTTGCGCTTCTCCAGGCCCGTCACCGTGGCGTCCAGGTCGATGACCCGGTCCAGGTCGCTGCGGCGCACCGCCCGCACCTCGAGCAGGGCCTGTGCGTCAGGGCTTTCCCGAAGGGCTGCGGTGCTTCGTCTGCGCGGCGCGGCCAGGGTTGCGGTGGGCTTCTTCATTCCTTGAACTGGTTCAATCCTATATCGGCATTACGGTACCAAAATGATTCTATCGTCGATGGGCGGCGCGCATCAGCCCCCGGTTTTGCGCATTGGCCATTGTGCAATGTTCCCCGGTTGGACAAGGAGACAGGCATGAGATTCCTCGCATCCGTCCGCACCCTGTGCGCTCAGGGCCTGTTGGCCGGCGCCGCCGGGCTGCTGGCCGCCCAGGGCGCCTGGGCGCAGGAGCCGATCCGCGTTGGCGCCTTCCTGTCGGTCACCGGCCCGGCCGCCTTCCTCGGCGACCCGGAGCTGAAGACGCTCGAGCTCTACGTCGAGCGCCTCAATGCCGAAGGCGGCGTGCTCGGCCGCAAGCTGCAGCTGGTGGCCTACGACGATGCCGGCGACGCCGAGAAGGCGCGCACCTTCGCCAAGCGGCTGCTCGAGCAGGACAAGGTCGACCTCATCGTCGGCGGCAGCACCACCGGCACGACGATGGCCGTGGTGCCGATGGTCGAGCAGGCCGGCGTGCCCTTCGTCTCGCTGGCCGGCGCGGTGGGCATCGTCGAGCCGGCCAAGAAATGGGTCTTCAAGACGCCGCACACCGACCGCATGGCCTGCGAGAAGATCTTCGTCGATCTGCAGTCGCGCAAGATCAGCAAGGTGGCGCTGATCTCGGGCAGCGGCGGCTTCGACAAGTCGATGCGCGGCGAGTGCCTGAAGGTGGCGCCCAAGTACGGCATCGAGTTCGTCGCCGACGAGACCTACGGCGCCACCGACACCGACATGACCGCGCAGCTGACCAAGATCAAGAGCAGCGGTGCACAGGCGGTGCTCAACGCCGGTTTCGGCCAGGGCCCGGCGATCGTCACGCGCAACTACCGCCAGGTGGGGCTGACGCTGCCGCTGTACCAGTCGCACGGTGTCGCCTCGAAGGAATACATCAAGCTCTCCGGCCCCGCCGCCGACGGCGTGCGCCTGCCCGCTGCGGCGCTGCTGGTGGCCGATCAGCTGCCCGCCGGCGATGCGCAAAAGCCCGTCGTCGTCGGCTACGGCAAGGCCTTCGCCGACAAGTACAAGGCCGATGTCTCCACCTTCGGCGGCCATGCCTACGACGGGCTGATGCTGGCGGTCAACGCCGTCAAGGCGGCCGGCTCCACCGACAAGGCCAAGGTGCGCGACGCGCTCGAGGCCACCAAGGGTTATGTGGGCACCGGCGGCGTGGTCAACATGTCGGCCTCCGACCACATGGGGCTGGACCTGAGCGCATTCCGCATGCTCGAGGTGCGCAACGGCAACTGGGCGCTGGTGAACTGAGCCGATGCGGCCCGCTCGCGCAGCACCATGGGCAGCGCCTGGCTCCAGTTCATTGCCAGCGGGCTGACCGCGGGCGCGATCTACGCGCTCGTCGCGCTCGGCTTCTCGATCATCTTCAACGCCAGCGGCGCGATCAACTTCGCGCAGGGCGAGTTCGTGATGATCGGCGGCATGAGCGCGGTCACGCTGCTGGCACTCGGCCTGCCGTTGCTCGTGGCGCTGCCGCTGGCGGTGCTGGCGTCGGTGGGGGTGGCGCTGATCATCGAGAAGCTGGCTATCGAGCCGGCGCGCCATGCCGGCACCGTCACGCTGATCATCATCACCATCGGCGTGGCGTTGTTCCTGCGCGGGCTGGCGCAGCTGCTGTGGGGCAAGGGCGTGCACCGGCTGCCGTCGTTTTCGGGCGAGCAGCCGATCGAATGGCTGGGCGCCACGCTGCTGCCGCAAAGCCTGTGGGTGATGGGCGGCGCGGCGCTGGCGGTGGTCGCGTTGAGCACCTTCTACGGGCGCACGCTGCTCGGCAAGGCGATGCGCGCCACCTCCTGCAACCGCATCGCCGCGCAGCTGGTGGGCATCAACACGCGCGGCGTGCTCTTCGCCAGCTTCGGCTTGGCGGCCGGGCTGGGGGCGCTGGGCGGCGTGCTCATCGCGCCGATCGCCTTCACCTCCTACGACGCCGGCATCATGCTCGGCCTGAAGGGTTTTGCCGCGGCCATGCTTGGCGGCCTGGGCAGCTTTGCCGGTGCGGTGCTCGGCGGCGTGGCGCTGGGCCTGCTCGAAGGTCTCGGCGCCGGCTTCGTCTCGTCGGCCTACAAGGACGCGATCGCCTTCGTCGTGATCCTGCTCGTGTTGTTCCTGATGCCGCAGGGCCTGCTCGGTGGACGTGGCAGCGAACGTGTCTGAGGCGCCGCGCGCCGCGCTGCCCAGCTGGTGGGCGCGCCCGCGCAGCGGCGGGTTGCTGCTGCTGGCAGCGGTGGTCGCGCTGCTGCCACTGGTGCTGGCCAACAACTACTTCTACGAGGTGGCCATCCTGGTGGCGCTGAACGCCACGGTCTGCGTCGGGCTGAACCTGCTGATCGGCTACGCCGGGCAGATCAGCCTGGGCCATGCCGGTTTCTTTGCGCTGGGCGGCTACGGCAGCGCGATCCTGGCCACGCACTACGGGCTGCCGCCGTGGTTGTCGCTGCCGCTGGCCTGCGCCGGCACGGCGCTGCTGGCGCTGCTGATCGGGCGGCCCACGCTGCGCCTGAAGGGCCACACGCTGGCGATGGCGACGCTGGGCCTGGGCGTGATCATCGCCATCGTCATCACCACCGAGGACCGCCTCACCGGCGGGCCCGACGGCATGTCGGTGCCGCCCCTGGTGCTGTTCGGCTGGACGGTGGCCGGCGAACGCACCTGGTACTGGATCTCGGGCGCGGTGCTGCTGGCCACGGTGTGGCTGGCCTTCAACCTGATCGAGTCGCCGCGCGGGCGCGCGCTGCGTGCGCTGCACGGCTCGGAGGTGGCGGCGCAGACGCTGGGCATCGACAGCGGCCGCGCCAAGTTGCAGGTCTTCGTGCTGTCGGCGCTGGTCGCCGCGCTGGCCGGCGCGCTGATGGCGCATTACACCGGCTTCATCACCCCGGCCAAGGCCTCGTTCCTGCATTCGGTGGAGCTGGTCATCATGGTCGTGTTCGGCGGCATGGCGTCGGTCTTCGGCGCGGTGGTCGGCGCGGCCGTGCTGACCATGCTGCCGCAGCTGCTGACGGTGCTGAAGGACTACGAGATGATGGTCTTCGGCGCGGTGCTGATCGCCACCATGGTGTTCTTCCCGCAGGGCGTGGTGCCGACGCTGGCGCGGTGGTGGGCCCGGAGGTCGGCATGACACTGCTCGCGGTACAGGGGCTGGGCAAGGCCTTCGGTGGCGTGCACGCCAACCAGGACGTGAGCCTGGCGGTGCGCGCCGGCACGGTGCACTCGATCATCGGCCCCAACGGCGCCGGCAAGACCAGCCTGATCAACATGCTCAGCGGCGTCTACCGGCCCGACGCCGGCAGCATCCGCCTGGACGGCGCCGAGCTCGCCGGGCTGCCGACCCACCGCTTCGCTGCCGCCGGCATCGGCCGCACCTTCCAGAACCTGCAGGTGTTCTTCAACATGACGGCGCTGGAGAACGTAATGACCGGCCGCCACCTGCGCGAGCCGGGTTCGCTGCTCGCCTCGCTGCTGCGTCTGCCCAGCCTGGTGCGTGCCGAGGCCGCGTGCCGCGACGCCGCGCAGCGGCTGCTGCGCGCTGTGGGACTGGCGGCATGGGAGGATGCGGCCGCCGACGCCATGCCCTACGGCGCGCTCAAGCGGCTGGAGATCGCACGCGCGCTGGCGGCCGAGCCGAAGCTGTTGCTGCTCGACGAGCCGGCCGCCGGCCTCAACGCCACCGAGGCGCACGACATCGACGCGCTCATCAAGCGGCTGGCCGCCGAAGGCACGACGGTGGTGCTGGTCGAGCACAACATGAAGCTGGTGATGGGCGTGTCCGACCGCGTCACGGTGCTCGACCGCGGCCGCGTGCTGGCCGACGGCACGCCCGACGAGGTGAGCCGCGACCCGCAGGTCATCGAGGCCTACCTCGGCGCGGCCGACGACACCGCGGGAGCTGCGCATGCTCGAGGTTGAACGCCTGGAAAGCCGCTACGGCCGCATCCCGGCATTGTCCGGGGTGAGTCTGAACGTGGCCCAGGGCGAGTTGGTGGCGCTGGTCGGCGCCAACGGCGCGGGCAAGACCACGCTGTTGAAGGCGCTGTCCGGCGTGCAGCCGGTGCATGGCGGGCACATCCGCTTCGACGGCCAGGACATCGGCGCACGGCACGCGCGCCAGCGGGTGCAGATGGGCATCGTGCAGGTGCCCGAAGGCCGCCAGGTGTTCGCGCCGATGACGGTGCAGGACAACCTCGAGCTCGGCAGCTTTGCGCGCGGCAGCAAGCACACGCTCGATCGCGTGTACGCGCTGTTCCCGGTGCTGCACGACAAGCGCCAGCAGCTCGCCGGCAACCTGTCGGGCGGCCAGCAGCAGATGCTGGCCATCGGCCGCGCGCTGATGGGCGATCCGAAACTGCTGCTGCTCGACGAGCCAAGCATGGGCTTGGCGCCGCGGCTGGTGGCGGAGATCTTCGCGCAGGTGGCCGGCCTGAAAGCGCAGGGCACGACGATCCTGCTCGTCGACCAGAACGCGCGGGCCGCACTGGCCATCGCCGACCGCGGCTACGTCATGGAAAGCGGCCGCATCGTGCTCGACGGCGCGGCCCGGCAACTGCTGCACGACCCGCAGGTGCAGCAGGCCTACATGGGTTTGTAAACAGGACCAAGGAACGATGATGAAAAGCAGCCTGCAAGCCGGCCTCAGCGCCGAATCCACCTTCACCGTCGAGCGCGAGCGCACCATCGACTTCATGGGCGAAGCGGCGCGCGTCTATGCCACGCCGATGCTCGTGCGCGACATCGAGATCGCCTGCCGCAACCTGCTGCTCGCGCATCTCGATGCTGGCGAGGATTCGGTGGGCACGCGCGTCGAGATCGACCACATCGCCGCCACGCTGCTCGGCATGAGCGTGACGCTGAACGTGCGCGTGGCCGAGGTCAACGGCCGCGCCGTGAGCTTCGAGGTCGAGGGCCGCGACGCGGTGGAGCCGATCGTGCGCGGCAAGCACTCGCGTTTCGTCGTCGATGTCGCCAAGACCGGCCAACGCCTCGCGGCGAAGGCCGAGAAGGCACGCGCCGTCGGCTGAGCAGCGGCACACACGCGATGAGCGCCACCCCCAGCACCGCCACGCGCTCCGAGCGCGTGCCGACCTACTGCTACCAGTGCGTGGCCGGCCCCGACCTGCTCACCGTGCGCGTGCAGGACGGCGTGGCCACCGAGGTCGAGCCCAACTTCTGCGCATCCAAGGTGCACCCGGGTGGCGGCAAGGTCTGCGTCAAGGCCTACGGCCTGGTGCAGAAGACCTACAACCCGAACCGGGTGCTCACGCCGATGAAGCGCAGCAACCCGAAGAAGGGCCGCGACGAAGACCCGGGTTTCGTGCCCATCGGCTGGGACGAGGCCTTCGAGCTGATCGCCGAGCGGCTGAATCGCATCCGCGCCGAAGGGTTGACCGATGCCAGCGGCTACCCCAGGCTGGCGGCCAGCTTCGGCGGCGGCGGCACGCCGCAGTTCTACATGGGCACCTTCCCGGCCTTCCTGGCGGCCTGGGGTCCGGTGGACATGGGTTTCGGCTCGGGGCAGGGCGTCAAGTGCGACCACTCCGAGCACCTGTACGGTGAGTTCTGGCACCGTGCCTTCATCGTCGCCGCCGACACGCCGACGACGCGCTACCTGATCTCCTGCGGCTCCAACATCGAGGCCTCGGGCGGCGTGGCCGGCGTGTGGCGCCACGCCAATGCGCGCGTGCGCGGCATGAAGCGCGTGCAGGTCGAGCCGCACCTGTCGGTGACCGGCGCGTGCTCGGCGCAATGGGTGCCGATCAAGCCCAAGACCGACCCGGCCTTCCTGTACGCGCTGATCCACGTGATGCTGCACGAGATGCCGCGCGAGCGGCTCGACCTGCCCTTCCTGAAGCAGCGCACCGCATCGCCTTACCTGGTCGGGCCGAACGGCTACTACCTGCGCGACCGCGCCACGCGCAAGCCGCTGGTGTGGGACGCCGCCCGCGGCGCGGCCTGCGTGCACGACACCCCCGGCATCGACGAGGCGCTGCACGCACAGGTGCAAGTCGATGCCATCGAAATCGGCGCCGACGGCGAAGTGCTGGCCGACGGTGTGCTGCCGGGCAGCACCGGCTTCGACCGGCTGTTCGAGCACATGCGGCCCTATTCGCCGGAATGGGCGGCCGGCGTGTGCGACGTGCCGGCGGCGACCATGCGCCAGATCGCGCACGAGTACATCGAACACGCCTGCGTCGGCCAGACGATCGAGATCGACGGCCACACCTTGCCCTACCGCCCGGTGGCGGTGACGCTGGGCAAGACCGTCAACAACGGTTGGGGCGGATACGAATGCTGCTGGGCACGCACGTTGCTGGCCTGCCTGGTGGGCGCGCTGGAAGTGCCCGGCGGCACGCTCGGCACCACGGTGCGGCTGGTGCGGCCGATGTCCGAGCGGCACGACAGCGCGGTGCCTGGCCCCGACGGCTTCATGGCCTACCCGATGAACCCGACCGACAAGGCGACATGGTCGCCGCGGCCGAACATCCGCAACGCCTACAAGACGATGGTGCCGCTGGTCGGCAACGGCGCATGGAGCCAGGCGCTCGGGCCGACGCACTTCTCGTGGATGTTCCTCGACGGCACGCCGAAAGGCCTGCCCACTGTGACCTTTCCCGATGTGTGGTTCGTCTACCGCACCAACCCGGCGATCTCGTTCTGGGACACCGCCGCCTTGGGCGACAAGATCGCGCGCTTCCCCTTCGTCGTGGCGATGGCCTACACGATGGACGAGACGAACCACTACGCCGACGTGCTGCTGCCCGACGCCACCGACCTGGAAGGCCTGCAGCTGATCCGCATCGGCGGCACCAAATACGTCGAGCAGTTCTGGGACCAGCAGGGCTTCGCGCTGCGCCAGCCGGTGGTGGCGATGCGCGGCCAGGCACGCGACTTCACCGACATCGCCACCGAACTGGCGCGCCGCACCGGCGTGCTCGACAAGTACAACGCCGCCATCAACCGCGGTGCCGGCGGCGTGCCGCTGAAGAGTGCGCACGGCGACTTCTCGCTGCCCACGGCGCAAGCCCACACGCGCGAGCAGATCTGGGACGCGGTGTGCCGCGCGGCCAGCGCCGAGCTCAGTGATGGTGCTGAGACGCACGGGCTGGACTGGTGGAAGGAGAAGGGCCTGGCCACCAAGCCGTTTGCGCGCCTGCAGTGGTACCTGTACCCGACGATGGTCGAGCGTGGCCTGCGCTTCGAGCTGCCCTATCAGGAGCGGCTGCAGCGCATCGG
>Ga0316613_10000936_pt1 | contig 20820 bp, 20 predicted proteins | sample OWC_soil_day10_C_2_FD_207647 | JGI IMG/M metagenome (GOLD analysis project Ga0316613, IMG submission 207647) | Wetland soil microbial communities from Old Woman Creek delta, Ohio, United States - OWC_soil_day10_CT_b | ecosystem: Environmental > Terrestrial > Soil > Wetlands | place: USA: Ohio...
ACTTTTAAAACATGTTCAGGATCATTTTTAATCTTATCAAAGGCTTTGTCTATATCAGTAAAGCAAAAAGTGTCTGTTATAATTTTGCTAGAATCAATACAGCCTGACTCAACCCACTCAATAACCTGTGGAAACTTACCATTATTCAATCTTGTGCCTTTAACATCTAGTTCTTTCTTGGTAATATCAAGTTCCCGGATGTTAGATGGCTTATCCGAAAATCCCATCGTAACAACAGTCCCTGCAGGTCTTGTACACGCTATTGCCTGCTCTAAAGTAGTGCCTGCACAAGCAGCATCAATGGCAACATCAACCCCGGCGCTGCTTGTAAGTTCCCTTATCTTCTGCTCAACATCTTCTTCTAGCGAGTTAATTACTATATCAGCACCAAATTCTTTGGCTCTTTTAAGTCTGCCAGCAACGATATCACTCATAATACATTTTGCACCTATCATCTTAGCCACTTGAAGAATTGTAAGTGCATTAGGCCCACAGCCAAGAATTAATATCGTATCATCGGCCTGTACATTACCTCTAGAAACAGCTTGCGCCGCAACAGTATAGGGTTCAATAATAGCTGCTTGTTCCCATGAAATATCGTTAGAGACCTTAAACACATTATTTTCAGGCATTACCGCATATTCTCTAAATCCGCCATCCATGTGTACACCTACAACAGTCATAGCAGCGCATACATTACTTCTTCCTTTTTTACAAACACGGCATTCGCCACATCCTATTACAGGATTTATCGACACATGATCTCCTGCTTGCACGCGTGTCACAGCTGAACCAATCTCTACAACTTCACCGGCAAATTCATGACCGATAACTCTTGGATACGTTGCCACTGGAGAAGTTCCTTTAAAAATGCTAATATCCGAACCGCAAATGCCAGCAGCTTTTATTTTGACTACTACAACATGGGGATCTAGAATCTTTGGAATTTCCTCCTCCGTGATTTGTATATTTCCGGGTTTAATTACTTTAATAGCCTTCATACCTACACCTCGTCACCTTTATATTGATCTGCATGCTTGTAATACTTGTATACAAGATGATTCAAAAAATTTATTTTGCAATTAATGAATCCTTCTTAAAATAATCAGGATATTTTTTTATAAGCACTTCTATGTCATTGTCAATTTTCATTACATGTTCATGCATAACTTTATACCCAGCTTCACTATCCTTATTTTTAATCGCTTGAATAATTTGTCTATGCTCTTCAATAGTTTCATCCCATCTTATTTTTGTGGCTAACTTTAAAAAACGAACCCGATATTGATCTGAACCAATACTTTTTATAGCAGACCATATATTCTCCATACCACAGCCCTGATAAATAAGTTCATGCATTTCATTATCCAGCTCAAGTACTTTATCGATTTTATTTTTACTATAACAAAACAATTGCTGATTTAAATTTGATTCAAGTAAAAACAAATATTCCACAGGAAAATTAGTACATGCTTCTTTAATAATAGCGTCTTCCATTGTAACACGCATAAACACAGACTCTCGTACTCTTTTCATATCGATAAGCGGTACATACGTACCCTTCTGGGGATAGACCTCCAGAAGATTATCGTTTACAAGCTTTGCAAAGGTCTCTCGCACAGGAGTTCTGCTAATGTTAAGAGCTAAAGCTACTGTGTTCTCACTAATGGCTTCACCTGGCTTAATATTAAGATAAATTATATTCTTTCTTAAAATCCTATAAGCATAATCTTTAACAGATTCTGCGACTTCTCTTTTTTCCAATTCTAAATTCAACACGTCAATTATCCTTTTTTCCTTGTTAGGACTAGTTTTTTGTTGGTAGCATACTTGTATACAAGTATGCTACCATTTTCAGATTATAAAGTCAATATAACCTTTTTAATTTTTCAAAGTATAGGAAACTATACAACAATTCAGATGCTATGTTTTGAAACTATCATTAATTCAACAACTGATTGGCATAGACCATTCGAATACCGGCAGCTTCCATTTCGGGAATCATCCCTCGTACTGCAATGACTGTATTGGGACGGGCATGACCAATAACAGTCACACTACCATTCTTGTGTGCCATATCAACTGCTTTTCGTAGTTGTTTTTTGATTAATCCTATATCTGAACTGTTATCCAAAAACAACTCATTTTCCCCAGTTCTTACCCCCAGCTGCCTCGCAACCTCAGCACCCACCGTTTTGCCGATAGTTCGGCTGTCAATGAAAAACAAATTTTGTGATTTAAGAACACCAAGTACAGCCTGCATAACTCGACGGTCAGCTGTTGCTCTTGAGCCTTGATGGTTATTGACCCCTTTAACTCCAGGTATAGAAGCAAGGGCTTTGATTACCGTTTGCTTGATTTCATCATCACTCATAGTAACAGTAATCACTGTCGGCTCTGTCGCTGCACTAGCGTCTATCGGCTCTAATGGTAAATGCAGCATAACCAGATGGCCTGCACTGAGCGCCCTGGCGGCAGCCTCATTACTGTAGGAGCGATAGGGCAAAACGGCAAACGTAATAGGGCGGCCCATATCGGCAAACCCAACAACAGGTTCCATAGTATACCCACAATCATCAACCACTATCGCCATATCGCCTGCACCAACCTCGACCTTGGGTTTAGGCGGTGTAGTAGACGGCAGTGTACCATTGGCTTTAATAATATATAAGCGATCCATCACTAATGTAAGCGGCTCACTGTTAAGAACATCCTTAATGCCCACATCCAGCCGCACAGCCGGCACGCCATTATAGTTATCCGGCTCATTCCCAATGATCTTACCGCCGGCTTTGTTAGCTAACGGAGTTAGCGCCTGTTCTACGCCTTCCAGTGACATGGATTCCGGAATCACCACCAGCATGCTTCGAGTATGCCAACGGATAATCCCCTCCACCCCTTTGCGTGAGACCTCGCGTTTTTCCTCTTTACTATCTCTCGGGGTTAGCGCCGCATTGCTCAAACCACTATCTACTGCGGTATGAATCTTTGATGCCCTTGCTGTGAAGTCAAGCACCACACCCGCCCCCGTCTTTTCCAGTTCATAGCCCGGACTAGGCGACGGTGATTTTTCCGGTGTCTGCATTGACTGGTAATAGATAACAGCAGCTAAAATAGCTATAATTACAGCAATCCATTTCAAATTACTCTTTTTTTTCGCCATAGGGATTTCTCCTCGCCTATCCACATACTTTTCCTAAATAATTATATATTCCACCATCTACTATGTCTACTTGATTCTGTTATTTAGCCACTTTACCCAAACGTAACATAAAGTTAACAAGAGTTTAAATTACCACTGGAGGATAATGGCCTGGTAAAGAGTAACATTTATTATATGCCTGATTTTCTTACCAATATATCTGGCTATAAAGGAGTTATAACGTGAATTTTCTAAAAAAATTTGTTACTCACCTACCTAACTGGCTTTCTTTGCCTACAAAACTACCATTGCATTACCAGCTAAGTTTACGTACTAAGCTGCTCACCGTTGTAGCTCTCCTTTCCCTGTTATCGATTACTATTGGAATAGTTGGGCTACAGGGCATAAAAGCGTCTAATGATAGTTTGAAAAACATGTATACTAATCGCATTATAGCGCTGCAAGAACTTAAGCTTATGTCTGATGCTCTTACAGTAAATGTTATCGACACCTGTCACAAGGTTAGTGACAACCACATGGCCTGGGCCTTAGGGCGGAACAAACTTACTGAAGGCACTACAATCATTAAACAACAATGGGCTACTTACAAAAGCCATGCAGCAACAAACGAAGAAGAACGGATGGTTGCTCAAATTGACGGTTTCTTGGGCATTGCTGAAGGTGCACTTGCCAATGCCACTGCCATCATGATCAAAGAAGACAAAAAAGCCTTACATGCTTTTATGATTGAAGAATTGTACTCAAGTATTGAGCCGGTGTCAGGCAAACTGTCTGAACTCATGGATCTGCAACTGGAATTAGCCCAAAAAGAATATCAGGCCGCTACTGACAGATATCATTGGCTGATTGTGCTGTTTTCAACCATGATTATTGCCGGATTAATCACAACCATTGCCCTGGTACTTTTTATCCTCCAACGAACCCTCCGCGAAATCCGCAACATGGTTACTTGCGTCGAACAAGTTGCCGCCGGCAATCTGGCAATGCCTGAAATTTCGGTCACTACTAACGATGAACTAGGTCGCTTGGGTACTGCCATCAATTCCATGGTCGCTAACCTACATTCTTTGGTGGGAACAGTATCTTCAGCGGCTGAACAGGTAGTCGTCGCTTCAGAGGAAACGGCAGCATCTGTTGAGCAGGTCTCGGCTACCGCTGCTGAGTTAGCAGGTTATAGTACTCTCTTAGCCGCTGACGCTGCTGTTGGCACAGTTTCGGTTATTGAAGTATCTAAATCACTTTTAGAGCTTTCCTCACTCACTGACATTGCCAAGCGTGAAGCCACATCAGCTGTTGCTAACTCAAAATTGACACTGAATACAGCCTTGGAGGGTCGCGAGACTATGACCAGTACAGTTACCCGCATGAATAACATCTGCTGCAAAACGCTGGAAACTGAGGAGTTAATGGGAACCCTTAAACAATATATCGCCAAAATTGGTGCTATCACTGACACCATAACAGGGATTGCCTCACAGACCAGCTTGCTTTCCCTAAACGCTGCTATCGAAGCTGCCCGGGCAGGTGAGGCTGGCCGTGGTTTCGCGGTAGTAGCGCAAGAAGTCAAAAAGCTGGCCGAGCAATCAACGCAGGGAGCCTCAGAAGTTGTGGCACTTATTCAAAGAGTAAATGAAAGCACTGCAGCCGCGGTTGAGGCTATGCAGGGCAGCCGAGCCGAAGTAGAAACTGGCGTAATCAGTGCCGTTCAAGCTCAGCAGGCATTAAATGATATTTTTTCAGCAGTAACCAGCACCGTAACTGACATTGAAGCCGTGTTATCCATCACCGATGAAGAAGTCACTCATTCAGATAAAATTATTGATTTAATTGACTCTTTAGCAACTGTGATTGAAAACACGGCAGAACAGGCCGAAACAGTCTTAACAACCACCAAACAGACCGCTAACGTCATGAATTCGCTGGCAATCAACTCTACTCAGACCAATCAAATGGCGAGCAGCTTACAGGTTGCCATAGAATTTTTCAAAACAGACAATAAAAATTTGAATCATGTGGAGGTATAAAGAGAATGGAACACCATGAGTTTCTTATTGAAAACAGCCAGGTTATCGCAAATTTGACAGGAAGCTTGCAGGGAGCAGTAGCCGCCCAGCTTCGTGAGACACTGCTAACGTATATCGCAAATGGTTACAACAGCTTTACAATGGATTTTTCTCATGTAACCAATATTGATTCAACCGGACTGGGTATCCTTGTTACCATTCAAAAACGAGCCCTGCAAAGTGGCGGCAACCTCGCTATTCGAGGCTTGCACGGCACAGTCAAAACTGCCTTTGACCGCACCCGGCTGAGTAAAGCCTTTACCATTGCCGATACTGATCATGCAGTAGCGTAGAAAAACTCCATTACTAACTCATAAATTTAGTGATTTTTGTAAATCTTGTATTGTATTTATAAAAATCACAAGGGAATTTGCTACTTAAACTAGAATATATCTTTTAAATCATTAGTTAAGTAATGGAAGGAGTTTACTATGGAATCTCTCACCTGCAAAGTATTAATCTGTGATGACTCAATGCTTATTCGAAAAAAACTCCGCGCAACACTTGAGGAAATGCATTGCCTAGTTTATGAGGCTAAAAATGGCCTTGAGTGTGTTGAACTGTTCAAACTGCATACACCTAACACAATATTTTTAGATATTGTAATGCCTGAGCTTAATGGCCTGGAAACCCTCAAACAAATCAAACAATACGACAAAAACGCACGTGTTATTATGCTGTCATCAGCCGGCACTTCACCCAGACTTCTAGAAGCCCTAAAACATGGCGCTGCTGATTTTATCCAAAAACCCTACACCAACGAACAAATTGCCAAAGCGATTGGTCATATTGACTAAAAGGAGCAGCTACTAATGTATACACAATATTTGGGCCAATATCTTTTTAATACAAATCTCATTTCTGCCAGCCAGCTTTGCGAGTTACTGTCATTGGCAGAATCAACTCGTGTAAAGCTTGGTGTTTTGGCAATTAATAATAATTTTATGACAGCCAGTCAAGTTGACGAAGTACATGAACTACAACGAACGATGGATCGACGGTTTGGCGAAATTGCCATCACTAAAGGTTATCTTACCCAGCCGCAGGTTGATAGCCTGCTTTCCCAACAGGACAGCCGCCATTTGAGCCTAAGTCAGGCAATTGTTGATAAAGGCTACCTCACGTTAACTCAATTAGAAACAGCGCTTAATCAATTTAAACAAGATACCCAGGTAACTACCGAACAACTCCAAGCTATTCAGTCCGGCAACCTGGACGAAATCGTTTATTTATTCCTTGATTTTCCTGAGGATGACGTTCCCCAGTTTTACTATGATTATGTCGCACTTTTTCTGAAAAATATAATTCGTTTTCTCGGCGAACGCCCGATATTAGCCTGGCCGCAATCATTAAGCAAAACGACTGATGGCTGGTTTGTCTCCCAGCAAGCGATTGGTAATCACACAGTTTCTACTGGAATAATCCTCAGCGATACTGTGCTTGTTGATCTTGCCAGCCGTTTTAGCCAAGAGACTTTAACCCATGTTGATGAACTGGCTAAAGATAGTGTGAGTGAGTTTTTGAATTTGCACAATGGTATCTTTCTTATTAATGTATCAGACAAAGGCTTCGAGCTTGATTTACAGCCACCAACAATAATACCTCATGCTGAACAGTGTATCGGATACCGGATTCCGATAGATATTTCCAGCGGGCGCATTGAACTTGTGCTGGCTATTGACTAATCAACTAAATTGATTATGAAAAATAGATAAAGGCCCCTATTGTAATTTTTTTACAATAGGGGCCTTTATCTATTTTACGAGCGGAAATTAATGCATTGCAACTCTATGCCGAAATCCTTCTCTTTGAGCTTTTGAATAACAGCCTGCAAATCATCCTTTTTCGCGCCTGTTACCCGTAGCTGATCATCCATAATCTGCGCTTGAACTTTCAGCTTCTGCTCTTTAATATAACCGACAACTTCTTTAGCCTTTTCCTTGCTAATACCCTTTTGGATAGTTACGGTTTGCTTCACTGTACCACTGAAAGCAGACTCAATTTTACCAATATCCAAACACTTTAAGGGAACATTGCGTTTTACCATCTTGCCTCTAAGAATGTCAATCATAGCTCCCAGCTTATAATCATCTTCAGCCGACAATTTTAAGGATTCTTTATCCAAAACCATTTCAGCTTTGCTGCCTTTAAAATCGTAACGCTGGCCAATTTCCTTTGTTGCTTGATTGACAGCATTATCCATCTCCTGCAAGTCTACTTCAGAGACAATATCGAAGGAACAATCTTTTGCCATAACTTGTAACCCCTTTCACACGAAACTATAGTTTAAAAATATAATACCATATTTCTCTAGTTTCTCCAAAAAAACCTGCTATTATTGAACAATTCACCCTTTAGTCCGCATTAGCATAGGCTAATGAAGGAAAATAAGGAGGGACTTATGTGGATTGGTCAATCGTTTTGAGTATCATTGCCGTTAACTTACTGCTTTCAGGCGATAATGCATTAGCCATTGCTATGGCAACCCGGGGACTTGCACCCCAGCATCAAAAAATCGTGTTGTTATTAGGCAGTCTTGGAGCCGTTGTAATGCAGATTCTTCTGACATATACCGCCTCAATCTTATTAGATATTCCCTATCTCAAGATAGTGGGAGGAATTGTTCTTACATGGATCGCCGTAAAATTACTCATTTCCAATGAAGCCGCTTTTAGTCAACCAATGGAAAGCCTTGCTTTACTGCCAACAATTCTTAAGATCATGATTGCTAATACGATTATGAGTCTGGATAATGTGTTAGCTGTGGCGGTAATTACGGAAGGTAATCCGTTATTATTAGCGCTAGGCTTGCTCATAAGTTTTCCAGTCATCATTGGCGGCACTTCAATCATTGCCGGTATTTTAGACCGTTTTCCCTTCATCATGTGGCTAGGAGCATTATTCTTAGGCTGGACCTCTGGCAGCATTATTGCCTCTGATGCCTTCATAGCACATTATCTAGGCTTGTATGAAATTAGTCAGGCCGATATGGCAGCACTGTTTTCCGTAGTTGTAATTGCGGTTGGCTTAGTAGTAAGCAAAAATAGAACATCAGCTTCCCTAGGTAATGAAACAGTTGAGACCGAACGTAATGCTAAAAATTAATAGTAGCAATAACAAGGCGCAGACATCAAGGTCTGCGCCAAAGCTGTAATTGCCCTTCTCCTTGGGTTAGAATAGCTTGATAATTAGCCTTTGGTAAAATTTAGATTTTCCAAAAATTTATTTTGAAACCCCGGCTGCGCAGCCAGTTCTACATAGCTGACTTTGTTGGCGATACTAACACATCTTTGCATTTTTTTTGCAGATAACAGTGCCTGAACTGCACCTGTCCCGGCCGCATTTCCAACAGAACGAATAGCCTCTCTCTTAAATCCAGGTAACATTCCAATGGTTAAGGCACTATCAATATCAATATAATTACCAAAAGCACCCGCTAGGCAGACTTCTTTATATTGAGTATCACCAGGCATCTTCTCCATTAAGAATTGAATACCTGTACATATTGATGATTTTACTAGTTGAATCTGCCGCACATCAGCTTGAGTGATCGAAATATCAGCTCCACTTGGGCTACTCTCTTCTTTGATAAGAACAAATTCCCATTTACCATCCCGTTTTTTCAAACGTTGCCGTAGATGATCTGGTAAGTCTAGCAATTCGGGTTTATTAAACCGTCCGCTTGTGTGTAATATACCTATTTTTACTAGTTCGGCAACAGCCTTTACAATACCTGATCCACAAATGCCAGTAGGCATGACATCGCCAATTACTTGTACAGACACAGCCTGCTCGGTTATTGTGACATCACTGATAGCACCAGCGGCTGCTCTCATACCATCCCGGATATGAGCACCTTCAAAGGCCGGCCCGGCTGCTGTTGAACAGGCATACAGCTTTTTACTATCCCCGATAACCATCTCACCATTGGTGCCTAAATCCACCATCAATATTGGCTCTGCTGCAATATCCTGGTCTACTGCCAAAATCGCAGCCGTCGTATCTGAGCCAACGAAGCTTGCAATAGCAGGTAGTATCATAATTTTCCCTTGTGGGTTTATGTTCAGTTCCAGTTCCTTAGGACTAAGCGGTGATATATAATTAAACAACGCGGCATATGGCTTGCGTACCAGCGTTGACGGCGAAATTTCTAATACCAAATGCGCCATCGTGGCATTACCGGCAATAGTTACGGCATAAATACAATTTTGTGTTACCCCGCCTGAGCTACATAATTCAACAATAATTTGATTTAAGCAATGCCGGATAAGTTGAGATAACCTTTCCAAGCCGCCCTCCAGCTCGTGCGTAGCTTGAATCCGAGAAATAACATCAGCCCCCATGGAGGCTTGTGGGTTATTTTTAGAGCATACTGCAACTATCTTTTTGGCGTTACTATCTATCAACATGCCAACAACAGTAGTTGTTCCTATATCAAATGCCACACCATATAGTTTACTTGACGTATCCCCTGCTTCAACGGTTATAGCCTTATTATCAAGTATAGTAATAGTTATGAGCTCAGGTTTTGTTTCGACCACTTCACTTAGCTTTCGCAGTATTGCTGTATCAGTAATGCTACTCCTATTGTCAAAGGTACTATCCTCAGGCGCATGTTTATCCAATGCCTGACAAATCATCTCCTGCAAAGAATAATGGTTATCTACCGTAGGATAGGCCGGTGCCAAAACAACCTTTTCAAGTAAAGGTATCGTATCTTCAATAACTACTTCAAAAGCTTGCCCCTTTTGACTTACCTGAGAACTTTTCAACCGAATTGTAACATCGCTTTTAGGGTAAACCTGGCATGCCTGATAACTATTATCCGTATCCGGTTGAATTTCAGTTCCGTCTTTTCCACCAACTTGGCCTTGAAGAACCTGTATCTTGCACTTACCACATGTGCCTCTACCGCCACAATTAGCTTCCAGAAACACACCGCCATCAATAAGAGCAAGCAAAATGGTTTTGTCCCGCTCGCATGGAAAAAATTGTTCTTCACCTTCAATGCGTAATGTATATGTTGAAGCCGCCCCAATCATATGCACACCTCTTTCCTACTTAATAAGAAAACTACAAATTTACACCAAAAAGAAGAACCACTACTATTCTATTAGCTGGTAGTTCTTCTTTTGGCAGAATGTATGTAACACGCCTAGCTAACGGGAGTAGAGGCGTCGAAACAGCGTAAAACGACAAGCGAACCATTCACTATTTCTTCTATGACCTCTCGCTTATACCCAAAGACTAATACGTTGATATCCAAATTAATACTATTAAATTCACCAGATAATTCAGTCTGCCATTGGGACGACGACTTCACATCCACCCGATCTAGCCTTGTAAGTGATAAAAACTGAAAATCCTCATCTGATACTTTAGCAAGCACCTTAATATGACCGACGATAATACCATTATGAGCTAAGGGTCTACCAATATCTTGGATTAGCTGTATTACAAGTTTCTCAATATTTGACTTGTCAACAGGCTTTTCAAAGCTAATGTGATACGATTTACTAAACACTGTGGCATCAGTTATTGGGTTAGTATGACCATGCTTAAGTTTGTGTGTGAGTTTATTCAAAATGAATTACCTCCTCAATTACATCTGGAGGCAGTTTATTAGCTGCACTGGCAACTTTAATGGGTACGCCACTGACAATTTGCTTAATGTCTTCGATAATTTCTGCCTTATCATTACCTTCAATGTCTGCTTTATTAATGATAACAAAATCTGTTTTCTCAACCTGCCCGGTAACAAGGGGACCTAGAATTTCCTTTAACTCAGGCCAACGTCCCATATCAACAATCGTTATGGTCTTAAAGCCAGTATAAAAGTTACAATATTCATTAATCAATTTGGCAATATTCCCAGGAATGGCTAACCCAGTCATTTCAATAATCAACCAATCTGGCTTAATGGTTTCATTTATTTCTCTTACCGCAGTTATTAGATCACTTGTAATCTGGCAGCATACGCAGCCACCAAAGAGTGGCCTTACTTGTAAGCCGCTATCAGCTAACAGCTTATCATCAATACCTGCTTCGCCAATTTCGTTTTCAATAAGCGCTACTGTCTCAAACTTGTTTTCGGTGATATATTTGGCAATTTGCAATATTGTGGTAGTTTTACCTGAACCTAAGAACCCGCCAAATAGTAAAATACGCATGTTTTCTCCACCTTTTACTTACTCACACAAGCTATCTATTCATATCAAAACCAGTATACCATCTACCTACCAAGTTAGACAGGTTTTCTTGGATGCTTTTTTCTCTATCTAGATAATCCGGATTGCCCTGCAACCCGGATTATTTCTAGAATAGATAGTGTATCTTCTCTATCTAACTATTGAGAAAATACTCGCGAGATAGGCTTAACGTTATCATTTTCCACCGGGGCTTTGTGCTCAGAAAGCCAACCAATTTCTTTTGCAATGCTTAATATTCTATTAATAATTGGGCGTATATCATCCTGAACATTCTGGGATTCATTCTGACTGTCAGGCAGGGTATCCTGCCGCATCGCAATATCCTCAATCTTAGAAATTTTATTATTAACTTTACCAGTATTAAAATTACTTTTACTTCTTATATCGCCCTGTCCCATGGCAGAGAGTCCCCTCCTTCAAACCAGATTTTTCAACTAACTAGCTACACACCCGCAGATAAACGAAGAAGAGTTATGATTAGTTGACGCCGGAAGCTGTCTTGGACATTTCCACTGCGTCATAAGCATTCTTGCAGTAACCATCTGCAGCACACCACTTAGCAACATTTTCGTCAACTGGACCGCCACCGACCAGAATAGTTGCTTTCGTACCAGTAGCCTTTAGTGCTGCTACCGTTTCTTTCATTACATCAAAAGCAGTGGTTAACAGACAGAACATGCCAACTACGTCCGGTTTGTGAGTTTTTACTGCTTCAATAAAGGTTTCGATTGGGGCATCTACACCAATATCTACTACTTTGAAACCATTACAATTTAGAATTGTAGAAACAATATTTTTACCGATATCATGAATATCATCTTTTACAGTTCCCAGGATAACTGTGCCGATAGCTTTTTTATCGCCGCTGTCTGCGAGGGCTGAACCAAGTAGTGCGGCTGCATTAGAGAATACTTCTGCCGACATAATTAATTCGGACAGGTAGTAGTCACCAGCTTCATACAGTTTACCTACGCCTTCCATACCTTCTTGCAGTTGTCCAAGAATCTCAACTGCTGGCACACCAGCTGCAAGTTGTTCATTTACTGCCGAAATCACTAAATCTTCCTCTAACTCAGTTACCGCTTTTACCAGATCAGTTTTTGCCATTTCAAATTCCCCCATATTGTTATTTTTTTAAATTAGATACTAGACTCATTACATCACCTGATTACAGGCTATTATTCATAAATTCCTTTTCTATGAGCCTTAAGATAGTTTTTACAAAATCTATCATTGCCTAACAAAGCTTGTCCTGCGTATACCACGCCCATCATAGCTTTATCTGTTGGGTTAAGTATATAGCCATCCATTCCTACAGTCATGGTTTGAACTACGAATAAGCGATTGAGCACAGCCCGATTAGGAAAACCGTAGGAGATATTGCTCAAACCACAAGTAAGGTGTACTGCCGGATATTTTTGCTTGATAGCATAAATAGCATCCAATACCGATTTCCCATATTTATCATTAGTGCTTAACGGCTTGATCAGCGGATCAAGGTAGATATCATCTTGCTGAATTCCCTCTTTTTCCATGTCGTCAACCAACTTGCTGGCAATCCGCAAACGGTCTTCGGCAGTTTCCGGCATACCGGCATCTTCAATACAAAGAGCAACAATTTTAGCGTTGAACTCTTTTACCAGCGGGATAACTGCCTGGTAGCGTTTTTCTTCGGCAGTTGTGGAATTAATCATTCTTTTTCCATTAGTAGTTTTTGCCAGAAGCAAACCCGCTCTCAAAGCATTTTCGTCAGGGCTATCAATGCAAAGCGGCATATCGGTTACCTCTTGAATGGTGTTTACCAGCCACTCCATGCATTCAATTTCCTGACCAACCATTGTTCCACAGTTTACATCCAGGTAATTTGCACCAGCAGCCTCTTGTTGTTTAGCCACTTCTTGAATATAGGCTGCATTTCTTGTTTCAACAGCTTCACGAATAGCTTTACGGCTAGTGTTAATGAGTTCTCCAATTATTAGCATTTAAAATTCTTCCTCCAATCGAGTCTGTTGTATATACATCTATATGTATGATAACTCTGTATTTTATCCTTGTCAATACTATTTTCTTATATTTCGAAAAAATCATACTTCAGTTGCAATCATTGCTTACAACTAGGGATATATATTAATATCGATTGATTCTAGAGTGGGAATCTCTATACGTTAACAATCACTATGTCATAATTATATACAAAGAAACCAGGAACGCCATATACTCGGCTTCCTGGTTTTCTATTGATCTGATGACCAATCTGCGCTAAGACTCTTAAAGCCCCACCGACAGCATAGTCTCACTTTATAAGAGTACTAAAACAAACCAACAATCTTACCGCTATTATCAATATCCATCCTAATAGCAGAAGGTTCTTTAGGCAGTCCGGGCATGGTCATAATATCACCAGTAATGGCCACTAAGAAGCCTGCCCCAGCGGCAACTCTTACTTCACGAACGGTAATGGTAAAGCCGGTTGGACGCCCCATTTTAGTCATATCATCGCTTAAGGAGTATTGAGTCTTTGCCATGCAAATCGGGGTCTTATCAAACCCCAGGGCAGTCAGTTCCTTAATAGTTTTTTCTGCTGCCGTGGTATAGTTTACGCCGTCAGCGCCGTAAATTTTGGTGGCAATTGCCGCAATTTTATCTTTGATCGGAGCTTGTTCATCATACATAAAACTAAAATTACTAGGCTTCTCACAGGCAGCCAGTACTTTTTCCGCCAGCACCTGCCCACCTACGCTGCCTTTAGCCCATACTTCAGATAGTGCCACCTCAGCGCCCATTGCATTACACTTTTCTTCAACAAAGTTTAACTCAGCGGCAGTGTCTGTTGGGAAAGCATTGATAGCTACTACCGCCGGCAGACCAAATTGCTGAATATTTTCAATATGCTTGGTGAGGTTGGTAAGCCCTTTTTCCAGCGCCGCCATGTTCTCGCCAGCCAGCTCACTTTTGGGAACACCGCCATGCATCTTGAGGGCACGAACAGTAGCCACAATTACAACCGCACTGGGCTTGAAACCAGCAAACCGGCACTTAATATCAAGAAATTTTTCTGCACCTAAGTCAGCGCCGAAACCAGCCTCGGTAACGCAGTAGTCAGCAAGCTTGAGTGCATATTTCGTAGCAGACACACTATTACAGCCATGAGCAATATTAGCAAATGGGCCGCCATGAACAAAAGCAGGTGTATTTTCCAGCGTCTGTACAAGATTAGGTTTAATAGCATCTTTAAACAGCAGTGTCAAAGCTCCGGTAACTTTAAGATCCTGCGGGGTTACAGGCTTACCTTCATATGTATAAGCAACAATAATCCGGCCAATACGTTCTTTCATATCGTCAAGATCTTTAGCTAAACAGAGAATAGCCATCATCTCAGAGGCCACCGTTATATCAAAACCGGTTTCCCGCGGCACACCATTGGCCTTGCCGCCAAGTCCGCAAACAATATTCCGCAAAGCACGTTCATTAAGATCAACCACCCGTCTCCAGGTAATGCGGCGAGAATCAATGCCAAGGGCATTGCCATGATGAAGATGATTGTCAATAATAGCCGCTAATAGGTTATGAGCCGTAGTAATGGCATGAAAATCACCGGTAAAATGAAGGTTGATATCTTCCATTGGCACAACCTGAGCATAACCGCCGCCAGCTGCACCGCCTTTAACGCCAAAACAAGGGCCCAACGATGGTTCTCTGAGAGCAATAACGACTTTCTTACCTTTTCGCCGCAAAGAATCACCAAGTCCTACCGTTGTTGTTGTTTTACCTTCACCGGCAGGAGTAGGATTAATGGCGGTAACCAGGATAAGTTTTCCACTAGGTCTGTCTTTGATTCGTTCCCACGTACTGAGAGAAATTTTCGCTTTATAATTGCCATACAGTTCTACTTCTTCAGAAGGAATGGATAATTCCTTCGCTACTGCCACGATAGGACTCATTGTTGCTTCTTGTGCAATTTCAACATCACTTTTCATCAATATTCCCCCCTAATGTGCTATAGTAATAGCTTACTCTATCAACCGTTACATCCGCATAAAATTCATAAGTTCTTATATTACAAAAACATTACAAAAGGAAAAAACACCATCAAAAGTGGTGTTTTTCGTCTTCCTTATTTGAAATCATATATCCTACACCAGGGTAGGTTACTATCAGTCGGCCATCACCGTCAGCGTGTTTGATTTTTTGGCGGATACGAGCTATGGCCACCCGTAGGTATTCAACATCATCCCGGTATTCACTTCCCCAAACATCACTGAGAAGTTGTTCATGGGTCATTACTTTGCCCGAATTGGCCATTAACAACGAAAATAGACCATACTCGGTTTCGGTAAGTTTCAATTCCCTATCAACTATCCAAGCTCGTCGCTGAGCCAAGCTAATCGTAACCTCACCGTTCTTTATTTCGCTTGTCGAATAATTATTAATGACCCGCTTGGCCGAACGTCGTAAAACAGCCTGGACTCTGGCAAAAAGCTCCTCAAGGGAGAAGGGTTTTGTAAGGTAATCATCGGCCCCCATGTTAAGTCCTTGAACTTTATCATTTGAGTTGCCACGCGCCGTTAAAATAATAACCGGTACATCGGAAAATGTGCGCAGCCTTTTTAGTAATGCAAAACCATCCAACCCCGGCATCATGATATCCAGCAAAATAAGCTCCGGATCTAGTAAATCAATACTCTCCAGCGCCTCTAGACTATTGAGAAAACTATGTGGCTCATAGCCTAGTGATTTGAGATTAGCTGAAATGAACCGCAGTATTTTAGGCTCATCATCAATAATGATTATTTTACTCTTCTTCATAGTTGTCACCATCACAGTTGTATTGTGGTATTGAAACAGTAAATACACTCCCTGTCCCGAAATTGCTCTCAAGTCTTATTGTGCCACTATGGGCTTCGACAATTCCTTTACAAATGGCCAGTCCTAACCCTGTACTGCCGCTTGGACGCTCTCGCCCATTTTCAACACAGTAAAACCGGTTAAATACTTTATCTACGTGTTCTTTATTTATACCAATACCATTATCAGCTACGCTGATATGTACATAGTTTTCATCATGCCTGGCTGAAATTTTGATTTGCGGACTACGTTCATTATAGCGGATAGCATTTGTAAAAAGGTTTAACAAAACTTGCCCCAGTCGAACCCTGTCGCCATAAATAAAAGGCAAATTATTCTCCACCGTTGATTGGATCGTTACCCCGCTGGCAAAAAGTTTGGGCAATTTTTTAATAGCATTTTCCACAACAATACTTGGTCGCACTGGTTCCCGATCTAAACTAATGGCTTTGGCATCAATTCGTGAAATATCCAGCCAATCGTTAACCAATTCCTGAATACGGTCAATATCTTCGTGAATTCCTGTTAACATTTCCCTTTTAAATTCTTCCTCCCATTCAGCGTCGACACGCAACAAAGTTTCAACACTGCCTTTAATGCTGGTAATGGGTGTTTTGAATTCATGAGATACCATGGAAATTAAATCACTCTTAAGCTTATCGACTTCTTGCTCTTTAGTAACATCCCACCAAACAAAGCCTTTGCCAATACTATGGTTTTCATCGCTAATAACAGGAAAAGCAGAAAGCATCATATACTGCTTCATATCTCCACTGGTAATTTTAAACTTGTAGATGCCATACTCTTGTCTAGCCTGCTTAATAATTTCCCGGTCAGCATCAGACAATCGCTCGGCTATAGCATCAAATATATGGTCTTCCGGCAAACCACGCAGTTTGTCACAGGAAATACCAAGCAGCTTGGCCATACGGCCATTAGCGTACGCTACTTCTCGCCTATTGTCAACTAACGTAATGGCATCATTCATACTCTCCAGAACGGCCTTTAAAACAGCATTGTTTTTTTGCAGTGTTTGTGACAGCATTTCCTTTTGAATAATAATCCCGGCAGAACGCGACAATGTTTCCAAAAACTCACGGTCTGCTTGACTTAGCGGATAATTGGACACTACCAAATGCCCGAAAGTTGTATTGCCTGAACGGATGGGCTGAATATAATACCGATATGCATTTTTATGTCTAGGCCTAGCTGTCTCTTGGTTATCTTTAATGCCGCTCATATCTTCGTCGTAAGGCCCCAATAAAGAAAACACCGGTTTGGTAAGGTATAGTTTTACAGGAACACCAGCTATTTCAAAAAATTGTGTAAGACATTCCCCTATAATATTCCCGCCTCCCGGGTAGGGCGTAATCGGGGTATTTAGCTGATTCAATATAGCGAGCTCGCGGTTGCTTCGTTGTAGGCTTTCGGTTCGTTCTGCTACCCGTTGTTCCAATTCAGCATTTAGCTTACGTAACGCTTGCTGACCATCCTTGGTTTTCTTTGCCATTATAAAGAAATGTTCGGCCATCATATGAAATTCACAGGGAGCAAAACGCGGAAAACTAACCGTTTTTATCTCGCAGCCTTCACTCATTACTTGCTGAATATATTCTACAAGAATTTTTATCGTATTATTGATACGTTTTGCATGGAAATAGCCTAACAAGAGGGTAAACACCAACGTAATGACAATGTTCAAAACTGCCGACTGCAGAGATGGTTCGTTTGTCTGCAATAATTGAAGAGTGCTGAGAAAAACTACCGGAATTATTGGGATAACTGCGAAAGCAATCCAAAGATGGGCTTTGATCGATAGGCTGTTCATGTTCTTCCTCCCATGTATATATAAAAGAACCAGGCCTCCCGCAACACGGTTCCTGGTTCTTTTTCATTTCTATTATTACTCTTCGCTATTAAACAGTATAAGTCCTACATAGGAAACTGTATTTTTTCCATTATAGTACGGAATCCCACAGACTTTTTCCAAATTAATAACATCGATTCCATAGGCCTCCACTGATGCAAAGGCTTCTTCCGGGAATCTACAGGGCTCATCATCCAAGTAGGCGCATTTAGCACAAAATTCACAGGAACCTGCATTTAAGGGCAGAGTGTTCGGTATTTTATGCTTGTTTTTTACACTAGCCAGAATCTCTCTGAACACGCCATCATGAACCTTCTTGGCAGCCATCATGCCTTTCCAGTCAAATGAACTTTTCATCTGATGGACGGTCTGGAACAGGAGTCCATGTGTATACTGACAGGCCCGTGCTTTCAATTCTTCAAACGGTCCGACAGCAGGCGGGCATACCCAATTGGTATTATATTTTCGGCATACATTTTGCTCGCAGGCTTTTCTAAAGTCCGCGACAAATTTGATTTTCGGAACCTCGGCAATGGCCGCATGATCGGCTTGCGCAGCCAAAGCATCCCTCATTAATTCATTGATATCAACTACCATATTTACCTCCCTGTACTCCAATACTAATGGTATCATGTTCAGGCAGCTTCTACTTTAGCGATAATTCTTATATAAATACCCACAAGCTACAACGATAAATCGTTTTAGTTATTGTATATACATCTATATATTATCTAAAGCTATATAGTTTGTCAATACTGCGCATACGTTGGCAAAGCCTGACATCCAACGGCTGTCAGGCTTTGCCTATAGTAATTAGTCTATGCTATCCCTATACCCATGAATAACATCTTTGTTACCCCATTCTTATTTACCGGTAGCAGCTGAAATCATCGCTTTAACATTCTCTATTGTGGCATTTGGTGGTATGGAACAACCGGAAGAGAGGATGAATCCGGGGCCCATGTCTCTAACTAATTGCTCAGAATATTTATATACCTCATCAGGTGTACCCAATGCCAGTTTAGCTGCCGGAACATCGCCCTTAATGCACATCATGTCGCCAATAACTTCTTTTACTTTGTAAATATCAGTGGCACTATCTGTTTCAAATATGCATTTTCCTTTCGGTAGAGTGCGGAAGAACTCAAGATCCCGTCCCCAGTTAGAATCAATGTGGATATCGGCTGCCGCCCCTTCTTCAATAATTACATCAATTGTCTCTTTAAGATATTTCCAGACAAAACGCTGCCACAATTTCGGCGAGAAAAACTCACTGGCGCCACGAGCTGGAGACATAAAGACAATAGAGGAATTGGTAGCCCTGATTTGCTGACGCAATGTTTCCAGACTTTCTTTTTGAATAACATCCAAAACGGCCTCAACTTTATCAGGAATTTTGAAGAGATCATGCATGAATTTGGGCATAGACCGACCGCCGCCCAGCAGTTCCGGAACAGCTGTGGCAATTATCGGCGAATATACCATATAACCGGCATCTTCGAAATTTTTAACAAACTGAGGAGTTTGTGCTAATTCCTCCATCGTCTGACCAAGTGGGTAATGCAGTCTGTTCACTAAATAATCCTGCATAAAAGGCGCCCACCCCTTAGCAAGAATCGTATCATAATCTTCGACTTTCATTACTTCCTTTTCATCAAGCTGCCATAAGGCATTTTCTGGCAATTCCTTACCAGGAAGTTTAACATGAGTCATAAATATTAACGGAAACACCGGACCTGCGGCAAAAACCGAATTCATGCCGTCAATATCACCAAGTGCTTTTGCAGAATTTAACATCGTTTGATTCTGCATGGCGAGACTTGAACAGAAATCAGCCATCTTTACACCCATATGAGTAGCGCAAAAAGCATCAGCCATTATTATTACCGGTGTTCTATCAGGTTTCTCCAAAGCAATCGCTTTATGAACTCTGGTTTTACGCTCTAAAAGTAGTTCTTTTGCTGTTTTCATAATTTTTCACTCTCCATAAAATTTTATTATTCGCTTGCTGCCTACACAGCATTTCCCACTGTAGCTACGGGAGGTTTACACTTCATATTCATGGTACACCTGCCAGATTATTTGGTCAAATTCCTGTAATTCCACAAACTATTCCTAATAATCATAGAAGTTTTATCAAGCGCTACCATTTTATCGTCTGTTATATTATCAAGCCTTTGCACTATCACCAACATTAAGACTTTTAGCCCAATCAGATTCATTTTTGCCATATTCACTGGTTACATTAATATTTTTGATACCTTTATAATTGAAACCTGCGGCATAGGCTTTATACATGCTACTATCTTTATCTTCTAGATAGGATGCACTCAAATTAGCGTTTTTATTGAGATCATAGGAAAGATTTGCAGCTTTCAAATTAAGAGCCTAGCATGAGACAACACTTTTGCATTCACAAAACATAGTGTAATCTTGCATGTATTTCATATCATATATGTTATCCGCATATACTAAGTGTCGTCAAATTCCTATAATTCCGAAAACTATGCCCAACAATCATACTAAACTATTTATCATTTACATAAATTACTAATATTTTTTTCAACTAAGAGACACCAAAAAATGGTTCTTTTTACGTTTTCCCTACTACTCTTCACTGGCGAACAGTATAAGTCCTACATATGAAACGATATTTTTCCCATTACAGTACGG
>Ga0316613_10000938_pt1 | contig 20807 bp, 14 predicted proteins | sample OWC_soil_day10_C_2_FD_207647 | JGI IMG/M metagenome (GOLD analysis project Ga0316613, IMG submission 207647) | Wetland soil microbial communities from Old Woman Creek delta, Ohio, United States - OWC_soil_day10_CT_b | ecosystem: Environmental > Terrestrial > Soil > Wetlands | place: USA: Ohio...
TACTATCCCCCCAGCAGATTTTCCATCTGGGCGGCTTCGGTTTGCGCTTCGGCCAGTTTGCCGGCGAGCACAGTGCGGTCGAGTCCCAGTGCGGCAAGTTCGGCTTCCGGCAGGCTGTTGGCAACGCTTTCCAGCGTGTTTTTCCTGGAGAGCAACTCGCTGAGGCGGATAGCCAGGTGCAGGATCAGTCCGAGCGGGGCCGATTCCGGATTTCTCAGCGGCGCGTTCTGGTGCAGGATGGCGAGCCGGAAGGCTTCGGGAAAGTTCCAGCGGCGCGCCAGTTCTGCGCCCACTTCGATGTAATCAAAGCCGATATTGTTGTCTTCCAGGATCCTGCGGTCGGCACCTTTTTCCACCGAGCGGTCAATGTGGATGGACAGTTCCGGCGCCACGACATGAATCAGCAATTCCCCGATGTTGTGGATCAGACCGCAAGTGAAGGCCGCATCCGCATCTTCCCCGGTCTGCCGGGCGAGCCAGCGGGCGTAGGCGGCAACATCCAGGCTGTGGCGCCAGAAGTGTTTGCGGTCAAAGCCCGGCGTGGTGACAAAGGCACCGGTAATGCCGGCGGCCAGTACCAGCGTGCGCAAGGTGGAAAAGCCGAGCACCATGACCGCTTCATGCAGCGAGCCGATGCGCCGGGCCGGGGCGAAATGCGCAGAGTTGGCCAAGCGCAGTGTTTTGGCGGCAATCACCTGATCGAGCGCGATGCGGTCAGCAATTTCAGAGATGTCGACATCGACCTTGTTAAAACTTTCGATCAGTTCCTGGACCACTTTGGGAACGGTCGGTAAACGGTGGGTTTGTTCAAAAACCGCTTCGAGCTTCATGGGCTGATTCCTCTAGGTATTGGTTGCCGTGTTTGCTCAAGCCTTGAAAACTGAAGTGCGGCCCGGCCCGGAATTGCGTGTTTGTGGTCCAGGCCGTGACGAATCTTGGCTGTTTCCGCGAATGGCGAATCAAACGCTGGCTTTGCTCGGTACTGGATGGTGTCTGACTTTATCCTAGCTTGCAACCGGTGGCTTTTCCGGGAAACACGGGCGTAAAAAAACCGCCGGACATGTCCGGCGGTTTGGGCTGGCAAGGATCAGGACTCGCGGGTTTGCACCTGAACCAATTCGGCGGCATCGCTGGGCTTTTCTGTGTCCGCCTTGTTGCGCCGGGTCCGTGAACGGGTTTCAGTACTTTCGCTTGCAACTTCCGCAACCGGGGCTGCACTGGATTGGGTTTCTACCAGTTGCAGGGGTTCGGCGGTTGCCGCGGTCGATGCGGATTTCTGCACATCTCTACGGCGACGACGTTGCGGAACTGCTGCAACCACGATTTCGGCCGGGGTTTCCGTCGTGCTGCGGGTGGCGACCATTTCCAGGCCGGCTTCTTCCGGCGTGCCAATCACGATGGCGGGTTCCACTGCCGGTGCTGCAACAGCGGGGGCCACAACCGGAGCCGGGGCGACCGCCTCGACCGCGGCGACAACTACCGGTGCGGCTTCAACGGTTTCTGCCGCAACCGGTTCCAGCGCGAGTTGCGCCTGTGCGGGTTGCTGCACCGCCGGTGCTTCGACAACCGGTGCCGGTGCAGGAGTCACTTCCACCGGTTCGGCGGCAATGGCTTCGACAACCGCCGGGCTGGCGATTTCCGTTGCGCTGACCGGTGCGGCTTCAATGACCACGGCAGGAGCAACCGGAACGGGCGCCGGCGCGGTTTCGATAACGGCGGCAGTCTCTACTGCGACTGCGACGGGCGCTGTTGTGGGTACGACGGCTTCGGCGAGAACGTTGCTGCCAACTTCGCTGGTCGCAGGGCGCACTTCGTTGCGGTCACGCTTCTCGCCGCGGCGACGGCGACGACGACGCGGCTCGGTGCTTTCCGCGCCTTCTGCCGCCTCGACCACCGGTGCTGCTGCGGCTTGCTGCTTCTGCTCTACACGCTCGGCCTGCTGGCGCTCGGCGCGTAAGGCTTTTTCTTCTTCGCTGCGCGGAGCACGTTCGGCGCGGGGCGGACGTTCCTGCTTTTCCGGGCGTTCGCCGCGTTCCTGCTGCTGGCCGCGATTGCCGCGTTCACCGCGTTCGCGGGCGGGCTTGGGTTGCAGGTCTTCCTCGATGCGCGGCTTGCCGCCGTTGCGACGGGTCGATTCTTCGGCAGGGCGTTCTGCACGGTTGCGTTCCTGGCGTTCGCTGCGCTCGCCACGGTCGGTGCGGGGACGGTCGCTACGCTCGGTACGGCGGCGCTGGTTGCGCGGTGCCGGCTTTTCTTCCTTGACCGGTTCGCTCTTGAAGAAGCTGACGATGCGTTGCCATAGGGAAGGACCTTCTGCCACCGTATCGCGGGCGCTGACCGGCGCCGGTTGCGATGGGGTGACGCCCTTGACCACGGCTTCCTGGCGCTTGGCCTGCTCTTCCTTGGCCTTGTTCGGCTGGTAGCCTTCTTCTGCCGGGGCCTCGACCATCTGGTAGGACGGCAGGGCTTCGTCGATATGATTGAGGTCGTCGTGGCGCAGGCGATTGACGGTGTAGTTCGGCGTTTCGAGGTGCATGTTCGGAATCAGCACCACGCCGACTTTCAGGCGCGCTTCGACGGCAAACAGTTCGGCGCGCTTTTCGTTGAGCAGGAAGGTGGCCACATCGACCGGAACCTGGGCATGGATCGCGCCGGTGTTTTCCTTCATCGCCTCTTCCTGGATGATGCGCAGGATGTGCAGGGCCGACGATTCGATGCCGCGGATAAAGCCGGTGCCGTGGCAGCGCGGGCAGGCCATGTGGCTGGTTTCTTCCAGGCTGGGCTGCAGGCGCTGGCGCGACAGTTCCATCAGGCCGAAACGGCTGATCTTGCCGGTCTGCACGCGGGCGCGGTCATGATGCAGTGCATCGCGCACGCGGTTTTCCACGTCGCGCTGGTTCTTGGCGCTTTCCATGTCGATGAAATCGATCACGATCAGGCCGCCCATGTCGCGCAGGCGCAGCTGGCGGGCGATTTCGTCGGCCGCTTCCAGGTTGGTGCGCAGTGCGGTTTCCTCGATATCGCCGCCCTTGGTGGCGCGGGCCGAGTTCACGTCGACTGACCAGAGCGCTTCGGTGCGGTCGATCACGATCGCACCGCCGGAAGGCAGCACCACTTCGCGCGAGTAGGCCGTTTCGATCTGGTGTTCGATCTGGAAGCGTGAGAACAGCGGCACATCGTCTTTGTAGAGTTTCACGCGGTTCACGTTGCCCGGCATGACATGGCTCATGAACTGGGTGGCCTGCTCGAACACGTCTTCCTTGTCGATCAGGATTTCGCCGATATCGGGCTGGAAGTAATCGCGGATTGCACGGATGACCAAGCTCGATTCCTGATAAATCAGGAATGCGCCATGTTGGGCGTGGGCCGCGCCTTCAATCGCAGACCAGAGTTGTTGCAGGTAGCTCAAATCCCACTGCAGTTCTTCCACGTTGCGGCCGATGGCAGCAGTGCGGGCGATCAAGCTGGTGCCAGGGGGTGGGGAGAGTTGGTCGAGTGCGGCGCGCAATTCGTTGCGCTCTTCGCCCTCGATGCGGCGCGAAACGCCACCGCCGCGCGGGTTGTTCGGCATCAGGACCAGGTAGCGGCCGGCCAGGCTGATATAGGTGGTCAGCGCTGCTCCCTTGTTGCCGCGCTCGTCCTTTTCAACCTGGACGATGAGTTCCTGGCCTTCGCGCAGGGAATCAAGCACGCGGCCGCGGCCGCCTTCGGAATCACCGAGGTAGGAGCGGGCGATTTCCTTGAACGGCAGGAAGCCGTGGCGATCGCAGCCGTAATCGACGAAGCAGGCTTCGAGCGAGGGTTCGACGCGGGTGATGACACCCTTGTAGATATTGGACTTGCGCTGTTCCTTGCCGACCGACTCGATGTCGAGATCGATGAGCTTTTGCCCGTCCACGATTGCAACGCGCAGCTCTTCAGCCTGCGTTGCATTGAATAACATGCGTTTCATGTTGACTCCTGCGCGCACTCAACGGCAGGAAGAAGCGGCGCTCGGCGCCGGGGCATGGGTCTTGGCCTGTCCGGGCAGGCATACGCGCAAGCATCACGTTGCGGCGAAGTTTGCGTGGCCGGGATCAGGGGGAACGGTGCGCCGGGTGCTGAGGTTTCCTCGTCATAATTATGTTGAACGGGTGGGTGCCGAACTTCTCGTTTCGCTGCAAAAAAGCGGGCGAAACGTATTTAAATTAGCTGTCAGTGCGCGATGTATGCAAATCATATTAATATCGCTGCTTTTTTTTAGCGGTGAGCGAAATTAACCGCTTCCCGGATCAGTTCAGCCTTGCCGGCGGACATGGCGAGTCCCGCGCACTCGCTTTGCGGATGAATCATCCGAAAAGGGGCAGGTCAAACCTGCGGCGGAATGGATATCGCCTGCCGGGGGCAGGGAATGCGAACAAAGATCGGGATTGGTTGGGCCGGTCGTTGGAACGCCGACGGGGCCGGCCGGGTTGCTGACGGATTGTATTCGTCTGCCTTGGGCCCCTGACTGCTGCGCAAGAATCGTTCGCCGCAGAAGCGGTTGCGGTTTACCATGCTCGCAACGCGAATCAGAGTATATGTCAATATGACCGACACAAGCAAAGCATCCGTCACACTCGTCACCATTGGTGCCGATGAGTGTGGACAACGGGTCGACAATTTCCTTTTGCGCATGCTCAAGGGCGTGCCGAAAAGCCATGTCTATCGCATCGTGCGCTCCGGCGAAGTGCGGGTAAACAAGGGCCGGATCGATGTGACCTACCGCCTGGCCGAGGGCGATGTGCTGCGCATTCCACCGGTCCGCGTGGCCGAAAAAGTGGATACTTCTTCCGCCAGCGCGGCTGCGACGCAGGTCGAGATCCCGGTGATCTTCGAGGATGATGCACTGATTGCGCTGAACAAACCGTCAGGGATGGCCGTGCATGGCGGCTCGGGACTGAGCTTCGGCGTGATCGAGTTGCTGCGCGCCCAGCGTCCGCAAGCCCGGTTCCTGGAGCTGGTGCACCGGCTGGACCGGGACACCTCCGGCATCTTGCTGGTGGCCAAGAAACGCTCGGCATTGACCAAGCTGCACGAAATGCTGCGCGATAACCACCAGATCGACAAGCGCTACCTGGCGCTGGTCGAGGATGTCTGGCCGCACACGCGCAACCATGTGAAACTGAAGCTGCTCAAGTTTGAAACGCCCGACGGCGAGCGCCGTGTCAAGGTGAGCGAAGATGGCTTGAGTTCGCATACCGTGGTCAATCGCCGCCAGGTGTGGGCCGATTGTTCGCTGGTCGAGTGTGAACTAAAGACCGGTCGCACCCATCAAATCCGGGTACATCTGGCACAATCGGGCCACCCGATCCTCGGCGATGACAAATATGGCGAACCGGCCGTCAACCGGGCATTGCAAAAGCGCGGCTTGCGCCGCATGTTTCTGCATGCTTGGCGCTTGACCCTGATCCATCCGCTGACCGGCGACAAACTGGTGCTGGAGGCACCGTTGCCCGACGAGCTGCAATCTTTCCTGAATGTGCTGAACGCAAAATGACCCTGACTTCGCAACTTGAAACAACTGCCCGCAGTCGCTATGACCTTCTGGTGTTCGACTGGGATGGCACGCTGATGGATTCCACATCGACCATTGCCCGCGCCATTCAGGCCGGTTTTCGCGATGTCGGCTTACCGGCACCTTCGCTGCGCGATTGCAACTACGTGATCGGCTACGGACTGAAAGAGGCCATGTATTACCTGACGCCCGATTCGGACGAGGCGGAAGTGGCCCGTCTGGTGGATGCCTACAAGCACAATTTTGTCTCCGGCGAAAAGCAGCTGACTTTGTTCGATGGCGTGATCGAGGCGCTGCCGCAACTGCGCGATGCCGGCTATACCCTGGCGATTGCCACCGGCAAGGCGCGCGCTGGCTTGAACCGCATGCTGACCATGACCGGGATCGGCGATTATTTTGAAGTGACGCGCTGCGCCGACGAGGCATTTTCCAAGCCGCATCCGGCCATGCTGGAATACATTCTGGATTACACCGTGACCGAGGCCGGACGCACCTTGATGATCGGCGATACCACGCACGATCTGCAGTTGGCGATCAATGCCGGTACGCACAGTGCCGCCCTGACCTATGGTGCGCACCCGCTGGATGAAATGCTGCCGCTCAATCCGGTGGCGCACTTCGACGATTTCTCTTCACTGTCCGGTTGGCTGTTGCAGGAGGTCGAAGCATGATCGAACGGGTGATTTGCAGTTCCGATGCGTTGCAGGATGGCGGACTGGCCGTGCGTTTCACTGCGCGCCTGTATGGCGAAGAGCCCCCGGCTTTTGCCATTCGTTACCAGGGACGCGTCTATGCTTATGTCAACGAGTGCGTACATATCCCGCTCGAACTCGACCAGAATCCCGGCCATATCTTCGACATGACGGGCCAGTATCTGGTCTGTTCGGTGCATGGCGCCTTTTTTGCCCCGCATGACGGGCGTTGCCTGGGCGGACCCTGTCGCGGCCCGGCGCTGGTGTCGTTGCCGGTGGAAGAGCGCGATGGCCAAGTGTGGTTGAAGGAGGAAGAAACCAATGAATGAAGATCTGGAACGCCAAGCACTTCGCGACCTGCTGACTGCCAGTTTGCGTGAACAGCGCGCTGCACGGCGCTGGGGTATTTTTTTCAAGCTCATGACACTTGCCTGGTTGCTGGCCGTGGTGTTGATCGCCTCAGGCGTGTTGAATGGCGGGCAGGACGAGTCTGCCGCGGGCGAGCACACAGCCGTGGTCAGCATGGAAGGCATGATCGCCGCCGGCGGTGAAACCGACAGCAGTCAGGTGCTGGATGGCTTGCGCTCAGCCTTCGAGGATAACAACACCCGTGCCGTGATCCTGCGCGCCAATAGTCCGGGTGGCAGCCCGGTGCAGGCGGGCATGATCAATGATGAAATCCAGTTGTTGAAACAAAAGCATCCGAAAATTCCGTTCTATGTGGTGATCGAGGATGTCTGTGCTTCCGGTTGTTATTACGTGGCGGCCGCGGCGGACAAGATCTATGCCGACAAGGCCAGCATGGTCGGTTCGATTGGCGTGCTGATGGATGGTTTCGGTTTTACCGGGGCGATGGAAAAATTCGGCGTTGAACGCCGTCTGCTGACCGCGGGTGAAAACAAGGGCTTCCTTGACCCGTTTTCGCCCCTGCGCCAGGAACAAAGGGCCAAGGCGCAGGTAATGCTTAACGAGGTACACCAGCAATTCATCCAGGTGGTGAAAACCGGGCGCGGCAAGAAGCTGGCCGATAATCCGGACCTGTTTACCGGGCTGGTCTGGAGCGGGGCAACGGCACAAAAACTGGGTTTGGTGGATGAGCTGTCTTCAGTCGACCGGGTCGCGCGCGATGTGGTGAAAGTCGAGAATCTGGTTGATTTCACCACCAAGCCTTCCTGGGCGGATCGGGTCGCGCGCCAGATTGGCGTGGCGGCGGCGACCAAGCTGGGGTCCGAGCTTAAACTGCAGTTGAAGTAAGTTGATCCGGAGCGAATATGGCGCGCAGGCCTCGACGCGAAGAGCATGAAAACCATGACCGCTGGCTGGTGTCCTATGCCGATTTCATCACGCTGCTGTTCGCTTTTTTTGTGGTGATGTATGCCATTTCGTCGGTCAACGAAGGCAAATACCGCGTGCTGTCCGATTCGCTGGTCAGTGCGTTCAAGAATGTTCAACCATCCTCGGCGGACCCCTTGCGCAAAGGTCCGCCGCAGGCCGGCGCGGCGCCCAGGCCGATCATCCTGCCCACGTCGCCGGAACGGGACGGCAAGCTGGAAGAGCAAGCGCGAAAAATGCAGGGGATGGCGGGAAACCTCAAGCAGTCACTCGGCTCCTTCATCGATCAGGGCAAGGTGCGCGTGACGCAATCCAAGCGCGGCATTGCAATCGAAATCAGCGATTCCATCCTGTTCGATCCGGCGCGGGCCGAATTGCATCCGCCGTCGGTGACCATGCTGCGCGCGGTGGCCGAGATGGTGAAAAATTCAGACAACCTGATCCAGATCGAAGGCCATACCGATCACACGCCAATCCGCTCGGCGCAATTTCCTTCCAACTGGGAATTGTCGAGCGCGCGCGCGGCCAGCGTGGTGCGCTTGTTTGCCGAATCCGGCGTCGCGCCGCAGCGCATGGTGGTGATTGGCTATAGCGACCAGCGTCCGGTGGAATCGAACGACAAGACGGATGGCCGGGCCCGCAACCGGCGGGTGACGCTGAATATCCTGGCCGACAATCGTGATGAGGTGGCGGTGTTGCAGAGCCGGTAAGTCGGCTGCCGCCCCCATTGAGTCGAATCGATTCCCGGGCCTGTTGCTGTGGGGGCGTTCAGTGCCCGTGAGCGGCTTCATGCGCCCGTGTTTTCTGCCACTTGCGCTGCAGGCTGTCGAAACCCAGGTAGAGCGACGGGGTGATATACAGCGTGACCAGTTGCGAGAAGACCAGGCCGCCAACAATGGCCACGCCCATGGGTTGACGCAGCTCGGCTCCGGCCCCCAGTCCCAGCGCGATGGGCAGGGCGCCCATCATCGCCGCCAGCGTGGTCATCAGGATCGGGCGAAAACGCAGTACGCCGGCGGAGATGATCGCATCATAAGGGGGTTTCTTGTCCCGGCGTTCGGCTTCCAGCGCAAAGTCGATCATCATGATCGCGTTTTTCTTGACGATGCCGATCAACAGCAAGATGCCGACCATCGCGATAAATGTCAGCTGCATGTTCATGAGCTTGAGCGCCAGCAGCGCGCCGACCGCTGCCGAGGGAATACCCGCCAGGATCGTGACAGGGTGGATCCAGCTCTCGTACAGCACCCCCAGGATCACGTAGATCACCGCAATGGCAATCAGCACCAGCCAGAGCTGGCTCGTCTGCGACTTGAGGAACACCGCCGCATCGCCGACAAAGTCGCCGAACACATGCGCAGGCATGTTGAGTTCCTGCTTGATCCGGCGCATCTCGCTGGCTGCGTCCGACAGCGATGAGCCCTGCGCCAGGTTGAACGAGAGCGTGACCGAAGGCAGTTGGCCCTGATGGTTGACCGCGTTGTTCACGCGCACCCGCTCGACCCGGGTAAAGGCCGACAGCGGAATGAGCTGGCTGGTTTTGCCGCGCACATATAGGTTGTTGATGCCGTTTTCGTCCTCGCGGTAGTTGTCCGCAAACATCATCAGCACCGGGAAATTATCCTGCGGCATGTAGATGGTGCTGACTTCGCGCTCGCCAAAGGCATTGTTGAGCGCATCGCGCAGGTTTTGCATGTCCACGCCCAGTCCTTGCGCCTTGTCCCGGTCGATCACGAGCCGGGCCTGCAGGCCGCGCAGTTCGGCATCGGTGTTGAGGTCGATGAAGGTCTTGTCGGTTTGCCGCATCTGTTGCATCAGCCGCTCGGACCAGGTGTTGAGATCGTCCATGTTCACCGATTGCAGCGTGTACTGGTATTTGCTGGCCGAGCTGCGCCCGGAAATGCGCAGGTTCTGTACCGGGTTGTAGGTGACGGCAAAGCCCGGGATGCCGCCGGTGGATTTTCTCAGGCTGTCCAGCACTGCCGGCATGGAGGCGCGCCGCGCGTGCGGCTTGAGTGTGATGAACATGAAGCCACGGTTGCTGTCGCGCGAGAATGAAACCAGGCTTTCCACGTTCGGGTTTTGTTTAACGGCGGCTGCGGCCTTTTGCTGCAGCTCGCGCATGGCTGGCCAGGCGATATCCTGGTCCGCCAGGGTGCGGGCACTGATCTGGCCGATGTCTTCTTCGGGGAAAAAGCCTTTGGGAATATCCAGATACAGCCAGACCGTGAGCACGCAGGTGGCCAGCGTCATCAGCCAGACTATCCAGCGATGGCGCAGGGTATAGGTGAGCGAGCGACGGTACGCGAGCAGCAGCCCGTTGAAGCCGGCTTCAAACAGGCGGCTCCAGAGTGGCGGGCGGCGGGATTCATCATGGTGGCGAATAAAGCGCGCAGCCAGCATCGGAATGATGGTCAGCGCGGCAATGGCCGAAACGCTGATGGCCAGGGTGACCACCACGGCGAATTCGTGGAACAGCAGGCCGATTTCGCCCGGCATGAAGAAGATCGGAATAAAGACCGCCACCAGCGAGATCGAGATGGAAATGACGGTGAAGCCCACTTCGCGCGCACCGCGGATCGCGGCCTGGAACGGCTTGATGCCACCTTCGATGTGCCGGACGATGTTCTCCAGCACCACGATCGCATCGTCCACCACGAGGCCCACTGCGATGGTCAGCCCCATCAGCGAGATATTGTCGAGGCTGTAACCCAGCCACAGCATCAGCCCGAACGTACCCAGCAGCGAGACCGGTAGCGAGACCGACGGAATCAGCGTGGCGGAAAGCCGGCGCAGGAACAGCAGGATCACCAGGATCACCAGCGCAATGGTGAGCAGCATGGTGAAGTTCACGTCATGGATCGAGTCGCGGATCGAATTGGATCGATCGTTGAGCAGCTTGATCTCGATCGAGGACGGCATCTGTGCCTGGATGCGCGGCAGGGCTTGCTTAACGGCGTCGACGACCGCGACCGTGTTGGCATCGGACTGGCGATAGATCTGCAGCACGATGGAAGGCTCGCCGTTCACCAGGCTCAGTGCCTTGATGTTTTCCACGCTGTCCTGCACGCTGGCGACATCGGCCAGTCGCACCGGCTGGCCGTTTTTGACAGCCACAATGACCTGGGAGAAATCGGCGGCATTCTTGAGTTGATCGTTGGCGCCGATGATCAACACCTGGCGCTTGCCCTGCAGGGTGCCGACCGGCGTGTTGGTATTGGCGGCCTTGAGCGCATTGGCGAGTTCGGTGGTCGTCAAATCGCGTGCCGCCAGCTTTCCCGCGTCGATATTGACGCGTACGGCAAAGCGTTTCTGGCCATTGATGGTGACCTGTGCCACGCCGTTGAGGGTCGACAGCGTCGGAGCAATCACGTTGTCGGAGAAATCGTTGAGGTCGGACGGAGCCATCGAGGGCGAGCTGACGCCGACATTGAGGATGGGATCGTCCGCCGGGTTGACCTTGCGGTAGCTCGGCGGGTTGGTCATGTCCTTGGGCAGGCTGCGGCTGGCGCGGAACAGCGCTGCCTGCACATCGACCGCCGCGGCGTCGATATGGCGCGCCGGATCGAATTCCAATGTGATGTTGGTGCTGCCCAGCGTGCTGCTGGAGCTCATCATCGTCAGGCCGGGAATGGTGGAAAACTGTTTTTCCAGCACATTGGCTACCGAAGCCGCCATGGTTTCCGGGCTGGCGCCGGGCAGGTTGGCGGAAACGCTGATCTTGGGCAGGTTGAACGAAGGCAGGGCGGAGATCGGCAGCTTGAACCAGGCGGCCGTTCCCGCCACGATCACGGCCAGCCACAGCAGCGTGGTGGCAACCGGGCGGCGAATGCTTTGTTCGGACAGGATCATTGCGAACTCTTGGGCGAGGCTTGCTCAGATGCCGTTTTTCTGGCGGACGAAGAATCGGCTGCGGCGCTGGCTGGTTTGCTGCCGTCGCGCTTGCCGCGGCGGGCGTCGGCCGTGGCCGATGCCTCGACTACCTTGCCGCCCGGACGCAGATTCTGCCCGCCTTCCAGTACCACTTTGACGTTGCTATCGATGCCGGTGACGATGGCGCGTTCCTGATAAACCTGGACCAGTTCGACCAGTTGGGGTTTGACGGTCTGGTCCTCTTTGACCACGTAAACGAAGCGACCATTCGGACTGTTCTGTACGGCCTGTGCGGGCAGTGTCACCGCATCCTTGATTTCACCGGCCAGAATGCGTACCGAGGTGTACTGACCCGGCCACAGCAAGTGTTCCCGGTTGTCGATCTCCGCCTTGACGGCGATGGTGCCCGAGGTGCGATCGATATTGTTTTCGATGAAGACGACATTGCCCTGGGCAATCTTCTTGTCCGGTACATTGATCTGTACCTTGGCGCTGTTGCTGGCCATCGCCGCGCGCAAAACGGCAAGGTTGGCTTCGGGCAGGGTGAAGTTGACCGTGATCGGGTTGATGCGGGTGAGCTTGACCATGGCAGTGCTTGTGCTGGTTGTCAGCATGCTGCCCGGCCGGACATTGATCGTGCCGATCCGGCCGTTGAACGGGGCGGTTATCCGGTCGTATGAAAGTAAAACCCGCGCCGAAGTCAGGGCGGCTTCGGCTTGGACGACGGCGGCCTGGCCGGTATCCACCTTGCTCTGCAACTGGTCCAGTGCGGTCGAAGAAATAAATCCTTTGGCAGAAAGTTCCTTGTTGCGCTCAAGGGTGCGCTGGTCGGCAGCAAGCTGGGTCTTGCTGCTCAGCAACGCGGCTTCCGCCTTTTTGACATTGGCCTCGTCATCGCGGGAATCGAGGCTGAACAGCAATTGTCCCTTGCGGACTTCGTCGCCCTCTTGCACATGGACCATGTTGACCATGCCGTTTTTCTGCGGCTTGATATCGACTTCGTCCTGGGCGGTGACATAGCCTTGCGCTTGCAGGATGACGGGTACGGATTCGCTGCGGGTTTGTGCGGTAGAAACCGTTTGTGGCCGGCCGCCATTGCCGGCTTTGCTGGCTGTTGAATTGACTCCGGAAGCCTTTTCGCCATCCTTGCCCGGCCCGCAAGCAGCCAGAGAAAGGCAGAGCAGGGCCAGGGCAACGTGGCGGTCAATCATGCATGACTCCGAGTTTGGTTCCGCGACGATAGCGCATGGTGATGTAGATCATGGTCAGTGCCACCAGCAGGCCAAAGCCGATGATGATGTAGGTCATCGGTGGCATGCCGTGGGCGGCAAATTGCTTCATCACGGACAAGGGGGAGCCGGGCTCGACTGGCGAACTGAAATACTTCACCAGCAGCGCGTGTGCACCGACCATGACCAGGATGCCGATATTTTCGTTGAAATTCTGTACCGCGATCGAGTGTCCGGCGCCCATCAACAAATAACCGCGATGTTGCAGCATTGCATTGAGCGGAACGACAAAAAAGCCTGAGAGCGCGCCGACTATGAACATCATCACGGCAGCGATCCAGGTTTCATGAATGAATAGCATGCCGATGATGGCGAATCCCATCGCGATGCCCGCAGGCAGGACCGAGAAGGCTTTTTTCAGGGAGATCCAGCGGCCGGCGAGCACTGCGCCAAAAGCCACGCCGAAAGCGACGATGGCTACGAGGCGGGTGGCTTGTTCCATCGAATAGGCCAGCCAGATGATGGCCCAGTTGATGACCACCAGACGCATCGTCGCCCCCGCACCCCAGAACAAGGTGGTGACGCCCAGCGAAAGCCCGCCTTGTGGGTCGCGCCACAGGCGGCGCACGCACCACCAGAATTCGCGTGCCAGATGCATGGGTTTCAGGTGCAGGGCTTTGAGCCGGACATTGAGCTTCGGGATGTAGAGATTCAGCCAGCCAGCCAGGATATAGAGCAAGACGATGCCGAAAATGGCAAATTCCGGAGCGGAGATCCAGCGGCGCAATTGGTACAGGTCCAGCAGGGTGTTGATGCGCTCGCCGCAGAGGAAGCCGCCGAGCAGTGTGCCGAAGATGATCGCGCAGACCGTTGCGCCTTCAAGCCAGCCGTTGGCGGCGACCAGCTTTTCGTGCGGCAGGTATTCGGTGATGATTCCGTACTTGGCCGGCGAGTAAGCCGCCGCGCCGAAGCCGACCACGGCGTAGGCAATGATGGGCGGAGCCCCGACCAGCATGCCCAGACAGCCCGCGAGCTTGATGCCGTTGCAGATCATCATGGCCCGGCCCTTGTGCATGGAGTCGGCAAAGGAGCCGGCGAACGGGGCCAGGATGACGTAGGACGTGGTGAAGCTCCACAGCAGCATCGACAAATGCCATTCGGGAGCATGTTGAACCTTGAGCAAGGCAATTGCGGCAATGAACAGGGCGTTATCGGCGAGTGCAGAGAGGAATTGCGAACCGAGGATGATAAAGAAACCGAGATTCATGGGAAGTTGAGCTTCCGTTATACCGATCGCGTTTTATACCATGAATTTGTAAGCGAGGCATGGCAACTACGCAGACGAAACCGTATTGCTGCGCTGCAATGATCTATAATGTCCGCTATCCCTTCGCTCCCGACCGCAGTCATGACTCGTCCGATCCAGGCCGCCATCCATCTCTCCGCGCTGCAACACAACTATCGCTTGCTCAAGGCGCGCGCGCCGCGCAGTCAGGCCTTCGCCGTGATCAAGGCCAATGCCTATGGTCATGGTCTGGTGCGAACGGCCAAGGCCTTGGCTAAGGCGGATGGTTTTGCCTTGCTGGAAATCGAGCAGGCCCAAGTGCTGCGCGAACTGGGCTTCAAATTGCCGATCCTGTTGTTGGAAGGCGTGTTCGAGCCGGAGGAACTGACAATCTGCGCGGAGCAGGATTTCCGCATTGCCGTGCATAATGAACAGCAATTGGCCTGGCTGGATGAAGCAACACTCGTGCGTCCCTTGCGGGTTTGCCTCAAGTTGAATACAGGCATGAACCGGCTGGGTTTTGTTGCCGAGCGTGCGCCGGAACTGGTCGATCGTCTTTCGGCTAACCGCAATGTACGTTCCATTACCCTGATGTCCCATTTCGCCACTGCGGACGAGCCGGAAAAGGGCATCGACTGGCAGTTGGCGCGGTTTCGTGCCGCCACCGCCGGGCTTGATCTGCCGGTTACGCTGGCCAACTCGGCAGCACTCTTTGATTATCCCGAAACGCAAGGCGAGTGGGTGCGCCCGGGGATCATGCTGTACGGATCGTCCCCGTTCGCGGAGCGCAGCGCGTGCAATCTGGGTTTGCTGCCCGCCATGTCGCTGACTTCGCGCCTTATCGGTACCCAGCAAATAGAGGCGGGCGCCGTGGTGGGTTACGGCGCCAATTTCCGTGCGGAAAAACCGATGCGGCTTGGCATCGTCGCCTGCGGTTATGCCGATGGCTACCCGCGCCATGCCCCGACGGGCACCCCGGTCTGGGTGGAAGGTTGCCGAACCCGGCTGATCGGGCGCGTATCCATGGATATGCTCGCCGTAGATCTGGCTGACATCCCGGCTGCGCAGGTTGGCAGTCCGGTCGAATTGTGGGGCAAAAACCTGTCAATTGACGAGGTGGCCGCCGCCGCCGGCACCATCAGCTATGAGCTGATGTGTGCAATCGCGCCGCGTGTGCCGATGGTGGCGGAGTAATCTTGCGCAAACCCTGAACCATGGCAAAACCGGGATGGCCCGGCGCATTGACTGGCGCGACTCGAAAATATCGGCCGCTTTCATTACAATACACGCTTTCCTGTATTTCCTTTTCTTTGCAACCCGCAGGTTGAATCATGGCTTTAATTGTCCAGAAATACGGCGGTACTTCGGTCGGCAGTCCTGACCGGATCAAAAATGTTGCTCGCCGCGTCGCAAAATTCAAGGCGCAGGGGCACGATATTGTGGTGGTGGTTTCAGCCATGTCCGGCGAAACCAACCGGCTGATCGCGCTTGCCAAAGAGGTTCAGACGAATCCCGATCCGCGCGAGCTCGACGTGATTGTGTCTACCGGCGAGCAGGTGACCATCGGCTTGCTGGCCATGGCACTGAAGGAAATCGGCGTGGATGCCGTCAGCTACACCGGCGGCCAAGTCAAGATTTTGACCGACAGCGCCTTCACCAAGGCGCGTATCCAGCAGATCGACGATGCCAACATGCGCGCCGATCTGGCCGCCGGCAAGATCGTGATCGTCGCCGGTTTCCAGGGTGTGGATGCCGAGGGCAACATCACCACGCTGGGCCGTGGCGGTTCCGATACCACCGGCGTGGCGCTCGCAGCAGCGCTCAAGGCCGACGAATGCCAGATCTACACCGACGTGGATGGCGTTTACACCACCGACCCGCGCGTCGTGCCGGAAGCGCGCAAGCTCAAGACGATTACCTTTGAAGAGATGCTGGAAATGGCCAGCCTCGGTTCCAAGGTGTTGCAGATCCGCTCGGTCGAATTCGCCGGCAAATACAACGTGAAATTGCGCGTGCTCTCCTCGTTCCAGGAAGAAGGCGAGGGCACCCTGATTACCTTCGAGGAAGACAGCAACATGGAAAAGCCCGTCATCTCCGGCATCGCATTCAATCGCGATGAAGCCCGTGTCAACATCATGGGTGTGCCGGACAAGCCCGGTATCGCCTATCAAATTCTTGGTCCGGTTGCCGATGCCAATATCGATGTCGACATGATCATCCAGAACGTGGGCAAGGATGGCACGACGGATTTCTCCTTCACCGTACCGAAAAACGATCTGGCCCGTACCATCAAGGTGCTGCAGGGCGTGCAGGCGCACATCGGCGCGCGTGAAGTCGTGGGCGACGACAAGATCTGCAAGGTATCGATCGTGGGTGTGGGCATGCGCTCGCACGTGGGTGTGGCGGCCACCATGTTCCGTACCCTGGCTGAAGAGGGCATCAATATCCAGATGATCTCCACCTCCGAAATCAAGATTTCCGTGGTCGTGGAAGAGAAGTATCTGGAGCTGGCTGTCCGTGTCTTGCACAAGGCATTCGGTCTGGACCAGGCGAACTGATTAAAGTCGCCATTCTTGCTGTTTCCGGCTTGACGCTGCGGGGTGATCAACGTATTATCCCGCTTCCCTTGACGGAGACGTGGATGAGTGGCTGAAATCACTCCCCTGCTAAGGGAGCATAGGGGCCAAAACCTCTATCGAGGGTTCGAATCCCTCCGTCTCCGCCAGGCATTTGTAAAGTTTAGTTCAGCGCGCCCGTAGCTCAGTTGGATAGAGTATCTGGCTACGAACCAGAGGGTCGGGCGTTCGAATCGCTCCGGGCGCGCCATAACTAACACATTGTCCCCATCGTCTAGAGGCCTAGGACACCGCCCTTTCACGGCGATAACCGGGGTTCGAATCCCCGTGGGGACGCCAAAAAATAATCAAGGACTTGGTCGAAAGACCCGGTCCTTTTTTATTATTCCCGGCGGGCTCAATCTGCTTGGTCGGAGCAACCTCTATCTTTGGCCCCTTTCATTCTTTCCGGGTTTACAGGCGCTGCGCGGTAATTTTGCAGAATCGTCCGCTTGGTGAAATCAAATGAGTCCGATCCCGTTGATCCTCGAGCTTGAAGGTGTCGAGCCGCCGATCTTGTCTCGTTTTCGATGTGCCATCATGCTGTTTATTCTTTCATAATCAGGCAGTTAATCTAATTCTGGTGGATTTTTCGCCCCGTGAGTGTGTCCGCATTTCCCCGCAGTTTTTGTCCAAAACAGACTCCGAGACTGTCCCCAATACGGCTGATGCAATGCCGCTCGTCGTTTTGCGTCGATTGTGAGAATGGTTATCATTGGCTTTGATTGTTTCCCGGGATGTGCTGATGCCCCCAAATCAAGCAGATTTTCTGACCCTTTTGCGCACCATGGATGCCAACGCGCCGCGCGCCGAGCGCCATCTCTGGCTCTATTGGCTGATTACCTGGATTCGTGGCGACAAATCCAGTCCCGCGTATGCGGCGGAACGAGTGGGTCTCTTTGTGGACACCGTTCTGACTCACCCTGAAGCCGTTGTGAAATGGCGTGCCTGGTGGCGCGTTTTTCTGGACGAAACCGATGCCACGCCCCTTCTTGCTGATCTGGGATTTGCGCCACGTGCCACGTTTCTTAGTGAGATTAGTCATCGCCTGCGGCTCAAGTTGCTTCCCATTACGCCGGAAACCCGCAATTTGGCTGTGCTTTTTCAGTTGTTCGAGCCAAGACCTTTCGATGTGCAGTGGCTCCAAGCCATCGAGCCCCAAACCCTCCGGCGGCTGGAAACACTGCTTGAGTTCGATGGCGGCAATACGCAGCCTGGAAGTTTTTCGCCCCGGCAAGCCGTTCTGCTGGATGCGCTGACTTACTGCGTAGGCCAAGTCAATGCTGCGGGATACGCCTCGGAGATTCGGACCCGGATGTCCGAGGATGCTCAACACCTGAGACCCTTCCACGATCTTCCGCTTAGCCTGGAGCGTTTCCGGTACGCAATCTCAACGCCAAGCCAGTCTCTTGAGGAGTGCGAGCAGGCGGCAACGTTACTTCGCACCCAACTCGACAGTTGCCGCCACGCGGCGTACACGGTGTACGGGCATCTTCAGGAGCAAGGCATTTCCGTGGAAATTGTTTTCCGGCTCCGGCAGATGCGCAAACGCATTATCCGCTGCAAACACCTGATCGATAGCCTGATGGCTGATGGAAGCGTGCAGGCCACCGTGAATTTGGTGACCCATCTTGCCCAAGAAAGCTACGAAACGCGCAGTCTCAAAGCGCTCTTCACCACCAGCGGCCATATGCTGGCAGAGAAGGTCGCCGAGCGAAGTGCCGAAAGCGGTGAGCACTACATCACGCGCGATGCCGGAGAGTATCGGCAGATGCTGCGTGCCGCCGTGGGGGGAGGCGCCGTCATCGGGCTGACCACATGGGGCAAGTTTGCCATTTACTCCTTGGCGCTGTCCCCGTTTTGGGATGGATTGACCGCCGGATTGAATTACGCGCTGTCTTTCGTGCTGATCATGCTGATGCACTGGACCGTCGCGACCAAACAGCCCGCATTCACGGCCCCCGCGATGGCCGCCAAACTCAAGAGCATCGACCATGAAGAGGAACTGGACGGATTCGTTGACGAAGTGGTCAACCTGTTTCGATCCCAGGTCGCCTCTATTTTGGGCAATCTTGCCGCGGTCATTCCCGTGGTCCTGCTTTTGAGCTGGCTTCTGGATTTATGGGGGCATCGCCGCATGATCGACGAGGCCCGTGCGCTGCATGTGTTGCATGACATGACGCTCTTGGGGCCCACGGTGCTGTTCGCGGCCTTTACCGGAGTATTGCTCTTTATCTCCAGTATCGTGGCGGGATGGATCGAGAATTGGTTTGTGCTGAACCAGCTCGATTCGGCCATTCGCTATCATCCGAAACTTCGCCATTTCTTGGGTAACCGGCTGGCTGCTGCGACGGGCCAATATCTGTTGCATAACGTTTCCGGGCTGACTGCCAATATCTCCCTTGGTCTGATGTTGGGATTGATCCCCGCGGTGGCGCATTTCTTCGGTCTGGGCTTGGAGGTGCGACATGTGACGCTGTCCGCCGGGCAAATCGCGGCGGCGGTTTTCACCCTGGGCAGTTCAGTGCTCGACAAGAGCGAATTCTGGTGGGCAGTGGCCGGCTTGGCCGTGGTCGGCCCCCTCAATCTGGGCGTGAGCTTTTATTGCGCGTTTCGAGTCGCCATCATGGCACGGGGCGTGACGGGTCTGGATCGCAAACGTATTCATGCTGCGATCTTTGCCCGGGTGCGCAAACATCCGGCGACGTTTTTGTTGCCGCCCAAGGCTTGAGTTGGGCGGCACATCTTATATATACAACGCCGCGCAAAGCAAACGGCAAGATTGCTGGCGTGAGACTTTGCCATGATGGCCGGGCACAACAGCGTAGTCGCTTGTCAGGAAAACCGTAGCATAAAAAAACCGGCGCATCTGCGCCGGTCAATTGCTGTTGTGGCCGCAGGAAGTCGAGCCTTGTTCCGGATCAGAGTGTGGGCGCGACACCGTATTGGGCCACGACCTGCTGGATCGCGGCGATGTCCTGTTCCGAGAAGCGGATCGGATAGCGACTCTCGCCCACGTCTTCACCGAGCAGCACCGTGGCCTTCTTTACCGCGGCCGGCGAGAACGCCACGGCGTAGAGGTCCTTGCGCAGCGCGCTGATGAAGTCCTGCGCGGCTTTCGACTTTTCCAGGTTGCCGTCGCGGAAATGCTTCCAGATCAGGCTCACGCCCTCGGGCGAGAAATTGGCCAGCCCCGAGATGCAGGCGCTACAGCCGTCGAGGAAGCCCTGATGCGCCAGATGATCCGGGCCGCTCAGCACGTCGAAGTTGGGCAGGTCCTTGGTGGCATCGATATAGCCCTTCAGGCTTTCATAGCTGCCGGCGCTGTCCTTCACGCCGATGATGTTCGGATGCTCGGCCAGCTTCATCGCGGTGGCCGGTTCGATGGTGTTGCCGGTGCGGGCCGGGATGTTGTAGAGGTAGACCGGCACCGGTACGGCATCGGCGATCGCGCTGTAGTGGTAGATCAGTTCGCTCTGCTTCAACGGCACGAAGTAGGGCGCGATCACCGATACCGCATTCACGCCCAGCGCGGCGACCTGCTTGCCGAGCTTGATCGTGGTCGCGGTCGAGATCTCGCCGATGTGCGCGACCACCGGCACCTTGCCGGCCACTTCATCGACGCAGGTTTCGGTGACGCGCAGTTTTTCGGCCATATCCAGCACGAAGAATTCGCCGTTGGTGCCGTTGCAGAAAATGCCGTTGTCGTACTGCATCTGGCGCTGCACCTGGCGGCGCAGCAGTTGCGGGCTCACTTCGCCGCTATGGTCGAACGGGGTGACGATGGCGGTCAGCACACCGCGGATGGTTTTGCTCATGAGCTTCTTTCCTGTCAGATCGGGGGATTCGATCAAATCAACTGGGTATAGATCGCGCGGATGTCGTCCTTGCTCATCGGGCGCGGGTTGTTGTCGAGCAGGCGCGTGACCTTGGCGGCCCCTTCGACCAGCGTATCCAGATCGGCTGCGCTGATGTGCCAGCGCTTCAGATCGGCCGGAATCTCCAGATCGCGGTTCAGCGTGAACAATTCCTCGATCATTGCGGTGGCGGCGTCTTCGGCGCTGAGGTGCGTCACATCCAGGCCCATGGCGAGCGCCATGTCGCGGAACTTGTCGGCATTGCCCACGCTGTTGAAGCGCATCACGTAGGGCAGCAGGATCGCGTTCGATACCCCGTGCGGCATGCGGTACTTGCCGCCGAGCGGGTAGGCCAGCGCATGCACGGCCGTGGTGCTGGAGGTGGCGA
>Ga0316613_10000941_pt1 | contig 20786 bp, 18 predicted proteins | sample OWC_soil_day10_C_2_FD_207647 | JGI IMG/M metagenome (GOLD analysis project Ga0316613, IMG submission 207647) | Wetland soil microbial communities from Old Woman Creek delta, Ohio, United States - OWC_soil_day10_CT_b | ecosystem: Environmental > Terrestrial > Soil > Wetlands | place: USA: Ohio...
TAAAGTAGAGCCTGGGGAATAAATCCTGAAGACTGAGAACACGCTCCTTTATGTGATTTATGGATTCCAGCAGTTCTTTTCTGTCAAGAGCATCAGAAAAGAGAAGAAAGAATATTCCTTCTTCTGTCACTTCAGAAATCCAGATCCAGTTGTGGGAGGAAAACTCCACTTCAGCTATTTCAAGGGTTTTCTCTGTCAGCAGCTGGTAGCTTTCTTCCGTAAATTCTCTGTAACTGATATTGGGTTTTACCGCAATACACCTTGCTGAATTCTTCATGATATCAGCAGCATTCATTTTTTCAACTTCCTGCAGTATATTCTCCGCCTGTTCGTTCAGCTGCTTCTGCAAAACAGTCTTTAAAAACAGGTGTTTAAATGTTCCGGTATAATTCTTTATGGTTTCCTCAAGATACAGGCGCGAGGACTGTATGGATATCTGCTCCTGGGTTTCCTTTACCAGTTTTTTTAATGTACGGGTTAAATCTTCCTGGTTGATGGGTTTTAACAGATAATCTCTTACCCCAAACCGCATTCCCTGCTGGGCATACTGAAAGTCTTTATAACCGCTGATGATAATGCATTTGAGAATTTCATTCTGCATTTTTGCTTCTTCAATCAGACGAAGACCATCCATTCCAGGCATTCGGATATCTGTAAGAAGAATATCCGGTTTTTTTTCATTAATCAGCTGCAGAGCAGTTAAACCGTCGTATGCGGTTCCAAGCAGCCGGATACCAATTTCATCCCAATTAACTAAATATTCGATGAGCTTACAGATCTTTTTTTCATCGTCTGCAATTACCATACCTAAAATTGCAATCATCTCCCGTTTGTCATTTTTAACAGTATTGCCTTTCAAGTTAAGTATACTTCACTGGTGAGAGATTCTCAACATAAATAGTGTTGAAAAATGTTGGAAATTGTAAAAAACACCATAATATTTTAAATATTAATTAAAATATTATGTAATAATGCTTTCTAATGCTGGTTAATTTGTTAAATTTATATCAAAAGTGCATAAAAACAGTTCAAATTATAGGCTGAAACTATGAGTGCAGTTGAATTTTCTTGCTATCAATGGGTGGGTTTGATATATTATTATTAAGATTTTGTACCGTAAAAAACATAGAGAATGTAAGAGGTATAATAAGGTGATTAAAATATGAATGCTATGGAAGCCCGTAAGAGCAGATTCTTTAAAAATATGTTTTTATCCTATTGTCTGATCATTATATTAAGCTTTCTCATTTACTCGGTTACAGTCATTTATGAGGCTGCAAAGGTGAAAGAAAATCAGGCAGTTAAATATTATGAGACAAAGGCCCAGGCATTTGCCAATGGGATGGATCAACAGATTTACAGCGCACAGAATATAATAACAAATTTAAATAACTCCTCATTGATTAATAAATTGTATATGACTGTTCAGATGCAAAGCCCGGTTGATTCTTATCTTTTGTATCAGGTGTTAAATGACATCCGCTATCAGAAGACAGCTGGTGATGATTTTAATATCTCAGATGTTGTCCTGATGATGAATAACTACAATAAGGTATATACCAGTGATGAGGTGATTCACTTATCTGATCGCATTAATTTATCAGAATGGAAGACTGACCGTCTGGCAATCACAGATTTAAATACCTGTTTAAATATGAATAACAGCCAGCTGACATTCTTCAAAGAATATCTGATATACAGTGGGGCTTATCAATATGGATCTGGTTCTCAAAGAGGTATTATCTGCGTTTTATTTGAAAATCAGAAGATAGAGGAGATGCTTAACGCTGCATCCGGTGAGGCCCGGGGATTTGCAGTTTACTATAATGGAAAACCGGTTATAAAAGAGGGAATTGAAGATGGAAGAAGTTTTAAACAGACCTCACAGATAAGCAGCGCCATCTCATATGAGATTATAGCGGATCATAATAAGTTTGGCTTTGAGTTAACAGACTTAGGGTCTTTTGCATTGGTATTCGGATTTTTGATTTGTTTGGGGTATTTGATACTCGCTTATTTTTTTACAAACCGGTATTCATCCCCATTTGAGAAAATCAGGCTTTTGGTAGGGAAAGACAGGAAAGAAGGGAAAAACGAAGCAGAAAAAATTGTCTCCGGTGTGGTTGATCTTCTTGGAGAGCGTAATGGGTATATGCAGCAGGTTCATAACATGTCGCCCTATGCCAGCCAGGGAATCCTTCATAGTTTTATTCTTGGGAGTGACGGGGAATCTGGTAATAAAGAATTTCTGACTGATTTTGTCCAGTTAAAACGAGTATTTTTTCTGACGGCAATGGTTGATTTATATTATGGAGAAACATGGAGTAAGGATGAGGCAAAGAGGGCGGTAAAAGCGATTTCCCTGCTGGCGGAACAGGAATCAGATGAGGAATTTAAGATCCTGTCTTATAAAAAGGATTCTTTCCACGTCTATCTTATTTTCAACAGCGATAATGGAGAGTGTCTGGAAGATAAGCTTTATGAGTTTTTTGATAAAATGAAAAAGACCCTGGATTCTAAGTGCATGGTGACCGTTGGCGCAGATGAGGTTAAGGAAGAATTGGAAGAGATATCTGTTTCCTGTGACAATGCAATGCTGGCTTTGGAAAAAATTTTATGGGAGGGAAGAGGGTCAATCTATTTCCATGATCCGCAGTCAGACTGTTCTATGAATTATTATTTTCCAAAGGATGGAGTAAAACAGCTGACAAAGGGGATGAAGGACAGGGACAGGGAGTCTATCAGTCATTTCTTTGCGGAGATTGAGAAGAAAAACCAGATGGAGTTTGATAATTCTGTTTATGCCGGAAAGCTGCTGTTAAGTGAGCTTTATGTTACCGTTGCAAAAGCAATGCAGGCGATATGGGATCAGTGCGGCATTCCTTTAAGAAGAGTGGATGTCTGCCCCTCTTACCGTACCATGGATGAGGTCATTGAATATTATAGTAATCTGATAGAAGGGCTTTTTATTGAAGTGGACCAATCTGAGGAATTAAGAGAGGAATATTTCCAGAATGAGTTGGAATTAATTGAGTATATCAATAAAAATGACAAAAATCCGGACCTTTCCCTTACCCAGATAGCGGACCATTTTTCGGTAAGCAGTAAATATGTGACTGCTTTGGTGAAAAAGCGGTTTGGCATGACCTATTTAAAATATGTGCAGGAACGAAGAATTTCTTATGCCATTGATCTTTTAAAGAATTCGTCTCTTCCCCTTGATAAAATAGCGGAAGAATGTGGCTACACCAATATGCTGACATTCAGAAGAAATTTTAAAGCCATTATGGCGTGTAACCCCAGTGACTTCCGGGGAGAGAAAACTACGGAAGAAGAGTCGTAATAAATCAACAAATAAAAGGACTATAAAACCAGGAATGAATCAGAAAAGGATAGTGAATACTGCTTCCTTTTTTGATTCATTCATTTTTTGTGGTAAAAATGCCCTTGGAAAAAGTGAAACTAGCAAAAAAGTAGGGCAAATTATACAATTTAATCACAACTCATCAAATGGAAGGGGACTAAAGAAATGAATGTGCTTGCCAGGAAAAAAGCAAAGCCAGAGATAAAAAAACTCTCGAAAGAAGAAAAAAAACTGCTGTTTCGAAAGAATGTGAAGAGAGATAAATATCTGCTTCTAATGTTTGCACCAGTTTTGATCTATTATCTCATATTCGCCTATTTACCTATGACAGGTCTTGTAATGGCGTTTACACAATTTAAGGCGGGCAGCGGAATGATGGGCCTTTATACAGGGACCTTTGTGGGGCTGAAATGGTTTATTCAGTTTTTCAACTCACCTTATGCGTTCCGATTAATCCGCAATACCTTTTTGCTATCATTTTATTCGTTAATATTTGGGTTTCCGATTCCTATTATTTTTGCACTGTGTATTACCCAGATAAAAAACAAGTATTTGCAGAAAGGGACTCAGATCATTACATATTTACCTTATTTTATCTCTACGGTAGTCATTTGCGGAATGATAACAAACTTTTTATCACCCTCCAGCGGAATTATTAACCAGCTGATTGTTAAGGCAGGGGGGACCGCAATAAACTTCCTGGGAGAGCCTAAATGGTTCCGGGCTGTTTATGTTATTTCCGGTTCCTGGCAGAGCTTTGGATTTAATTCCATTATATTTGTAGCAGCAATTATGGGCGTTGCGCCGGAGCTTTATGAAGCAATGAAGGTTGATGGTGCCAGCAAGGTTCAGACTATACGTTATCTGGTGCTGCCAAGCATTAAGCCAACCATCGTACTTTTACTTATTATGTCACTGGGCAATCTCTTAAATGTGGGATTTGAGAAGGTTTATCTTCTTTATAATTCAGGAATCTATGATACGGCAGATGTAATCTCCACTTATGTTTACAGGCAGGGTATTGGCAGTCAGAATTATAGCTATGCAACAGCAGTGGGGCTGTTTAATTCACTGATTGCTTTTGTCATCGTGTTTACGGCAAACAGGCTCAGCAGAAAACTGACAGAAACATCGGTATGGTAAGGAGGAAGAGATGAATCAGAAAAGCACATGGATAGAGTTTAAAAATGAATGTATCACAGATAAGCTGTTTGATATCTGCATCTGGGTACTGATTGCGGCAGCAGTCTGTATAACCCTGTATCCCTTTGTATATGTTGTAAGCATTTCCTTAAGCTCTGGTGAAGCGGTGAACAAGGGATTAATTACCCTGTTACCGGTGGATGTGAATCTGGATACGTATTGGATGGTTATGTCTTATAAGGATCTATGGATTTCTTATGGAAATACATTTTATTATACCGTTATGGGAACCTTTTTAAATATCGTATTTACCTGTCTGGGAGCTTATCCGCTTTCCAGAAAACGGTTTTTCTTAAGAAAGAAAATGAATTTCCTGCTGGCATTTACCATGTATTTTTCCGGTGGACTCATACCAAGCTATCTGGTTGTAACGGGGCTCGGTTTGTATAACAGCAGACTGGCCATGATATTACCGGTACTGGTCAGTGCTTATAACGTTATGATCTGCCGTTCGGCGTTTGAAGGAATTGCTGAGGAATTATTTGAAAATGCGTATCTTGAGGGAGCAAATGACCTTCAGATTTTGGTAAAAATAGCAATCCCATTGATAAAACCGACGTTAGCTGTTTTAACTCTGTATTATGCGGTAGCACGGTATAATGATTTCTTCAGTGCGCTGCTTTATATGGGAAAGCAGAATCTTCAGCCGTTGCAGTTGTTTCTTCGAAGAATTCTTCTGATGGCATCTGCTGAGATTATGCAGTCTTCCGGCAATGCAACGGCCGCCAGCGCAGCAGCTCAGTCTACCATTCAGATCAGATACGTCTGCATCGTTTTATCTATGGTGCCAATCGTATGTCTGACTCCCTTTATACAAAAGTATCTGGTGAAAGGAACCATGCTGGGAGCAGTAAAAGGATAATCATGTTTTGATTATATATAATAAAAATGAGGAGGATGTTACAATGAAAAAGAAGGAATATTGGAAAGCAGCAGTCTTATCTGCAATGATAGCTGCAGCGGCGTTATCTGGCTGTTCAGGGAAGAGCACCCAGGCGGAATCAAAAGAGGAAAAAAGCAATGAGGCTGAATTTAATTACACAGGAGCAGCACCGGTAACCAACACTCCTGATGCAAAGGTCAGTATTCTGGCACAAAATTCCTGGTACTCTACCGTAGATTATGCCAATGCGGATATTATTAAGAAAATTGCTTCCAACGCAGGGGTCACAATTGACTGGACCCTTGTATCACCTACCAATTATAAGGACAGCGTCAGCCCGATGCTGGCATCTGGTTCGGATCTTCCCAATATAGTGGAACTCCCTGATCTGGATGAGAATATGACTTATATTACCGGAGGACTTTTCTATCCTCTTGATGAGTATATGAATTATATGCCGAATTACAAGAAGTTTCTTGATAGCAACCCGGATATAAAAGCCAGCCTGACATCGGAGGATGGTCATATTTACTATGTACCGCAAACGGTTGTAACGGATAATTACCAGCCCTGTACCATGATAAATATGCAGTGGTTAGATCAGCTGGGTCTTCCGGTACCAACCACACTTGATGAGTTTGTAGAAGATCTGCGTGCGTTCCGGGATAATGATATGAACGGAAATGGAGACAAAACTGATGAGATTCCATTAAGCGTAACAGCTAAGAATCTTCCCTATATGTTTGGTCCGGCGTTTGGTCTTAACCTGGTGGATGGTTTTTATGCGGATGAAAGTGGAAAGGTACATTATTCAGCTGCAGAATCTGAGAATTACAAGAAGTATCTTACATTTTTAAATGGTCTTTATAAAGAAGGTCTTTTGGAAGTAGAATATACATCTCTTACACGGGATCAGATTACAGAGCGCTGCGCCCGTAATATAACTGGTGCAACATTTGACTACAGCTGGCAGATGTCACAGCTTTACAGCAAGCAGTATCCGGAGTATACTGGTGAAAAAGGAATTATGGTTGGAATTCCACCTCTTTCCGGAGAATCAAAAGGCTTTTATCTGGCAAGAAATCCCATTGCCAATATATTCGGCGTCAGCAAGTCAGACAAAGATCCGCTTCTTGCTATTAAGTTTTTAGATTATTCCATGAGTGAGGAAGCACAGAATTATTATGTGTGGGGACTTGAAGGGGAAAGCTATACGGTATCAGCAGAAGGGAAAAAGGCTTATACAGAAAAGGCTTCTGATAGCAACTGGCTTCAGCAGCTTGGCATTAATGCAGGCTGTCTTCCTTCCCAGCAGTCGGTAGAGGCTACGGATGTACTTCTTCCAAAATGGCATGTTGATAAGGATAAGGAGCTGCAGGCGTATTCCAAGGCACCTTGGCCATTTATCTATTCTACAAAGGATGAGCAGAATATTATTTCCCAATATCTGGTTGATATTACTACTTATGTAGATGAAATGAATGTGGCATTTATTACAGGAACCACAGATCTTAGCACATTTGATTCCTATTTATCTACCCTTGATAACATGGGATTAAAGGACTTGCTGAAAGTGAAACAGCAGCAGTATGACCGGTTCGTTTCATCGACCAAATAATGAGTTTAAGACCGGCACAGAGGATGGGTTCTGTGCCGGTTTTTAACTTTAAACTTATGAATAATTGAAAGGTTAGGATATGGAAAATAAGAAAAGAACAATACCTATCTCCAGGTATTATACCTGTGAAGAGAAGCTGATAAAGAGAATGAAGGAGAATGGCAGAAATAACAGGTTTTGTGCGGAAACAAAAACAGATTATGAAAATTGGAAGAAGGAAACAAGAGAGCTGTTAAGAAACCTGATCGGACTTCAGAATATGGAATATTGCCCGTTAAATCCCCAGTGCCTGGAACGGGTGGTAATTGAAGACGGCATTATACGTGAAAAGATTCTTCTTCAGGTAGAACCGGAAGTGTATATGCCTGTTTATGTTCTGATTCCGCCAAAGAAGGGGAAAGAAAAGTTAAAATGCTTTCTGGCACCTCCTGGTCATCAGGGAGCAGGGAAATATTCGGTTGCCGGAGTCCGGGAAATTCCGGCAGTTGCGGATAAAATTGAGCTGTTCCATTATGATTATGGCCTGATGATGGCCAAGCTTGGCTATGCAGTTCTCTGCCCTGACTGCCGGGGCTTTGGGGAGAGAAGGGAAGCTGCACTCCAGGGGGAAGAGGAAAATGAATTTTTAAATTCTACCTGTTTTCATCTTGCCCATATGGCAGAACCCCTTGGTATGACCGTGATTGGCATGTGTACCTGGGATCTGATGAGACTGGTTGATTATGTCTGGGAGCGGGGAGAATGGAATGAAGAATCTGTGGGGTGTGTGGGATTTTCCGGCGGAGGGATGCAGACACTCTGGCTTTCTGCTTTGGATGACCGGATTAAAACCGTGATAATCAGCGGATACTTATATGGATATTCGGATTCTCTTTTAAGGCTGAATGGCAATTGCAGCTGCAATTATGTACCTCATCTTTGGGAACATGTGGATATGGGGGATATTGGGGCACTTCTGGCGCCAAGACCTCTCATGGTACAGTCCGCACGCTCTGATCATCTGAATGGGTACAGAGGAATGGAGAACGTTTTAGAGCAGCTGAACGTGATCAAAAAGGCATATGGTTTGTATGGGAAAGAGGAAGTGATTTATCATGATATATGGGATGGTGGTCACTGTTTCCACGGAGAAAATCTGGAGAAATTCTTAAATAGTATCATGGAAATGAAATAATGTAAATTTAATTGGATACGATAACATTTGCCAATACTTCTTTCTTGTGGTGAAAAACGTTCTATGCTATAATGATACTGGCTGGTTTTTATAAAAACGGGTCATACAACAGCGATAGGGAGGTGTCTCTATGCCAGGTTTCCACGATATTATCGGTCATGAGAGAATCAAAGAACATTTGCAGAAGGCGATTGAATCAAATCATGTATCCCATGCGTATATTCTCACTGGAGAAGCGGGAATGGGAAGAAAATCTCTGGCTAACGCATTTGCCATGACTTTGCTGTGTGAAAAAGGTATGAGCGAACCGTGTATGCAGTGTCATGCCTGCAAACAGGTTATGAGCGGGAATCATCCGGATCTTATTTTTGTCACACATGAAAAAACAGCAGGTATCGGTGTAGATGACATCCGAAGTCAGATACAGGATACGATTATGATACGGCCTTACAGCAGTTACTATAAAATATATATCGTTGATGAGGCGGAAAAGATGACGGTTCAGGCGCAGAATGCTCTTTTAAAGACCATTGAGGAACCTCCGTCTTATGCAGTAATTATGCTTCTTACTACCAACCAGGAAGCATTTTTGCCTACAATCCTCTCCAGGTGCGTGCAGTTAAAATTAAAGCCGTTAAAAGATTCTGTTATTACTTCTTATCTGACAGGATCTATGGGGATTAGTGAGAGCAGGGCGGAAGTATACGGAGCATTTGCCAGGGGTAACTTGGGACGTGCCATTCATCTCGCTGCGTCGGAAGAATTTCAGGCGCTGTATAAGGAATTAATCCATATGCTGAAGCACTTAAAAGAGATGGATATCATGGAACTCTTAAATTATATCAGGAAACTGAAGGAACAGGATCCGGATTTATCTGACTGCCTGGATTTTATGCAGCTGTGGTATCGGGATGTTTTAATGTTTAAAGTAACACAGGATATCAATCTTCTTGTTTTTAAAGAAGAATTTAATACAATGAAGGAAATGAGCGCTGCCAGCTCTTATGAGGGAATCGAGCTGATCCTACAGGCCATAGATAAGGCAAGGGTTCGATTAAATGCCAATGTAAATATGGAACTGGCGATGGAGCTTATGCTGCTTGTTATGAAGGAGAATTGATTGATGATAAAAGTTATTGGCGTCAGATTCCGGAATGCAGGAAAAATCTATTACTTTGATCCTGTAAATCTGGAGGTAAAGGCTGGGGATCATGTAATAGTAGAGACAGCAAGAGGTATTGAATATGGTTACGTTGTACTTGGAGCCCGTGAAGTGGAAGATGATAAGGTGGTTCAGCCTTTAAAATCGGTGATCCGAATGGCTACCAAGGCAGATGATGAAGTAGAGAAAAAGAATCATGAGAAGGAAAAGGAAGCATTCAAGATCTGCAAGGAAAAGATTAAAAAGCACGGTCTTTTGATGAAGCTGATTGATGCGGAATATACCTTTGATAACAATAAGGTGCTGTTTTATTTTACGGCAGATGGAAGAATTGATTTCAGGGAGCTGGTTAAGGATCTGGCTTCTGTTTTTAAAACAAGGATTGAACTGCGCCAGGTAGGCGTCAGGGATGAGACTAAGATTGTGGGCGGTGTTGGTATCTGCGGAAGAACGCTGTGCTGCCACTCTTATCTTTCTGAGTTTATACCGGTTTCTATTAAGATGGCGAAGGAGCAGAACCTTTCATTAAATCCAACCAAGATTTCCGGCGTGTGCGGAAGGCTTATGTGCTGCTTGAAGAATGAAGAAGAGACTTACGAGGAGCTTAACAGCAAGCTTCCTGGTGTGGGTGATTTTGTGACCACAGATGACGGTTTAAAGGGAGAGGTTCACTCAGTCAGTGTTCTAAGGCAGTTAGTTAAGGTCGTGGTTACCATTAAGGATGAAAAGGAAATCAGAGAATACAAGGTGGAACAGTTAAGGTTTAAGCCCAGACGCCGCAGGGAAAAGACCCAGGTGACGGATGAGGAGTTAAAGGCTTTGGAAGCTCTGGAAAGGAAAGAGGGTAAATCCAAGTTAGATGACAATTAAGCTGAAAGACAATGAACGAATTGATGACCTGCAGCGCAATGGTTATCAGATCATACAAAACCGGGACGGCTTCTGTTTTGGAATGGATGCCGTTCTCCTTTCCGGATTCGCAAAGGTAAAGCCAGAAGAAAAGGCAATTGATCTTGGAACCGGAACGGGTATTATCCCCATTCTTTTGGAAGCGAAGAACCAGGGAATGCATTATACCGGGCTTGAGATCCAGGAAGAAGTGGCTGATATGGCGGCCAGAAGTGTGGCGCTGAATCATCTTGAGGATAAAATAACCATTGTCAGAGGAGATATAAAGGAAGCCAGCCGTTTGTTTGGTGCGGCTTCTTTTGATGTGGTGACATCCAATCCGCCTTATATGAATGATGCCCATGGTCTTAAGAATCCGGATCTGCCAAAGGCAATATCCCGTCACGAGGTATTGTGTACCTTAGAGGATGTGGCAAGGGAAGCGGCCAGGCTTCTTCGTCCGGGCGGACGGTTTTATCTGGTTCACAGACCCCACAGACTGATTGAAATTATAACAGCATTAAAGAGTGCGGGTATGGAACCCAAGCGAATGAAGATGGTACACCCCTTTGTTGATAAGGAGGCAAATATGGTTCTTATTGAAGCGGTCAGGGGTGGAAGGTCTATGATTAAGGTGGAGGCACCGGTGATTGTGTATAAGGAACCAGGTGTGTATACGGATGAGATCTATACGATTTACGGATACTGATCTTAACCGGGAATGAAAGAAAAGGAATTTTAGCGGGAGAAGGAAAATGAACGAGAAAAAAGGTAAATTGTATTTGTGCGCCACTCCCATCGGTAATCTTGATGACATTACCCTCCGGGTCTTAAATACGCTGAAGGAAGCGGATTTAATCGCGGCAGAGGATACCCGTCACAGCATTAAGCTTTTGAATCATTTTGATATTAAGACGCCTATGACCAGCTACCACGAGTACAATAAGGTAGAAAAGGCAGTTTATCTGGTGGAGCAGATGAAGCAGGGAGTGATGGTTGCTCTGATTACAGATGCAGGAACACCGGGGATCTCCGATCCTGGTGAGGAACTGGTGAAACAGTGTTATGAGGCAGGCGTAGAGGTTACTTCTCTACCGGGACCTGCGGCCTGTATCACAGCTTTGACCCTTTCCGGACTGGGAACCAGGAGATTTTGTTTTGAAGCGTTCCTTCCTTCCGATAAAAAGGAAAAGCAGTGGATTTTAAATGAGTTAAAGAATGAGACAAGAACCATAATTCTCTATGAGGCACCCCACCGTCTTGTCAAGACTCTGGAAGAGCTTTATGAAGCATTAGGGGAACGTAGAATAACCATCTGCCGGGAATTGACAAAACGGTATGAGACTGCATTTCGTACAACATTTACCCAGGCACTCAGTACTTACCGCAATGAGGATCCAAAGGGAGAATGCGTTATCGTGGTGGAAGGTAGAAGCTTCGATGAAATCCGTTTGGAGCAGACAAAAGCGTTTGAGGAGCTTTCCATGGAAGATCACATGGCACGCTACGAAGGTCAGGGAATGGATAAAAAAGAGGCCATGCGTATGGTTGCGAAAGACCGTGGAATCAGCAAAAGAGAGGTTTATCAGTACCTGTTAAACCGGGAAATATAAAAAATATCTTGACAACAGGCGTTTATTCTAATAATATTATTTTGAGATTCAAACTATTTGAGATATAAAACAATCCAACGAGGCATGATTTCATTTCAGTCAGGGAATTACCAGAGTGGAACAGAAACATGAATGGGGGAAATATATGACAACAAAAATAATTGGAACAGGGTCCGCAGTTCCGGACCGTATGGTGACCAATGACGATCTGGCTAAGATCGTGGATACCAGTGATGAATGGATCCGGTCAAGGACTGGTATCAGGGAACGGCGGATCGCCGATGCACAGTCCGGAACAACGGATCTGGCTGTAAAAGCAGCTATGGCAGCGCTGGAGGATTCGGGCGTATCGGCGGATGAACTGGACATTATTGTTTTGGCTACTTCATCTCCTGACCGTTGTTTTCCAAGCGGAGCCTGTGAAGTACAGGCGGCAATCGGAGCCCACAGGGCTATCGCTTTTGATTTAAGCGCTGCATGCTCTGGTTTTGTCTACGGCTTTCATACAATCTCCGCATTTTTTCAGGCAGGTATCTATAAAACAGGTCTGATCATCGGAGCCGATACCTTAAGCAAGTTAATTGACTGGAAAGACAGAGGAACCTGTGTACTTTTTGGAGATGGCGCGGGAGCGGCGGTAGTACGGACCGAGGAGAAAGGAACACTTTACATGACCATGGGTGCTGATGGCACAAGAGGAAGTGCACTGGACTGTGTTTCACGGACCACTGGTAATTTTCTCACTGGTCAGGAACCGGAAACAGGCTATATGACCATGGATGGCCAGGAGGTATTCCGCTTTGCAGTTAAAACCGTTCCGGAAGCAATCTTAGAGGTGCTTTCAGAGAGCGGAACGGATTTAAGTGAAATTAAGTACTTTATCCTGCATCAGGCCAATTACCGCATCTTTGAATCAATAGCAAAGAGACTGAAAGTGCCCATGGAGAAGTTTCCTACCAATTTAGAACGGTATGGAAATACATCGGGAGCATCAATTCCTATCTTGTTAGATGAATTAAACAAAGCCGGAAAGTTGCAGCAGGGAGATAAGATTGTACTTGCCGGATTTGGGGCAGGTCTTACCTGGGGCGCCACTCTTATGGAGTGGTAAAAAATAGATCTAATACTTTGATAATCAAAGTACTAGCATATAAAAATGATTAAGAGGAAGCAAAAGGAGATTAGAAGATGTTAGAGAAAATGCAGGAAATTATAGCTGAACAGTTAAATGTGGATGCAGCAATCGTAAAACCAGAATCCTCTTTTAAAGAGGACTTAGGAGCAGACTCCCTTGATTTATTTGAACTGGTTATGGCTCTTGAAGATGAGTACTCAGTTGAGATTCCTTCCGAAGATTTAGAGAAATTAACAACCGTTTCACAGGTTATGGACTATTTAAAAGCAAAGGGCGTGGAAGCGTAATGAATACCAGAATACCCCAACTTTTGGGAATTGAATATCCCATCATACAGGGTGGCATGGCGTGGGTTGCAGAACATCATCTTGCAGCAGCTGTGTCGGAAGCTGGTGGCCTTGGACTGATTGGCGGAGCCAATGCACCGGGTGAAGTAGTGCGTGAGGAAATCCGCAAGGCAAAGAAACTGACCAACAAGCCAATCGGTGTCAATGTCATGCTTTTAAGCCCTCATGCTGATGATGTGGCAAAGGTAGTCGTTGAGGAAGGCATTAAGGTAGTAACCACCGGAGCCGGTAATCCTGAAAAATATATGGAGATGTGGAAGGCAGCAGGAATTAAGGTGATTCCGGTTGTTGCCTCTGTAGCACTTGCAAAGAGAATGGAGCGCTATGGTGCGGATGCAGTAGTAGCGGAAGGGTGCGAGTCCGGCGGACATATTGGAGAGCAGACCACCATGACTTTGGTTCCCCAGGTGGCAGACGCAGTTTCCATACCTGTTATAGCAGCAGGAGGAATTGGTGACGGCAGAGGAATCGCAGCAGCATTTATGCTTGGTGCAGAGGCTGTCCAGATCGGAACCAGATTTGTGGTTTCCAAAGAATGTATTGTACATGATAATTACAAACAGAGAATTATAAAAGCGAAGGATATTGATTCTGCAGTAACAGGACGCTCACACGGCCATCCGGTAAGATCTTTAAGAAATCAGATGACCAGAGAGTATACGAAACTGGAAGAGGAAGGAAAATCCTTTGAAGAATTGGAATATTTAACCCTTGGAACCCTTCGCAATGCGGTTTTAGAGGGAGATGTTATCAACGGTACAGTTATGGCCGGACAGATTGCGGGTATGATCAGTAAGGAGCAGACCTGCAAGGAAATGATTGAAGAAATGATGGAGCAGGCCGGGAAACTTCTTGGCCGTTAAAGAGGAGTTTATGACTATGAGCAAGATCGCATTTATTTTCCCAGGCCAGGGCGCACAGAACTGCGGTATGGGCCAGGATTTTTATGAGCAGACAGCGACTGGAAAAGAAATTTTTGATATGGCTTCCGGACTTTTAGGTTTTTCCCTCCCGGAACTCTGCTTTGAGAAGAATGACCGTCTGGATATTACAGAATATACGCAGGCAGCCATGGTGACCACAGGAATCGCCATGATGAGGGTGCTGGAAGAAAAAACAGGAATCAGACCGGATGTGGCGGCTGGTTTAAGCCTGGGAGAATATTGCGCGCTTGCAGCAGCAGGAGTCATGAGTGACAGGGATGCAATCTTAACTGTCAGACAGAGAGGAATTCTTATGCAGGAAGCAGTTCCTGCCGGTCTGGGAGCAATGGCAGCCGTTCTTTCTTTGGAGGCGGCTAAAATTGAAGAGGTTTTAAGCCAGATTGAAGGAGTTCAGATTGCAAATTATAACTGCCCCGGGCAGATTGTTATATCAGGAAAGAAAGAAGCTGTAGAGGAAGCCGGTGAGAAGCTTCTGGCAGCAGGAGCGAAGAGAGTCATTGGCTTAAATGTAAGCGGTCCGTTCCACTCAGCCATGCTGACCCAGGCTGGTGAAAAACTTGGCGACGTGCTTGAGAACATAGAGATTCAGAAACCTGTGATTCCCTATGTAGCAAATGTAACAGCCCAGTATGTGACAGAGGCAGATGAAGTTAAGCCTTTACTGATCCGACAGGTATCTTCTTCCGTGCGTTTCCAGCAAAGTGTGGAAGCCATGATAAAGGATGGAGTGGATACGTTTATAGAAATCGGACCAGGAAAAACACTGGCAGGGTTTATTAAGAAGATTACGAGAGATGCGAAAGTCTTTAATATAGAAAAACTGGAAGATATAGATAAGCTGACGGAAATTTAAGGGGAGGTGACAGGTTATGTTAGATGGTAAAATAGCGGTGGTCACTGGTGCCAGCAGAGGAATCGGAAGAGCGATTGCGATAAGACTGGGGCTGGAAGGAGCCACTGTAATAGTCAATTATAATGGATCAGAAGAAAAAGCACTTCAGGTAGTAAAAGAGATTGAAGAAAAAGGCGGTAAAGCAGAGGCAATTGCCTGTAACGTATCGGATTACGACGCTTGTGGAGTATTCCTTGAAGGAGTCATTAAGAAATATGGGACGCTGGATATTCTCATTAATAATGCAGGTATTACCAGAGATAATCTTCTTATGAAAATGTCCGAAGATGAGTTTGATGCAGTCATCAGTACCAACTTAAAAGGGGTATTTAACTGTATGAAGCATGTTTCCCGTCAGATGATCAAACAAAGAGGCGGCAGAATCATCAACATTTCATCTGTATCCGGAATTCTTGGGAATGCAGGTCAGGCAAATTACTGCGCGGCTAAAGCAGGGGTTATCGGAATGACAAAATCATTTGCCAGAGAATCTGCCAGCAGGGGCATTACTGTAAATGCCATAGCACCTGGCTACATTCAGACAGATATGACAGATGTGCTGTCTGATTCTGTGAAAGAGGCAACTCTTAATCAGATTCCGATGAAGCGTTTTGGAACGCCGGAAGATATTGCGGCTGCGGCTGTATTTCTTGCATCAGACCCGGCTGGTTATATCACAGGTCAGGTCATCAGTGTAGATGGCGGAATGGCTATGTAAAAAGGAGAAAAACGGTATGAATAGAAGAGTGGTAGTAACCGGCATGGGAGCAATAACTCCTATTGGTAAGGATGTAGAAAGTTTCTGGAACGGACTGAAGGAAAAAAAGGTGGGAATCGCGCCTATCACTCAGTTTGACACAACAGAATATAAAGCCACACTGGCAGCGGAAGTTAAGGATTTTGATCCGAAGGAGTATATGGATCCAAAGGCAGCCAAACGAATGGAACGTTTTGCACAGTTTGCAGTTGCAGCTACAAAGGAAGCTCTTGAAATGTCAGGAATTGATATGGAAAAAGAAGATCCTTATCGCGTGGGCGTTAGTGTAGGTTCCGGGATTGGAAGCTTACAGGCCTTAGAGCGGGAACATAAAAAGCTATTAGAGAAAGGTCCGGGCAGAGTCAATCCTCTTTTGGTACCCATGATGATATCCAATATGGCAGCAGGAAATGTGGGGATTCAGTTCGGATTAAAGGGCAAGTGCATCAACGTGGTTACGGCCTGTGCTACGGGAACCCATTCCATTGGAGAGGCGTTCCGATCCATCCAGTATGGGGAAGTGGATGTGATGGTGGCAGGAGGTGCGGAAGCCAGCGTTTCACCAATCGGTGTGGCCGGATTTACGGCTCTTACTGCACTTACTACTTCAGATGATCCGCTCCGTGCTTCCATCCCATTTGATAAGGACAGAAGCGGCTTTGTTATGGGTGAAGGTGCTGGCGTTGTGGTATTAGAAGAACTGGAACACGCGCTTTCCAGAAATGCCGTTATCTACGGAGAAGTAGTTGGTTACGGGTCTACCTGTGATGCATACCATATTACCTCTCCTGCAGAGGACGGAAGCGGTGCTGCGAGAGCCATGACTGAGGCGATGAAAGATGCCGGCATTAAAGCGGAAGATCTTGATTATGTCAATGCTCATGGAACCAGCACTCATCACAACGACTTATTTGAAACCATGGCAATTAAAGCTGCTTTAGGCGATCATGCAAAAAATGTAAGAATCAGTTCTACAAAATCCATGGTTGGCCATCTTCTTGGCGCGGCAGGCGGTGTGGAGTTCATTGCCTGTGTGAAATCCATTCAGGATGGATTTATTCATGCCACTGCCGGTCTGGAAGAAGAAGGCGAAGGTTGTGATCTAAACTATACAAAGGGTGAGGGCGTTTCCTGTGACGTTACTTATGCCATCAGTAATTCCCTGGGCTTTGGCGGTCATAATGCCAGCATTCTTGTAAAGAAGTATGAACAGTAGGAGGCAGTCATAATGGAAATCAATGATGTGATCAGACTGATGGAGGCCGTTTCACAGCAGGGTCTCACCAGTTTTAAGCTGGAAGAGGGTGACTTTAAGTTATCCATTAAGAAAGAAAAACAGATGGTGATTGCGGCAGAAGGCGAATATGTCCAGAGAAGCATGGAGATTCCTTCTTTTGCCGCTTCCAATACAAAAGCTCCAGCGCTGGAGTGCGGAATGGATCATGCTAAGACGGAAGCACTTGCTACTGATAAGGTAGTATCTTCTCCGTTAGTAGGAACCTTTTACAACGCTTCTTCGCCGGACAGCGCACCGTTTGTAAAGGCGGGAGATACGGTTAAGAAAGGGCAGACTCTGGGCATCATCGAAGCCATGAAGCTGATGAATGAGATTGAATGTGAATACGATGGTGTGGTAGAAGCCGTTCTGGTTGGAAATGAAGATGTGGTGGAATACGGTCAGCCTCTGTTCCGTATCCGGTAGACGATAGTAAAATCTAAGAGAGGTCCAGGGTCGGACCTCTCTTTTGAACATAAGGAGACAGTATGATGTTAGGTATAAAAGAGATTCAGGAGATTATTCCACACAGACATCCGTTTTTATTGGTAGACTGTATTGAAGAATTGGTACCCGGAGAGAAGGCTGTGGGCTATAAATGTGTCACTTATGATGAGTCCTTTTTCCGGGGGCATTTTCCGGAGGAGCCGGTTATGCCAGGTGTCTTAATTATTGAAGCGCTGGCTCAGGTTGGAGCAGTTGCAATATTAAGCCTGGAAGAGAATAAGGGAAAAATCGCTTATTTTGGAGCAATTGACAAGGCTAAATTTAAACAGAAAGTATATCCTGGAAGTAAGATAAAGCTGGACTGTGAAATTATTAGAAGAAAGGGCCCGGTAGGAGTTGGGAAAGCGGTTGCCACTGTAGATGGTAAAATTGCTGCCAGCGCTGAACTGACATTTATGATTGGATAGGTGGAGACCGATGTTTGATAAGATTTTAATTGCCAACCGCGGTGAGATTGCGGTAAGAATCATAAGAGCATGCAGGGAGATGGGAATTAAAACGGTTGCTGTATACTCGGAAGCGGATCGGGAAAGCCTTCATACCCTTCTGGCAGATGAAGCCATCTGCATCGGACCGGCACCGTCCACTCAGAGCTATTTAAATATGGAACGGATTCTTACTGCTACCGTAGCCATGAAAGCAGACGCAATTCATCCGGGATTTGGATTTCTTTCTGAGAACGCCCGGTTTGCAGAACTCTGTCAGAAATGCAACATTACCTTTATCGGACCAGATGCTGGAATCATCAACAAGATGGGAAATAAATCGGAAGCCAGAAAAACCATGATGGAAGCAGGCGTTCCGGTAGTACCAGGCGGTAAAGAAGCCGTTCATCACGTGGAAGAAGCCAGACAGATGGCAGAGCGGATCGGTTTTCCGGTTATGATCAAGGCATCATCAGGGGGCGGCGGAAAAGGGATGCGTATTTCAAGAGGTACGGAAGACTTTGAAGCCAATTTTAAAAATGCACAGATGGAATCGGTAAAAGGATTTTCTGACGATACCATGTACATTGAGAAATATATTGAAAAGCCAAGACATATTGAATTTCAGATACTTGCAGATCAGATGGGTCATGTCATTCATCTTGGAGAACGGGATTGTTCCATTCAAAGGCGTCACCAGAAGGTTCTGGAGGAATCCCCTTCTGCAGCAATTTCTGAGGAGCTTCGCCATCAGATGGGCGAGGTTGCAGTACGTGCAGCTAAGGCGGTAGGCTATGTGAATGCAGGTACCATTGAATTTTTGCTGGATAAGGATAAGAATTTTTACTTTATGGAGATGAATACAAGAATTCAGGTGGAGCATCCGGTAACAGAAATGGTAACGGGACTGGATCTTATAAAAGAACAGATCCGCATTGCAGCCGGTGAACCTCTTAGTGTATCACAATCTGATATTACAATCTCAGGCCATGCCATTGAATGCAGAATTAATGCGGAAAATCCATCAAAAAACTTTATGCCATGTCCTGGTCTGATTAAAAATGTTCACGTACCGGGAGGCAATGGGGTACGAATTGATACCCACATTTACAATGATTATAAGGTTCCGGCAAATTATGATTCCATGCTGATGAAGCTGATCGTCCATGGGAAGGACCGTACAGAAGCCATTGCTAAGATGAGAAGTGCCCTTGGGGAGCTTATTATCGAAGGAATTGAAACAAATATAGATTTTCAATTTGATATATTAAGTCATGATGCATATCGAAACGGTGATGTGGATACAGACTTTATTCCCAAATTCTTCCCGGATTATGTCCGGTAAACAGGGAAAGGAGCAGATCTTATGTTAAAAGAAATGTTTAAGAAAACTTATACCCTGATTGACAGCAAATACAGGACGGTGGAGAAAACCGGAGAACCCAATATTCCGGAGGGACTTTGGAAAAAGTGCAATAAATGTTGTCAGCCAATCTATGCGGAGGATGTAAGAAGCAATCATTACGTCTGCCCAAAGTGTAAGGGATACTTCAGAATTCACGCCTTTCAGAGAATTGAAATGACAGCAGATGCAGGAACCTTTGAAGAATGGAATAAAGAGATGGAATTTGAGAATCCTCTTGATTTCCCAGGATATGAAAAGAAGGTTGCTGCAGCCAGAGAAAAAACAGGACTATCAGAAGCAATTGTAACAGGTGTCTGTGAAATTAACGGCCAGAAAGCCGTGCTTGGCGTCTGTGATGCAGGGTTTATTATGAGCAGCATGGGGCATGCAGTAGGAGAAAAGATCGCCAGAGCTGTTGAGCGTGCGACTGATGAGAAACTTCCTGTAATATTATTCGCCTGTTCTGGTGGAGCCAGAATGCAGGAGGGTATCGTGTCCTTAATGCAGATGGCGAAAACTTCTGCAGCATTAAAACGCCATCATAAGGCAGGGCAGCTTTATGTCAGTGTTCTTACTGATCCTACAACCGGTGGCGTCACCGCAAGCTTTGCAATGCTAGGAGATATTATTCTGGCTGAACCAGGGGCTTTAATTGGTTTTGCGGGCCCGCGGGTCATTGAGCAGACAATCGGTCAGAAACTGCCGGAAGGTTTTCAGCGGGCTGAATTTTTACTGGAACATGGATTTGTTGATAAGATCGTTCCAAGAGAAGAGATGAAGGATATATTAACTTCTATCTTAAAGCTCCACAATCCCCACAATAAGGAAATCTTTTGTGTGGATAACCAGACAGCAGATGAAAATGCCTGTGGAAAAAAGAGTGGGTTCTGGCCGAAAAAGAATAAACGTAGCCCATGGGATACGGTGCAGCTGTCAAGAAGTGCTGACCGCCCGGTAGCTTCGGATTATATATATCAGCTCTTTGATGATTTTATGGAGTTTGCCGGAGACCGTTATTTTAAAGACGACGGGGCAATTATAGGCGGAATTGCATCCTTTCATGGAATGCCTGTCACTGTGATCGGGCAGGAAAAAGGTAAGAATACAAAGGATAACATCAGACGTAATTTTGGTATGCCTTCACCAGAAGGTTATAGAAAAGCCTTAAGGCTGATGAAACAGGCAGAAAGTTT
>Ga0316613_10000942_pt1 | contig 20774 bp, 13 predicted proteins | sample OWC_soil_day10_C_2_FD_207647 | JGI IMG/M metagenome (GOLD analysis project Ga0316613, IMG submission 207647) | Wetland soil microbial communities from Old Woman Creek delta, Ohio, United States - OWC_soil_day10_CT_b | ecosystem: Environmental > Terrestrial > Soil > Wetlands | place: USA: Ohio...
ATTTTGACGCTATCGCGCGCAAGCTCCATACCTTGAAAGGGTCCGCCGGCAACATCGGCGCTGTCGAGATCGAGCGAATTGCCCTAACCCTGGAAACGGCTGCCCGTAACGGAGCGATCGACACGAATGATGAATCCTTGCGCCGGCTTGGCTTGGCTTTGGACGAACTAAAACGGGACATTCGCAATATTTGCGAAGAACAATCAGAAAATGATGTAAATGTGTTATCTTTTGCAAGTTTACAAGAACTGCTTTTTTCACTGAAAGACCGCAATCTTCTGGCTTTGAATCAGTTCCTGACGATGCGAAAGTCGATTGAGAAGATGTATGGCCATGCTCAATGCGACAAACTGGCACAGGCTATCGAAAAACTGGATTTTTCCGAGGCGGCAACCATGCTGAGCACCTTGATGAAGCTGAATGCAAAGGAATCCCGGGCAACCGCCGTTTCAGAATGAATGTCATGCGTGCACGAATATTGATTGTCGATGACGATCCCAGCAGTGTTTTCCTGCTGGGACAGATTTTGTCGGAAATGGGCGACATATTCTTCAGCACAAGCGGTGAAGGATCATTGAAGCAGGTTCTGGAAAAGAAACCGGATATTGTCCTGCTGGATGCCGAAATGCCGGGCCTTAGCGGATTCGACGTTTGCGCTGCGATCAAGAAAAACGAAAAGACAGGCGACATCCCGGTTATCTTTGTCACAGCGAGCACCGACATTCATAGCGAAACCCGTGCTCTCGACATGGGGGCAGTCGACTTCATCACCAAACCGTTCAACCCGCCGATCGTACGGGCACGCATTGCAGCTCATCTGGCTCAATCCCAACGGAACCGTGCCCGGCAAAGTCGCCTGATGAACATTTATCGCGCGCTGAGCGTAACGAACGAGGCGATCATTCACAGCAATTCGGACTTCGCCCTGTTCCCGCTGGTATGCCGTATTGCGGTTGAATGCGGGGGCATGCTGCTGGCGTGGGTGGGCATTCCCGATGAAACCGGGCGATTCGTACCGGTCGCAAGCGCAGGGATGGCAAAGGAATATATCAATGATGTCACAGTCATGTCGACGACAGCATTCCCTGAGGGTAGGGGGCACGGAGGAAGCGCGTTCCGAAATAAGAAGCCATCTATCGCAAGAGATATAGACAGTGACGAAACAACGCGACCCTGGCGCGACACGAACCGGAAATACGGCATCAAATCCCTTGCCGCATTTCCAATCACGAGAAGACGCAAGTCGTATGCGCTCTTTACCGTTTACAGCGACCAGGCCGATGCATTTGACGAAGAGATTGTCAGGTTGCTGGAAGAAATGACTGGCAATATCAGCTTTGCGCTCGACAATTTCGACAGGGAAGTAAAACGGGAAAAAGCCGAATCCGCCTTGAGGGAAAGCGAGACGCGCTTTCGTCACTTGGCTGACGCCATGCCCCAGTTGGTCTGGACAACCGACCCCGGGGGCAGGGTGGATTACTATAACCAGCGTCGACAAGAATATTTTGGTTTTTCTTGCCAGGAAGCGGGAGCATTCGACTGGATCCCCATGCTGCATCCCGGCGATGTGGAAGCCACCATGCGCGCGTGGCGTGATGCAGTCGAAACGGGCGATCTTTACCAGATCGAACACCGCATGCTGCGTGCCGATGGCATCTACCGCTGGCATATCAGCCGTGGCATTTTGGCGCATAACGAACATGGCGAGGCCGTCAAATGGTTCTGCACATCTACCGACATCCATGAACTCAAGCAGGCGCAGGAAGCACTGCAGCGAAGCGAAGAACGCCTCCGTCTGGCGCAAGATGCCACGCGCATTGGCACATTCGAATGGAACATCAAGACAAATGAAAGCGTCTGGTCACCCGGCCTGGAATCGCTTTACGGATTGCGGCCCGGTGAATTCGGCAGGACCTACGAAGCCTGGCGTTCCCTCATCCACAAGGAAGATCTCGTTGAATTTGAACAGAACATTCAGGAATCCCTGAACTCGGGTGTATTCGAGGCCGAGTGGCGGACCGCCAGATCTGAAGGGCAGATGCGCTGGGTTTCGGCCCGCGCGCAGGTATTCCGGGATGAATCGGGCCAGCCCGAAAGAATGGTCGGCATCAATATGGATGTCACTGAAAAGAAAAAATCGGACGAGCTGATCTGGACTTACGCGAATTTCGATGCGCTGACCGGTCTACCGAACAGACGCCTCTTCCGCGACCGCCTGAAGCACGAAATCCAGAATTCCCGCAGGGCTCGCCTGACCATGGCGCTGATGTTCCTGGACCTGGACGGATTCAAGGACGTCAACGATACGCTCGGCCATGACATGGGCGACGTTCTGCTTCGGGAAGCGGCAAAACGGCTCCAGCGCTGTGTGCGCGAATCCGACACCGTCGCCAGGCTTGGAGGCGACGAATTTACTGTGATTCTTCCGGAAATCCATGATCCGTCCAGCATCGATCGCGTAGCAGAGAATATCCTCAAGGCGTTGTCAGAACCCATCATGCTAGGGAATGACATCGCTTACGTATCGGCAAGCATCGGCATCACGCTCTATCCGGACGATGCCACCGATATCGAGGACCTGCTCAAGAACGCCGACCAGGCCATGTACGCCGCCAAACAGCGCGGCAAGAACCAGTACCAGTATTTCACCGCATCCATGCAAGCGGAGGCTATCGCCAGAATGCGCCTGATCAACGACCTGCGGGGCGCTCTGGAGAACAGCCAGTTCGAGATCGTCTATCAGCCCATCGTCGACTTGTCGACCGGATTGACTAGAAAGGCGGAAGCGCTGATTCGCTGGCAGCATCCGACCAAGGGGCTGGTCAAACCAATCGATTTCATCTCGGCTGCGGAGGATACCGGCATGATGACATCCTTCGGCAACTGGATATTCCATGAGGCCGCCAAGCAAGTGGCCTCATGGCGCGACAAATACCATCCGGAATTCCAGATCAGCATCAACATATCCCCAGTCCAGTTCAGGAATGAAGGCATCGACTCGTCGATCTGGTTCGAACAGCTACGAAACCTCGGCTTGCCGGGACACGGCATTGTGATCGAGATTACCGAAGGCCTGCTGCTGGATGCCAGCGCCAATGTCACCGATCAGTTGCTGATGCTGCGCGATGCCGGAATCGAGGTGGCGCTGGACGACTTCGGCACAGGCTATTCGTCACTTTCCTATCTGAAAAAATTCGACATCGACTACATCAAGATCGACCAGTCCTTCGTCAGGAATTTGTCCGTCGGTTCGGATGACATGGCCCTGTGCGAAGCGATCATCGTCATGGCGCACAAACTCGGCCTGAAAGTGATTGCAGAAGGCATCGAAACGGAGCGGCAGCGCCATCTCCTGACTGCCTCAGGGTGCGACTTCGGCCAAGGATTCTATTTTTCGAGACCGGTATCCGCCAGCGAGATGGGCGAATTGCTCGAATCCTCGCATCTGTCCAGATTAGGGACGGAAGCCGCATAGCATTCATTCCGCAACTGCTTGTATTTCCCTTCATCAATTTTCCGTTTCAGGTCAAGCGATTGCGTTTTGCGAACGCTGTTATCCGTATCGTCGCTCGGCATGCGTGCGGCACCGACGCGCAGAATGCGTAAAGCATGCCATATCGTGCCGATGCGCCTGGAAGTGCCATTTGCCAGTACGTATGACGATCCCGATCAATAACCCGTCTGTCGAATCGTTCATAGTAAGTGCTTTGCCGGAACCGATAAGCGTCTCCATGCTATATTGTCATGAAGGAAAACCGATGACCAACCAGAAATTCGAAGATCGCCTGCGCGAATTGCAAAAATCGAGGGGGTCTGCCAATGTCGAAATCGGTGCTGCCGCCAACACCTTTGAGCGATTGTTGACGGCAAAAGCGATCGGAGTATCTGTCTTCGGTGAAGAGGTATCACCCAATGTGGTTGCCGCCATCTTTGCCGAGCTTTCCGAGGAAGCGCGGATTCTGTATGAGAGCGACCGCAGGATGTTCGAAGAATGACATTTTCCATGCCACTGCCGCATGGTCTTGCAACTCGCCGACTTTTGAAAAGCAGCGGTGCAGTACTCCTCAGCAAGCTTCGGCTGCAGATTAGTCGTTATAACAACTTGGTGAAAGTGGGGGGCACAACATGAGCGAATGGAAAACCATTTATGAAGACGAAGTCGGAATGCGCCATGTGAAAGTCGATAAGGGGAATGGCTCCTTGTTGAGAGCTCGCATCCTGGTCACGGGCACGGCCATTGAAATCGAGATTGACGCAGCAACGCCGGGTCAGTTGAAGCAGCGCTTGGTAGAGGATGGTGAATTCTCGGAGCAAGAAGCCAGCGCGATCATCGAAAAAGTCATGATGCGCTGACGGCAGCCACTGCAACATGCGAGCACCCGACAAAGATACTGGAAAGCGGTTCCCCCCTTCTCTGCCGGTGGCTCAGTATCTCCAGGAAGGCCGATAGTTTGGGTAAGCATAATATTGCTCGAAATCATCCTTGTTGCTCAGGTTCAGTACGCAGTTTCTCCACACATCCGTATTCTTGCTGAAACCAAGCCTTTCACAGGCAGGACCGTAAACGGCGATCATCCGGTCCATTTCTCTCTCCATGACTGCAGCTTGCTGTGCAGGAGAAGCGCAGCCGGCAAGCGATGCGGCGCCAAGCATGATGGGAAAAATGACTGTACGCATGGATTGTCTCCCTCACTCAGGTGGCCTTACAGAATAATCCCCCATTCCATTCATGAAATGACGACGATCAAGTCGCGTATCATCAAACAACCTTGTCCATCCACGGCTCTGGAACGGTTTACCTCCTGGCCACCCGGATTTCGCTTACAATTTCAATCTGGCAACGGGATATGGGTGCGCCCAATCCGCCAACTGTAAAGAACAATACCCAGGCACCGGCCACGATGCCGTAATCGTCGATATTCATCTGAAAATTTTCCATGCCGCGACTTCTTCTGGTCGATGACGACATTCAGTTCTGTTCCCTTCTGGAGCGCTATTTCGGAACCGAAGGCTTCGACATTGCATCGGTCAACGACGGCATCAAGGCGCTGGAACTGGCGGCCGAAAGCACTTTCGACCTGATCATTCTTGACATCATGCTTCCCGGCCAAAGCGGCCTGGAAGTGCTGCGAGCACTGCGTACTGCGAGCAACTGGACACCGGTCCTGATGTTGACCGCCCTTGCGGATGATGCGGATAGTCTGGTCGGATTCGAGCAGGGCGCGGATGACTACCTCGGCAAACCATGCAATCTCAAAGTGCTGCTGGCCCGGGTCAGGGCGCTGCTACGGCGATCCGAAGGCACGGGACAGCAAAAAGAAGAACTTCAGGTAGGCGACCTGACCATGAATACGGGAGCGCACTCGGTCAGATGTAAAAACATGCCGGTCAATCTGACAGTAGTCGAATTCTCCATTCTGGAAGAATTGCTCCGTTCTCCGGGACAAACCGTGGCCAAGCCGGATCTGTCGACCAAGGTTCTGCATCGCGCTCTCGGCCGCTTCGACCGCAGTTTGGACATGCACATCAGCAATCTGCGACAAAAGCTCGGACCTCTGGCAGATGGGAGAGAAAGAATAAAGACCATCCGAGGAGTCGGTTACCAATATGTAATGGATTGACAGGGAAATTGAATGTACCGCCTGTTTTGGAAACTTTTCTTCTCGTTCTGGATGGCTTTGCTGCTCTTTTCCGGCGGCGCCATCTTTGCGGTTTCATCCTATATCGAGCATGCGAATGCCCGGTATCGGGACGGTTTCGAAACCGTCGTGGCTGAAGCGCAGACGGTAGCGAACGAAAATGGGCATGCGGGTCTGCAGGAATGGACAGCACAGCGGGACGAGGAGCGCGCTGTGCCGTTTTATGTTGTCGATAACGCTGGCGTCGATATCCTCAATCGCGAAGTTCCCCCTCATGTCGCGGCCCGTCTTCTGCGGATATTGAATCCCAAGGACGGCCAACTGGTGGATAGACGCTTCAGCATCTTTATGCCCGATGGTCAGGCGTGGTGGCTCCTGCCCGACGTCCAGGGAACCACCTTGAGTCGCCTCGTTTCCCGACCCAAGGTGGCAGCGCTGCAGCTCCTGCTGGCGACCCTGATCGGCGGAGTGGTCTGCTTCGTACTGGCTTGGTACCTGATCTCACCTATCGAAAAATTGCGAAGAGCGGCGCTGCTCTATGGCTCAGGCGAGTTCAGGCATCGGGTGGGGCCCTCACTCGGCAAGCGCAAGGACGAAATCGTCGATCTGGCGTTCGCCATGGACACTATGGCCGAACATATCGATATGCTGATCAAGTCTCAGCATACTCTGCTGCGCGATGTGTCGCACGAGCTGCGCTCGCCGCTCGCTAGGGCGCAGGCGGCCATCGGCTTGGCACGGCAGCAGGCGGGCGAGGCTGCCGCCCCGGAATTCGAGAATATCGAAATCGAAATGGAGCGCCTGAACGAACTGATCGGCCGCATTCTTTCTTACTACCGGCTCGATTCCGGGCAGCGGCAGGCGGGAAGGCAGGTGTTCCGGCTCGATGAACTGATCAGGGAAGTGATCGACGAGATCCGTCCGATCACGGACGAGAAACAATGCCGGGTCGATTTCATCCCCATCCAGGAAGCAGCTTTCCTGGGCGATGAAACGCTCATATACAGTGCCGTGAGCAACATCCTGCAGAATACGGCCCGCTACAGTCCTGCCGGAAGCACGATCCAGGTCGGGCTTGACCGGACGGAAAGCGGGAAATGGAGGGTCGAGATCAGCGATTCCGGCCCGGGTGTCGATCCAGAGCTGCTGGGCCGTATCTTCGAGCCTTTCTTCCGGGCAGATGCATCACGCACCAAGAATACTGGCGGATTCGGACTGGGGCTGGCTATCGCCCGGCAGGCCGTGGAATCCCACGGTGGAACGATTTCCGCACGCAACAGGGAATCCGGCGGCCTGACAGTAATTATCCTGCTGCCCCGGATGCCACGCCAGTAGGACTGACGGATGTCTTGCCTTGGCCTGTCTTCTGGCCTGGCTGATCCGTGATCTGACGGCCCCCAAGATTCTTGAACAACTTGACCGCCGCCGCCATGCGGCGGTTCCAGATGGATAAGGCCGTGCTTTCAGCGCTCAGTTCAGTGGTCTGGGCCGATATCACATTGAGCGACCCGACGATACCGGCCTTGTACTGGTTCTCGTAGATTTCCCGCGTTTTCCTCGCAGCCGCCACGGCGGCACGCTGAGAAACGTCTTCTTCAGCAAGTTGGCGGGCCGCGACCAGATTGTCCTCGACTTCCTGGAATGCGATCAGGACGGTCGAGCGGTAAGTAGCCACGGCTTCGTCGTAGGAGGCTTCAGCCTGCTCAACGGCGGCCCGGCGTGTTCCGCCGTCAAACAGATTCAATGCCAGAGAAGGGCCCAGCGACCAGACCCGCACCGGAGCGGAAAAAACGCCCGATGTCAGGTAGCGCGCCAGTCCGGCATCGGCCGTCAGATTTAGGACAGGAAAATAGGCGGCCCGGTTTACGCCGATCTGCGCGTTCGCCGCCGCGATCTTGCGTTCGTACTGATAGATATCGTAACGGCTTTCCAATACGGTGGAAGGTACGAGCGCAGGAGCCGACGGAATGGCTGGCAAGGTAGCCGAAGATGCGATGTTCAGGGCCGACGGCAGCTTGCCAACCAGTATAGCAAGCGCATGCTCGTACTGGGAACGGCTCAGCCTGGCGTCCGACAGGCTGGTCAAGGCGGTATTGAGCTGTGTCTCCGCCTGTGCGACGTCCACTTGCGACACGACCCCCACCATAAGCCGGTTGCGGGTGAGCTCGAGATACCGTTTGTACGATTCGACGGTGCGTTCGTACAGGGCTATCTGTGCATCCAGGGCGCGAAGCTGAAAGTAGTCCGTCGCCAACAGAGCCTGAGCGCTCAGACGGGCGGCGCCCAGCGCGCCTTCGCTTGCTTCCATGGTGGCGCCAGCCACATCGACGCCGTTGCGGACTTTCCCCCACAGATCGACTTCCCAAGACGCTTCGGCAGTAAGCGACTGGGAGTTGGTGTAGTAGTATTTCCCGGTGCTGGCCGTCGTACTGGCGCTGGTAGTGGCCTTGGTTTGCGACGCGGTCAAATCGAGTGTCGGGAACAGGGAAGCCCTGGCCGTGGTAACCGCGGCTCGTGCCGATCGGTATTGGGCCTCTGCCACCTTGATGTCAAGGTTGTGTGCGTTCAGCTCGTCCTCCAGCTTGTTCAATTGGGGGTCGCCAAAGACCAGCCACCATTTTTCTGGATTCTGAAGTTTTTGCGTGGCGGGCCGCCATGGCCCGTCCTCCTTGAATGCGGTCGGAGTATCAATATCGGGCCGGGTATACTCGGGCGCCAGACTACATGCCGAAAGGGCGAGCGCCAGAATGGGCAAGCAGGTGAGGGAGCGGAATCGTGCGTTCATATCGCTTTCGTGTCGTTATTGCCGGAGGTATGGGAAGCGCGGGCGGCTTTCTTGGCGTCACGCCGCGCCTTGTAACGCTTGCTGAGGCGATCCATGGCCAGATAGACCGCGGGCGTGGTGTACAGGGTCAGAACCTGGCTGACCAGGAGGCCGCCGATGATCGAAATGCCCAACGGGTTGCGGAGTTCGGCGCCGTCGCCGCTTCCGATGGCCAGCGGAATGGCACCGCAGATCGCCGCCATCGTGGTCATCATGATCGGACGGAAGCGAATCAGGCACGCGCGGTAGATGGCGCTGCCGGCGCTGACGTCGAGCCGGCGCTGCCGGTCGATGGCGAAGTCGATCATCATGATGGCGTTTTTCTTGACGATGCCGATCAGAAGCAGCACGCCAATCAATGCGATGACGCTAAACTCGGTTCCGCAGCCCATGAGGGCGAGCAGGGCGCCGACCCCGGCCGAGGGCAGGGTGGACAGAATGGTCAGTGGATGAATCAGACTTTCATAAAGCACGCCAAGCACAATGTAAATGGCGACGATGGCCGCCAGGATGAGGAAAGGCTGGCTTGAGAGCGATCCCTGAAAGGCTTGCGCCGTTCCCTGAAAGCTTCCGCGGATACTGGATGGCACACCGATTTCAGCCAGTTTCTTTTGCAGCGCATTGGACGCTTGGCCGAGTGAAACACCCTCCGGCAAGTTGAAACTAATGGTGGATGCAAGGAAACCGGACTGGTGGTTGACCGCCAGCGGCGTATTGGTCGTTTCCAGCCGTGCGAAGGATTCGAGCGGAATCTGGGCGCCGGAAGACGTACTGAAACGCAGGATCTTCAACGTCTCGGGGCTCTGCAAGTATTGCGGCAGCAGTTCCATGACGACCTTGTACTGGTTGAGCGGGTTGTAAATGGTGGAAATCTGCCTTTGCCCAAACGCATCATTGAGTGTCGAATCGATGGTGCTCATATTCATGCCCAGCCTTGAAGCCGCGTCGCGATCGATGACGAGCGAGGTCTGCATACCCTTGTCTTGTTGATCCGTGTTGACGTCGACCAGTTCGGGCATCTGGGAAAGCGCACGGCGTATTTCAGGTTCCCACTTGCGCAGATCTTGCAGTTCGTCTGCCTGCAATGTGTACTGAAACTGGGCGTTGCTTGACCGTCCGCCTACGCGAATGTCCTGCACCGGAACCAGGAACAGGCTTGCCCCGGCTTCCTGGGCCAGTTTGCCTCGCAGACGTGCAATGACCTGTCCCGCCGAGATCTTCCGCTCGCTCAAGGGCTTGAGGGCGATGAACATGTTTCCGGTGTTGCGCTGCCCGCCGCCGGTAAAGGCGATCACCTTCTCGACAGCCGGATCGGCCTGCACAATGTCCATGAAGTTCCTGAGTTTCTGCCGCATGGCCTGAAACGAAATGCTCTGGTCGGCCTGGATATTGCCTATGATGCGACCCGTATCCTGCTGCGGGAAGAATCCCTTCGGCACGACCGCATAGAGGTAAAAATTGAACAGAATGGTCGCGACGAACAACAGCACGATCAGGGTCGAATGGCGCAAGGACCAAGCCAGGCTGCGGCGATAACCGTGCGTCATCCGGTTGAATGCATGGTCTATCCACCTGGACAGGCGGCCGGGCTCTTTCTTCTCTTTTTCGAACGGGCGCAGCATATGAGCGGCCATGGTCGGCGTCAGCGTCAGGGAAACGACCATGGAGACGGCAATCGAGGCGGACAGGGTGACCGCAAATTCGCGGAACAGCCTGCCGATGATGCCCCCCATCAGCAGCACCGGAATGAACACCGCCACCAGCGACAGACTGATAGATATCACGGTAAACCCGATTTCCTTGGCGCCCTGCAGGGCCGCTTCCTTGGGCGGGACACCCGCTTCCATATGACGGATGATGTTTTCCAGCACCACGATGGCATCGTCCACCACGAAGCCGGTGGCGACGGTCAGCGCCATCAGGGAAAGGTTGTCCAGGCTGTAACCCAGCAGATACATCACGCCGAAGGTGCCAATCAACGAAACCGGCACGGCGACACTGGGGATGAAGGTGGCGCGTCCTTTGCGCAGGAACAGAAAGACGACGAGCACAACCAACGCGACCGAAATGACCAGTGTCCTTTCGACCTCGTGCAGCGAACCGCGGATCGTCGGCGTACGATCCATTACAACCTGAAGATCCATGCCGCCCGGCACGAGCGATTGCAAGTGCGGCAGCACTGCCTTGACGCCGTCCACGGCCGAGATGATGTTGGCGCCGGGCTGGCGGAACAGGATCAGGACAACCGAAGTTTTGCCGTTGACGGCACCGTAATTCTGAACGTCCTGGACCGAATCGGTGACATCGGCCACGTCGCTAAGGCGGACAGCGGCATTGTTGCTGTAGCGGACGATCACGTTCTTGTATTCGTCCGCTTTTTTGTACTGGTCGTTGGCGCCGATCTGCCATTGCCTGTCTTTTTCCTCAAGCGTTCCAAGAGGGCTGTTGGCGCTGCTGCCGACGATGGCCGTGCGGATATCGTCGAGACCGATGCCACTGTTGGACAGCCGGTTCGGATCCAGGTTGACACGGACAGCAGGCAGTGCGCCCCCGCCCACGGTAACCTGGCCGATGCCGTCCACCTGCGCGAGACGTTGCGACAGCACCGTCGACGCGGCATCGTACATCTGGCCCTGAGTCATCGTATCCGACGTCAAGGCCAGGATCATGATCGGTGCATCGGCCGGGTTGACCTTGCGGTAGGTCGGATTGCTGGGCATGCTGGACGGCAACAGCGACCTCGCGGAATTGATTCCGGCCTGGACATCGCGTGCCGCGCCATCCACATCGCGATTGAGGTCGAACTGGATGGCGATGCGCGTATTCCCAAGCGTGCTGGTGGACGTGATCTCCGTCACGCCGGCAATGCGGCCGAGCGACCGCTCCAGCGGCGTGGCGACCGTGGCCGCCATGGTTTCCGGACTTGCGCCGGGAAGTGACGCCTGTACCAGAATGGTCGGAAAATCGACTTGCGGCAGCGGCGAAACCGGCAGCAGGAAGAACGCGACTACGCCGGACAGGACGATGCCCAGCGTTGCCAGCGCCGTGGCGACCGGACGGTTGATGAAAAGCGACGAAATGCTCATTGACGGAATTTCCGCAATCTCGAGGCAAGACGGTCAAACGCCAGATAAATCACGGGCGTCGTGAACAGCGTCAGAACCTGGCTGACGAGGAGTCCGCCAACCAGAGCGAAGCCGAGCGGACGGCGCAATTCCGCGCCGAAACCGCCTCCGACCACCAGCGGGACTGCACCGAGAAGGGCGGCCATGGTCGTCATCAAAATGGGGCGGAAACGCAGCAGGCAGGCCTGATAGATGGCGTCCTGTGGCGACAAACCGCCATGACGCTCGGCATCGAGCGCGAAGTCGATCATCATGATAGCGTTTTTCTTGACAATACCGATCAGCAAGACGATACCAATGATGCCGATGACGTCGAGTCCCGACCCGGTGATCCAGAGCGCGAGCAGCGCGCCGACGCCGGCCGAGGGCAATGTCGACAGGATGGTAATCGGATGGATGTAGCTTTCATACAGCACGCCGAGAACGATATACACCGTGACCAGGGCTGCGATGACGAGCAGCAGGGTATTCGTTGTCGAGGACTCAAAGGCGAGGGCGGCGCCCTGGAAGCTGGTTTCGACTCCCGAGGGAATATTCAGATCCTTTTCCGCCTTGCTGATTGCGTCCAGCGCATCGCCCAAAGCGACGTGCGAGGCGAGATTGAACGAGACGGTTGCCGCCGGGAACTGGCCGACGTGGTTGATGGCCAGCGCGGTCGGTCGTTCCGACACTTTAGCTACTGCCGACAGCGGCACCTGCAGTCCTGCGGTGGTCGGGACATAGAGGTGCGAAAGCGATGCCGGGCTCAGTTTGAATTCGGGCTTCACTTCAAGCACGACCCGGTACTGGTTGGACTGGGTGAAAACGGTCGAAATCTGACGCTGGCCAAATGCGTTGTACAGGACGCTATCGATGGAAGATGTTGTCACGCCAAGCCGGCCGGCCGCATCGCGGTCGATATCGACGAACGCTTGCAAGCCTTGATTCTGGAGGTCGGACGCCACATCGGCCAGTTCCGGCAGTTGCTGCAAGCGCTCAACCACTTTCGGCACCCATTGCTCGAGCAAGTTCATGTCAGGCGATGTCAGCATGAACTGGTACTGGGTACGGGAGACGCGGTCTTCGACAGTCAGGTCCTGGACCGGCTGCATGTAGGCTGTAATGCCTTGCACTTCGCGGGTGCTTTCACGCAGGCGGCGGATGATCTCGGCCGCGCGGTCACTGCGATCCTCGAGAGGCTTCAGCGTAATCGACATGCGTCCGCTGTTGAGCGTGGCGTTGGTGCCGTCCACGCCGATGAACGACGACACGCTCTCAACGGCAGGATCCTTCAGGATGACGGCTGCAAGCGCCTTTTGCCGTTCGGACATGGCCTGGAACGAGATCGATTGCGGCGCTTCCGTAATGGCCTGAATGATGCCGGTATCCTGAGCGGGGAAGAAGCCTTTTGGAATCCACGCATACATGGCGATGGTGAGAGCCAGTGTACCGATAGCCACCCAGAGCGTTGCTTTCTGCCGTTCCAACACCCATTTCAGTGCTTCGCCATAGCGGACGATGATGCGATCAAACAGGGCGCCACTCCACTTGTAGAACCGGCCCTGCTGATCGTCCGGAACGTGGCGCAGCAAGCGCGCGCACAGCATGGGCGTGAACGTCAGGGAAATGAGCGCGGAAATCAGGATGGCGGCCGTCAGAGTGATGGCGAATTCGTGGAACAGACGTCCCACCACGTCGCCCATGAACAGGAGCGGAATCAGGACGGCGACCAGGGATATCGTCAGCGAAATGATCGTGAACCCGATCTGCTGCGCGCCCTTGATGGCGGCCTGGAGCGGATTTTCGCCTTCCTCCACATAGCGAGCGATGTTTTCGATCATGACGATGGCGTCGTCCACGACAAAACCGGTGGAAATGGTCAGCGCCATCAGGGACAGGTTATTGAGCGAGAACCCGATCACGTACATGACGGCGAACGTTCCAATCAGTGACAATGGCACGGCCAGGGCGGGTATGACCGTGCCGGACAGGGTGCGCAGGAACACAAAAATGACCATGACCACCAGCACGATGGCCAGGACCAGCTCGAATTGGACGTCATCCACGGACGCTTTGATCGTGACCGTACGATCCGAAAGAATGTTCATATCGATCGACGCAGGAAGGCTGGCGCGCAGTTGCGGCAGCGCCTTCTTGATCTGATCAGATACCTGAATGACATTGGCGCCCGGTTGTCTCTGTATGTTCAGGATGACCGCTTCCTGCTCGCCGGACCAGGCGGCCAGGCGGGCATTTTCTGCGTCATCCACAACATCCGCTACGTCCCTGAGACGGATGGGTGCGCCGTTCTTGTAGGCAATCACCATGGAAGCGTATTCGGCTGCCGATTTAAGCTGATCGTTCGCGTCGATAGTCGATGCGCGCAACGGACCGTCAAAGCTGCCTTTCGACGTGTTGACGTTGGCGTAACCGACTGCCGTCCGCAGATCTTCCAGCGATAGCCCCATGTTGGCCAGCGCGGTCGGATTGGCCTGGATGCGGGTTGCCGGGCGCCTGCCGCCCGCGATGCTGACCAGGCCGACGCCCGGAATCTGGGATATTTTCATCGCCACACGGCTCTCGACCAGATCATGCATGTGCGGCACCGTCATGCTGGCCGACGTGACGGCCAGCGTCATGATCGGCGCATCGGCCGGATTTACCTTGCTATAGACAGGCGGCATTGGCAAGTCGGACGGCAGCAGGCTGTTGGCGGCATTGATGGCGGCCTGCACTTCCTGTTCGGCCACGTCAAGAGTCAGGTTCAGGCCGAAGCGCAACGTAATGACGGAAGCGCCGCCGGAACTGGTGGAGGACATCTGCTTGAGTCCCTGCATCTGGCCGAACTGGCGTTCGAGCGGTGCCGTAACAGACGAAGTCATTACTTCCGGACTGGCGCCCGGATAAAGCGTCGTGACCTGGATGGTCGGGTAATCGACCTCGGGAAGCGCGGAAATCGGCAGAAAGCGGTATGCGACGAGTCCTATCAGCACAATCGCCACCATAAGCAGGGAGGTGGCGATAGGCCGCAGGATAAATATTCGTGACGGATTCATGAAATGGCGTAAGACGAAGGACGGACGGAAACCGGGTTAGCCTGCATTCTCATTCTTGGCGGTATTCCCCGCTTTTTCGGATGAGGCCTTGCCTTTCTGGCGGTTGGTATCGGACGGAGCCGCCTGGCGTTTTTCCGCAGGAATCACTTCCGCCTTGCCGCCATCCCTCAGCTTGTCCGCGCCATCGATGACAACGCTTGCACCAGGTTGCAGTGCGCCGCCCACAGCGGTCAGGTCGCCATCCATGGCACCCGGCGTCACAGCCACGTATTTGACCGTTCCTTCGGCATCGACGGTATAGACGTATGAGCCTTGCGTGCCTTTCAGAATCGCGGCGGTCGGCACGACGGTCGCGCCTTTCTGGATACCCAACAGCAACCTGATATTGAGGAACTGACTCGGGAACAGGCTGTGATCGGCATTATCGAATACTGCTTTGAGCTTGACCGTTCCAGTGGTCGTGTCGATCTGATTGTCGACGGTCAGTAGCTTGCCGGTTGCAAGACGATTCTTCTGATCACGGTCCCAAGCCTCGACCTTCAACGCTTCTCCGGTAGCCATGCGGCGGGTGATTTCCGGCAGGCTGACTTCCGGCACGGAAAAGACGACCGTCATCGGTTCGATCTGGGCGATAGTCGCCAGCCCGGTCGTGTCGGTAGTCTTGATCTGGTTGCCCGGATCGGACAGGCGAAGACCGATTCTGCCCGAAACCGGAGCGGTGATGCGCGTGTAGCTCAACTGAAGTTTGGCGCTTTGCACCACGCCCCTGTCGTTTTCGACCGTTCCCTCATACTGGCGGACCAGGGCCTCCTGCGTATCCAGCGTTTGTTTGGCGATGGAATCCTTGGCCCACAAATCACGGTAACGCTGCAGGTCGAGCTGCGCATTTTTGAGAAGGGCGCTGTCCCTTGCCAGCTGACCATTGGCTTGCGTCAGGGTCGTCTGAAGCGGACGCGGGTCGATTTCAGCCAGCAACTGGCCCTTCTTGACCATCTGGCCTTCGGTGAAGTAGACCCGGAACAGTTCGCCGTCCACTCGGGTCTTGACCGTAACGAGATTGCGCGGCGTGGCGGTACCGATGGCGTTGATCCAGAGTGGCATGTCCTTGACGGCCACTTCGCTGGCCGACACGGGCTGGACGGGCGCCTTCATCTGCTGTTTTCCACTGCTTCGATAAATGATGAAGACAGCAATGGCCACGACCACAACGACCAGGATAAGCACCCACATCAGGCGGTTGCGCCTGAATGGAGGCTTCTTGGACGATTGTTTTACGGAATCCTTTGAAGATTCGGCAAGGTTAGCTTTGGTCGAGGAGTGTTCCTGTTGCTTGCTGTCTGGCTGACTGGCTTCGGGTTGATCTTTCATATTCCTTGATTGTTTCCTGCATCGACTTTCGTCGCGATTCTGCTGCCAACAAAAGGTCGTTCGATTGAATACAGGTAATCCTGATTGGAGATGTTGCAATTTACCATTGAACGCAAAAATGTTGTGTCAATGAACCGTAAAGATTCTATTTCATTGCGTTTCAAGCCGTTGAAATAATTTGAAATATATCAAGGGAAACAGCCTCCTGAATCATTCGCACGCGCTGTCAATATTCACAATGATGGCTATACTTGAGCCTGCATCCGGCACGCCGGTTGCGCATCTTCGGTCGAGGCCGTCCTGATGGCAATCGATCCGTCCGGCGGACATTATTCACAGGAGCTTTCATGTCAACTCTCTTCGATGAGATCAAGGTCGGCGACCTGACGCTGCCAAACCGCATCTTCATGGCGCCATTGACGCGTGCGCGCGCCATCGGCGGTACCCGGGTGCCGAACGAATTGATGGCTGAGTATTATGTTCAGAGGGCCGCGGCCGGACTTATCATTAGTGAGGCAACCGCCATCAGCCCGCAAGCGGTGGGATATGCGGACACCCCAGGAATCTGGTCAGAGGAGCAGGTCGCAGGCTGGAAAGCAATCACAGACGCCGTCCATAAGGCAGGCGGACATATCTTCATGCAGCTTTGGCATGTCGGCAGAATATCTGACCCTATCTTTCTGGATGGCAGCTTGCCAGTCGCACCGAGTGCCATCCCAGCCGAAGGCCATGTCAGACGAGTGCGCCCGGAGCGGCCTTATGTGACACCCCGCGCTCTCGAAAAGCATGAAATTCCCGGCATTGTGGCCGATTACCGCAAGGCGGCAGAAAATGCGCTGGCCGCCGGCTTCGACGGCGTGGAAGTGCATGGGGCCAATGGTTACCTTCTCGATCAGTTTCTGCAGGATGGGACAAACAAACGAACCGATGAGTACGGCGGTTCCGTGGAAAACCGGGCGCGACTGATGCTGGAAGTAACCGATGCCTGCATATCTGTCTGGGGAGCATCGCGCGTCGGCGTGCATCTGTCCCCTAGAGGCGATTCCCACGGCATGTGCGACTCGAATCCGCTGGCAACATTCAGCTATGTCGCCGGCGAGCTGGGAAAGAGAGGTATTGCCTTTCTTTTTGCGCGTGAGCATCTGGGAGAAGGGCGGATCGGACCTCATCTGAAAAACGCTTTCGGCGGCATCTATGTCGCCAACGAAAACCTGAGCAAGGCCAGCGCCGAGCAATTGCTGACGTCGGGTGAAGCCGACGCGGTAGCGTTCGGGCAACTGTTTATCGCCAACCCCGATCTACCCAGGCGTTTGCAACTCAATACAGCATTGAACATCCCGGATCCGGAAACATTCTACGGGCCCACCGCTGAAGGTTACACCGACTATCCGGCGCTCTCCTGAGCGGGCCGCATTTTCATACCACGTACCGACTGCATCCCGGCATCGGTTGTTCACAGCGACATTTGCCGGGCAAATCATATCGTGCGCTCATTCCGTGCATTCCAGTCGACGATCCTTCGCCCGGATGCAAGATCGTGTGTCACGGCCAACGTGCCCAGACTGCAACACGCGAAATGGTTCCTTTCAAGCTGAACGGCACGTACGGATGGCATTGGTGGGGCCTGCGCAGCAGTTTGGTTTATACTTGCAATAAATTTATTACAAGTTTATCAATAGACAGTCCATGTCCCGCCAATTGCGTTTTCATCCCCGCGCCTTATTGCTCTCCGAATGATGCAATACGATTCCAAATAGCTCTCGCTGAGCAACGAGCGATGGTTTTCCAGATAAAAATCGAGCAGATCACGCCTGAGCGTGTTGTGGCGTTTTGCGACGATTCTCGGGCACGAGCATCGGAATGATTCGAGCTTTCACCAATTTGACAAACCATCCAAGGCTGCGTTTTGCAACCGTCCTGTGGACATCCGTGCTATTGATGAACATTCTTGTTACAGGATGGATATGCTATTCCATGCAAAGAAGCAAGACGCAGTTGCAGGAAAAAGCCGCAGCCGATTCGCAAAACCTGGCACATGTTCTTGAACAAAGTATCGAAGGCACACTTGGCAAAATTGAGCTGAATCTGCTTGCCGTTGGCGACAGGGTGGCGCATTCGAAAACGGATGGCAGCGCCGATCCGCGCGACCTGAATGCCTATCTCGCGCTTCTCGGCTCGCGCACCCCCGATGCCGACGAACTGCATGTCATCGATTCGAATGGGAATATCACGAATGGCGCAAAAACAAGCAGAAACCGCAATGTGTCCGGCAAAGCCTATTTTCAGTATTTGCGCGATACCCCCAATGCCGGAACGATCATATCCGACCCCATTTTGTGCACCATCACCCATCAATGGCTCATTCTGCTTGCGCGCAGGCTTGACAACGCGGATGGCTCCTTTGGCGGCGTGGTCTTCGGCACTATCCACCTTGACCGATTCGGCAACCTTTTTTCCTCGTTGGATATCGGCAAAACAGGAACCATCAATCTGCGCAATGCCAACATGCGCATCGTGGCCCGCTATCCTCGAGCACAGAACTATGAGCAGGACTTTGCGCGCGATAGCGAGCAGGGAGGTATTTCCTCCGTATTAAGGGAAATGGTGGCGACAGCTCCATCCATTGGAACCTATACCGCCACTGTACCCTACGATAATGTCAGCAGGACCGTTTCCTACCGCAAACTGAAGAATCGCCCTCTTTATGTGCTCGTCGGCCTTGCCGAGGACGACTATCTTTCGACGTGGCGGCACGACGTTCTGAACGGCAGCATCATGGGCGGTTTATTCGCTCTGGCATCATTTCTGTTTTCAATGCTGCTGTATCGCGACTGGAAAGCCCGGAAAGCGGCGATTATGAGCCTCGAGCACGAGCAGGCCAAATTCCGCTCGCTTGCCTCCATGTCCTCCGACTGGTTTTGGGAACAGGACGACCATTTTCGGTTTACCTACATTTCGAGCCGTTATTCGAGCGGAGACGATATCAACACCGAACGACTCATTGGAAAGACATTCTGGGAAGTCGAGCAGGGAGATGCGCTTCCGGCATACCGGCGACTTGTCGAGGCACACCATCCGCTCGTCGATTTCGAGTTCTCGTTTCAAGGCGAATCCGGCAAAAAACATATCATCAGTATCAACGGCGAGCCCATATTCGACGAGAAAAACGTATTCCGGGGATACCGCGGAGTCAGTAAGGATATTACCCAGCAAAAGGACGCAGCCGAACGTGAACGCCGTCTGATGAATATCTACCGCGCGCTCAGCGAAACCAACGAGGCGATTCTTCATTTTCAGGATGAAACGTCTTTGTTTGCACTGGTTTGTAGAATAGCGGTGGATTATGGAGGCATGGTACTCGCCTGGGTTGGAATTCCGGATGCGGATAACCGGATTCGTCCGATATCGAGCAGCGGAAAGGCTGCGGCCTATCTGTCCGATGCTGTCATCACCGTTAATGCCGATCATCCGCCAGGCAGAGGGCCGACAGGCGCGTCGTTTCGAGAAGGAAGAACAATCGTGGTCAATGACGTCCGCACGGACCCAGCAGTAGCGCAGTGGGCCAAACAGGCCGAACAGAACGGCATCAGCGCCATCATGGGGTTGCCTATCAAACGCACAGGAAAACCATACGCGGTACTGACCGTATACAGCGATGAGACCGGCTCATTCGACAGAGAGATCGTTCACCTGCTGGAAGGCATGACAGCCAACATCAGTTTCGCCCTGGATAACGCCGATCGCGAAGAGTGGCGTCGGCAAAGCCAGGAGGCGCTGCGGGAAAGCGAGCGCCGTTTCAGATTGGTCGCAGAAGAATCGCCTCTGCCAATGCAGATCTATGCCGAGGATGGCGAAATACTCCGCATCAATCGCGCCTGGACCGAACTAAGTGGATACACCCTGGAAGATATTCCGACCATGAGGACATGGCTGGAAAAATCGCTGGACGAGGAGGGCGTTAACCAAACCCTGGCAAGGATACGCGCCATAATCGAACAGTCATCCAGAAGGGATAGCGGAGAATATCTCATTCACTGCAAGAATGGCTCGGAAAGAATCTGGCACTTTTTCTCCTCTCCGCTCGGACAACTCGCCGACGGAAGAAGAGCCGCCATCAGCATGGCAATGGACGTTACCGAACGCAAGAACGCCCAGTTGCGCGAACGGCGCATCATGAACATCTACCATGCCCTGAGCGCGACCAATGAGGCGATCATTCACGTTGAGTCGGAGCAGGCTCTGTTCCCCCTGGTTTGCCGTATTGCCGTCAAATATGGCGGCATGGCGCTCGCCTGGGTGGGACTACCCGACGAGAGCGGCCGGTTCGTTCCGGTTGCCAGCGATGGAAGCGCCGTAGGCTATCTCGATAATCTGACGATTCTTTCTGGCGAAGATGCGCCGGAAGGCATGGGACCGACCGGCGTGGCATACCGCGAGGCCAAGCCGGTCGTGTTCGAAGACATGAGCAAGGACGAAACAGCCAAACCCTGGCGCGACAAGGCCGAAAAATACGGGATAAGGGCCGCTGCGGCGTTCCCGCTCATGAGGGAAGGCACGCCATACGCGGTACTGGCTGTGTACAGCGAGCAGGTCAATGCATTCGACGAGGAAATCATACGTCTTCTTGAGGAAATGGCCGGCAACATCGGCTATGCGCTGAACAATTTTGAACGCGAGGCGATGCGGCAGCAGATGGAAACCGCGCTGATCGAGAGCGAAACTCGCCTCAGGAGATTCTATGAATCCCGGCTTGTCGGCGTTGTCTACTGGAAAGCGAACGGCG
>Ga0316613_10000944_pt1 | contig 20770 bp, 17 predicted proteins | sample OWC_soil_day10_C_2_FD_207647 | JGI IMG/M metagenome (GOLD analysis project Ga0316613, IMG submission 207647) | Wetland soil microbial communities from Old Woman Creek delta, Ohio, United States - OWC_soil_day10_CT_b | ecosystem: Environmental > Terrestrial > Soil > Wetlands | place: USA: Ohio...
GAGCAGTGGCATCGCGGCAGATGCTTATCAAGAAATTGGGCTGTCAGTCCTTCGTCGATGCTTTGCAAGCGTAGTCGGCGACTGTGCATCCATTGTGCAAAGTGGCTAACAACCCCGAGATAGTTGGCGAACGTGTTCGCGGCGTAGTCGCGGTTTGCCAGGAATTGCATATACGCATCAATGTGCGGGGCGAAAGGCTCTTTGGCGAGCCAATCAATCCTGGAGTGCCTGGATGAACGTGTGTTTCCCATGGTGGTCTCCTGAAGTAGGACCACCAGTCCACAGAATTGCGAAAACTATGTCCAGATTTGCGCCGATCTACCTGGCACAAGGCCGCACCAGAACTGGATCAGCCAACCTCTACTGTTCCAACCTGCGCATAGTTGGGATCTGCACATAGGGGCCGCGAGCACGTATTCGCGCTATTGAAGACCTGCCGTTCAAGACGATTTGAGCGCAGGCATCCGCATCGATTTATTCGCTGCCGCTCGTTCGCCCGCAGGGCATCCACCTGACAGCCAGCTTTCACGACGCCGAGAGCGTGAGCTTCTCAATCGTCGCCATCGGTAGCACCAGGCGAAGCGATTCCGGCAACCTCAGGAAACCGTGCGCCTCGTAAATACCGGCGGCGTGTTCGCCGAAGGCGTCGACGACGAGCATCGACGAACCGACCGAAGCGGCGCTGGCGTAGGCTCGGCGCACCGCATCGGCGAGCAGCAGCGCGCCAAGCCCGGTCTTCTGCTGCTCACCGGCGATCGCCAGTCGCCCAAGCAGCGTGGCGCTGACCAGAGGATAGCGCGGAATGAGCTTGCGCAACACGGCCGGCACTTCGCCCGGGGCAAGCGCGGAGGCGCACAGCGTGTAGCAGCCGAGAACGGTGTTCGGCTGCTGCGGGTCGATCAGCACGAAAACGCCGTTGGCCTTGCGCCGCTGATCCTGACTGGCCTGGGTCTTCAAATACCGGTCCAGGCTTTCAACGCCGCAGCTGAAGCCGGCGCGATCATGATAGGAGACTAGCCCTTCAGGTCGGGCGAACTTGTCGCAGGCACTTACCGGCCGATCCGCCGTTGCTGCTCGGCCATGGCCTTGGCGAGTCGCAGGTTCGGTTCGGGTGGATTCTCCAGCGCGGCAAAGAACGCCGCCCGGTCAGCCTCAGATAGCGCCAGCGTCTCGTGCTCGGCAATCGACCGTTTTTCCGCATCGGTCAGTGCCACGAGGCAAGAATCAGTCGCCTTGCGGTGTTCAAGATAGGCAGCGCGTTCGATCAAGCGCTTGGTTTCTTCGCTCATGCGGAAACCGAGCCTCTCCTGGCGGGCGGAACCATCGCGTTCGGTCGTGGGCATCGCAAATCCTTGAAACGTCAAATCGACGCACAATGTACGTCAAATTGACGATCAGCTCAGGCTCGCACTAAATTCTGAGTGCTCGGGCCGCTTACAGGCCAACGTTCTCGATGAAACGCTCGACGCTGGGTTGCCAAGCGGCGGGGTTCCTGACAAAGCTGGCGTGCCCGTCCGAACCATATGCCGGAAGTTCCACGAACTCTGCCGTGCCGCCCTGCCCGACGTACGCCGCCGCCCACTCTTTGGGTTTGTCGGTGCCGAAAAACTGGTCGTTCTCGCTGTAGAGCCACAGCGTTGGAATCTTCGCAGTCTTGCCGAAACGTGCATATTCAGCTTCAAGCAGATCGGGGCGGCATGGATTCATCGGTTTCGTTTCCGGATTTCCGCCGCCACCGCCAGCGAAGTTGATCGCCGCGATCACACCCGGGATGCTCTTTGCTGCCGTCGCTATCGTCGTTATCCCGCCATAGGACTGTCCGGCGATAAGTCCCCTGGTCGGATCAACGTATGGCAGTGTTTTGGCGAGTTCAACCACCCGCTCGACCTGCAGCGATGTGATGCGGAAGGACTCGGCATACTTGGGGTTGGTACATGCCCCCTTATCCTCGACGTCCGGGCCACCGGTTTCGCCATACCCGATGCGGGTTGGCAAGATGACGACGAACCCCTTGCCGACAAAGTAGTTGGACTGCTTGGCATATCTTGATCGGCCCATAGCCGCGTTTTTGGCGGCATTTACAGCCCGGCCATGATTGAGCACCAGAAACGGCTGCGAGGCGGTTGCCGCATCGTCACGGAAGATCGTGACCTTCATGGTCTGCTTCACTTCTTTGCCATGGCGGTCCACCAACTCGATGGGCATGTCGATGACCTCTTCGACGATGGCGGCGGAGGCCGAGAAACTGGCGACGAGGAACATTCCTCCAATGAGTAGTCTTGAGCGCTGCATTTTTTCCTCTTCTTGGCAAACAATAAAAGGGTTTTTCGATCAATTTCTCGCCATCTAGACGGGCCGGGTTCGTATTAAATTGCCGGCGTCAGCCCCACCTTTTCGAGATTCGCATGAATACCCGACGCCATCTGCAGATAGCCCTGGGCATTGGGGTGTATCTGGTCGGCGCGGAGTTCCGGGCGGCCCAGGATATCGGAAAACACGTCGCTGACGACCGGGATTTTTTCCTCGTCACCGAGTTCTCGGTAAATGGGCGAATCAGACGGCTTGCGGCTCACCGCGCCAAGAAGAGAGAATTCCGGCACCGCCACCAGGACCACTTGAGCGCCTGTTTTGATGGCCGCCTGAATCATGCGGCGCACGTCCTCCTTGACCGCTTTGGGGAGGCGCCGGCGCAGAAAATCGTTACCGCCGATTTCGATGATGACCAGCGCGGGCCGATGCTCGTCGAGCAGCGCCTGGATCCGCTCTTTTCCCGCTTCAGCGGTATCGCCGGGGACGCCCGCGTTTTCGATGCGCCATCCGGTTTGCCTGGCCAGCAATGTCGGCCAGTCCTCACCCGCGGCGGCACCGGTGCCAAAGGTTACGCTGTCGCCGAAGGCGAGAACGCTTGCTCCTGGCTGGATTGTTGGCAGCTTGGGCGGTTTGCCGCAAGCGCCGAGCACGACGGCAATGGCCAGGATGCTGATAAAGGTTCTACGCTTCATGGTTGCCTTTGATCAAGTCCGTGCGCGAGCCCCCTGACCTCAAGAGACAGGCCGGCGAAACGCTACGCAGCCCTTTGCCGCGGGCTGACTTCCTCGGTGATCCGGCTGCCGGCCTCGTTTTCCGCAAGTTTGAGGTCGAAAGCGCTTTGCAGGTTGAGCCAGAACTGCGCCGTGGTGTCGAAATAGCGCGCCAGCCTCAATGCCGTATCGGGCGTTACGGTCCGGCGTTCGCGAACAATGTCGTTGATCCTTGGGGCCGGGACGCGCAGCGCCATCGCCAGAGCGTGGGAGGTGATCCCCAGCGGGGCAAGGTATTCTTCCCGGAGGATTTCGCCCGGATGGACGGGCCTCATTTTGTTCGTAGCCATGTTCTACCTCTTAGTGGTAATCGACGATTTCAACGTCCATCGGTCCCGTCTCTGTCCACACAAAACACACCCGCCACTGGTCATTGATGCGAATACTGTGCTGGCCGACCCGGTTGCCGCTGAGTGCTTCCAAGTGATTGCCGGGCGGCGATCTCAAGTCTCGCAACTCAAGCGCAGCGTCCAACATTTGCAGCTTGCGCTCGGCGACGTTCTCGATGTTCCGAAACCGCTTGGGGCGCCCGTTCTCATAGAGCGCTGCGGTATCGGCACAGCGGAATGAACGTATCGCCATTGCGGCAAGCTATACCGCGTCACGTTAAACGTCAAGCATTGCACATCTCCATTTGATTGACCAGCGCCTGACGCCAGGCTCTGTCCACAAACAGTTATTTCCTATACACGACAAACGAGACCTGTATAAAAAATGCCATTTGCTATACACGACGCGTGCAACATGCTTGGAAATCGCGATTTTGTTAACACCACCGAACGCCAAGGCGCCTTGAAATGACCCCGTTTCACCCGCTCGACCAGCTCGATGCTCTCCGCTTCACTACGCCAGCGATCCTCAAACAGCTGACCCGTAGCAGCCGCAAGCTCGCCGAACTGGAGCCGGGCCCGTATTTGCCCCCTTCGTCACTTACCCCGTAACCACCGCCGGCGCAGCCGTCCGCATGATCTCGACGAAGCAACGCAAGCGCGCCGGATAGAAACGGGCATAGGGATAGACGAGATTCACCGGTAGTGGCGCGGCCTGCCATTGGGGGGCCAGGTGGACCAGCCGCCCGGCGGCCAGGTCGTCGGCCAAGACCCAGGCCGACCCGATGGCCACGCCCAAGCCCTGCAAGGCGGCACTGCGCAAAGCGTAGAGGCTGTCGGTGCTCATCCGCGGTGAGATGGCGATACGCTGCACCTTGCCGCTGACCACGTTCCTGAGAAGGACCTCGTTGCGGTAATAGGTACGCAACGCGAGCCAAGGCAGACCGGCCAAATCGGTCGCCAGTTCGGGCAGCGCGACTCCGGTCAGCACCGAGGGAGCAGCCACCACGATGCGAGGCACCTCGGCCAGCTTGATCGCCACCAACGCCGAGTCGGCCACTTCGCCTACCTGGATCGCGCAATCGATACCCGCAGCGATGAAGTCCTGAATGGCGCTGTCGTCATGCAGCAACCACTCGACGGTCATGCGCGGATAGCGCTTGAGGTAATCCGCCAGCGGTTTGATCAAGCGCTCTTGGCCAAAAGCGTGGGGGGCAACGACCCGCAAGACGCCTTCCGGCGCCTCGTCGACGCCACGCAGCTCCGACTCGAAAGCGGCCCAACTCGCCAAGAGATCCCTGGCGCGTTCGTAGCATCGCTCCCCATCGAGCGTTAGCCGCATGGTGTGGGTCGAGCGATTCAGCAGACGCACGCCCAAGGACCGCTCCAGGGTTTGCAGACGACGGCTGATGGTGGGCTGGGTGGTACCGATCAGCGCCGCCGCCGCAGAAAGACTGCCGGCGTCGACGATGCGAACGAAGGTTTGCATCAGTTCGATACGGTCTCCCGTTCCTGGCAACTGGGGCGAGCTCGATGCACCTGCAGGAGGGGTGATGACGGACGTTTTCATACGCCTAATGTATAGCAATACTTCGGGGCGCGATACTACCGTTGTGGTTTGATGAGCACCAAACTCTCTTCCATCAACAAACACCGAGGAGAAAGAAATGACTGCTATCCATAATTCGCATGATCAATGTGCTTCGCCGCGCCCAGCGACGACCGAAGTCGCACCAACGCCCTCGGCGCGGGCAAGCTTCGCCCCCTCACCGGGCCTGGTGCTGCTGCTTGCGATCGGCGCGGGGTTGGCGGTGGCCTCGCTCTACTACAGTCAGCCGATGCTCGGCATCCTGGCGGCGGACATCGGCGTCAGCGCTGTGGATATCGGCTTGGTGCCGACCCTGACCCAGTTGGGCTACGCCCTGGGCATCCTGTTGCTCGCCCCCTTGGGCGACCGTCACGACCGCCGAAACATCATTCTCATCAAGGCCGCCTTGTTGGTGTTGTCCCTGCTGACGGCTGCTGCCGCGCCGTCTCTCGAGATCCTGCTCGCCGCCAGTCTGGCGATTGGACTGACCGCCACCCTGGCTCAAGACATCGTGCCTGCCGCGGCGACCTTGGCGCCGGCGTCACGACGAGGAAAGGTCGTCGGCACGGTGATGACCGGCCTGCTCCTGGGCATCCTGCTCTCGCGGGTCGTCAGCGGTTTTGTTGCCGAACACTTCGGCTGGCGCACGATGTTCGTCCTGGCGGCCGCCGGCATGAGCATCATCGGTATCGCGGCCTGGCGCAGCCTGCCACGCTTCGCGCCGACCACCACCATGAGCTACCCGGCCTTGCTCGGTTCGCTGTTCGACCTCTTGCGCCGCCATGCCGCCCTGCGCCACGCCGCTTTGGCCCAGGGATTGCTGTCGATCGGCTTCAGTGCGTTCTGGTCGACCCTGGCGGTGATGCTTCATGCCGAGCCGTTCCACATGGGGAGCGCGGTGGCCGGTGCCTTCGGCCTGGCTGGTGCCGCCGGGGCCTTGGCTGCGCCGCTGGCCGGCCACCTGGCCGACCGCCGCGGAGCAGAACTGGTGGCCCGCCTGGGCACCGGGCTGACGGCGCTGTTCTTCGCCATCATGTGCCTCGCCCCCTTCCTCTCTCCGACGGCTCAACTGTGGCTACTCGGAATCGGCACCGTCGGTTTTGACCTCGGCGTTCAAACCGCGCTGATCGCTCACCAGACCATCGTCTATGGCATCGAACCCGGGGCGCGCAGTCGTCTCAATGCGGTGCTTTTCGTCAGCATGTTCATCGGAATGGCAGCGGGCGCGGCGCTCGGTAGCGTCCTGCTGGCTCGCTGGGGATGGACTGCAGTGACCGGTATGGCCACGCTGTCAGCCCTGGCCGCATTGGCCGTGCGCTTCTGGCGGATGCCGAAGACGCGAAATTGAGGCCGTGAAAATAATCTTGGCCGCTTTCGCTACCGTAACCACTGAGGCAACGGCGAAACGCTAAGCCGCCCTTGGCAGCGGGGTCACTTCCTCGGCGATCCGGTTGCCGGCTTCGCTTTCCGCAAGCTTGAGGTCGAAAGCGTTTTGCCGCTTGAGCCAGAACTGCGCTGTGGTGTCGAAGTATCGCGCCAGCCGCAATGCCGTATCGGGTCACGGCCCGGCGTTCGCCGTGAGCCGAGAGCTTGTCGAACGGCCGAACGGTCGAAGGGGGGCGATCTTTGCTTCGTAGCGAAGCCGTTCATGGTTCGACAGACTCACCACGAACGGCTTGGTTTAACGGCATTACCCCTTTTGGTTCTGCGTTTCGCGTCGGCGAGCAGTGGCGCCGCAAAAAAGCTACGCTGCGGGCACCCCTAGCGAGGCGCTATCGTATTGCCCGACTTTCTGACCGGATCGCCGGCGACAAAGTGAGGGTTGTGGTCGAATTCGTAAGCGTGTTCCTGTCCGTTGTTGAAGCGAACCCGGACCGACCAGACATTGCCGCTCTTGACGTTCTCCTCGACCTTCTTGCCCGCGTAGGCCCCGCCCGCTGCGCCGGCGACCGTTGCCAGCGTATTGCCGCGGCCGCCGCCGACCTGGTTGCCGAGCAGCCCGCCGACGACGCCGCCGGCGATCAAACCCAAGGCCCCGCCTTCACCCTTCTTCTCGATCACATTGACGCCGAGCACCTTGCCGCAATCCGGACAGGCTGGTTCGCTCGACGAGGTCGTGCCGGCAGGCGCCGAGCCCTTGGCTGCGGCCAGACCCTTCTGGTGTTCCGTTTTGGCGTCTCTGAGACACTGCATGCGCGCGCCGGAATCGGCTTCCTCGGCGCAGAGCTTCTTGTCGGCCGCATAGGTTGCTTCAACGTCCTTGGCTGACGGAGTGCCTTGATCGCTGGCGGCAAAGGAAGGCTGACTGGCGGCAAGCCACATCAGAGCGAAGATCGACAGAGGTTTCATGAACACAAACTCCTTGAACAGGTTCGAAAAGACGATTCAGTATATCAACGAGCGACGGGCGATTTGGTGACAGAGGGTTCCAGCGCGGATATTTTCCGCGGACCACAAACCGACTTTCAGCGCCCGAATGACACTGTTGGACGACAGCATCGCGTTCCCGGCCGCCGCAGTCTGCAAAACCGGGCAGGCGATCAGTTCCTGGACGCCTTCAAGGCCAAGCAGACCTGCGCGATGAAAGAACTCAATTCGTCGATCAGCACGGCGCCGTCGCGCTCGATCGCCGCCGCAGCGGCAGACCCGACGATGGCCGCCAGGAGACTTCCGGCGGCCTCGGCAAGCCGTGTCGCGCCGAGGTTGCCGGCCGTTCCCTTGAGCGCGTGAGCGCGCTCCTTGAGCGCCGCCAGATCACCTGCCGCCAGGCTCTCAGCAAGGCACTTGGCGTCGTCGGCGTGGATCTCGATAAACAGGCTCAGCATCTGCACGTATTTTGCCGTATTGCCGCGCAGCATCGCCAGGCCACGCTCGACGTCGAGTCCGACAACGCCTGCCAAACGACGCCGCCACGCATCGGCGTCGGGCAGCGAAACGGCCGCTGCATCCGCGCCGATGACCGGCGCGCTCATCGCTGCCGACGAGGCGGCCGGCAGCCACTTGAGCAGCGCGGCGTAGAGGATGTCGGGATCGACCGGCTTGGCGACGAAATCGTTCATGCCAGCGCTCTGGCACGCCTTGCGGTCTTCGTCGAAAGCGTTGGCGGTCATCGCCAGAATCGGCGTCGCCGCGCGGCCGGGTAGCGCGCGGATGGCTCGCGTCGCTTCAAGTCCGTCCAGATGGGGCATCTGCACGTCCATCAGGATCAGTGCGTAGTCGGTGTCGCGCGCCCGACTCACCGCCTGACGGCCATCGACCGCCGTATCGACCGCCAAGCCGGCGCCGTGCAGCAATTCGAGGGCGACTTCCCGGTTGATCGCGTTGTCTTCGGCAAGCAGAATTTGAGCTCCGCCATGACGCCGCCTCAGCTCGGCCTCTGCATCCCCAGGTCGAACCGCCGGGGCGACCGGCATGCCCCCACTGCCGCGCTGCAGCCGCGCAGTAAACCAGAAGGTACTGCCGGCCCCCGGCACGCTTTCGGCCCCGGCCTCGCCGCCCATCAGCTCAGCCAGATGGCGGGTAATCGTCAGGCCCAGACCGGTGCCGCCAAATTTTCGGGTGGTCGAAGCATCGGCTTGCTCGAAGGCGTTGAACAGGCCGGGCAGTTGCTCCGGACTGATGCCGATTCCCGAATCCTCAACCTCGAAGCGCACCAGGAACTCGTCGCCGTCGTCCTCCAGAAGAAGGGCGCGCAGATGGATGCCACCTCGTTCAGTGAATTTGATCGCATTGCTGGTGTAATTGAACAGCGCCTGACGCAAGCGGGTCGGGTCGCCGCGCAACCAGGTCGGTACGCCATCAGGGTCGATGTCGATGACGAGGCCCTTGGCGCTCGCCTGATCGGCAATCAGCGAACACACGTGGTCGAGGATGGCGTTGAGCGCGAAGTTGGTGTGCTCGAGTTGCAGCTTGCCGGCCTCGATTTTGGAGATATCGAGGATATCGTTGATGACCGACAAGAGGTGATGGCCCGCCGTATCGATCTTGCTCAGCCGGTCGACCTGTTCGGGTGTCGGCTCGGCCCGGCGCAGCAGATGGGTCAGGCCGATGATGGCGTTGAGCGGCGTGCGGATTTCGTGCGACATGTTGGCCAGGAAAGCGCTCTTGGCGATATTCGCCGCTTCGGCGGCTTGCTTGGCCTGGTTCAGCGACGCGTTGGCGACCTCCAGGTCGGCGGTACGCGAGCGCACCAGCGCCTCAAGGTGGTGGCGGTGTTGCGCCAGTTCAGCCTCGGCCTGCCGGCGTTCGGTGATGTCGGTGCTGACGCCGAACAAGCCGGCGACCTTGCCGTCATCGTCGAACAAGGGCCACTTGTTGGTGCTGACCCAGCGCTTGTTGCCGGCAGCGTCATAGTAAGGGTCGACCTTGTTGAGCAGCGATTGGCCTTGGCCGAAGATAGCCAATTCCTCTTCGTAATAAATCTGCGCCGTGTCTGCAGGAAATATCTCGCGGTCGTGCTTGCCGATCAGGTCGCGCCAATGGTGATGCCCGGTAATCTCGGCCAGCGTCTGGCTGCAAAAGCGGATGCGGCTGTCGAGGTCCTTGAAGGAGATGAAGTCGCCGGTGCTTTCGAGGAAGGCAACGAAGTTGCGGTTGAGTTCGTAGATCTTTTCTTCAGCGCGCTTGCGTTCGGTGATGTCGAGAATGACGCCGATGATCCCCGCCACCTTGCCTTCGCTATCGGTGAAAACGGCCTTGCTGAAGATCACCTCGTGGCGCGATCCGTCGGCAAAAACCACCGACGACTCGTAGCTTTGAACGCCGCGCTTGTCCAGCAGCTCACGATCCGACTCGTCGTACCTTTGCGCCAGATCGGCCGGAGCCAGGTCGGACGCTTTCTTGCCGATGAGCTGCGCCGCGGTCAACCCGACGTATTGCTCGAAGGCCTTGTTGCAACCGCTATAGCGACACTGCTCATCCTTGTAGAAGATGGGCGACGGAATCGCATCCATCAGCACTTGCTGAAAGCGCAGGGTGTTTTTGATCAGATCTTCGGCCCGTTTGCGTTCGCTCACGTCGCGAAACTCGATGACCCTCACCTCGCGACCGTCGTAGTGCGCGTTCTTTCCCCGGATCGCGAGGTCGTAGCGCGACCCGTCCCGGCGCACGCCGAGCACTTCATACCCGCTTTCGGTTCCACGACGAATGTGCTCCAGTACGATATCGAGCGTTTCTGGCGCAATCAGCTCAAAGCCGTTCATGCCGATCAGTTCGTCGTGGCAAAAACCGGTCATCTCCGCCAGCCCCTGGTTGCATTCAAGAATGACGCCATTTTCATGAATGATGGTGCCGCCAAAGGACGAGTCGCTCAAGGTCCGGAAGCGCTCTTCGCTTTCCTGGAGCGTCGCCTGCGCCTGCCTGAGCTTCCGGTTGATCGAAAAGAGGTAATAGCAAACGCCCAAGGCGAGCACCAGAGCGATCAATGAAGGCAAGGCCCACTCAGGGACTTCGTTTTCGAACGGGGCGAGCGGGAATCGTTGCAAAGCGTAGGCAGCGGGGCTGGCCAGCAGCATCGCCATCCCGTAGTGCTTGCGCCTCGCCATCACCCTCGTTCTGGTCATCAGCAACGCTCCGCGGTTGAACGTCAGCAAAACCTTCGAATTGAGCAGCCTCGATCGCTTGCTGGGTTGCCAAAATCAGAGTTCACCGCCGCTCACTGCCGACTTCAGCTGTCGGCTGATTGGCTTTCAATCCACGCCATGGCGAGGAAAAAACTGGTAGCGCAATTCTAGTCGGATTGCGTCGAACTGACTCGCCTGTTTTGCCGAACACGCAACCGCTTCAGGATACGGCGCCGTCGAGCCGGCGCATGGCGCGCAGCGACATGCGCGAGATCAGTCCGTCGCGCAGCACGAACTGATGGTAGAAAGCGCCGGCGACGTGCAGCGCGAGGACGGCGGCCAGCAGCCTGGCGACGAAGACGTGCAGCGCGTGCAGCGCAACCGGGTCCAGATGCTCGGGCAGCGCGCCGCGACCAAGAAAAACGGTCTGCGGCAGACCGCTGACCAGCGCCATGACCAGGCCGCTGCCGACCATCAGCAGCACCAGCGCGTCGAAAATCCGGTGCACCAGCGGGACGATGCGGTCGGCCCACGCCATCCCCGACGACATCGGCGCCAGGCGAGGCGCTTTCGCGCGGACCAGCAGCCTGGCGACGCTGAGGCCGAAAATCACCGTTCCGGTAAGCATGTGCTTGAGTAGCGCGAAAGGCTTGCCGGGGTCGCTATTGGGCAGGCGCGCCATGATGAAGGTACCGAAGACCAGCGCAGCGATGATCAGCGCGGCGATCAGCCAGTGCAGGACACGCAGCGCGCGCGGGTGACGCTTCGCCGCAGTCTTCGGTTTGGCGATCGTTTCCGCTTTGACTTCCACTTTCAATTTCTCCTTGGCGATATCGTTTCTTGCCGCTCGCCGCGCGATGGCGCGCGGGGTGCGCCGCGCTGCGCGATTGACCGGAGCGGCGGGGGAAGCATGATAGGCGCGTGGCCGGATTCTGTCGAGCGCGCTCAGAAATCATCCGGTCTCGTTCGCCGGCAGGCCATGTATCATGAGCGCCACGTAGCGTCGCGCCGCTTTGACCTGGCGCATTTTCGACACCTTTATTGGAATCGAGCCGACCCATGAATCCCATTGCGATCCTCGCGGTCTTATTTCTTGCCTTGTGGGCGCCCACCAGCCAGGCACAGAAAACACTGACCTTGGGCCATGGCTCCGCAGAGGAGAGTCCGAGGCATTTGACCGCCGTCAGGTTTGCGCAGCAGGTGGCCTTGCTCAGCAAGGGAACGTTGAAGATCACGATTTTCCCTTCGGCGAAGGCCGGTGACGATGAGGAGATGGTGACCGCTCTACGTGAAGGTCGGCTGGATATCTCGGCCAATTCCACCGGCCCGTTATCGGCAGTCGTTCCTGAATATTCCGCATTCGGCCTGCCCTATCTATTTCATTCGCTGATCGGCGCCTGGAATGTTCTCGAAGGGCCGGTCGGCAAGGAGTTGGCGCGACTGTCGGCAGCTCAGGGACTGATTGTTCTGAGCTACTGGGACAACGGTTTCCGCCAAATGACCAACTCCAAGCGTCCGCTTTTCGGCCCCGCCGAATTGAAGGGCTTGAAGATACGCACGCCGTCCGATCCGATGACCGTCGATTTCCTGCAGGCGCTGGATGCGCAGCCAGTGAACATAAAATTCTCAAAGCTCCACGAGGCGCTCAAGACCGGCGAGGTGGACGGCCAGGAGAATCCGCTATCGAACATCTATACGGGAAAGCTTTACGAGGTGCAGAAGTACCTGACCTTTACGTCGCACATGTACACGATGACGCCGTTTGTCATCAGCAAGATCACCTGGGACAAGCTCGACGACCGGGAGCGTAGCGTCCTGCGCGCGGCGACACAGGAGGCGACGCATTATCATCGTGAACTGATGTTGAAGGAAGACGAGCGGCAGGTTTTCAAGCTCAAGACAACCGGCATCATCATGAATTACACCGATTCAGCAGCATTTCTCCCTGCCGCGGAATCGGTCAAGGAAAAATGGAGCCGCGGCGAAATTGGTGATTTCGTCAAGAAGGTCATTGCAGCGGCAAAGCAGCAATGACGCGAATCGGGCGATCGTCCCGCGGCGCCTGCTGAAGAATTGGCAGCGCCATGTGGTTGACGGCCATCGGCGCTGGCGGACTATACTTCGCCAAGAGAAAAGGGGCACAAGCCCTTGGTACGATATTTCGGGTAGCTGACAGGGGATCTCGATCGTGAAACACGCGCTGCGCTTTTGCTTGCTGATGCTCGTCGCCAGCGCCTCGCTTCTTGCCGCACCGCTTTCGATCAAGTCGGCGATCACGGCGATCGAAAAGCAAAAAGTCGATGCCTTCCTCAACGGACGCAGTGCACTTGAAATCAACAACTACAACTCGCCAGACCTCGACTCGATCGCCCCGGTCGAGCACGTGCTGTTTCGCAAGGCGATCTTGCTCGGCGGCATCGACGCCGTTTTCGATGATTTCGTCGTCCCCAATTCGCCACGCGCGCGCGCGTCCGCCCATAACGGCAGCGCACTGAGCAGCGGCGGCGCACAGTGGCACAGCTACTACAAAGAACTCAGCGATCACGTTTTTGAATCCGACGTGGTCATCGCGCAAGGGGCCTACGAGAAAGGCCTCTATGTCACCAAGGAGAAGCAAAAGCATTTCAGCGTCAAGTCCCGCGACGATCTCAAAAAGCTCAGCGCAGTGAGCGACAAGAATTGGGAAATCGATTGGGCCACGCTTTCAGGCCACAATCTTGCCAGCCTCTATTCGGTACCGACACGCGCATCGCAATTCAAGATGGTCGAGGCCGGTCGCGCCGATTTCACCTTGCAGGGTTTTTCAAGTTCACCGGAGCTGTCGATCGAAGAGCAGGGCGTACGGCTTTATCCGATCCCGGGCGTCAAGATCGTGCTGAAGGGAACCCGCCACTTCTTCATCAACAAGGATTCCCCGCACAGCCGCGCCGTTTTTGCGGCGCTGCAAAGGGGATTGAAGATTCTGAAACAACGCGGCGAGATCGACCGTGCGCTGCTCGAGTCGGGAATCACCAACAAGGCGGTCGCCGACTGGGTACGCCTCAATCCCTGAATACCGACGAGCAGTTCAGCATTCCGATTAGTCCTACAACCGGCGCTACGCATGAGCAAAAAGCCAAGCCAAAAACATCCTTCACTGGTTCGCCACACCCGCGAATCGCTGACCCAGGAACTCGATGCATGGGCCGGGCTGATCAAAGGCGAATGGAAGTGGATACTGGTGCTGCTCGTCGGCCTGGCGATCTTGGTCGCCTTCACGCGGCCTTTGCCACCGAAAGATGTTTACCTCGCGGTCGGTCAGAAGGGCTCGGTTTTTGGCATGCTCGGCGAAAAATTCGTCCCCCTCTTTGCCGAGCAGGGGATCGACCTGCACCTCATCTATACCGCGGGTTCAGCAGCCAGCCTGGCCGAGCTCGCCGACAAGGACCTGCTGGCCAATGCCGCCTTGATGGTCGGCGGGGTTGCCGCCAAGGGCAAATTTCCGCATCTGCTCTCGCTGGGCAGCGTTGAGTATGTGCCGCTGTGGCTGTTTTATCGCGGCCCCGAGTTTGACAACAACGAGCTTTTGCAAAACCTTTCTGCCAAGCGTGTCGCCGTCGGCCTCGACGGCAGCGCCGAGCAGATCATGATCAAGAAACTGCTGGCGCTCAGTGGCATCGCTCTCGAAGGGCGGGACAACCTGATCAAGACGACCAGCCAGGATGCCGCAGAGAAGCTGATCGACGGTGAAATTGACGCCATGTTCATCATGGACGGCATCGATGGGCTGGTCGTTCAGAACCTGCTGGCGCATAAAAATCTCCACATCGCCAACTTTTCCTACGCGCCGGCGTATGTCAAAAAGCTGCCCTTTCTCAAGACCGTCTCGATCCCGATGGGCTCGCTCGATCTGCAGGCGCACAATCCGACGCACGACATCCAGATGCTGGCGTCTTCGGTCACCCTGCTGGTCGAGGACGACATGCATCCGGTCGTTCAGCAGATCTTCCTGCTGGCCGCCGACAAGATCGGCAACGAAATCGATCAGTTCTTCGCCGACCCCGAATTTTTCCCCGCCTACATCGATCACGCGGTACCGCTGAGCCCGATCGCCAAACGATTTTACGAGGAAGGTCCGCCGGCGTTCAAAGACAGTCTGCCGCTGTGGCTGGTCAATTACGTCGATCGACTCTGGTTTCTGATCGTCGGAGCGATCGCCGTCATTTATCCGCTCTTGAAATTATTCCCAAGCTATCGGCACATGCGATCGGTGCTGCTGATCAGCGACGCCTATAGCGAAATTCAGAGAATCGAGCAAAGCGCGGCGGAATCTCGCGGCAATGGCGAGTTGCAAGCGCTCGTCGATGAATTGAATGCGCTCGATGCCGAGACCACCGGAAGCTGGATTTCGTCGGTAGAAATCAACCGGCTCTACACCATGAAGAGCGCACTCAACCTGGTCCGCACGCAGATCGCCAATCGCCTGCGCGACAACGCCAAACGTTGAGCGTGGTCACCGCAGGCGAGCAAGGGTTTCCGCCACGCCCGCGCGGCAAGCAGGCACAGCTTCCGCTGCTGGAACGGGCATGTTATCGTCACCGTCATCATTTTTCTCGTATCGTACGCAATTATGCTCAGGCGCCAATCTGCGCTGATCCCACCACAGCCATCCGGCGGTTCGGCAAGCGCAGCTGCACTGCGTCGTCGCGCGTCCCTTCATCGGTGACGAAATGACCGACAAAAGCACGCGCTGCCGAAAACCAGCCGCCAAATGGAACATCGATCATGGGCTTTGAACGGTTTCTGCCGCGCCAGCTGAAGACCCGGTTCACCGTTCTCGCCTTGGTCAGCACGGCAGCCATTTTTCTGGCGATCCTGCCGTTCGTGATCAGCATCGAAAGGCAAGCGCTGTTCGCTCAGCAGATCCATGAGATCGACAATTATCTGGACACCACGGTCAGCCGCAGCGACGCTGACATCAGAGCCACCCGGCAGCAGGCGATGGCCTTGGCCGACGAGATCCAGCAGTGGTCGCCAAAGGATCGCACGGTCTGGTTCGAGATGATGGAACGCGCGCTGCAGCGCTTGCCCAAGGCCTCCGGAATTCGCGTCGCCTTCGAAGCGGATGGCCGGGTTGGCCCCGCCGACACCAAGGGACTCTACGTGCGGCGCCACGCGGAAAATCGATTCATTCGCAGCGAGCTCGCCTATTCGCCAGACGACGCAGCCGCGCCGGGGGCGCACTGGTACCAGCCCTTGCACCGGGTCAGCGGCGGGCAATGGCTCGACGGCCTGTGGAGCGACCGCTTCGTCGCCCCCGAGACCGAAGGCGAGCCCGTCGTCGCCTGCTCGGTGCCGATCTACCACCTGCGCGGTGCCAGCAACCACTTCGATGGCGTGGTGTCGATCGACATGAGCACCGACGTCTTCCGCGACTTCTTTCGCCGCATCGACCTTTATCAGGAAGCGCAGATCTACCTGATCAGCCCGGAAAAAAAAGTGGTGCTGGTGGTGACGACCGGCAGCCGGGGTAACGCTGAAGCCGACGCGCGCATGATGACCAAGGTCGCCGAGCGCCCCGACGCCTTCAGCCAGTTTGCGCAGATCCAGGACCCGGACAATCCGGAGGGCTGGTTTGTCACTGCCAGTCCCTACAGCGGTGAAGAAACGCTGATCATGTTCAAGAAGCTGCAGCACAACCCGAGTCAGCTGATCTATGCCATCCCGGTGCGGTCCATCAAGGAAAAGAGCTTGTCGCTGAGCCTCTGGATTGCTTCCTTCGGACTTTTTTCGATGCTCGGCATGGGGCTGCTGCTGCGCTGGAGCGCTGGCCAGGCGACGCGCAACCTCGACGTGTTGCGCGTCGGCGTACGCGACATGCAAAGCGGATCCTTTCTGGTCAAATTGCAGCCGGCCGTGAGCAATGACGAAACGGCTGACGTCATCGATGCCTTCAACAATATGGTCGCCGAAGTCGACCGCTCGATGCGTCATTCCGAGCAACTGATCGGCGAGCGCGAGCGCGAGGCCAGCGAGCTCGATCTGGCGCGGCGCATTCAGGAATCGTCCTTGCCCGGCCCGATCGATCTGCCGGGGGGCGACATCGAAAGCCGGATGCTGTCGGCCAGGGAAGTGGCGGGCGACTTCTACGAGCACTTTCCGCTGCCGCACGGGCGCGTCGCGCTGATGGTCGGCGACGTCTCGGGCAAGAGCGTCTCGGCCGCGCTGTTTGCCGCGCGCGCCGCCCAACTGCTGCGCAGCCTGGCGTCGGTGCTCGAGCCTGCCGATGCATTGGCGCAGGTCAATGCCATGCTGGCACGCTCGAATCCCGAACTGATGTTCGTCACCCTCTTCTTCGCTCTCTGGGACCCCGTCCGGCAAACATTGCGCTGGATCAATGCCGGCCACAATCCGCCGCTGCTGATCCGCGCCGACGGCCGCGTCGAGCGGCTGGCGCGGCTCGGCGGACCGGCGCTCGGGCCGCTCAAGGGAAAGCGCTACGGCGAGAGCGAATCGCCTTTCGCCGCCGGCGACCTGCTGGCCATCTACACCGACGGCATCACCGAGGCGCCGGCGCCCGACGACCAGCAGTTCGGCGAAGAACGCCTGAGGGAAATTCTGGCTAGCCACGGTAACCGCCCGCTGGCCAGCATCAGCGATGAGGTGCTGGCCAAGGTCGGCGCCTGGCAAGGCGACGGCAAGCGTTTCGACGATATCACGCTGCTGCTGGCGCGCGCCTGCGGCCCGGTCAAAGCGCTCGAACTGGCGGCCGATCTGGCGAATATCGAAGTGGTCGTCGACGCGCTGGACGATTGCGCCAGGCAATGCGCGATCGACGGCGCGGCGGCCAAGAGAATCGTTCTCGCCGTTTGCGAAGTCGTCACCAACATCATCACGCACGCGCTCGCTTCGGATCCGAGCCGATCTTTCCGCGTCTTCTTCGGCAGCACCAGCGAGGCGCTGGTCATCCGCTTCGAGGACGAAGGTCCGGTATTCGATCCGCAGGAATTGCCGCCGGTCGATCTGGCGGCGCCGCTTGCCCTGCGTCCGATCGGCGGGCTAGGCTGGGTGCTGATCGGCAACGCCTGCGACGAGGTGCGCATGGAACGCATTGCCAACACCAATATCCTGACCCTGGTCCACCGCCGAAAGCTTGCCGCTGCGCCAGGCTCACCGACCTGAAATTTGTTTACCGAGGGGAGACTTGCCATGAACGCACGTTGTCCCCAGCGCTACTGACGACTCAATGGGCAGAGAACCGCCGGTCTGCGTCGCGCTCGAGGCTGCCGCTCACAAAATAGACATGTTATTGTCGCGGTTATTATTTTTCCCATCATGTGAAGAATTATGCTCAGCCAAAAATCTCCGGGAATCCCAATTGGCGCGCTCTCCCGCTGTACCGAGCGCGGGACGCTGGCCGGCAAGATAGGGCCGCTGTCGTGTCTGCTGATGCTGCTCTGCGCAGGGTCAGCGAGCGCGCAAATCACCGTTCCCGAAGTCCGCTTCGATCGCGTCCAGGGTGTCGTCGTCGAAGCGACGCCGCAGCAGAAGCGGCTGATCGTCAAGATGCCTGGCGGCAAGACCCAGGCGCTGAGCATCGCCGGCAATGCGTATATGCACTCGCTGCGCCAGCTCGACGAGCGGCAGCGGCTCCCCGATCCCAAGGCGGTCGACGGATTGCCGCTCGGCAGCTGGCTGGCGGCATCGGGGCTGATCTACTCGGATTCGTCCGAACTGCTCGCCAAGGAAGTCTCGCTCATCGGCGAAAAGGAACAGCGCCTGGTCATCGAGCAGCCCGACTGGTGGTCTTCGCAAGCGCGCGAGGTCGCCGAGTTCTGGGTGCGCACGCAGTTCGGCAGCGGCGAGGTCGGCGACGCGTCGGGCTACCGCACCGCGATCACCAAGAGCGGCGAGAAGCGGCCCGACTCGGTCAATCTGCAGGAAACCGACACCATCTCGCGGCTCATTTACGGTCTGTCGTCGACCTACCTGATGAACGGCAACCCGCGCGTGCTGCGCGCCGCCGCCGAGCTGGTTCGCTATCAGCGCGAGCGGCTGCGCGTCGAGTCGGCCGACGGGCGTACCGTCAGCTGGCTGCATGCGCTGCGCGACGGGCGCCCGATCGTCGCCTCGCGCTTCTCCGACGACGAAGGAACGATCCCGCTCTACGAGCAGATCTACGCGATCGCTGGCCTCACCCAGTATTACCGCGTCACCGGCGACGCCGAAGTGCTCGCCGACATCGAGAAGACCGTGCGCTTCATGGACGACTACTACTGGGACGCCACGCCCGCTGGCGGCTATTTCTCGCACATCAATCCGGGAACGCTGCGCAGCGACGATGCCGGCGGCCAAAACGTTCGCAAGAAGAACTGGAACTCGGTCGGCGACCACCTGCCGGCCTACTTGGAGAATCTCTATCTCGGTACGCGCCAGCCCGAGTACCTGCAGCGCATGCGCGAGCTCGGCACGCTGATCGCAACGCACTTCCCCGATCCGCAGAGCCCCTTCGTCTTCGAGCGCTTCGACGCGGCCTGGCAGCCCGACCTGACCTACTCCTGGCAACAAAATCGCGCGGTCGTCGGCCACAACCTCAAGATCGCCTGGTGCCTGACTCGCCTCTACCACCTGAGCGGCGATCGCGAATACCTCGGCGTCGCGCGCAGCGCCGCCGACAAGATGCTGGTCTTCGGCCAGGATCCGCGCCGCGGCGGCTGGTACGACGTGATCGAGCGCGTCCCCGATGCGAACGGCCGCTACGAGCACACCTGGCACGACCGCAAGGCGTGGTGGCAGCAGGAGCAGGGGATCCTCGCCAACTACATCCTGTTCGCCGAGACCGGCGAGGCCAAGTACCTCAATTCGGCACGCGCCGGCTCGGGATTCTTCAATCTCGCTTTCCTCGACCACGACGACGGCGAGGTCTTCTTCGACGTCCAGTCCGACGGCACGCCCTACCTGATCGGCGACCGCGCCGACAAGGGCAGCCATTCGAAGAGCGGTTACCACATTCTCGAACTCGACTACTTCGCTCACCTGTACACCAATCTGCTGGTACACAAGCGCCCGGTGGTGATGAACTTCCGTCCGGCGGCGAGCGCCGGCGGAACGCGTTTCGAAGTGCAGCCGATCTCGCTGCCGCCGGGCAAGGTCAAGATCACCGCAGTGACGCTCGACGGCAAGCCGTACCGCGATTTCGACGCGCTCGCGATGAGCGTCAATCTGCCGGCGATGAAAGAGGCACAAGCACTCGCCGTGACGCTGGCGCCGCGATAGGCGATGCGCTTTCTCGACATCCGCCGCGACGAGGTCGCCAAGGTCTGGATCACTTGGACGATGGTCGCGCTGATCTCGATCGGCTACGCGATCGGCTGGAGCGCGGTGCACTCGATGCTGGTCAAGCGCATGGGCGTCGAGTACCTGCCCTACACCTACATCGGCATCAGCCTGCTCGGCGTGGTCGGTTCGTCGGTCTATCTGTCGCTGGCCGACGCGCTGCGCCGCGACCGCCTGTTGATCCTGTTCTGCGTCGCCACCGGCGCGACGTTGATCGTCGCGCGGCTCTTGGTCACCGCGCGCCCCGAGGGCGACGCCGGCGCGACGCTGCCGCTGCTGATCTTCTTCGCCGCAGTCTTCTTCGCGCAGGGTGTCGGCAACGCGGTACTCGGCACGCAGATCTGGACGATCATCAACGACCTCTTTCGTCCGTCGCAGGGGCGGCGCATCTATCCGATCCTGGGTACCGCCGGAACGATCGGCGGAATCGCCGGCGGCGCGTCGATCCAGGCGCTCGCCAAGCTGCTCGGGACGGCCAATCTGGTTGTCGTCTGGGCGCTTTGCATCCTGGCGCTGATCCCGCTGACCTGGGCACTGCGCGCGCGCTTCGGCGCCGAACTGCGCGGCCTGCGGCCGGGCGCGGCGCACGCCGAATCGAGCGGTCAGCGCCTGCGCCAGGGCTGGCAGTTCTTCCGCGCGTCGAAGATGGCAATGACGCTGGGCTTCATCGCGATAATGTTCTGGGTGGTCGGTTCGGTCGCCGACTTCCAATACACGCGCATCATGAACGACAGCTTCCCGTCAGAGGACAAGCTCGCTGGCTACTACGGCATCTACACCATCGCCATCAACGTCAGCGGCTTGCTGGTGCAAACCTTGCTGAGCAGCTACCTGATCCGGCGCACCGGCGTCGCGCGCGGCCTGCTGGTCTTGCCGGCGACGGTTCTCGCCGGCTTC
>Ga0316613_10000946_pt1 | contig 20732 bp, 23 predicted proteins | sample OWC_soil_day10_C_2_FD_207647 | JGI IMG/M metagenome (GOLD analysis project Ga0316613, IMG submission 207647) | Wetland soil microbial communities from Old Woman Creek delta, Ohio, United States - OWC_soil_day10_CT_b | ecosystem: Environmental > Terrestrial > Soil > Wetlands | place: USA: Ohio...
TGGTGGCGCAGGAGGTGCTGGACGCCTACCCGCTGCACGGCCACCGCTGCCTGCTCGACGTGGGCGGAGGGCAGGGGCGCTTCCTGGTGGCGGCCGGGCAGCGCGCACCGGGCCTGAAGCTGATGCTCTTCGACCTGCCGGCGGTGGTGGCCTCGGCCACCGCGGCCTTCGCGGCCTTCGGCCTGGGCGAGCGCGCCGAGGTCCATGGCGGCGACTTCACCCGCGATGCGCTGCCCGGCGGCGCCGACATCGCCTCGCTGGTGCGCGTGCTCTACGACCATGGCGACGAGCGTGCGCTGACCATCCTGCGCGCCGTGCACCGCGCGCTGCCGCCGAGCGGCACCTTGCTCGTGGCCGAGCCGATGGCCGGCGCGCCGGGCGCGCCACGCATGGGCGACGCCTACTTCGGCATGTACCTGCTGGCCATGCGCGGCGGCCGCGCGCGCACGGCCGGCGAACTGTCGGCGCTGCTGCGCACGGCCGGCTTCGAGCAGGTGCGTGAACTGGCCACGCCAATCCCGCTGCAGGTGGGGGTTCTGGTCTGTCGCCGGGGTGTTGCCGACAGCACGAACACCATGGCGTAAACAGAACTTGACACTTTGATCAGTAAGACTAAGATGACATTCGACCGATCGAGCTTTCCGACCCCGACGCCCCGTTGACCCATGAGCCGCCCCACGATCCCAGCCGATCGACCGCCGACCTGGCGTCCAGGAGGTGCTGCATGAAGACCACCGCCGTCGTGCTGGAGCAACCCGAACACCTGCTGCTGAGCCAGCTGGCCCTGTCCGATCCCGGCGACCAGGACGTGGTGGTCGACATCGAATGGAGCGGCATCAGCACCGGCACCGAGAAGCTGCTGTGGAGCGGGCGCATGCCCAACTTCCCCGGCATGGGCTACCCGCTGGTGCCGGGTTATGAATCGGTGGGCCGCGTGGTCGAGGCTGGCGTGCATGCCGGGCTGGACATCGGCGACCGCGTCTTCGTGCCGGGCGCCAACTGCTTCGGCGACGTGCGCGGCCTGTTCGGCGGTGCCGCGGCGCGCGTCGTGGTGCCGGGCAAGCGCGTGGTGCCGGTGAACGAATCACTGGGCGAAAACGCCATCCTGCTGGCCCTGGCCGCCACGGCCTACCACGCGGTGTCCGGCGGCGGCAAGCGTGAACATCCGGTGGCGCCGGACCTGATCGTCGGCCACGGCGTGCTCGGCCGCCTGCTGGCGCGCCTGAACGTCGCTGCCGGCTGCACCGACACGGTGGTCTGGGAGCGCGATGCGCAGCGTGCGCAGGGCGCCGAGGGCTACACCGTGCTGCATCCGGACGAAGACCCGCGGCGCAACTACCGCGCCATCTACGACGTCAGCGGCGACGCCTCGATCCTCGATGCGCTGATCGGCCGGCTGGCGCCGGGGGGCGAGATCGTGCTCGCCGGGTTCTACAGCGAGCGCGTGTCCTTCTCCTTCGCGCCAGCCTTCATGCGCGAGGCGCAGATCCGCGCCGCCGCCGAATGGCAGCGCCCCGACCTGCTGGCCGTGAAGGCGCTGATCGAGGGCGGCGTGCTGTCGCTCGACGGCCTGATCACCCACCGTGAAGAAGCGGCGCATGCCGATGCCGCCTACCGCACCGCCTTCGGCGATGTGGCCTGCCTGAAGATGATCCTCGACTGGAGACACAGCGCATGAGCACTCCCCACGGCGCCCCTTCGGTGTCCCCGATCCAGATCCTGCGCGACGTGCAGTTGCGCGCGGAAGCCGCCATCGAGCCGGACCCGGTGTCCACCTCGCCCGCCACCAAGACCACGCAGATCATCGCCATCTACGGCAAGGGCGGCATCGGCAAGAGCTTCACGCTGGCCAACCTGAGCTACATGATGGCGCAGCAGGGCAAGAAGGTGCTGCTCATCGGCTGTGACCCGAAGAGCGACACCACCAGCCTGCTGTTTGGCGGCAAGGCCTGCCCGACCATCATCGAGACCAGCAGCAGGAAGAAGCTCGCCGGCGAGGCCGTGGCCATCGGCGACGTCTGCTTCAAGCGCGACGGCGTCTACGCCATGGAACTCGGCGGCCCCGAGGTCGGCCGCGGCTGCGGCGGGCGCGGCATCATCCACGGCTTCGAGACGCTGGAAAAGCTCGGCTTCCACGACTGGGGCTTCGACTTCGTGCTGCTCGACTTCCTGGGCGACGTGGTCTGCGGCGGTTTCGGCCTGCCGATCGCGCGCGACATGTGCCAGAAGGTCATCGTCGTCGCCAGCAACGACCTGCAGAGCCTGTACGTCGCCAACAACGTCTGCAGCGCGGTCGAGTACTTCCGCAAGCTCGGTGGCAACGTCGGCGTGGCTGGCGTGGTCATCAACCGCGACGACGGCACTGGCGAAGCGAAGAAGTTCGCGCAGGCCGCCGGCATCCCGGTGCTGGCCACGATCCCGGCCAACGACGACATCCGCCGCAAGAGCGCGTCGTACGAAATCATCGGCCGGCCCGGTACGCAGTGGGCACCGTTGTTCGAGGAACTGGCGACCAACGTCGCCGAGGCGCCGCCGGTGCGGCCCAAGCCGCAGACGCAGGACCAACTGCTGGGACTGTTCTCGGCCGAGGTGACGGGGCGCGACTTCAAGATGGAACCGGCCACGCTGTTCGACATGGTGGGCAAGACCGAACTGGTCAAGCCGACGCTGGAAGTGGTCTACGACGAGGCATGACCCGGTGAGCACCATGGGCGCCAACGAGCTCCAGAACATCGCAGCCGTCAAGGAAGACGGCCACGGCTGCCATTCCGGCAAGGACGCGATGCTCGAGGCCGCCAAGGCGGCCGGCAAGAGCGAGACCTTGGCGCAGTACGCCAAGGACTATCCGCTGCCCGAAGGCGCCGGCCCGCACGACCAGCCGCAGAGCATGTGCCCGGCCTTCGGCTCGCTGCGCGTGGGCCTGCGCATGCGCCGCACCGCCACCATCCTCAGCGGCAGCGCCTGCTGTGTCTACGGGCTGACCTTCACCTCGCATTTCTACGGCGCGCGCCGTAGCGTCGGCTACGTGCCCTTCAACAGCGAATCGCTGGTCACTGGCAAGTTGTTCGAGGACATCCGCGAGGCTGTCCATGCACAGGCGGATCCGACGCTGTACGACAGCATCGTCATCATCAACCTGTGCGTGCCCACCGCCAGCGGCGTGCCGTTGCAGCTGCTGCCCAAGCAGATCAGCGGCGTTCGCATCATCGGCATTGACGTGCCCGGTTTCGGCGTGCCCACGCATGCCGAAGCCAAGGACGTGCTGGCCGGAGCGATGCTGCGCTATGCCCGCGGCGAGGCAGAGGCCGGCCCGGTGACTGCTCCGCGCAACGGCGTGTCCGACAAGCCCACGATCACGCTGCTGGGCGAGATGTTCCCGGCCGATCCGGTGGGCATCGGCATGCTGCTCGAGCCGATGGGCCTGGCTGCCGGCCCTGTCGTGCCGACGCGCGAATGGCGCGAGCTCTATGCCGCGCTGGACTGCGCCGCGGTAGCCGCGATCCATCCCTTCTACACCGCCAGCGTGCGCGAGTTCGAAACCGCTGGCCGTTGCATCGTGCCTTCAGCGCCTGTGGGCCACGACGGCACCGAAGCCTGGCTGCAGGCCATCGGCAACGCCACCAACGTGCCGCAGGCGCTGATCGACGCCGCCAAGAACCAGTGGCTGCCGGCGATCAAGGGCGCGCTGGCGCGCACGCCGATCAAGGGCCGTGTCACCGTCAGCGGCTATGAGGGCTCGGAACTTCTGGTGGCCCGGCTGCTGATCGAAAGTGGTGCCGACGTGCCTTACGTGGGCACGGCCTGCCCGAAGACACCGTGGAGCGCGCCCGACCTGGAGTGGCTGCAATCCCGCGGCGTGCGTGTCCAGTACCGCGCCTCGCTGGAGCAGGACATCGAGGCGGTGCGCGAGTTCCGGCCCGACCTCGCAATCGGCACCACGCCGGTGGTGCAGGCCGCCAAGCAGGCCGCGATCCCCGCGCTGTACTTCACCAACCTGATCTCGGCGCGGCCGCTGATGGGCCCGATGGGCGCCGGCTCGCTGGCCCAGGTGATCAACGCGGCCATCGCCAACAAGGCGCGCTTCGAGCAGATGCGCGAGTTCTTCGGCGAGGTCGGCGGCGGCGACCAGTCCGGCGTGTGGGAAGAGGTGCCGAAGGCGCACCCCGAGTTCCGCGCCGACACGCGCCGCCAGGTGATCAAGCTCCTTAAGAAGCGCAAGGCCGAGGAGATGATATGACCCCCCCCGTAGCGCCTTCGGCGCTCCCCCCCAGGGGGGCGACGCCAGCGGCCCGGCAAAGCCGGTTCCGCGGAGTCTGCTCGGTCCGTTCCGGGGCAAGGTGCTGACATGTTCGTGATCGACCACGACCGCGCCGGCGGCTACTGGGGTGCCGTGTATGTGTTCACCGCGATCAAGGGCCTGCAGGTCATCATCGACGGCCCGGTGGGCTGCGAGAACCTGCCGGTCACCAGCGTGCTGCACTACACCGACGCGCTGCCTCCGCACGAGCTGCCGATCGTCGTCACCGGCCTGGCCGAGGAGCAGCTGGGCCGCGAAGGCACCGAAGGTGCGATGAAACGTGCCCATGCCGCGCTCGACCCCGACCTGCCCAGCGTGGTGGTCACCGGCAGCATCGCCGAGATGATCGGCGGCGGCGTCACGCCCGAAGGCACGACCATCCAGCGCTTCCTGCCGCGCACCATCGACGAAGACCAGTGGCAGTGCGCCAACCGCGCGATGTTCTGGCTGTGGTCGCAATACGGGCTGCGCAAAGTGCCGCAACGCAAGCCCTTCGCGGACCGGCCGGCGGGCGAGAAGCCCCGCGTCAACCTGATCGGTCCCTGCTACGGCACCTTCAACATGCCCAGCGACCTGGCCGAGATCCGCCGCCTGGTGCAGGGCATCGGTGCCGAGGTGAACATGGTGTTCCCGCTGGGCAGCCACCTGGCCGACGTCTCGCGCCTGGTCGAGGCCGACGTCAACATCTGCATGTACCGGGAGTACGGCCGCATGCTGTGCGAGGCGCTGGAGCGCCCGTACCTGCAAGCGCCGATCGGCCTGCACAGTACCACCGCCTTCCTGCGCCAGCTGGGCCAACTGCTGCATCTGGACCCCGAACCCTTCATCGAGCGCGAGAAGCACACCACCATCAAGCCGGTGTGGGACCTGTGGCGCAGCGTCACGCAGGACTTCTTCGGCACCGCCAGCTTCGCGGTGGTGGCCGGCGAGACCTACGCGCGCGGCATCCGCCACTTCCTGGAAGACGAGCTCGGCCTACCCTGCAACTTCGCGGTGTCGCGCAAGGCGGGCAGCAAGACCGACAACGAGACGGTGCGCAAGCTCACGCACGACAAGCCGCCGCTGGTGATGTTCGGCAGCTACAACGAGCGCATGTACCTGAGCGAGCTGGCGCAGGGCCATGGCCCGCGGCCGGCGTACATCCCGGCCTCGTTCCCGGGCGCGATCATCCGCCGCCACACCGGCACGCCCTTCATGGGTTATGCCGGCGCCACCTACATCGTGCAGGAGTTCTGCAACGCGCTGTTCGATGCGCTGTTCCACATCCTGCCGCTGGGCACCGAGCTGGACAAGGTCGATGCCACGCCGGCGCGGCGCGGTGATTCGCGGCCCTGGGATGCGGACGCGCAGGCGGCGCTGCAGGCGTACATCGCCACGCAGCCGGTGCTGGTGCAGATCTCGGCCGCCAAACAGTTGCGCGACCGCGCCGAACGCGAGGCCCACGCCGCCAGCGACGAACGTGTGTCGCTGGCGCTGGTGCAGCGCCTGCTCGGCGACAAGGAGCCGGCATGAAGTTCGATTCATGCGTCCGGCCCGAGCCGACGTACCCGATGTCTCGGCGTCTTGCCGAGATTGCCCACGATGCGCGGGCTTTGTGCGCATGGGGCCGCAAGGCCGTTTCCGGAGGACTTTGCTATGGCTGAAAGAAAGGGCTCGATCTCGGGCCTCACCGACGAAGAGGCGCAGGAGTTCCACAAGTTCTACGTCCAGGGTTTCGTGGGCTTCACGGCAGTCGCCGTGGTGGCACACATCCTGGTGTGGATCTGGCGCCCCTGGCTCTGAACATCTGACGCGAACCCCGGAATGAAGGGAATCGACATGGCCTACTCGATCGATGCATCGCGCAAACCCGTGCACGAGGACATCCGGAACTACTGGCTGATCTTCGCCGCGGCCTTTGCCGTGTTCATGGCAATCGCCCTCGCCGGGCAGTTGCTGGGTTGGCAGTGGCGGACCTGGCTGCCGGGCGCCGAAGGTGTGAAGTCTCTCAATGGCGGTGTAAAGGCGGCTGTGTACACCTTTATGTCGCACCTAACCTAGGAGCTTGAACCATGTGGAGAATTTGGCGTCTTTTCGACCCCATGCGAACGATGGTCGCATTGGCGGTCTTCCTGTTCGGCATTGCAGTGATGATCCATCTCATCCTGCTGAGCACGAACACCTTCAACTGGATGGACGGCCCGAACGCCAGGGCCACGTTGGCCACCAAGACGGCAGCGGCGCAGATCGCACCGTTGCCCACCGCGGTGGCGTCCGTCGAGTTCAAGAAGTAGTCCGCTTGCGCGGAAAAAAGGTGGGGGCGGCCAGGCCTGAGAGGGTCTGCTGCTCCCGCCGCCAGAACAACTCGCCGACGGGGGCCTGCATCAGGCAGCTCCGGCGGGCGGAGGAACCAAAATGGCGATGCTGAGTTTCGAGAAAAAGTATCGGGTGCGCGGCGGCACGCTCGTCGGCGGTGACCTGTTCGACTTTTGGATCGGCCCGTTCTACGTCGGTTTCTTCGGCGTCACGACGGCCTTCTTTTCGTTCCTGGGAACGGCCATGATCCTGTGGGGCGCGGCCAAGGGACCGACCTGGAACCTGTGGCAGATCAGCATCGCGCCGCCGGACCTGAGCTACGGCCTGGGCATCGCCCCGCTGCTCGAGGGCGGCCTGTGGCAGCTGATCACGGTGTGCGCGATCGGCGCCTTCGTCTCGTGGATGCTGCGCGAGGTGGAGATCTGCCGCAAGCTGGGCATGGGGCTGCATGTGCCCATCGCCTTCAGCTTCGCGATCCTGGCCTATGTCACGCTGGTCGTGATCCGCCCGGTGCTGATGGGCGCCTGGGGCCACGGTTTCCCCTACGGCATCTTCAGCCACCTGGACTGGGTGTCCAACGTCGGCTACCAGTACCTGCACTTCCACTACAACCCGGCGCACATGATCGCCATCAGCTTCTTCTTCACGACGACGCTGGCGCTGTCGCTGCACGGCGGGCTGATCCTGTCGGCCAGCAACCCGAAGAAGGGCGAGGCCATGCGCACCGCCGACTACGAGGACACCTTCTTCCGCGACGCGGTGGGCTACTCGATCGGCGCGCTCGGCATCCACCGCCTCGGCCTGTTCCTGGCGCTGGCGGCGGTGTTCTTCAGCGCCGTGTGCATCGTCATCAGCGGCCCCTTCTGGACCCGCGGCTGGCCCGAATGGTGGGGCTGGTGGCTGAACATGCCGATCTGGGCCGAGTGGCCCTTGAAATGACCCCCCCGCAGCGCCTTCGGCGCCCCCCACCCCCCGGGGGGGCGACGCCAGCGGCCCGGCGAAGCCGGTTCCGCGGCGCCCGCTCGATGGCATCGTGCCTGGCTGACGCGTGTGCCTTGCAGGAGAAATCACATGGCTGACTATCAGAATCTCTTTACTCAGGTCCAGGCCGTCGGGCCGTCGAACCTGGGCGTGCCGCTGGGCGACGGGCACAGCCCGCGCACCGGCACCGACCTGCCGCAGGTGCATCTCTTCGGGCGCCTGGGCATGCCGCAGATCGGCCCGATCTACCTCGGCCCGCTGGGCATCGCGTCGATCATTTTCGGTGTCGCGGCCTTCAACATCATCGGCTTCAACATGCTGGCCCAGGTCAACTGGGACATCGTGCAGTTCGTGCGCCAGCTTTTCTGGCTCTCGCTCGAGCCGCCGGCGCCGCAGTACGGTCTGTCGTTGCCGCCGCTGAACCAGGGTGGCTGGTGGCTGATGGCCGGTGGCTTCCTCACCGTGTCGATCCTGCTGTGGTGGACGCGCATGTACACCCGGGCGCGGGCGCTGGGCATGGGCACGCACGTCGCCTGGGCCTTTGCCGCGGCGATCTGGCTGTTCCTGGTGCTGGGCTTCATCCGCCCGGTGCTGATGGGCAGCTGGAGCGAAGCGGTGCCCTTCGGCATCTTCCCGCACCTGGACTGGACCGCGGCCTTCTCCATCCGCTACGGCAACCTGTTCTACAACCCCTTCCACGCACTGTCGATCGCCTTCCTCTACGGCGCGACGCTGCTGTTCGCGATGCACGGCGCCACCATCCTGGCGGTCAGCCGCTTCGGCGGCGAGCGCGAGCTGGAGCAGATTGCCGACCGCGGCACCGCCTCGGAGCGTGCCGCGTTGTTCTGGCGCTGGACCATGGGCTTCAACGCCACCACCGAATCGATCCACCGTTGGGCCTGGTGGTTCGCGGTGCTGTGCCCGCTGACCGGGGGCATCGGCATCCTGCTCACCGGCACGGTGGTCGACAACTGGTTCCTGTGGGCGGTCAAGCATGGCGTGGCGCCACCGTATCCGCTGGTCTTCCCGCCGGCGGTCGATCCGGCCACGCTGTTGCAGGGGGTGAAGCCATGAGCGCGCGCACAACATCCTTGTGGGTGGCGCTGCTCGCCGCGACCACCTTGCTGGCGGGCTGCGAACGCCCACCTGTCGACAGCGTGCAGCGCGGCTTCCGCGGCACCGGCATGGAGCTGGTCTACAACCCGCGCACCGAAGCGCGCGTGGCCGCGGCCAACCAGGTGCCGCTGGTCACTCCGCCCGGGGACAGCGACGCCGGCCCGAAGGCGAAGGACATCTACAAGAACGTGCCGCTGCTGGGCCACCTGGGCGTGGCCGAGTTCACGCGCTACATGGCGGCGATCACCGAATGGGTGTCGCCGCAGGAGGGCTGCAACTACTGCCACGACCCGGCGAACATGGGCGAGGATTCCAAGTACACCAAGGTGGTGGCGCGGCGCATGATCGAGATGACGCAGCACGTCAACGCCGACTGGAAGCCGCACGTGGCCAACACCGGTGTCACCTGCTACACCTGCCACCGCGGCAAGGCGGTGCCGCTGCAGGTGTGGTTCAAGGCACCGCCGCAGGACCTGAAGTCCAACTTCATCGGTGACCGCTATGGTCAGAATGCGCCGATGCAGATGGTCGGCCTGAGTTCGCTCACCTACGACCCGTACAGCCTGTACCTGCTGGGCGACCAGACCATCGGCATCGGCGCAGCGACGGCGCTGCCCACCGGTCACGTGGCGTCGATCCTGCACACCGAGCAGACCTACGGGCTGATGATGCACATGTCGGACAGTCTGGGCGTCAACTGCACCTACTGCCACAACACGCGCAACTTCAAGACCTGGGAAGGCGCGCCGCCGCAACGCACCACCGCCTGGCATGGCATCCGCATGGCGCGCGACCTGAACAACGGCTACCTCGAGCCGCTGACCAAGAGCTTCCCGGCCAACCGGCTGGGGCCGCTGGGCGACGTGGCCAAGGTCAACTGTGCCACCTGCCACCAGGGCGTGTACAAGCCGCTGTACGGTGCGCAGATGGCGAAGAACTATCCGGTACTGCTGGAGTCGGCCTCGTCCGCCGCCAAGGTCGCCGACGGGCTGCCGCCGCCGATGTCGGAGCCGACGCGTTCGGTGCTGTACTTCGGCGTCGGCTCGTCCACGCTGGAAGGCGAGCAGGCCAAGGGGCTGATCCTGTTGATCGCGACCTTGTCCGCCAAGCCTGCGGCCAAGGCGTCGATCTCCGGCTACCACTCGGCCTCCGGTGAACTGGCGGCCAACCAGCAGCTGGCCAAGGACCGTGCCGTCAAGGTGCGCGACTCGATCGTTGCCGCCGGCATTGCACCGGCGCGGGTGGTGCTCGACAAGCCGCTGCAGGCCGAGGCCAACCTGTCGGGCGAGGAGCCGGCCGCGCGCCGCGTCGAGGTCAGCGTCAAGTAGCGCACGGGCCCGGCACCTGGCCGGGCCTGCCGCAAGGGCACGTCGAGCGATGCATCCACCTTTCGTGCTGCAGCGTTCGGCGGCGGAAGACGCCGCCGCGCCGCGCGACGGCGCCAGCCGCAGCGCGCCACCGCGCTCGCTGCAGCGTGACGACGTGATCGTGCTGCTGCTGGCCGAACTGGCCCCCGGCGCGCTGTTGTGGGGATGGTCGCGCATCGTGTTGCGCAGCTGGCCCTTGCGTGCGGTACCCGGGCTGCGCTTCGCCAGAGCCCTGGGCAGTGGGCAACGCGGCGGCTTCGGCCTCAAGCCCAGCCTGTCGCGGCAGGGCCTGTTCGCGGTGTTCGAGAACGAGGCCGCGGCCGACGACTTCCTCGAGGCCTCGCCTACCGTCGAAGCCTATCGCGCGCATGCCGGCGAGCTGTGCCTGGTGAAGCTGCGCGCCACCTCCTGCCGAGGCAGCTGGGGTGGCCAAGCGATCGGTGTCAGTGCCCAGGCCGCTGCGGGCTCGCCCGTGGCCTCGTTGACGCGAGCGTCGATCCGGCCGCAGAAGGCGTTGCCTTTCTGGAATCGCTCACCGCCGGCCGAGGTCGCGCTGGAGCGTGCCGAAGGCTGCCTGCTGGCCATGGGCCTGGGCGAAGCGCCGCTGCTGCGCCAGGCTACCTTCAGCGTCTGGGAGAGCCAGGCCGCGATGGATGCCTATGCGCGCAGCGGCGCGCATCAGCAAGCCATCCGCGCCGCCATGCAGGGCGACTGGTTCAGCGAATCGATGTTCGTGCGCTTCGTGCCGCTGAGCATCACTGGCCGCTGGAAGGGACGCCGCTATGGCTGAGCCCGCGCTGCCGCGCACGCACCACGTGGTGGTGGTCGGCGCCGGCATTGGCGGCCTGGTCAGCGCCCTGCTGCTGGCGCAGCGCGGGCTGCAGGTCACGCTGGTCGAAGCCGCGGCTGCGCCGGGAGGCAAGATGCGCCAGCTCGCGGTCGACGGCGCGCCTATCGATGCCGGTCCGACGGTGTTCACCATGCGCTGGGTCTTCGACCAGATCCTGGCCCAGGCCGGCAGCTCGCTCGAGGCGCTGGTGGGCCTGCAGCCGCTGCCGCTGCTGGCACGCCATGCCTGGCGCGGCGCGCAGGCCGGCCAGCCGGCCACGCTCGACTTGCATGCCGACCTGCAAGCCTCGGCCGATGCCATCGCGCGCTTTTCCGGGCCGGCGGAAGGGCGCCGCTACCTGGCCTTCTGCGACGAGGCGCGCCGCGTCTATCAGAGGCTGGAAGGACCGCATATCCGCTCTCCACGCCCCAGCGTGCTGCGCATGGTGCGCGACCTGGGTCCGGGCGGCCTGGCCACGCTGACCGGGCTGGGGCCCTTCGCGACCTTATGGACGCGCCTGGGCCACCATTTCCACGACCCGCGGCTGCGCCAGCTGTTCGGCCGCTACGCCACCTACTGCGGCGCGTCGCCGTGGCGGGCGCCGGCCACGCTGATGCTGATCGCGCATGTCGAACAAAGCGGCGTGTGGTCGGTGCGCGGCGGCATGCACGCGCTGCCGCGCGCGCTGGCCGCGCTGGCAAGCGAGCGCGGGGCCAGCCTGCACTTCGGCCAGGCGGTGCAGCGCATCCTCGTGCGCGATGGCCGAGCCTGCGGCGTGCGCCTGGCCGACGGGCGCGAGTTGCAGGCCGATTCGGTGGTCTTCAACGGCGATGCCAATGCGCTGGCGCAGGGTCTGCTCGGTGCCGAGGCCGTGTCGGCGACGCGGGCCACGCCGCCTTCCAAGCGGTCGCTGTCGGCGCTGACCTGGGCCGTGCATGCACGTTGCAGCGGCTTCGCGCTGGAGCGCCACAACGTGTTCTTCTGCGACGACTACCAGCGCGAGTTCGACGACGTGCTGCGCCGCCGCCAGCTGCCGCAGCAAGGCACCGTGTACGTGTGCGCGCAGGACCGTGGTGACGCGGCCGGCGCGCCGGTCGGACGCGAGCGCCTGCTGTGCCTGGTGAACGCGCCGGCCGACGGCGACAGCCGACCCTTTGACCCCTCGGAGATCGAGCCATGCCTACGACGCAGCCAGGATCTGCTGCAGCACTGTGGCCTGCAGCTGGAGGCGCACGCGCCGCAGGTGGTGAGCTCGCCGGCCACCTTCCACCAGCTCTTTCCGGGCACGGGCGGGGCGCTGTATGGGGTGGCGAGCCACGGCTGGATGGCGCTGTTCAGAAGGTCGGGCTCGTTCAGTCGCCTGCCAGGGCTGTACCTGGCCGGGGGCAGCGTGCACCCGGGGCCGGGAGTGCCGATGGCAGCGATGTCCGGCCGACTGGCGGCCGAGACGCTGCTGGCGCACCTCGATTCGACCAGCCGGTCCCGCCGGGGGGCTACCTATGGTGGTATGTCGACGCGCTCAGCGACGACGGCCGGCACGGTCTGACGATCATCGCCTTCGTCGGCAGCGTCTTTTCGCCCTACTACCGCTACGACCGCTGGCGCGGCCGTGGCGATGCCGAGCAGCACGTCGCGCTGAACGTCGCGCTCTACGGCCGCGACACGCCGCGCTGGACCATGACCGAGCGCGGTCGCGGCCAGCTCGCGCGCAGTGCCAGCGAGCTGGCCATCGGGCCGAGCCACGTGCGCTGGGATGGGCAGGCGCTGCAGATCGACATCGACGAAGTCTGCAGCCCGCTGCCGCGGCGCGTGCGCGGCCGCGTGCGCGTGCACCCGCAGGGCTTGTGCCGCTTCGTCGCGCCGCTCGATGCGGCAGGACGCCATCGCTGGGGCCCGATCGCGCCGTGTGCGCGCATCGAGGTCGAGCTCGACCGCCCCGGGCTGCGCTGGAGCGGGCATGCCTACCTGGACTCGAACGAAGGCGACGAGCCGGTGGATCGTGCCTTCCGCACCTGGGACTGGTCGCGCGCCAGCTTGCGCGACGGCAGCACCGCGGTGATCTACGACCTGCGGCCCGCGCCGAATGCGCAAGGCGGTGGCGCCGACCGGTTGATCGCGCAGCGTTTCGCGCCCGATGGCGCCAGCATGCCCTTCGAGCCGCCGCCGCGGCGCGAACTGCCGCGCTCGCGCTGGGGCCTGAGCCGCACCCAGCGCTGCGAAGAGCACACGCCAGTGCGTGTGCAGCAGACGCTGGAGGACACGCCGTTCTACGTGCGCTCCGTCATCGGTGCGGCCATGCTCGGCGAGCCGGTGACGGCGATGCACGAGACGCTGCACGTGCCGCGGCTGGTGTCGCTGCCGGTGCAGTTGATGCTGCCTTTCCGCATGCCGCGTCGCGCCTGATGTCCAGGCGGCAGACCGGCATGGCGCAAAAGGAACGCAGCACCAGAATAGCGTCAATTTTTATTGACATTGAAAACCGTAAGGTCAAAATGACACTGTCGACAGCATTGCCGGCAACGTTCCCGATACCCGCGTGCAGGTTGTGCACGCATTGAGTTTGCTATTGGAGGGTCCATGGCAGAAAGCAAATCAGATCCGAACAAGGTCTGGCCCACCGGCCTCACCGAGGCGGAGTCCGAAGAGATCCATCGTCACGTGATTCAAGGCACGCAGATCTTCGGCTTCATCGCGGTGCTGGCGCACTTGTTCGCCTACATCTACTCACCGTGGCTGAAGTGAGGACGGAGAAAAAACCATGATCTACGGAAAACTCTGGCTGGTCGTCAAGCCGACCGTCGGCATTCCCCTGTTCCTCGGAGCGGTGGCCGTCAGTTCGTTCCTGGTGCACTACATGCTCCTGACGCACACGACGTGGCTGCCGAAGTACTACGAGGGCGGCATGAAGAAGACCGCGGCGATCGAGGCACCCGCCACGACCGCCATGGCGCCTCCGACCACCCTGGTGGCCGCGGCGCCGGCCCAGAAGTAGGCAAGGCGGGCTTTGCCCGCCAAGTGATCGCATCCTGTCGCGGGGCCTGGCCTTGCGCGGGGTGTGATGGCCCGCCGCCGCGGCGTGCCGGCGGCTTCATGCTGCGGCATACCGAGCGTCGGGCATCCATATCCCGGCACCGCGTGGGCGGTGACGTGTGCCAGTCCTTCATCGGACCATGAACCGACTCAGTCGCACGCTGATCGCGCGCTGGGCCCAGTTGGGTCCGCGCTTCCTGCCGTTCGCCGATGCGGCGACGCCGGACTTGCCGTTGTCGCGGTTGCTGCGCCTGTCGCTGTTCCAGGTGTCGGTGGGCATGGCGCTGACCTTGCTCGTCGGCACGCTCAACCGCGTGATGATCGTCGAACTGAAGGTGCCCGCGACGCTGGTCGCGGTGATGGTGGCGCTGCCGGTGCTGTACGCGCCCTTCCGCGCGCTGATCGGCTACCGCTCCGACACCCACCGCTCGGCCCTCGGCTGGCGTCGCGTGCCCTTCATCTGGATGGGCTCGATGCTGCAGTTCGGCGGCCTGGCGGTGATGCCCTTTGCGCTGCTGGTGCTCGGTGGCGGCGGCAATGCGAGCCAGTGGCCGGTGTGGGTGGGCTGGGCCGGTGCGGGCCTGTCCTTCCTGCTCGTCGGCGCCGGGCTGCACACCGTGCAGACCGCCGGGCTGGCGCTGGCCACCGACCTGGCGCCGGTGGAATCACAGCCCAAGGTCGTCGGCCTGATGTACGTGATGCTGCTGATGGGCACCATCGCCAGCGCGCTGGTTTTCGGCGCCTTCCTGCACGACTTCAGCCCCGGCCGGCTGGTGCAGGTGATCCAGGCCGCGGCCGTGACCACACTGGTGCTCAACAGCCTGGCGCTGTGGAAGCAGGAGACACGCCACCCGGGCGGACGCCATGCGCCGCCGCGCGAGCAGGCCGATTTCCGCCACGCCTGGGCCACCTACATCGAAGGCGACGGTACGCGCCGCCGCCTGCTGGCCATCGGCCTGGGCACCATGGCCTTCGGCATGCAGGACGTGCTGCTCGAACCCTATGGCGGGCAGGTGCTGGGCATGGGCGTGGGCGCCACCACCTGGCTGACGGCCACGCTGGCGGGCGGCGGACTGGCCGGCTTTGCACTGGCCTCCAGCATCCTGAGCCGCGGCGCCGACCCGGCACGCCTGGCGCTCACTGGCGCGTGGCTCGGCATCCCGGCCTTTGCGGCGGTGATGCTTGCGGCCACCGCGCAGTCGGTGGGCCTGTTCGCCTGCGGCGTGCTGGTCATCGGCTTTGCCGCCGGCATGTTCGGCCACGGCACGCTGACGGTGACGATGAACCGCGCGCCCAAGGAGCAGACCGGCCTGGCGCTGGGCGCCTGGGGCGCGGTGCAGGCCACCGCTGCGGGCGTGGCCGTGGCCTTGGGCGGGCTGTTGCGCGACGTGGTGTCCGCGATGGCAGCGCAGGGTTGGTTCGGCGCGGCGCTGTCGGCACCAGCGACCGGCTATGCTTTTGTCTATGCCGTCGAAATCGCCCTGCTCGCCGTCACGATCTTTGCCATGAGCGGTCTGGTCGGCGACACGCGGCGGCTGTCGATGGGGCCGCAGGGTGCGCACCTGCCGGCGGGCCCCGACCGTTCCTGAAAGCAACGCGCCCGCAAGGCGTACCGATTCATCCTGTCAGCCGCAGTAGGAGCATCCCGTGGAAGTCCATCACATCCTGTTCATCATCTGGGGCATCGTCTTCGCGTTCTGGCTGGCCAAGCAGTTCAGCGACAGCAACAAGCGCGACGAGGACAAGTAGCAAGCGGCGACGCCCACACGGCTTCGCGGCCCGGGCTGAAGCAGTGTGATGTCTTGGGTCGACGGGGGCTCCTCAGACCCCGGACTTGGGTGGGCAACCACGCAAGCACTGAGGCTTGGCCCTTTGTTGCCCAATTCGCGATACGGTCCGCCGGGTGCGACCACCCCATCGTCGCGGACAAAGAGTCATTGAACGGACTCTTGCGCATCTGGCGGTGTAGATTTCGACGAGCACACCGGGTCGCGCTCTTGACGCACCGGGATGTCGAAAACCTTCCTGGCAGGGCCCATGCAACGACGAACCACACTCTTGTTCAGTTCCTGGTTGCTGACCGTGCCCGCCGTGGTGCTGGCGCAGTCGGCGCCGAAGAAGGTCCGCATCGGCATCCTGTTCGGTGACGCACCGATGCCGCATGAAGAAGTGGCCCTGCGCGAGGGTCTGCGCGAACTGGGCTATGTCGAGGGCCGCAATCTGATCATCGAACGCCGCTACGCCGAGGGGCAAGTGCAGCTCGTGCCGGGCTACGCGCGTGAGCTTGCGTCGATGAACCTCGACGCCGTCATCTCCACCTGCACGCCCACCACGCGTGTGGCACGCCAGGCGGTCGGCTCGACGCCCGGCTCGACACCGATCATCATGGCGGCGGTCGCCGATCCGGTGGGACAGCAGCTCATCGCCAGCCTGGCCCGGCCCGGAGCCAACGTCACCGGGCTGGCCAGCCAGGCCGAGGACATCATGCCCAAGATGCTGGAGCTGTTTGCCGCTGTGCTGCCCAAGCCGGCCACGGTGGCGGTGCTGGTCGACAGCGGCAGCGCGGTGCATCCGCGCATGTGGCGGGCGCTGGGCCCGATCGCGCAACGCCTGAATATCCAGCTGGTCAAGGTCGAGGCCGGTCGAAAGCCCGGGGATGCATCACTGTCTGCTGCCTTCGACGCCGCCGTGCGCCAGCGTGCGACGGGCATCCTCGTCCTGCCGGATGAGCCCTTCTTCATTGCCAAGCGGGGCGACATCGTGGCGCTGGCGGCGCAGCACCGTCTGCCCGCCTTCTACGGTCTCAGGGAGTACGTGGATGAGGGCGGGCTGATGAGCTACGGCGAAAGCATGCGCAGGGCCTACCGAAGCCTGGCGACCTACATCGACAAGGTCGCCGCCGGGGGCGATCCCGGCGAGATGCCCGTCAGCCAACCGACCCAGTTCGAACTGGTGATCAACCAGAAGACCGCCAAGGCCCTGGGCCTCGCGCTGCCGCAGAGCATTCTGTTGAGCGCCAACGAAGTGATCCAATAAGAGCGGCCGTCAAGCGTGGAAGCCGTCTCGATGACGCGCCACGCGCCAGCGAAAGCTACGAACCGGGTCGAACCGGAAGCGACCCACCGGCCGGGCGATCGGCCTCGCGATGCGCTTCGGGCCACCACTGGCACAGCTTCTCGGCCAGCGCGCCGGCGACGATCGAGCAGAACAGCGCGCCGTTGAGCGCCAGCACGACGCCGACCAGCGGTCCGCCGATGACCTTGCCGAAGTCGTAGCTGTAGACCATGCCGAGCATGGCGGCCAGCCCGTAGACCAACCTTAGCAGCCAGCGTTGCAGCGGTGTGGTCGGTACGGATTCAGAGGGATGCATCGGGGTCCTCCTTCGTCTTTCGCGCCTCAGCCGCCTCGCGCTGTGCGCGCTCGCGCCGCTCGCGCTCCTTCTTCAGGTCGCGCAGCTGCCACCAACCGAAGGCCAGCACGCCGCCGAAGATCAGCACCACCTCGATCAGGATGACCGGCAGGTTCTGGCTCATGGCGAGTGCGGCCCATGGGGGTGAGGGTCAGCGGTAGGCGCGGCCCTGTGCGGCTTGGCGCTCGAACAGTCCGATGACCACGGCCATGCGCTCGTCGAAGCTGCGGCGCGGCGACACGGCGGGCACCGGCAGCACCGCGGCGGCCAGCGGCTGCGCTGCGGCGGCATCGACCAGGAACTGCACCGCGGGCAGCGCCGGCACGCCGATCAAGGGCGGCGGCGGGCGCAGCGCGGCACCGGCGGCGCGGGCGATCAGCGCCAGCTTGCGCCGTTTCGACACCACCGTGCGTCGGCTCACCGAATCCAGCCCTTCGCGCTGCAACTGCACGCCGATTTCGGCATAGACCAGCCGCGCCGCCAGGATGGCGCTGCGGCAGTCGCGCGGCAGTTCGGCCACGCCATGCTCGGCGCGGCGGTACAGCGTTTCGGCGGCCTGCAGCAGGCGGTCGACGACACCGGCGATGGCGGCATCGAAACTCGGCGCGCGCAGCCAGGCGTCGGGGTCGATGCCGGCCTCGCGCAGCCAGGCGCGAGGCAGATACAGGCGGCCGTTGCGCGCGTCCTCACCGACGTCGCGAGCGATGTTGGTCAGCTGCATGGCAATGCCCAGCTCGCAGGCGCGGGCCAGCGCGCGCTGCGTCGGTGCGCCCATCACCAGCGCCATCATCGCGCCCACCGTGCCGGCCACGCGCGCAGCGTAGTCCTGCACGTCTTCCAGCGTCTCGTAGCGGCGGCCGTCGGCGTCCCACAGGAAGCCTTCGAGCAAGGCGTCGAGCAGCAGCCGCGGAAGGGCGAAGCGGTGCACCACATGGGCCAGGGCGCGGTCGGCATCCTGCGGACCGGGCCGGCCGTCGTAGATCGCGTCCAGGCGGCGGCGCAGGCCGGCCATCTCGGCGGCCGGGTCCTGCCCCAGGTCGATGGCATCGTCGGCCAGCCGGCAGAAGGCATACAGCGCGCTGGCTGGCGCGCACACCCGCGCCGGCAGCAACAGCGAGGCGGCGAAGAAGCTCTTCGATCCGCCGCGCATCAGCTTGCGGCAGGCCTGCAGGTCGTAGTCCGGCATGGCGGCCGGCGTCTCAGGCAAGGTGTTGTGCATGCGGGATCACCGTTTCCAAGGCTTTGGCGGACATCAGCACACCGGGCACGCCGGCGCCCGGGTGCGTGCCCGCACCGACCAGGTAGAGGCCGCGCACATCCTCGCTGCGGTTGTGCGGGCGGAAGTAGGCGCTTTGCTGCAGCAGCGGCTCCATGCCGAAGGCCGCGCCCTTGTAGGACAGCAGCCGGTCATGGAAGTCCTGGGGCGTGGTCACGCGCGAGCTGACGAGGTGCGCGCCCAAGCCGGGCAGCACGGTGTCGTGCAGGCGCTGCTCGATGCGGCGGCGGTAGCTCTCGGCCACGGCCGGCCAGTCGGTGCCGCTGTCGAGGTGCGGCACTGGCGACAGCGCGTAGAAGGCATCGTGGCCGGGCGGGGCCATGCCGGGGTCTGTGGCGGTGGGCCGGTGCAGGTACAGGCTGAAGTCGTCACTGAGGTGGTGGCGCTTGAAGATGTCCGTCAGCAGGCCCTCGTAGCGTGGCCCCAGCACCATCATGTGGTGCGGCACCTCCGTGTACCGGCGGTTGGTGCCGAAGTACCAGACGAACAGGCTCATCGAGTACTTCTTGCTTTCGATTCGCTTGTCGGTCCAGTGCGGCCGATGCTGGCGCTCGATCAGGTGGCGGTAGGTCCAGGCGGTGTCGGCGTTGCTGACCACCACCTCGGCGCCCAGGCGCTCGCCGTCGGCCAGCTCCACACCGGTGGCGCGGCCGTTCTCCACGACGATGCGCTTGACTTCGGCATGGCAGCGCAGCGGCACGCCGCGTGCGCGCAGCAGCCCGGCCAAGCCCTGCACCAGCGCGCCGGTGCCACCCATCGCCCAGTGCACGCCGTAGCGCCGCTCCAGCGCGTTGATCAGGCTGTAGATGCTGGTCACGTTGAAGGGGTTGCCGCCGATCAGCAGCGACTGCAGGCTGAAGGCGATGCGCAGCTTCGGGTGCTGCATGTGCGTGGCCACCAGCTTGTACAGGCTGCGCCAGCCGCGCAAACGCACCAGGTTCGGGCTGGCGCGCAGCAGGTCGCCGATGCTGTCGTAGGCGATGCTGCCCAGCTGCTCGAAGCCGATGCGGTAGCACGCTTCAGCCTCCTGCACGAAGCGCTCGTAGCCGGCGACGTCGGCCGGGCTGATGCGTGCGATCTGCGCGCGCATCGCGTCCGGGTCGCTGCTGTAGTCGAAGTGGCTGCCGTCGTCGTAGCGGATGCGGTAGAACGGGTCCATCGGCACCAGCCTGACGTCGTCGGCCAGGCGTTTGCCGCACAGCGCCCACAGCTCCTCGAGCATGAAGGGCGCGGTGATGATGGTCGGCCCGGCGTCGAAGGTGAAGCCTTCCTGCCGCCACACGCCGGCGCGGCCGCCCAGGCCGCCGAGCTTTTCGAGCACGGTGACGCGGTAACCCTTGCAACTCAAGCGCACGGCGGCGGCCAGCCCGCCGAAGCCGCTGCCGATGACGATGGCGCGCGGTGCACCGGGGTGGCCCCGGTCGGTGCCCTGTGCGCCGGGGTGTGCCGGGCCCGACGGACCAGCGGGCCCCAGGGGAGCGGCCGGACTAGCGGGCGCGAAGGAGATCGTCATGGCTTTCCAGGTTGACTTTCGCTGCGCTCGCCTGCCCGCGCAGCGCCCAGCGCCACAGCGCGGTCGAAGGAATCGGCAGCACCAGCAGCAGGTGTTCGACGATGGCCATCGCCAGCATCGTGCCCACCAGCGCGGTGCCCACCACCGCGGCTGGCGTGGCGGTCGGTTCGGCGGCACTCAGCACCATCAGCGTGAGCACGCCACCCGCGCCGAGCACCGAGAAGGGCAGCAGGGCGTTCATTGGCCGGCGGCGGAAGAAGCTCTGCAGGTAGGCCAGGTGCGGCGGCAGGAATTCTTCGCTCAGGTTGCGCACGCCGAGGAACAGGTTCAGCTTGGCGCTGGTGCGCATCACCCACAGCACCAGGAAGGTCTGCGTGGCCACCTGGTTGGGCTGGCCCCAGGTGACAAGGACGATGGCCACGCCCACCACCACGATGCCCAGCTCGTGCCACAGGATCGCGCGCACCGATTCGACGAAGCGCGGCCAGCCGGTGGTGCCCTGCGGCAGCCGGGTCTTGCGCGGGCCGGTGATCCAGCCGCTGAGGAAGCTCAGCTCGTGCCAGCCCCACACCAGCAGCGCGCAGGTGAAGGCGCAGTAGGCATTGGCCACTGTCAGCTC
>Ga0316613_10000947_pt1 | contig 20717 bp, 18 predicted proteins | sample OWC_soil_day10_C_2_FD_207647 | JGI IMG/M metagenome (GOLD analysis project Ga0316613, IMG submission 207647) | Wetland soil microbial communities from Old Woman Creek delta, Ohio, United States - OWC_soil_day10_CT_b | ecosystem: Environmental > Terrestrial > Soil > Wetlands | place: USA: Ohio...
CCCGCTTGGGCGCCTGGTGCTGCACCGCGTCGAGCAGCAGCCGCGTCAGCACCGGCGTGGGCATCTTCTTCACCGCCGAGGCGTGGGCGTCGGCGATGGCCTTCCACAGCGGGCCCAGGCCCTGGCGTTTCTTGGCCGAAATGCGCTGCACCGGCGCAAACTTCAGGAAGGCCAGGCGCTGCACGATCGAGCGTTCCAGCGTCTCGCGTTGATAGGCATCCACTGCGTCCCATTTGTTGACGGCCAGCACCACCGCGCGGCCCGATTCCAGGATGTAGCCGGCGATGTGCGCATCCTGGTCGGTGACGCCCTGCGTGGCATCCAGCAGCAGCAGCACGACGTTGGCATCGGCGATGGCCTGCAGCGTCTTCACCACCGAGAACTTCTCGATGGTCTCGAACACCTTGCCTTTGCGGCGCAGCCCTGCCGTATCGATCAGGTCGAAGCGCTTGCCGTGGTGCTCGAAAGGCACGTGGATCGCATCGCGAGTGGTGCCGGGCTGGTCGAAGGCCACCAGCCGCTCCTCGCCCAGCCAGGTGTTGATCAGCGTCGACTTGCCGACGTTCGGCCGCCCGGCCACTGCCAAGCGAATCGGCTTGTCGGCGCCCAGTTCTTCCAGTGGCTCGGCCTCGGGCTCCGGCTCGCCCTCGAACGCGGCCTCGATCAGGCTGCGGATACCCTGCCCATGCGCCGCCGAGATCGGGTGCGGTTCGCCCAGGCCGAGCTCATGGAATTCGGCCAGCCTCGGCGAATCGTTCATGCCCTCGGCCTTGTTCACCGCCAGCAGCACGCGCCTTGCGGTGCTGCGCAGGTAGCGTGCGATCTCGTGGTCCTGTCCGCTCAGCCCGCTGCGCGCGTCGAGCACGAAAACCACCACGTCGGCCTCGGCCACCGCCTGGCGCGTCTGCTTGGCCATCTCGCGCAAGATGCCGTCGGTGGTGTCGGGCTCGAAGCCGCCGGTGTCGACGACGATGAACTCACGGCCGTCGACCTTGGCGTCGCCGTAATGGCGGTCGCGTGTGAGACCGGCGAAGTCGGCGACGATCGCGTCGCGGCTGTGCGTCAGTCGGTTGAACAGTGTGGACTTGCCGACATTGGGCCGGCCGACGATGGCCAGAACCGGCTTCATTGCGGCCGGAAGGCGAACAGCCCGCCGTTGCGCGTCACCACCAGCAGCGTGGTGCCCGACAGCACCGGCTTGCCGACCACCGGCGCGCCGTCTGTGGGCAGGCGCAGCAACGTCTGACCGTCCTTGCGGTCGAGGAAGTGCACGTAGCCCTCGAAGTCGCCGAAGGCCACGGTCGGGCCGATGCTGGCTGGCGCGCTCAGGCCCCGGAACAGCATGCGTTCGCTGGTCCAGACGGTCTCGCCGCTGTCGGTTTTCCAGGCGACGATGCGGTCGGTGGCATCGGCGCCGAAGATCAGCTCTTCATCCCCACCGATGGCATTGACCCCGCCAGCGTTGCGCGCCCAGAGCAGGCGGCCGGTCTCGGTATCGACACAGCCCACCGCCGCTTGAAAGGAGCGCGCGCAAAGCCGCGTGCCCAGCCGCAGCGCAGGGCCGATCAGGTCGGCCAATCGCTCGACTTCGTTGGTGCCGCGCGGCGAGCCCACCGGCACCTCCCAGCGCAGCGTGCCGCGAGTCGGGTCGATGCCGGCCAGGCGCGGGCCCTGCCCTGCGACCAGCGTGTCCTTCACTGCGGCGAGCACGCCGATGTGCAGCAGCGTCAGCGCCTCGCCTGGGCGCTGCAGCGTCCACAGGCGCTTGCCGTCCTTGGCATCGTAGGCATGGACCGCGCGGTCCACACCCATCACGAAGACACGCTCTCCGGCCACCAGCGGCGCCGTGCTGACGCGCGACTTCAGCTGCTCGCGCCACAGCTCCTTGCTGCCTTCGAAGGTGACCAGCTTGTTGTCGACCGTCACCACGGCGTGGAAGCGTCCGTCGCTGCCGACGCCCGCGCTCAGCGGGGCCCCGGCATTGGCGGTCCAGAGCTGGCGGCCGCTTTCGGCCTCCAGCCCCAGCAGCGTGCCACCGCTGGAGGCGACGATGAAATTGCCGTCGCGCGAGACCACCGACAGCGGGAAGCGCACGCCGTCAACCTTGGCAGCCCACACCTGACGGCCGGCGATCTTGGGCGTCACCGCTTCCAGCGCCTTGGGCTTGGGCTTGTCGGCCGCGCACCCGACCAGCGCGGCCAGCGCAAAGAGCACGGCGCCCCAGCCCGCGAAGGCACGGTGGCGCCACGGCCTCACTGGCCGGCCTCCATGACCTTGGCGGCGGCGGGCGCCGAGGCCGCGGCGGGCGGCGCGCCCAGCGCAGTCAGCTTGGCATCGATCAGGCGCCGGTACTCGACCTTCTCGTCCATCGCCTTCCAGGCCGACTGGTAGGCGCTGCGCGCTTCGGCCGTCTTGCCTTGTGCCAGCAGCACATCGCCACGGCGATCGGCGACCAGGGCTTCGAAGGTCGGCGCCTTGGCGGCGTCGAGCTGCTTGAGCGCGCCATCGTAGTCCTTGGCCTGCAGCAGCAAGCCCGCCAGGCGCAGGCGCGCCACGGTCTTGTATTCGTCTTCGCTGGCGTTGTCGGCCACCCAGCTGAGGCTGGCCTTGGCCGCATCGGCCTGGCCGCGATCGAACTGCACCCGCGCGGCCAGCAGCCCGGCCTGTTCGGCGAACACGGTGCGCGGGTAGCGCTCCTTCAGGTCGCTGAAGATCTGCCCGGCGCGCTGCGCATCACCACCTTGTGCGGCCAGCTCGAGCTGGTCGAACATGGCCGCAGCCTTGGCCGATTGGTCGCGCTGCCACCACTTCCAGCCGTTCAGGCCGGCGTACACCGCCAGCGCGGCAATCAGTGCCCAGGTGATCAGGTTGCCGTAGCTCTTCCAGAAGGTCTTGAGCGCGTCGAGCTGTTCCTGCTCCTGCAGGTCTAGAGGTTGTGCCATGGGTCCTTCGAGCGAGACGGATTCGAAAAAGTGCCGGATTATGGGGTGCGCAGTTCTTGCGCCCACTGCGCCACGCCGGCCAGCGAACGGGTGCGCTGCACCGCCGCGGCATCGCGCAGCGGCTTGATGGCCACCTCGCCGCGCGCCAGCTCGTCAGCGCCGAAGATCAGCGCGTGCCGCGCGCCGCTGGCATCGGCCTTCTTGAACTGCGACTTCATGCTGCCCGGGCCGTCCTTGCCGGCGGCGTGCAGCAACACCGACAGACCCGCAGCGCGAAGCGCCTCGGCGGTGGCGGTGGCCAGCGGCAGCGCGGCCGCTTCGGGGATCACCACATAGGCGTCCCAGGGGCGCGCCGCGGGGTCGATGCCTTCCTGCTTGAGCAGGTCAAGAACGCGTTCGATGCCCAGGCCCCAACCGACCGCCGGTGCCGGCTTGCCGCCGATCAACTCGAACAGGCCGTCGTAGCGCCCGCCGCCGCACAGCGTGCCCTGCGCACCGAGCTTGTCGGTGACCCACTCGAACACCGTCAGGTTGTAGTAGTCCATGCCCCGCACCAACCGCGGGTTGATGCGGTAGGGCTGACCGACCGCATCAAGCACGGCAAGCACCGCGTCGAAGTGTTTCAGCGAGGCCTCGCCCAGGTAGTCCATCAGCTTCGGTGCGGCATCCACCATTGCCTGCATGGCCGGGTTCTTGGAGTCCAGGATGCGCAGCGGATTGCTGTGCAGGCGGCGCTTCGCGTCGGCGTCGAGCAACTCCTGGTGCTGCTCGAAGTGCTTCACCAAGGCCGCGCGGTGGGCGCGCCGCTCCTCGGGCTGGCCCAGGCTGTTGACCTCGAGCCGCACCTCGGCCAGGCCCAGGTCGCGCCACAGCGAGCGCGCCATCAGGATCACCTCGGCGTCCACATCGGGGCCTGCAAAGCCCAGCGCCTCGACCCCCACCTGATGGAACTGCCGGTAGCGGCCGCGCTGCGGCTTCTCGTGCCTGAACATGGGGCCGACATAGAAGAGTCGCTTGCCGCCGTCGTAGAGCAGGGAATGCTCGATGACCGCTCGCACCACGCCCGCGGTGGCCTCGGGGCGCAGCGTCAGCGGGTCGCCGTTCATGCTGTCGACGAAGGAATACATCTCCTTCTCGACGATGTCGGTGACCTCGCCCAGTCCGCGCACGAACAGCGGCGTGGGCTCGACGATGGGTGTGCGCACATTCAGGTAGCCGTAGCGGTGCATCAGCTCGCGCACCTGGAGCTCGAACCATTCCCAGCGCGCCGATTCCGGCGGCAGGATGTCGTTCATGCCTTTGACGGCCTGGATGGGTTCTGCCATGGGTTGTTGCTGTTCGCGCCGTACCTTCAAGTAGCCGCCGCGGAGCCGGCTTTGCCGGGCCGCCAGCGGCGCCCCCTGGGGGGAGCGCCGCTGGCGCTACGGGGGGGTCGTCAGTTCTGTTCCGAACCTGCGCTGGATGTAGTCCTCGACGATCTTGTGGAACTCTTCGGCGATGCCCTCGCCGCGCAGCGTCAGTGCCTTGGCTCCGTCGATGAACACCGGCGCGGCCGGCGCCTCGCCGGTGCCGGGCAGGCTGATGCCGACGTCGGCGTGCTTGCTTTCGCCGGGGCCGTTGACGATGCAGCCCATCACCGCCACCTTCAGGTTCTCGACGCCGGGATATCGGCCCTTCCACACCGGCATCATCGCGCGCAGGTGGTCGTCGATGCGCTTGGCCAGCACCTGGAAGGTCTCGCTGGTGGTGCGCCCGCATCCCGGGCAGGCGGTAACACTGGGGTTGAAGTTGCGCAGGCCCAGCGCCTGAAGGATCTCCAGCGCGATCACCACCTCCTGCGTGCGCGCCTCGCCGGGCTGCGGCGTCAGGCTGACGCGGATGGTGTCGCCGATGCCTTCCTGCAGCAGCACCGACAGCGCCGCAGCCGAAGCCACCGTGCCCTTGGTGCCCATGCCGGCTTCGGTCAGACCCAGGTGCAGCGCGTAGTCGCAGCGCCGGGCCAGCGCGCGGTAGACGGTGATCAGATCCTGCACCCCGCTGACCTTGCAGCTGATGATGATCTGGTCGGGGTTCATGCCCAGCTCGCGCGCATGGTCGGCTGAAGCGAGCGCGCTTTGCACCAGGGCCTGGTACATCACCGACTTGGCGTCCCAGGGCTCGGCGCGCGCCGCGTTTTGGTCCATCAGCGCGGCCAACAGTTCCTGGTCGAGGCTGCCCCAGTTGACGCCGATGCGCACCACCTTGTCGTGGCGCATCGCCGCTTCGATCATCATCGCGAACTGCCGGTCGCGCTTGTCGCCCTTGCCGACGTTGCCCGGATTGATGCGGTACTTGCTCAACGCCTGCGCCATCGCCGGATAGTCGCTGAGCAGGCGGTGGCCGTTGTAGTGGAAGTCGCCGATCAGCGGCACGACGATGCCCATGCGGTCGAGCTGCTCACGGATGTGCGGCACCGCCTCGGCAGCCTCGGGCGTGTTGACCGTGATGCGCACCAACTCCGAGCCGGCCTGCGCCAGCTCCTTGACCTGAATGGCGGTACCGATCACGTCTACCGTGTCGGTGTTGGTCATGGCCTGCACGCGCACTGGCGCGTCACCACCGATCGTCAGCGTGTGGCTGCCCCAACGCACCAAGGCCTGGCGCGTGCTCCGCGGACCCAGCGTGGCGGGCCGGATCACAGCGGCGAGCGGCTCATCGTTCATAGTCTGCGCGTCAATTCAGTTCGAGACGGGCCACGTTGTCTCGCGTGACCGGGGCCAGGTCCACGCCCTGCCCGCGGAACTGCAACTGCGTGGCCGCGGCATTGCCGATTTTCAGCTTGAAGGGCAGTTTCCCGTTCAGCCCCAGGCTTTCGCCGGGCTGCAACAGCCGCTGCACCAGCACCTGCCCGCCGGCATCGACCACCTCGACCCAGGTGGCATCCGTGGCCCGCAGCACGGCCAAGCCGCCGGCAGTGTCGACCACAGCGCTGGCACCCGTCTCGGCGCCCGGAACCGAATGCACCACCTCCACCGCGGGCGCCACCGCCGCGCTGCCGCTGAAAGTCGCGGGCGTGGCTGAAAGGTTGTCCGAAGCCGCCGGGGACGGTGCCGACGCTGGCGACACGGAGGGGTCCGTGGACGCTGCGGCGGCTGCAGCGGAGGCGGACGCCGGCGCGGCGGGTACTTGAACCGGTGCGCTGGCAGGCCAGAAGGCTTCCCACCAGCCTGGGGGAAGCACGAACACCGCAGCGGCCGCCCCCAGCACCGCCAATGCAGCCCAGGACAGCGGATGGCGCAGGGGGCTGAAGTCAGTCGGTTCGGCACGCCCCGGACGATCGCGGAAAGGGGCGTTCAGGCCGCCGGCGACAGCAGCCAGGCCTTTGCCGCCCACCTGTGGAAGCTGCGCCAGCACCGGCGCGGCATCGATCTTCAGTGCGCGGCAGACCGTCATGGCCAGCGCACGGGCGAAGGTGGCGTCGGGAAGTTCGTCGAAGCGGTCGGCCTCGAGCGCCTCGAGCTTGCGCTGCGGAATCTTGATGGCTGCGGCCAACGCCGCAATGTGCAAGCCCTGGCGCTCGCGCGCGGCGCGCAGCATCGCACCGGCGCCCGAGCCCAGGCCGCCATCCGCCGCGCCTTCGCGCTCAGTCATTGAAACGGCCCTGTTCGTAGGCCAAGGCTTCCGGCGACTGCGGGTAGCGCTTGCGCAGTTGGTCGCCCAGGCCGAACGCCAGCGCCCGGTTGCCCAGCTTGTATTCAATGCGCGAACCCAGCCACAGCGTCTGTGCGTTGGACTGTTCGGTCGACTTGTTGACGCGGTCGATATAGAAGCGTGCACGCTCGTACTCGCCGCGGCGGTACTGCACGTCGGCCAGCGTATAGGCGGTTTCGCCGCTGCTTGGGTCGATCTGGTAGGAGCGCAGCAACGACGCCTCGGCGTCGGCCAACCGGTTGTCGCGCGCCTGGCACAGGCCCATGGCACGCAGCGTCCTGGCAGCGCCGCGGTAGTTGGGCTGCACCAGGGCCTGCTGGAACTGTACGTCGGCTTCAGCAAAACGTTTGTTCTGGCACAGCACCCAGCCGTAGTTCTGCATCGTGTCGCCGTCGCGCGGGTTGATCTGCAGCGCGCGGTTGAAACTGGCATCGGCCTGTGCCATGTTGCCCAGGGCCGCATAGATCAGGCCGCTGAGGTTGTAGGCCGCGCCGTATTCGGGGTTGGCCTGGATGGCCAGCTTCACTTCGTTCAGCGCGGTCTGAAATTCGCCCTTGCCGAAGTACAGCGACGCCAGCTCCAGGCGCACTGCAGCGCTGCGCTGCAGCGACTGCGCGTCCGGCTTGGCCGGCGCCTCCTTGGCGTCGGCCTTGGCTTCGGTGCGGGTGACGGTGCTGGTGCAGCCTGCCAGCACAAAGGCCAGCAGGACGGACACCAAGCAGGCCAAAAGGCGGGTCATGCCACGCCCCCGCCCGAGGCCGCGGCATGGATGCGGACCGGCACGCGCCGCATGCGCTGATGCACCTGCGTGCGGTCCTGCACCTCGCCGGCCAGCTGCCCGCAGGCGGCGGCGATGTCGTCGCCGCGAGTCTTGCGCACTGTGGTCACTACGCCCGCCTCGCGCAGCAACTCGGCGAAGGCGGCCACGCGCTGCGGCGTCGAGCGCACCAAGCCGGATTCCGGGAAGGGGTTGAAGGGAATCAGGTTCAGCTTGCAGCGCAGCGCCGGCGCATCGCCTTCCAGCCCGTGCACCAGCCGTACCAGTTGGCGGGCCAGCTCGGGCGTGTCGTTCACCTCGTGCAGCATGCAGTACTCCAGCGTGATGAAGTCGCGCGGTGCCGCGTCCAGGTAGCGCGTGCAAGCCTGCAACAGCTCGGCCAGCGGGTACTTGCGGTTCAGCGGCACCAGTTCGCTGCGCAGCGCATCGTTCGGCGCATGCAGCGACACTGCCAGCGCCACCGGACAATCGTCGCGCAGTCGGTCGATCATCGGCACCACGCCCGAGGTCGAGACGGTGACCCGGCGCCGCGACAGGCCATAGGCATGGTCGTCGAGCATCACGCGCAGTGCCAGGACCAGTGCCGCGTAGTTCTGCAGCGGCTCGCCCATGCCCATCATCACCACGTTGCTGACGGCACGCTCGCCCTCGGGCAGTTGCAGCTTTTCGCGCAGGCGCCGCTCGGCAAACCACAGCTGGCCGACGATCTCGGCCGTGCGCAGGTTGCGGCTGAAGCCCTGGTGGCCGGTGGCACAGAAGCGGCAGCCCACCGCGCAGCCAGCCTGCGAGGACACGCACAGCGTGCCGCGGTCGACCTCGGGGATGAACACCGTCTCCACCGCATTGCCCTGGCCCACGTCGAACAGCCACTTGATGGTGCCGTCGGCGGAAGCCTGCTCGCTGATCAAGGCCGGCGCCTGCACCACGGCCACGCCGGCCAGCTTGTCGCGCAGCGAACGCGCCAGGTCGGACATGCGCGAGAAGTCGGCCTCACCCCTCTGGTGCAGCCAACGGAACAGCTGCTGCGCACGAAAACGCTTCTCCCCGAGGCCGTCGCAGTAGGCTGCCAGGCCGTCGAGGTCGAATTCGAGAAGGTTGACCGCGCCCATGCGCTGCTGCGACCTGCCGCTACCCGCCGTCAACGGCTGTAGATGCTCATGCCCGGGAAGAAGAAGGCAATCTCCACCGCCGCGGTCTCCGCGGCGTCGGAGCCATGCACCGCGTTGGCGTCGATGCTGTCGGCAAAGTCGGCGCGGATCGTGCCCTTCTCGGCCTTCTTCGGGTCGGTGGCGCCCATCAGCTCGCGGTTGCGCGCGATGGCACCTTCCCCTTCGAGCACCTGGATCATCACCGGGCCGGAGATCATGAAGCTGACGAGGTCGTTGAAGAACGGACGCGCCTTGTGCACGGCATAGAAGGCCTCGGCCTCGGCACGCGACAGATGGGCCATGCGCGCGGCGGCGATCTTCAGGCCGGCGGATTCGAAGCGGGCGTAGATCTGGCCGATCACGTTCTTCGCCACGGCATCGGGCTTGATGATCGACAGGGTACGTTCGGTGGCCATGAAAAAACTCTCCTGAATCAAGGACTTGGCAAAGCTTTGCATTCTAACCCGGTAGGCCGTCCGCGCAGTCGCGCGGGCGCGAGCCGGCGGACCTAGCGGCCGCGGCCACCTCCGCCGCCACCGCCGCTGCGCCCGCCGGGCTTGCCGCGGTTCGGCCGCGCACCGCGGCCCGCAGCCGACTTGCGGGTGAATGCATCGGCGCCGATGTAGCCCACCGCGGTCTGCATCGGGTCGGGCTGACGCGGTGCGGCCGGCTTCTTCTTGCCGCCACCGCCGCCGCGGCCCAGGTTCAGCCCCGGACCCTTTTGCACGAAGCGCTTGTCATAGGTCTGTTGCAGCGGGTTGGGGATCGGGCCGTCCTCGCTGATCTCGACGCGGCGCGTACGCTCCTGCTGGATGGCGCGCTTGTCGAAGGTCTGCTGCAGCGGGTTGGGGATCGGCCCGTCCTCGTTGATCTCGCGCTGCGCACGCGCCTGCTGGATGGCGCGCTTGTCGAAGGTCTGCTGCAGCGGGTTGGGGATCGGGCCGCCTTCGCCACGCTCAGCGCGCTCAGGCCGCGGGCCGCGTTCGGGACGCTCGAAAGGCAAGGCGGCATCGATGCGCGGCGGACGCTCACCGCCCTCGCGGCGCCGATCGTTGCGGCCCTTGCGGCCACCGCGGCGGCCGCGCCGCTCGCTGTCGGCACGCGGCTGCGGCGGCCCGGCCTCGGCGCCCTCGCCATTGGGTGCCGGTGGCCGCGGGTTCGGCCGCGCCATGCGGCGCAGCGTCCACACGTCCACCTCATCCAGGTCGACCCACAGGCCGCGGCGCAGGCCGCGCGGCAGCACCACCGAACCGTAGCGCACGCGGATCAGCCGGCTCACCGCATGGCCCACGGCCTCGAACAGCCTGCGCACCTCGCGATTGCGGCCTTCGGTGATGACCACTCGGTACCAGCGGTTGGCGCCTTCGCCGCCGCCGTCCTCGATGCTCTTGAAGGCACAGGTCTGGCCGTCGATCTCCACGCCCTGCAGCAGGCGTTCGCGTTCGGCCTCGTCGACCACGCCGAGCACGCGCACGGCGTACTCACGCTCGACGCCAAAGCGCGGATGCATCAGCTGATTGGCCAGCTCACCCGAGTTGGTGAACAGCAGCAGCCCTTCGGTGTTGATGTCCAGGCGTCCGACCGACTGCCACTTGCCCTGCGGCAGGCGCGGCAGGCGGCGGAACACGGTGGGCCGGTGCTGCGGGTCGTCGTGCGTGACCACCTCGCCCGCAGGCTTGTGATAGGCCAGCACGCGCGGCGGCGGCGGCGCGATGCGCGCCTTGATCACCTTGCCGTCGATGCGCAGCTGGTCGCCGAAGGAGATGCGCTGGCCCACGTGTGCAGGCTCACCGTTGACGGTGATGCGGCCTTCGGCCACCAGCTGCTCCATGTCGCGACGCGAGCCGATGCCGGCCTGAGCCAGCACCTTCTGCAGCTTGGGCGCATCGGGCTCCGCCGCCAGCACACGCTTGGGCGGCACCAGCGGCAGGCTTTCGCCCTCTGCCGGCGGTGTCTCGACGTCATAGGCGCCGGACACGACGTTGGCGAAGACCTCGCCGACCTCGGGCTGGGGCAAATGCATGCGTGCCTCGGCCGCAGCGGGCGCGGCATCGCCTTCGCCGGCGGTCACGCCGTCCACGGCAGCGTTGCCGGCCAGGTCACGCGCTGCGTCGCCGCCACGCCGGCCGCGCCGGCGGTTGCGGTTGCGCCGCCCGCCTTCGCGCGGCACGGCGCTACCTTGCGCAGAGCTCGGTGCATCGCCCGCTGGTTCTGCGGATGACGCCGGCTCGGAAGCCTGAGCCGTGCTCGCGGCTTCGGTCGTCGCCGGCTCGGCGGGCGACTCGGTGGGCACGGCCTCGGGCAGATTGGCAGCCGAAGATTCAGGCGCATCGGAAACAGCCACCACCGGCTTCTTGCGTGGCGCGCGCCGGCGCTTTTCGACCACGACCGCTGCTTCCTGGGGCGCAGCCGGATCCGGTGTGGCGCCTTCGGCCATGTCGGCCTGCGGCGCGCTGACGCCTGGCAAATCGGAATCTTGTGGGTTCATGCGTTTGCGGATTGGATGGCAGGGGGGGACTCGGCAGAAACGGGCGCCGGCGCTTCGGCCTCGGTGTCGACGGCCGGGTCTTGCGGCTCAGCCGGCGTGGGGGGCTCGGCAGTATCCAGCAGCGACGCCTGCTCGGCTGGCATGCCTTCCGCCAGCGCAGCGCCGCCGTCGACGCTCAACACCGTCGGCAATTGGTCCAGGCTGGCAAGGCCCAGGTCGTCGAGAAAGTGTCGCGTGGTGGCGTACAGCGCCGGCCGGCCAGCGGTCTCGCGGTAGCCGATGGTCTCGATCCAGCCGCGATCTTCGAGCGCCTTGATGATCTGCGTGGTGACGCCGACGCCGCGGATGTCCTCGATGTCGCCGCGTGTCACCGGCTGGCGGTAGGCGATGATGGCCAGCGTCTCCATCGCCGCGCGCGAATAGCGCGGCGGCTTCTCGGGGTTGAGGCGGTCGAGGTACTCGCGCATCTCGGGGCGGCTCTGGAAGCGCCAGCCCGAGGCCAGGGCGACCAGCTCACAGCCGCGGCCCTTCCAGTCGCCGGCCAGTTCGTCGAGCAGGCTGCGCACCGTATCGGGCCCGACCTGTTCGTCGAACAGCGCCAGCAACTCGCGCAACGGCAACGGAGCCTGCGCGCAGATCAGCGCCGTCTCGAGGACGCGTTTCGCATCCTGTGTATTCATGGACAACGTGCTTGTGGTTGGATCTAGGCCCGAAGGCCGCGGGGTTCACCCGTGGTTCGCGGTGCGTCACGCACCGTCGGTGGATCGAAGCTCATGTCAGTAGGGACAGCCGGATCAGGCTTGCCCTGGTGCTACTCGACAGTAGAAGGTCCTGCGCCTCGGGGGCGGATGGATGGCGTCGGGTGCGGCCCGGATCGGTTTGCCGTGTTCGGGCGCAGCGCCAATTTCGGCGCATTGTAACGCCGCTGCCGGGACGGCGGCTTCAGCCTTGCGTGACCTGTGCCCAGGCCTTGGAAAAATCGGCAGGCGGCAGACGCTCGAAGTCCAACCAGGCGCCGCCGATCGGATGCTGCAGCCGCAGCCGCGCGGCATGCAGCGCCTGGCGGCGCAGCCCCAGAGCAAGCGCGCCGCCATACAGCAGATCCGCCACCAGTGGATGGCCCAGCCACGCCAGGTGCACGCGGATCTGGTGGGTACGGCCGGTGTGCAGCTTGCACGCCAGCGCACTGTAGGCCGCGGCCCGGGCGACACATTGCAGGTCGGTGCGTGCCGGCTTGCCCGAGGCCAGCACCGCCATGCGGACTCGGGAGACCGGATCACGGGCGATGGCTGCATCGACGCTTCGCTCGTCCCAGGGCACGCGGCCGTGGGCCAGCGCCAGGTAGTGGCGGTGCACCTCGCGTGCGGCGATGGCTCGCGACAGCGCGGTCACCGCGGGCAGGGTCTTGCCCACCACCATCAGGCCCGAGGTGTCCTTGTCCAGGCGGTGAACGATGCCGGCGCGCGGCAGAAGCGCTGCCGCAGCGTGATGGGCCAGCAGACCGTTGAGCAAGGTGCCGGACCAGTTGCCGGCTGCCGGGTGAACCACCAGGCCAGCCGGCTTGTCGAGCACCAGCAAGTGCTCGTCCTCGAAGACGATGTCCAGCGCCATCGGCTGCGGCCGGAAGGCGAGGCTCTCTTCGGTGGGCACCAGTTCCAACTGCAGGCTCTGGCCGGCACGCAGCTTGCGCGCCACCACCTCGGCCACCTTGCCGTCGATACACACGTGGCCACGCTCGACCAGCGACTGGAGGTGGTTGCGCGAGAACTCAGGCGCCAGCGTGACCAGCGCCTTGTCGAGCCGCTGGCCGTGCAGCGCGGCGTCGACCGTCAGCTCGCGCAATTCGTGGCCAACGGTGTCGTCGCTGTCGGGCGGATCGTCGGTGCCGTCCAGGCTCGAAGGCACAGGCGGCTCCCTATAATCCGCGCCGTCATCACCCCCTGCCGCAGCGGGCGCCGCCGGTGCCACCATGTCAATGACCGTCCTCCATGTTTGGCGCTCGACTGCGGCCGGCTTGCTACTGCTATGTCTGGCGCTGGCGGGCTGCAGTTCCAAGCCGACGCAGCCACCGGGCCCGCCGGGGCAGCCGGCCGGTTCGTCGGCTCTGCCACCAGGTGTCGAACAATTGTATGCAGACGCCAAGTCGGACATGGCTTCCGGTGCCTGGGATGCTGCCATCAAGACGCTGGAGCGTGTCGAAGGCCGCGCCGCCGGAACCCTGCTGGCGCAGCAGGCGCAACTCGACTTGGCCTATGCCTACTGGCGCAGTGGCGAACGCGCGCAAGCGCTGGCGGCGATCGAGCGCTACATCAAGCTAAACCCCTCGAGCCCGGCGTTGGACTATGCGCTGTACTTGCGCGGCGTGATCAACTTCAACGACGACATCGGCGTCATGGGCAGCCTGGCCGGACAGGACCTGGCCGAGCGCGACTCGCGCGCCTCGCGCGATTCGTACCAGGCCTTCAAGCAGCTGGTTACCCAGTTTCCTCAGTCGCCCTATTCGGAAGACGCGCGCGTGCGCATGGACTACATCCTGAACACGCTGGCCGAATACGAGCTCTATGTCGCGCGCTACTACTTCCGCCGCGGTGCCTTTGTCGCGGCCGTGAACCGGGCACAGCAGGCGGTGGTCGATTTCGAGGGCGCACCGGCCACCGAGGAGGCCCTGTACATCATGGTGCAGAGCTACGACCGGCTCGGCCTGGAGACGCTGCGCGACGATGCCAACCGCGTGTTCGTGCAGAACTTCCCGAACAGCAAGCTGCCCAGCGAAGGCCTGCGCCGCTCCGGCAAGGCTTGGTGGCACATCTGGAACTGAGGCCCGGCGCCTGAACGGCGCGCTCAGCCCTGGCCACAGAGAGGGTCAGGGCCTTCGTGTGGCGAGCGGCCGCACAAAGGCGCGACCGATCGCCCCCATTCAGTGCTCGGCGGCCAGGGCCGCGAGCCACTCGAACACCTGCGCCTCGTCGAACAACTCGGCCATCGGTGGCAATGCGGCGCGCAACCGTGCGCCGTAGTTCATCTGGCGCAGCCGCGGGTCGCACACCACCAGCAGGCCGCGGTCGGTTTCGCTGCGGATCAGGCGCCCGGCACCCTGCTTCAGCGACACCGCCGCCTCGGCCACGAAGTACTCGGCGAAGGCATTGCCGCCGCGCGCTTCGATCTTCTTCACCCGGGCCTGCACCAGCGGGTCGTTCGGCGGCGGAAAGGGCAGCTTGTCGATCAGCACACACTGCAGCGCATCGCCGGGCACGTCGATGCCTTCCCAGAAGCTCTGCGAGCCGACCAGCACGCAGTCGCGTCCGCTGCCGAAGCGCTGCAGCAGCGCACGCTTGGGCTGGCTGCCCTGCACCAGCACCTCCATCGCGACGCCGTCCTGCGCCAGCGCCTGGCGCAGCGCCTCGGCAATCAACGGCAGCACGCGCAGCGTGGTGGTCAGCACGAAGGTGCGGCCCCGCAGCGCCTGCGCACACCGCGCCGCCAGCGCACCGACGGCCGCCGGGTGCGCACTGTCGTTGGGCCTGGGGAAGCGCGCTGGCACCCAGAAGCGGGCGTGGGCGGCATAGTCGAAGGGGCTGCCGACGCGCAGCGTCACCGCATCCTCCAATCCGGTGGCCGAGGTGAACCAGCTGAGCTTGTCATCGTCGCCCAGCGTGGCCGAGGTGAAGATCCAGGCCTTCGGCGTAGCGCGTCGCTGCTCGCTCAGCATCTCGCGGATGTCCAGCGGCGACTCGACCAGCCGCGCCTGCTGCGGCGACACGTCGATCCAGCGCACCTGGTCGGCACCCGCCGGTTGCACGAACAGCGCCGCCAACTCAGCGACCGTCAGGGCGCGCTGTTCCAGCCTGTCGAAGTCCGGGCCGATGGCGGTGAGCTCGGCCAGCGCGTCGGCCACCGCCTTCGCGGCGTCGGCCACGAGCTGCAAGCCGCTCGCCCACTCGTCGGACGATGCGCGCTCGTCCCAGCGCAGCTTGATCACGCCACGCAGCTCGCGCAACGGCCCGGCGCACAGCAGGCGCAACTGCCGCGCCGCCTGTTCCAACGTGCCAGCCAGCAGGTTCCAGTCGCGCAGGCCGCGCGCCTGTTGCAGCCCGATGACCAGCAAGTCACGGGCAAAGTCGATCAGCTGCGCCGTGCCGAGTGTGGTGCCCAGGAACTGCACGCCGGCCTCGACCAGTTGGTGCGCCTCGTCGAAGACCGCCGCATCCACCGTGGGCAGCAGTTCGGCCACGCCGCTGTCGCGCAGGGCCATGTCGGCAAAGAACAGGTGGTGGTTCACCACCACCACGTCGGCGGCCATGGCTTCGCGCCGCGCCTGCATCACATGGCAGGCCTTGTACTGCGGGCATTCGCTGCCCAGGCAGTTTTCGCGGGTCGAGGTCACCAGCGGGATCACCGGAGAGCGCTCGTCCAGGCCCTCGATCTCGGCCAGGTCGCCACTGCGCGTGGACTGGGCCCAGGCCTCGACGCGGGCCAATGCGCGCAGCGCCCAGCGGTCGGGCAGTTCGGCGCCCTGCCGTGCGACCTGCAGGCGCTGCAGGCACAGGTAGCTGGAGCGCCCCTTCAGCAGCGCCAGCGTCACCGGCACGCCCAGCGCGTCGCACAGGCGAGGCAGGTCGCGCAGGAACAGTTGGTCCTGCAGGCTCTTGGTGGCGGTGCTGACCAAGGCGCGCCGGCCCGACAGCAGCAGCGGCACCAGGTACGCGAAGGTCTTGCCGACTCCGGTGCCGGCCTCCGCCACCAGCGCGCTGCGCTGTTCGATGGCCAGCGCCACCTGCTCGGCCAGGCGCAGTTGTACCTCGCGCTGCGCCAGCGAAGGGTCGCTGCGTATCAGCGGCCCCTGGCTGGAGAAGGCCAGCGCCACGTCCTGCGCCAGGCTGCCCTCCACGGCACACGACGCGCCCGACGGGCCTGCTGCGGGCGTGCTCAAGCCGGGGTCGGAGGATCGAGCTCCACTTCAAGGCGCGAGATCTGGTCGCGCAGCATCAGGCGTCGCTTCTTCAGGCGCCGCAACGCCAAGTCATCGTGCGGCAGGCTCAGTGCCAGGCGGTCGATCATGTCGTCCATATCCGCATGTTCCATGCGAAGTTCGATCAATTGCCGCTGCACCGAGTGCAAGTTGTCATTGATTTGCAGACTTTCGGCCATGCCCGCGAGTTTATATTCGCAGCCATGAATGCACCAGAACAGGCGTTCCGGATCTCTGCGGCCACCGGCTTGCACCGGGGCGACCGTGCCTACCAGCAGGACCAGGTCGAGATCATGGCCCACGACCGGGTGCCGGGCTGTGCGCTGGGTATCGTCGCCGACGGCATGGGCGGCAAGAGCGGCGGGCGCAAGGCCGCCGACCAGGTGATGCTGACGGCGCGGCAGATCTTCGAGCGCTACGTGCCGTCGAAGGACGATGCCGCCGCCACGCTGCGCCAGGTGGTGATGGAGTCGCACCTGATGATCAAGCTGACGGCCATCACGTCCGAGGAAGAGCCGCACAGCACGCTGGCGGCCTTTCTCGTGGATCCGACGTTGGAATGCGCCATCATCCATGCTGGCGATTCGCGCGTGTATCACTTCCGCGGGCCGGACATGGTGACGCGCACCACCGACCATTCCTTCGTGCAGCGGCTGATCGACGAGGGCCGGCTCAGCGAGGAAGAGGCACTGACGCACCCGCAGGGCAACCTGCTGACCGGCTGCCTGGGCACGCATCAGGACCCGCCGATCTCGGTCTCGCTGGTCGAAAGGCTCGAATTCGGCGATGCGCTGCTGGCCTGCAGCGACGGCTTGTGGCACTACTTCACGCCCAAGGAGATGGGCGCGATCCTCAGCGCCCTGCCGCCGCGCGAGGCCAGCGAGATGATGGTCAACAAGGCGCGGCAACGCGCCCGCGGCGGCGGTGACAACCTGTCGCTGGCCATCCTGCGCGTCGACCCGTTGGCCTGAGCCCGCGCTATTTCGCCGCAGCGCTGGTCGCCGCGGCCACGCTGGCGGCGGACGGCACCGGCAGCGGCGTCGACTTCTTGCCCCGCGCGCTGCGTTCGGCATTGCGCTGCTCCACTTCCAGCCGGTGCGCCGCGGCCTCGCTGGCACGGCGCTGCTGTGCCGCCACGCGCGCTACGGCGGCCGTGGCGTCGTCGGCGGTCTTGGACCGCCGGCGGGCGCGCTCGGTGCTCGCACGGCCGACCGCGGCCGATGCCGGTACGGCTGGCGGCGCTGATGCCGCGCGCGGCACCGGCGCCGGCTTGCTCGCAGCCTCGGCCCGCTTGGCCTCGATGCGCCGCGCGCTCTCTTCCGCATCGGCCTTTCGCTGGGCCTCGTCGAGCACGATCTCGCGCATGCGCAGGCCGGACATTGCCTCGCGGCGCTGCGCCTGGGCCTCGGCGATGCAGCCGGAGACGGCGAAGCGCCGGTTGCATTCGGCCTCGGCCTGCTTGTAGCGGGCTTCGGCCGCTGCGCGTTCGGCCTGGATCTGATTGCGCTCGGCCACCGCGGCATCGGGCTCGGCCGCATGCACGGCCACGACCGCGGTCAACCCCAGCAGCAGGCCGAGACCGGCAGCACGCCAACGCCCCAGCCAGCTCATGTGAGCGCGGTGTCCACGTCGCGCCGAGTCAACGACAGGTAGGCCGCAGTCTGCATCTCCTGCAGGCGCGAGGCAGTGCGCGGGAATTCGTGGCAAAGCGGGCCTTCGGTGTAGAGCAACTCGGGTTCGACCTCGGCCGACAGGATCAGTTTCACCCGCCGGTCGTAAAGAACATCCACCAGCCACGTGAATCGACGCGCCTCGCTGGCCAGGCGCGGCGACATCGCCGGGACATTGGAAAGCAGCATCGTGTGGAATCGCGACGCCAGTTCCAGGTAGTCGTTCTGCGAGCGCGGCCCGCCGCAGAGCTGCGAAAAATCGAACCAGACCACGCCACCGGCGCGGCGCCGCGCCTTCAGTTCGCGCTGCTCGATGTTCAGCCGCGGCTCCTCGTCGCGCACCTCAGCCAGTTGCACGAAGGCCTCCAGCATCTGCGCATCGGCCTGCGGCCCCAACGGCGTGTGATAGACCTTGACCTGGTCCATCGTGCGCTGTCGGTAGTCTGTGCCGGCGTCGACGTTCAGCACCTCCAGATGCTGTTTCAGCAGCTCGATCGCCGGCAGGATGCGCTCGCGGTGCAGTCCGTTCGGGTACAGCGCGTCAGGGTGGAAGTTCGAAGTGGTGACGATGCTCACGCGGTTGGCGAACAGCGCGTCCAGCAGCCGGTGCAGGATCATCGCGTCGGTGACGTCGGCGATGTGGAACTCGTCGAAGCAGATCAGCCGGTAGCGCCGGGCAATGCGCCGGCCCAGTTCGTCGAGTGGGTTGGCGGTGCCGCGCAACTCGTGCAACTCGCGGTGCACCTCGCGCATGAACTCGTGGAAATGCAAGCGCGTCTTGCGCTTCAGCGGTACGGACTGGTAGAAGCAGTCCATCAGGAAGCTCTTGCCGCGACCGACCCCGCCGTGCATGTACACACCGCGCGGGATCGGCGGGCGGTTGATCATCTTGGCCAGTGCGTTGCCGCGACGGCGCAGGTAGGCCAGCCATTCGTTTTCGCAGCGCTCCAGCGCGTCGATGGCGCGCAGCTGTGCGGCATCGGCGCTGTAGCCACGCTCTGCCAGCGTGCGTTGGTAGAGCGCGCGCACGCCCATCGGCTTAGCGCCGATCAGAAATTGAGCGTGCGCTTGTCCACGGCCAGCGCCGCTTCCTTGGTGGCTTCGCTCAAGGACGGGTGCGCATGGCAGATGCGCGCGATGTCCTCGCTGCTGGCCTTGAATTCCATCGCCACCACGGCCTCGGCGATCAGTTCGCTGGCCATCGGGCCGATGATGTGCACGCCCAGGATCTGATCGGTGGCGACATCGGCCAGCATCTTGACCATGCCGGTGGTGTCGCCCAGCGCCCTTGCCCGGCCGTTGGCCATGAACGGAAAGGTGCCGGCGCGGTAGGCGCGGCCTTCGGCCTTGAGCTGCTGTTCGGTCTGGCCGACCCAGGCGATCTCCGGGCTGGTGTAGATGACCCAGGGGATGGTATTGAAGTTGACGTGCCCGTGCTGGCCAGCGATGCGTTCGGCCACGGCCACGCCCTCTTCTTCGGCCTTGTGCGCCAGCATCGGGCCGCGCACCACGTCACCCACTGCCCACACGTTGGGCAGGTTGCTGCGGCAATCGTCGTCCACCGCGACGAAGCCGCGCTCGTCGAGCTTCAGGCCCACCGCTTCGGCGTTCAGCCCGGTGGTGTTGGGCACGCGGCCGATGGAGACAATCAGCCGTTCGCAGTCGAGTGTCTGCGCGGCACCGGCGCTGTCGGTGTAGGCCACCGTCACGCCCTTCTTGGCGGACTTCACGCTGTCGATCTTGACGCCGAGCTGGATCTTCAGGCCCTGCTTGGTGAAGGCCTTGTGCGCCTCCTTGGCAATCTGCTCGTCGACCGCGCCCAGGAAGACCGGCAGCGCCTCGAGCACCGTCACCTGCGCACCCAGACGCCGCCACACCGAGCCCATCTCCAGGCCGATGACGCCGGAGCCGATCACGCCCAGGGTCTTGGGCACGGCGCCGATGCGCAGCGCGCCGTCGTTGGACAGGATGCGTTCTTCGTCGAAGTCCGCACCGGGCAGCGCGCGCGCATTGGAGCCGGTGGCGACGATCACGTGCTTCGCGACCAGCGTTTCCGGCTTGTCGCCGGCCACCGCGATCTGGTAGCCGCCGCCTTCCGCCTTCGCGAACGAGCCGCGGCCGTGGAAGAAGCTGACCTTGTTCTTCTTGAACAGGTAGAGGATGCCGTCGTTGTTCTGCTTCACCACCTGGTCCTTGCGGCCGACCATCTTGGCCACGTCGATGCTCAGGTTGGACAGACCGATGCCGTGGTCGGCAAAGGCATGGCCGGCGTGCTCGAAGTGCTCGCTCGACTGCAGCAGCGCCTTGCTCGGGATGCAGCCGACGTTGGTGCAGGTGCCGCCCGGCGCCGGGCCGCCTGCAGCGTTCTTCCACTCGTCGATGCAGGCGGTGTTGAGGCCCAGTTGCGCGGCACGGATGGCGGCGATGTAGCCGCCGGGGCCGCCGCCGATGACGACGACGTCGAAGTTCTTGGACATGGTCTTTCCAGGGTGAGGCCGCTCAGTCGAGCGGCACGAAGATCCACAGCAGCAGGTAGACCAACAGGCCGGTGCCGCCGAACATGAAGAGCAACGCGAACATCAGACGCCAGATCCACGGCTCGATGCCGGACACCTGGCCGAGCCCGGCGCACACGCCGCCCAGCCACTTGTCGCTGCGGCTGCGGCGCAGCCGGTTGATGGCTGCCGCGGCCGGCGTGGACGGCTCGGCCTGGGTGTCGATGAGCCGGGCCTTGGCGCGCTGGAACTCGTCTTCGGACAGCGTGCCGCGGGCACGCATCTCCTCCAGGCGGGCGAGTTCGTCGACCAGGCTCATGGCGGACTCCCAGGGCAGGCAGGGATCAGATGTCGAACAACAGGCGCGCCGGGTCTTCCAGCGCCTCCTTCATGGTCACCAGGCCGAGCACGGCCTCGCGTCCGTCGATGATGCGGTGGTCGTAGCTCATCGCCAGGTAGTTCATCGGGCGGATCACGATCTGGCCGTTCTCGACCACCGCGCGCTCCTTGGTGGCATGCACGCCGAGGATCGCGCTT
>Ga0316613_10000949_pt1 | contig 20687 bp, 17 predicted proteins | sample OWC_soil_day10_C_2_FD_207647 | JGI IMG/M metagenome (GOLD analysis project Ga0316613, IMG submission 207647) | Wetland soil microbial communities from Old Woman Creek delta, Ohio, United States - OWC_soil_day10_CT_b | ecosystem: Environmental > Terrestrial > Soil > Wetlands | place: USA: Ohio...
AGTCTAAGTTAATTGGAAAATCACCGGATGAATTAATATTCCAATATGCAGGATTGAATCATCATCATTGGCACAAAATCTATGACAAATCTGGCGATGATTTAACATCATTAGTCATGGAAAAATTGTTTGAAGCGAAAGAAAGTACAATGGAAAATATTGAATTTGTTCCTTTCGCTGAAGAACAGATTCGTGATCTAGGAATGTTACCATGTAGTTATCATCAGTATTATTATTTGACTGATGATATGATAAAAAAACAATTGGAAGAATATAAAAAAAATACTACACGTGCAGAGGTGGTAAAAAAATTAGAAGATGGGTTATTTGAATTATACAAAGATCCAAATCTAAAAGAAAAGCCAGAACAGTTAACGAAGCGTGGTGGAACTCATTATTCGGATGCTGCTTGTGAACTGATTTGTTCAATACTTAACAATAAAAAGACGGAGATGGTTGTAAGCACGCGTAATCATGGAGCATTAAGTGATTTACCCTATGAATGTGTTGTAGAAGTAAGTAGTATTATAACAGGTATGGGACCTAGGCCGATCACTTTTGGAAAATTTAAACCTGCTATGCGTGGTATGGTACAATTGATGAAAGCGATGGAAGAAGTAACAGTTGAAGCTGCTGTTACTGGCAGTTATGAGAAAGCTTTACAAGCATTTATTCTTAATCCGTTAATTCCTTCTGGCAAAATTGCTAAAACGATATTAAATGAAATGTTATTAGCACATAAGGAGCATTTGCCACAATTTACAAAAGTAATAGAAGAAATAGAAAATGGGAGCTATTAATGATCAAATTCAGTGCCCTTTAATTACAAACGCAAAAAAATAGAGACAAAGGACTCGATAGGAGATTATTATGGACGAATTAACATCGAAAATTTTTCAATTAATTACTAATTCAGGGGATGCAAGAAGTACTGTTTTTGAAGCTTTGGCTGCAGCGCAAAATGGTAATATGGATAAAGCGAATAGTTATATATATACGGCAAAGGGAGGGCTAGTAGCGGCACATAAAATTCAAACAGAATTAATTCAGCAAGAATGTAGTGGCGATAAGGCTGAACTTAGTTTATTAATGGTACATGCGCAAGATCATTTGATGACTTCTATTTTGGCGAAAGATCTCATTGAAAGAATGATTTATATGCAAGGTGAAATTAATGAATTGAAGAAAAATAGACAGTAAGCTTGAATTATTTACGGCAATCTAAAAATGCCACATCTTTAGATATTTTTTCGCTCATACGAGGAGGACGTTGCAATGGATAAGACTCAATACGATAATTATATTAAGATATTAAAAGGAGAACTGATTCCAGCTATGGGATGCACGGAGCCGATTGCCATTGCGCTTACAGCCGCAAAGGCAAGAGAGGTCCTTGGGCAGATGCCGGAACGGATGCTTATCCGCTGCAGTGGGAATATTATTAAAAATGTGAAGGGGGTTATCGTACCTAATTCTGGTGGTCTGAAAGGTGTGGAAGTGGCGGCTATCTTAGGCGTTGTTGCAGGGAAAGCAGAAATGGAACTTCAGGTTATCAGCCAAGTAAAATCAGAAGACGTCGATAAGACGAGAGTATTATACAGGCAGGAAATGTGCAGCTCGGAGCTGGAGGAGGGGGAAGAAAACCTTTTCATTCGTGCAGAGCTGACAGCCGGGCAGGAAGCGGCAGCTGTGGAAGTCAGAATCAAGCATAACCACATTGCCAAAATTGAAAAAAATGGTCAGGTGATATTTGAACAGCCGGATATTACAACGCAAGAGTCTGGGGATAAATCAAAGCTCAATATCAAGGACATCCTCAAGTTTGCCAATGAAGTAAACTTGGATGATGTAAGAGAAATTATCAGCAGACAGATTAAGTACAATTCTGCCATATCAGAAGAAGGATTGACCCATAAATGGAGTGCTCAGGTGGGGCAAACTCTCCTGAAATCTGGCAGTAATGATGTGCGGACCAGGGCAAGAGCAGCTGCTGCTGCAGGCTCCGATGCGAGAATGAATGGCTGTGCCCTTCCGGTAGTCATCAACTCAGGCAGCGGCAACCAGGGTATTACCTGTACCATGCCGGTAGTGGTTTATGCTGAAGAGATGGGAGCAGATAAGGATACCCTTTACAGGGCTCTTGTTCTATCCAACCTTTTGTCCATGCATCAGAAGCGTTATATAGGGAACCTATCTGCTTATTGCGGAGCTGTATCCGCCGGGGCAGCTGCAGCTTGCGGCATTGCCTATTTGAATGGTGCTGGTTATGATGTCATTGGAAAGACCATTATCAACGCCCTAGGTAATGTGGGCGGCATTGTGTGCGATGGGGCCAAGGCTTCCTGTGCGGCAAAAATTTCTAGTGCAGTAGATGCGGGCATCATGGGCTATGAAATGGCAAAACGCGATCTGGTTTTTCCCTTCGGCGAAGGACTTGTGGCAAAAAATTATGAAAAGACAATCCAAAACATCGGCCGTATGGGTCGCCAGGGCATGAAATCTACAGATGTGGAAATTCTTAATATTATGATTGAGAACTAACTCCCAAATCATGACCACCGGCTATAAGCCTCTGCTCCCAGCATACTGCTAACGAGACGAGGATGCAGAAAATTTTGTGTAAATAGGTATGAAAGATCTTCCTTTATGGCAAGAATAGGAAATATAACTATTCAGTCAGAACGGAAGATTTTTTATGTCAGCAATACCAAAGGAAGTTATCATTAAAATTGCGAAATGGTAAAAATGGTGCTTTCTGGGGTTGTTCCCGATATCCGGAGTGCAGGGGGACTTGCAATGATAAAGATGGACAGCCTAGTTTATAAATGAACAGATAACTAAGAGTACTACCATTATTGTCCAAAATATGATATTATTTTTATATTAGAATATTTTGAGAAAGCAATGATACTTGATTTCAAAGTTTTTTATAGTGATGTCCTGTTCTTCGTGTCATAAGTGGGCTGTCTGTTCTTTTTACTATATAGCTTTGTAGAATATGTAGCCATATAGGGAGGTATATGAATGAGAAAGGCAAGAATATTATTAGTCGATGATGACGGTATAGCCCTATTGGTGCATAATAAAATGTTAGAAGAGTATGCTCAAGTTGTTACCGCGTCAAATGCCAATGAGGCCTTAGAAATTATAAAAAAAGATAAGTCTTTTTCCGTAATTGTATCAGATCAATATATGCCTGAAATGAATGGAGCTGAGCTGCTAAAAATTGTACGCACTATGGCACCGACTATGGTACGTATCATGATTACTGGTTATGCTGATCTGGATGTTGCTATGCAGGCAGTAAATCTGGGCAATGTATTTCGCTTCTTAGTAAAACCTTGCTGTAAAGATGACTTGGTATTGGCAGTAGTAGATGGGATTGCTAAATACAGACAAGATGCAGGGGAGGTTCTCGTACAATCTGAGCTAACAGAGCAACTGACTGAGCGAGAAAGTGAAGTTCTTCGTTTATTAGGTGGCGGTTTTACGAGTGGAGAGATTTCCTTAGAAATGGGTATTACCATAGGTACTGTTAAGACCCATGTGCATCATATTTTTGGTAAGTTAGAAGTTAATAGTAGAATAAAGGCTGTTGCCCGAGCTAAGAGTCTGGGCATTATTTAATTGCTATTTAAAAGGTAATAATATAGTCATGGGGAATATCTATAAAAAGATATTCCTATTTTAGTTTATCCCCAAAAGTATTATTATTTCTTTGCCTTCTGCGGTTAAAAAATATGAGGCACATTTTCTTATCGTGGGATATATACTTTTTTAAAAAAGGTACTTTAATTATAGTTTTCACAAAATCTATATCTTTTGGAGGATGTGACTTTGGAATAAATAAATTATATTAGTGATAAGGGTTAAGGAGTACGTGAGAAAGGTGATTTCATTGGAGCATATAAATATAGAATTGATACTGTTATTGCTGTTAGCTAGCACATCCTATTTTATTTCCTTTTATACTTGGCGGTATCGCTTTATATACGGTCAATGGCTTTTTTGGAGCTTGACTTTTATTGGGGTACTATTACAGATTGTTGGAATTTTACTATATGCGGGCTGGAGTACTGCCATAGTAAGTGCGGGCGTAGTTTTTCTGTGTATGATAGCTAGTTTTCTTTCCTTTAAAATTTTCGCGATTGTTCCAGCAGCGAAAAGCCTTGTATTTGAAAATATGGGTGAAGGCGTAGTTGTGCTTGATACTAAAAATAGGATATTGGATATAAATCATCAACTGGAAAAAATTTTGGATATCAAGAAAATGAATGTTGTGGGGACGGCTGTAGAGAAGGTAACCTCTGAATGGCTGAAACAAGCAGTGCAAGGGGAAGGAACGCTGCAATATTCAACTATGCTGCAGTGTGGTGAGATCTATTATGAAGTAAACTCAACGCCTTTGCAGCATGATGGGAAAACCTTTGGTAGAGTTGTAGCTTTAAGCAATGTTACAAGTCGTATACTGGCAGAACAGCGACTATATCAATTACTGCAATCTGAAGAAAAACTGCTGCAAACAGAAGCCTTAGCTCATATGATGTTTAATCATCATCAGGCCATGATGATGATTATCGAAAGCAAAACAGGACATATTTTAGAGGCCAATACTGCGGCGGAAAACTTTTATCAGTTTCCCTTAATCGGACGTTTGAGCCATGAATTAAATGAATCACCCCATGAATTTATGGAAAAAGAGATTGGACAATATGCAAAAGTCGGGGAATATCAATTTATAACAAGACATAGATTGGCTTCTGGTGAGGTAAAAGACTTATCGGTACACCTTACGACTAAGGTTGTTGGTGAAATGACGTTGTCTTTTTTGATTTTAGAAGATATTACAGAAAAACTGCTAATGGAGAAGGCTTTACTTGAAGCCAAGGAAAAGGCGGAAAACGCTAATCAGGCAAAAGATAATTTTTTAGCGATTATTAGTCATGAACTTCGTACGCCGATGAATGGTATTTTGGGTATGGCAAAATTAGTCTTGGGAACGAATTTGCAGCCTGATCAGCGGGAATGTTTAGAGCTGGTGCAGGTTTCAGGGGAAAAGTTATTGGTGCTGTTAAATGACTTGTTGGACTTCGCTAAGGTTAGAGAAGGTAAATTGGAATTAGAAGTTATTTGCTTTTCCCTGCGGGATGTTATGAGTGAATTTCATCGCATTATCAGAATTAAAGCCCGCAAGAAAGGCCTGCAGTGTATGGTTCACATTGATAATGATGTGCCGGATAGATTGTATGGTGATCCTCGGCGTCTACAACAAATTCTTATGAATTTAGCGGATAATGCAGTTAAGTTTACTAAACATGGTTTAATTGATATTGCTATTAGTGTTAAACGGTATTGGGGTAATAAAGTAAATCTTTTATTTGTCGTACGAGATACGGGAATCGGCATACCCAAGGAGAAGATTAATGTTATTTTTCATAAATTTACCCAGGTGGATTCTTCGACAACGCGCAACTATGGTGGAACTGGTCTAGGGCTTAGTATTGTAAAACATTTAGTAGAAATAATGAACGGAATTGTATGGGTGGAGAGTAGTTTAGGCAAAGGCAGCTCCTTTTATTTTACAGTTGGATTTGAAGTTTCTGTTTTTACTCCTAGTATCAGTTCTAAAGAACATATAGGACAGCAAGTAAATAATACAGAACAAAAGGCAATGGATTCGCTGCAGATTCTATTGGTAGAGGATGAATTCATTAATCAAAAAGTGGCGATGAAAATGCTAGACAATCAAGGACATAAGGTTATATTAGCCAGCAATGGACGTCAAGCTATAGAATTATTTGCCTCAGAACAGTTTGATATTGTTTTTATGGATATACAAATGCCTGAAATGGACGGAATACAAACCACTGCTGCTATTCGGGAGTTAGAAAAGCAATCTGGCAATAATAGGCATGTTCCTATAGTGGCAATGACAGCCTACGCTATGAAAGGCGATCGAGAACGTTTGATGGCTTCTGGGATGGATGAATATATAAGTAAGCCCCTGGATTCGAACTTACTCAATTCATTGTTAGCAAAAGTATTTTCGGATAGGACTGCTAACGTAAGAGACGACGAAGAACAGATTCCCGAGGAACCCAAAGAAGATCTGGCCAATGAGTATGTGGATCAACTCCTGGGGGTATGTCAAGGGGATGTAGAAACGGTAAAAGCTGTCATTAGTTGTTTCTTGGAAAATGGTACCCAGTATATGCGAAATATAGAACAGGCGGTAGAGCAAAAAGATGCGGCCCAAATAAAGTTAAGTGCTCATCGTCTAAAAGGCGCAGCAACCTATTTTGGGAATCAGACAGTAGTGGCATATGCAGCTCAATTGGAGAATATGGGGAAGATCGAACAGCTTGCCGAGGTAGATAGGGTATTTGAACAGCTTCAAGTTGCCATAGCCGAATTAGAGCAAGGTCTGCAGCAGGCTTGGGGAATTTTATCTAATGAATAATAAAAAAATACACGGCCAAGCCGTGTATTTTTTTATTCATTCATTAGTGCTGGATTGTACTACCTGAAAAAACTCTAAGAATTTCAAAGTTAAGTTTTTGTGCTTCCAGCATAGCTGTAATCTTTGCATCGATGCCTTGTAGAGTGATGATAACATCCTCCTGTTGATCAGCAGATAAAAGGTCTAAAGTTGCATGTACTTTTTGTAATTCTCCTGAGGTTAGTTCCTCAAGGCTATCCAGTCTCTTGCTGATATTTTCCATAGTAATAAGGAGTTTACTTATTGTTTCTTCGTTCATACGATTCCCCTGTCTTTATTCAATTCATCTATAAAGATGATAGTTAACCTTTTTGTGCACTCATTATACATTTTCAATGTTTCTGCGTCAAGAATTGTTATCAGAAATTGGATGATAATGCCATATAATAGTAACAAAGAAGAATAGTTAATTTAAGATTAAAATATTAGAATGTCATATCATTTGGGTCGAGAATGGCAATCGTTCCTTCTTCTCCGGTACGGATTCGAATTGCATTTTCGATAGGATAAATGAAGATTTTCCCATCACCGATTTTACCAGTACTGCAGACTTTCTTTACAGTTGCTACTACTCTTTCTACAGGCACTTCACATACGACGATTTCAATTTTTATTTTAGCTAAAAGATTAATCTGATATTCTTTACCCCGATAAATTTCAGTATGTCCTTTTTGCAGTCCGCAGCCGAATACTTGACTTACAGTCATGCCTGTGACTCCAATAGCATTTAGTGCCTCTTTTAATTCTTCAAGTTTGCTAGGACGGGTGATGATATCAATTTTTGTCATTGTTGTCATATGGCTTTTACCACCTTTTACAATATAGTTACCTGGCGGGGCAAACATTCCCAGATCTGTTTAAATAGCTACTATAATAATAATTAGCTGTTTCGCATTATATTCCTTCTTATTAAAGTTAATTGGTGCAGTAATAAAATAAATTTAAAGAAAAAGCCTGACAGTGTGAACTGCCAGGTTTAAAGGAGGATTATCTAAATTGATCAAGCTGATCGAGTTTATGAATAAAAGTATTAAGATTTATTTTCTTGAGGGTCTATAATGGCAATGTCGCCTTCTTCGCCAGTACGAATTCGAACCGCATTCTCGATAGGATAAACAAAGATTTTTCCGTCGCCAATTTTGCCTGTGCGGCAGACTTTTTTAATTGTTTCTATAACAGTTGTTACTGGAACCTCACATACAACAATTTCTACTTTTATGCCAGCTAAGAGGTTAATATTATATTCTTTGCCGCGATAGACCTCGGTATGACCTTTTTGCAAGCCGCAGCCAAAAACTTGGCTAACTGTCATACCTGTCACACCGATCTCAGCTAAGGCTACTTTTAGTTCTTCTAGTTTACCAGGGCGAGTCACTACATCAATTTTGGTTATTTTTTGCATGACCGATTACCACCTTTCTGATTCAATGAGTTTTTGAATGTGACGCTTGTAAGACCGGGCTTGTTTGTGATTCTGATTGGCTAGCGACGTGAGAAAAGGCAAGAGCGGAACCGGCAGTTAAATCTTGATAAGTATAGCCACGTTCGCCGTGTTCAGCGATATCCAAGCCAATATCTTCGTGACTTTCATCAGAACGTATTTGCATAAAGACGCTAATGATTTTCAAAAGAACCAAGGTCATAATAGCTGCAAAAGCCCAGGTTACTACAACACCGATTAACTGAGTAACAACTAGGCTAGGATTACCAAAGAAGAAACCATCAGCACCCGCTGGATTTACTGCTGTGGAGGCAAATAAACCTGTGGCGATTGCTCCCCAAGTACCGCCAACGCCGTGAACACCAAAGGCATCAAGAGCATCATCATAACCAAGCTTCGCTTTTAACTGACTCACGGCCAGGAAGCAGATGATACCGCCAGCTAAACCGATAATGATTGCAGGGATAACACTAACAAAACCGGCAGCTGGAGTGATGGCTACAAGACCAGCCACGCAACCGCTGGCTGCACCTAATATAGTAGGTTTTCCTTGGGAAAGCCATTCGATTAATACCCAAGATACTGTGGCAGCAGCTGCTGCAATGTGAGTAACAACAAAAGCGCTGGCTGCAAGACCGTTAGCTGAAAGGGCACTACCAGCATTAAAACCGAACCAGCCAAACCAAAGAAGGGAAGCGCCGATAAGAGTCATTGGCAGATGATGCGGCAACATAATTTCCGTGCCATATCCTTTACGTTTGCCAATAAACAGGGCAACTACCAAACCTGAAATACCAGAAGAAATATGAACAACAGTACCGCCTGCAAAATCTAAAATACCTAATTCGCGCATCCAACCGCCTACGCCCCAGACCCAGTGAGCTAGAGGATCATAAACAAAAGTGGCCCAAAGAAGAACAAATATGGCAAATGCAGGAAATCTCATGCGTTCAGCAAAGGAACCAGTAATTAAAGCAGGTGTGATTACTGCAAACATGGCTTGAAAGATCATAAAAGCCAGGTGAGGGATGGTAGCGGCATAATCCGCATTTGCTGTTTGACCGACATCATTTAAGCCAAACCAAGCTAAACTGCCGATAAAATGATTGATGTCAGGTCCAAAAGAGAGAGTATAACCCCAGAGTACCCATTGTACAGAAATAAGTCCGATGATAAAAAAACTTTGCATAAGAGTGCTTAATACATTTTTAGTTCTAACCATACCGCCATAAAATAGAGCTAGCCCTGGCGTCATAATCAAAACAAGTGCGGCGCTTAATAAAACGAATGTAGTATCGCCGGTGTCAATTTTAGCAACTTCGGCAACGGTATCTGCTCCTTCAGCAAAAACTGTCGCAACACTAAGCAGCATCATAAGAACAGAGGTACTCATAATAGTAAATAGCTTTTTCATGTTAAAATCCTCCCGTGTTGTTTTTTAAAGGAATATTGGGTATATTATTTTATACTTTCCTGAGGAAAAAAAAGACGCCTAAAGGTAATAACACCTTTAGGACGTCTTTGTCCTCGATAGACAGAAAATCCTTCGCATATGGTTGCGAAGGCATCATTGCCTATTTAATATAAAATTATAGATTGAATTATATCAGTGTTTCATGGTTGTGTCAAGAGGAAAATCAAAATACTAGCAGCGTTTGGAGGTTGAGCATAATAGAAGAAAACCGAACGAAAAAATGATTTTTCTATATAAAATTCGGTAAAAATAGTATATAATAATTTTTGGATTCCTAATAAATAGTAAATAAATAGTAAATAAATATTTAGATGATCATGTAATGAAAATATGGCAATGATAATAAGTGTTCTTACCTCATTAGAAAGTATAACACTTTCTAATGAGGTAAGAACAAACTAAGGCTTCTGCCTGTGTCTGCGGACTTGGCACAAGCCAAGTTTTTTCTTGTTATGCTAGAACGCTTATGTTTTTTAAAAAACAATAGAATCTATAGCTTGTGGAAAAAACGATGAACTAGGTCGACAAGAAGGCGTACAAATAAGACAAAGGCATATTATGTTCTATTTTTGTAGTCTTCACACTTTCGCGTTTCAAAAGGTTTTACGTTTTAAAGGATGCGCCAGTGTTTCTCTTATGTAAATAAAGGATGATAAGGAGCAAGGCAATGAATAACAACTATGATGTAGCCATTATTGGTGGCGGTCCCTCAGCAATTTTTGCAGCTTATGAACTAGTTTCAAATAATCCTGCTATTTCTGTGGTTATGATTGAAGAGGGGCATGATATTTATCACAGAATATGTCCAATCGCTGATAAAAAAGTACCTCATTGTATTAATTGCAAACCTTGCAATATTATGCGTGGGTTTGGCGGAGCAGGAGCTTTTTCGGATGGTAAATATAATTTTACCAGCGAATTTGGTGGTTGGTTAAATGAGTATCTTTCGGATGCCCAAGTTGAAGAATTAATTGATTATGTAGATTCAATTAATATGAAATATGGTGCACCTAAAGAGTTTTTTACTACCAAAAACAGTAGTATCCGAAAAAGTGCCATTGCCCATGATTTACATCTGCTGCAGGCGAAAGTTCGTCATTTAGGTACAGAAAATAATTTGCATATTTTAAAATGTATCTATGAATTTTTAAAAGAAAAAATTACCATGTTGTTTGATACGCATGTAGAAGAATTTAGAAAACAGGATGACAGGTTTATAGTAAAGCTAAAGGATGGTCAAGATGATATTGTTTGCGGCTATTTGATTGCAGCTCCTGGTCGTGCAGGGTCAGAGTGGTTTTCTGAAGAATGCAAAAGAATGGGTTTGACGATCTCTAGCAATCAAGTAGATGTTGGTGTGCGAGTCGAAATTCCTGCAGAAGTATTTCAGCATATTACAGATGAAGTATATGAAGCTAAGTTAGTATACCGGACTAAGCGATATGGAGATTTGGTACGTACTTTTTGTATGAATCCGAAAGGATATGTTGTTGCTGAAAATACGGATGGTATTATTACTGTCAATGGACATAGTTATCGTGATGAAAAGCTTCATAGTAAGAATACTAATTTCGCATTACTAGTAAGCAACCGATTTACGGAGCCTTTTAATGAACCACAGCAGTATGGTAAACGAATTGCTTCTTTTTCCAATATGCTAGGTGGTGGAGTTTTGGTACAGCGTTTTGGTGATTTGATAAAAGGTCGTAGAACCAATGAGCATCGTATGGAACAAAGTTTCACTAAACCGACACTTGCTGCTACGCCTGGCGATTTGAGCTTGGTCTTGCCAAAACGACATTTGGATAATCTAATAGAAATGATTTATGCTTTGGATAAAATTGCTCCAGGTATGTCTAATGATGATACATTACTATATGGTGTAGAAGTGAAATTTTATAGTTCTCGTTTAAAGCTGACAGGTGAGTTGGAAACGGAAATCCCCAATATGTTTGGCATTGGTGACGGAGCGGGTATAACTCGAGGTTTATCTCAGGCTAGTGCTAGTGGCGTGCATGTAGCCAGAGTGATTCAACGCAGAATGCAGAAATAATGTTAGATAAAACTAAAGAGTTTCTTAGGCACTAAGAAACTCTTTAGTTTATTGGCTATGTGAAAAAATAGACAGAATTCATTGAAAAAAGCTATAAGAAGGATAGCTTTTTGTTATGGCGAAAAAGTAAGCAAAAAGATGAATGATTGAGAAATATGCCCAAAAAACCAATTAAATCGGTCGTCAGTACTAGTGAATGTTGTTTGTGAATATGTTATTGTATAGTAAGAGAATGGGAGAGATGGGGGTGCACAAATCTTGGAAAATGAAACAGCGGTAAAAAAGCCTCATATTGTAATTATTGGTGCTGGTTTTGGCGGTATTCATACAGCCCAAGCCTTAGCAAAAAATGAGGTAAAAATTACCCTTATTGATAAGGCTAATTATCATCTATTTCAGCCGTTACTCTATCAAGTAGCAACGGCTGGTTTATCTGTGGATGATATTGCGTATCCGGTTCGTGCTATTTTTAGAGAGCAGAAAAATGTAGACTTTCGTTTAGCGGAAGTATCCAGTGTAGATTTTGACAATAAAGTGGTGACGATGAATACAGGCACGATTAGTTACGATTATCTGGTGGTTGCAGCAGGTGGTATGACTAATTATTTTGGTATGGATTCTATGGAGAAAAATGGCTTCGGCATGAAGACCCTTGATGAATCGGTCACGATTCGTAATCATGTGCTGCGTATGTTTGAATTGGCAGCTCACGAAAAAGATGCTGATAAACGTAGGGCATTGTTAACCTTTGTTATTGTTGGTGGTGGCCCTACAGGGGTAGAATCGGCAGGTGCGCTATCTGAACTTATTTATCATGTTATGATTAAAGAATATCATAACATGAATTTTAAAGAAGTTCGGATTATGTTAGTTGAGGCCTCTGATAAAGTATTAGCGTCTATGCCAGAAGATTTGCGTGATGTCACAGTGGAAACCTTAATTCGTAAACATGTGGAAGTGCGGATGTGTGTTCAGGTTACTGAATATGATGGGGAAAAAATGAGCCTAAAAGGTGGCGAGGTCATTCCCGCTTACACAGTAGTTTGGGCGGCAGGAGTTAAAGCTAACAATTTAATAGATAGATTAGCTGTCGAACAGGCTAGTATGCGACGGGCAATTGTCAATGAATTTCTGCAATTGCCAACTCGTCCGGAAGTTTTTGTGATTGGTGATGCAGCCCATTTTATACAAGGGGAGCGACCCTTGCCTATGGTGGCACCTGTGGCTACCCAACAAGCTGCTATTACGGCCAAAAATATACGTAATTTGATTCGTGGTAAGGAACTTAAAAAATTCGTATACAAAGATGTAGGAAATATGGCAACCATTGGTCGTAATGCTGCCGTTGTGCATATGGGAAAATTTAAAAGTCACGGTTTTTTTGCCTGGGCGATATGGTCTTTGGTGCATATTTTACGCTTAATTGGTTTCCGTAACCGAGCAGTTGTTTTTGTAAAATGGATGTGGGATTATCTCGTATATGAGAGAGTCGTACGCATTATTACTCGGCAATAATACAGACTTGATTCGGGTAGATTTTAACTTCATCTGAATACTAATTGTACTTATTCTTAGGACTTATTCGTTCGAGAGGTACCAATAGTAGAAGATCTTTAGTCATTGGACAAACAGTAACAGACAGGATAAAAACTGTGTGTTACTGTTTGTTTGCATTTCCAGTGATCCCCCCCTCCTTTCCGATTATCAGCCGATTTACTCCATTGACCAACTTTCTCTTTTCTCATAGCAATAGTTAGGATATGTTATATATGGAATAGATCTTATAGATAATTCAGGAAAATAGGAGGAGGTTCATTATGAACGGTATTTATCTTGTCATTATCGCCGCACTTTGGCTAACATTGGCCTATCGTATCTATGGTTCTTTCATAGCAGCCAAAGTGCTGACTCTTGACGAAAATAGGGTGCCGCCGGCAGTTCGTCTTGATGATGGCCGGGATTACGTTCCGACAAACAAATGGGTTACCTTCGGTCACCATTTTGCTGCCATTGCTGGCGCTGGTCCATTGGTAGGGCCCGTAATTGCCGCCCAGTTTGGTTATTTGCCAGGAACGTTGTGGTTATTAATTGGTGCAGTTTTTGCTGGAGCTGTCCACGATATGGTCATCTTGTTTGCTTCAGTTCGCCACGATGGTCTATCGGTGGCGCAAATTGCGAAAAAAGAAGTAAGTAATGTATCTGGTTTCTGTACTTCTATTGCAGTCTTATTTTTACTAGTAATTACCCTTGCTGGTATGGCAGTGGTTGTAGCCAATGCCTTGTACAACAGTCCTTGGGGTACGTTTACCGTTGCTGCCACTATTCCAATTGCCATTTTTATTGGTATTTACCTGCGCTGGCTGCGACCTGGAAAAATTCAGGAAGCTTCTGTCATCGGTGTGTTGTTGGTTCTGGCTGCCGTTTTTGTTGGCCCCTGGATACAGCATTCCCCTTTGGCTCCGTATTTTACATTTAATGTAAGGCAATTATCTATTATGCTAGCTTTTTATGGCTTCTTTGCTGCTGCGATGCCAGTATGGCTCCTGTTAGCACCTCGCGATTATCTGAGTACCTATATGAAAATCGGTACGATCGCGGCTTTGACTATCGGAATTATTTTAGTTAGGCCGGAAATACAAATGCCCGCATTCAGTCAATTTGTGAATGGCGGCGGACCTGTTATTGGCGGTCCAGCGTGGCCCTTTGTATTTATTACCATTGCTTGCGGTGCCTTGTCCGGTTTCCACTCCTTAATTAGTACTGGTACGACACCTAAAATGATCACCAATGAAAGAGAAATACTTCCTATCGGCTTTGGCGCTATGCTCGTAGAAAGTTTTGTTGCCTTGATGGCATTAATTGCTGCTACCAGTCTAAACCCAGCTGACTATTTTGCTATAAATGCAACTCCAGAAGCATTTGCTAAATTGGGATTAGTAGTTGACCAACTACCCCAGTTATCCCAAATGGTTGGTGAAAATATAACAGGCCGTCCTGGTGGAGCTGTTTCCTTGGCTGTTGGTATGGCTCATATCTTCTCGAAAATACCAGGGATGGAAGCACTAATGTCCTTTTGGTATCACTTTTGTATTATGTTTGAAGCCTTGTTTATTCTGACACTAATTGATGCTGGAACTCGTGTTGGCCGTTACCTACTGCAGGAAATGGGCGGTGTTATCTATAAACCACTCAAAAATACTCACTGGTGGCCTGGGATCATATTCACTAGTGCCTTGATTTGTTTTGCCTGGGGTTACCTAGTACTGCAAGGTAATATCTCCACCATTTGGCCCTTATTTGGTGTTTCAAATCAGTTGTTAGGTACCTTAACTTTGGCAATAGGTACTACCATGCTTTTCCGTATGGGAAAAGGTCGTTATGCTTGGGTCACTATTATGCCGATGACCTTTCTAGCAATCGTTACATTTACTGCCGATTATATGAACATTTTTAATATCTATCTACCAGCAAAAAATTATCTCTTAGCTGGAGTAAGTTGTATCATGTTTGCTTTGGTAATCATTGTTCTTGTTGACTCTATCCGTCGTTGGGTGGAACTATCACGGACGATTCCGCCTAATATTGATGAACCGACTAAAACTGAATCAATAATCAGCTAGAAATGATTTAGAAATTAAAAAATAAGCTCCTGTAAATGGGAGCTTATTTTTTGTTATACCAGAAAATATATGTTTTTTGAAAACAATAGAATTTATAGCTTTGAGAGAAAAATGAAAGAATATTATATTTATTTCCTATTCTTCATAGTCCTCGCTTCTTCGCGATTTAAAACGTTTTTTATGAATGATTATCATGATTGCATAGCGAAGATGATTTATATATAATAAGTTGGAAAAGCATGGTAGGATCTAAGGGGGAATTCATAAGATGATAGATATGCCAGCCATCATTTCAAGTAATGTAATGGAAAGCATGAAGGGATGGAATACCGAACTGAAAATACCGGATATGTCCCATGTTATTGCAGTTTTAAGGGAAACTTGGGATTTACAGACCTTTACCAATTTGGAACAAGGAAAGGTTGCTATTTCAGATGATGTCATTAATCAATCGTTAGCATCTGCTATAGAAGATAGTGAACAAGTAAAAGAGCTGAGTATTACATCTTTAGCGGATAATAAGTTGAAAATTACGGCATTAACTAAAAAAGCTGGGCATATTGTTTTCCTTTGCCGCGTAGAACAGTTTGAGCACAACAAAGATTATTCGGTGATGAAGTTAAAAATAGTGGATAAGAAATTACCTGATAAGCCATTGGTATCATGGATATTTTCTAAAGTAAGTTTGGCTATGGTCACAAAGCTAGTAGGCAATGTAGACCCAGGTCATGATTTAGCGGTAAAAATTGTTGGCAATGAGGTAACTATTGATTTTCATCAGGCCTTGTATAATTCTAATCTTGGTACAATTGATGTTTTAGGTTATAAGCCTTTGGATGCTATAAACATTAAAGAGGCAACACCTGAAAAGGGATTTGTCAATTTCACAACAGCTGTCGATTTGCCTGATAATCTTAAAAGTATGATTCAAAATGTATTGTCGGACCGTGTATAAAGGATAAGCTAAAAAAGAACAGGTTTTGCATTATCTTTTGCAAAACCTGTTCTTTAAATTTAAAGGGGATAATCGGGAGTAGACATGCGGTCGATCGTGCGGGTTTTATCGGTAGAAAGGTCAATTAGTTGTTGATCTAGGGTTCTCACAATGGGGTCATTTGAATTAGGAGGGAAGAAAATAATCGTCGCTTCCTGTCCATCACTTAATATTATATTGCTGTTTAATAAAGAATCACGAACTTGCTTGGTAAATACCTGGCAGATAGAAGGATCAAGTTTGCCAAACATATCTTTGGTCAAAACATTAAGAGCTGTGAAAGGATTACAGTAATCTTCATGATAGGAGTGGTTATGAAACACATTTGCAATCGCAATAATTTTGGCATAAGGATGGATCTTCCCACTGGATATACCCATGGGGAAGCCGGTACCATCCAGATATTCATGATGTTGTAGAACACTTAATGTTACTTCGTCTGAAATGCCTTTTACATCTTTAATCAGCTGGGCGCCATTAATAACATGGGCTTTTTCGGTAAATGGGATGTTTTCATTACTGATGACCATTTTGCCAATATCATGAAGCAGACCTGCTAAGGTCAGTGCTTTAAGTTGCACTTCATCATAATTGAGCTGTTTGCCGATTAATCCACAGATATATGCTACCATAACAGTATGCCTTGAAACCTCATTAGCCAGTTTGTAATCACTAATTAACAAGTAATCCATGAGGGCAGGCCCTGTTGTCAGTATAGAAGAATATACGGCAAAGGAGGTGCTTTTAAGGGCAAGTACAGGAACTTTGTTTTGGTTTTTTACAAACTCAAAAGAATTTGTTGCCGATGTTAGGGCAGAATCATATTCTTGAAAGAATTGTAGGCATTCTGCAGAAATATCAAATGACGAGGATTGAGATTTTATTTCTGTTTGTAGGGGCTCATGGTCGTCTTCCGCATTAATGTAGACGTAGTTTACATCCCACATGCCTAGTAATGAGATGGCTCGCTGAGTTAGAATTCCACCGGGATTTAATAGTGTTTTACCACTGGGAGTGATGACAGCATCACTGAGCACGAGGCCAGGGGTCAGATCTTTGACGGCAATCATTTTAGTAGCGATAAAAAACAACTCCTTACTCTCTATATATTTTAGAAAATATAATAATAAAAATAATGAATGACATTTGTTATTGTATTAAAGTTATCAAATGACAAAGCATTCCATCATAACAGAAAATTCGAGTATATATACATACTCAACCCAATATGAAATCTTCTAACCTATATTTTATATCTTTTTTCCAGTTTACACACCTGCCAAAAGATATAGATAGGAATGAATTTTACACTCTAAAAGTTAATATAAATCAAAAATTTACAGATATAAAAAAGACCTTACCCCTGACTTTGCCGAACGTATCAAGTGACAAAACAATCAACATCGCAAAGAGAGATAAAGCCGCTTATGAATGTCCAGCATGATCCATATTGTCCGTCGTAACATTGTTAAAATAGGAACCAAACACTCAATGGTGAATTATGAAATTCTTTCAATTTTAAAAAGCCGTTTGTGTTATTGTTCTGCTTTTTAATGCACTCTCTAATAGTAACATTATACATGTAATGATAAAATATCTCAAAAAATTTTTCTAAGTAAAACTTATTATATATTTTAGAGACCTTTTTTGCATATTGCCAGGTTGAGAGTTATAATGAGACTGAAGGTAAAAGAATAGTTAGTCGTGAAATGTGGAGGAGAAAGTATTGGTATATTTTATCAAATTCTTATATAGTACCTTTTTATTTCCCCCAGGGATTTTTGTAGTGGGGTTATTTTTATTATGTATATTTTCATATAAGCGCCAACGTACTTTAAGTAAAGTAATAGCGTTATTTACCTTGGTATTTTATGTATGTACGATTTCTTTGGTAAGTGATAGATTAATAGGTTCTTTAGAAGGGAAATATAGGGTTCCAGACGCTGTAAACGGGGATGTCATTGTCATGTTGGGCGGTGGGGCAACCCTGGATACGCCAAACGTCCATGGTTTAGGCCATTTATCAGGATTTGCGGCCAATCGACTTTTGACTTGTGTTCAGCTATACCAAGTGCTGCATGTTCCCATTATCGTGTCAGGTGGTAAAGTGCTTGAGACTACTGGTTCTGAAGCTGACATTGCAAAAGTGATTTTAATGGGAATGGGAGTTCCTGCAGAAAAAGTGATTATTGAAAATAAAAGCTTAAATACAACAGAAAATGCCAGATTTACCAAAGAATTAATAGAACAGTATCATTTCAAGCAACCTATTTTGGTAACGTCTGCTTTTCACATGGAAAGGTCAGTATTGCAGTTTGATAAAGTTCATTTAGCTGTCGTACCCTATCCAACAGATTATCAGACGAATGTTGAACATAAATTTCAACCTCATCAGTTATGGCCTTCGGCAAGTGCTTTATTGGATATTAGCTTAGCATTAAAAGAATATGTAGGTATTTTAGCAGTAAAGTGGTATTGAAATTAGCATAGCGCAAATGAATTTGGCAATGGGGAGTGTAGGCCTATGGGCTTTGTATGGCAATAAGTGGCGTTTGCTTTTTAAAATACTGGGTGTAGACATTTCCTATCTAAGACTGTTACAATAATGAGGAACTTGCATGATTATGGTGATAGTTTGGTTATGGTTTTATTGATGAAATTTATTGTGAAAAGAAGTGAAAAATATGATTGGTGTAAGCAAATTGCTTTGTGATACAGAAAATTTTGGTGATTCATTGCGTTATGCTCCAGGGGTTCATGGACAGCGTCATGGTGCTGCTCAAGGTATGGGACCAGTACTTTCTTGGAATATTACTAGGACCTGTAATTTAAAGTGCGTGCATTGTTATTCTGATTCCGATGGAAAAAAATATGATGGTGAGCTGACAACAGCAGAGGCCAAGAAGTTTATTGATGACTGTGCTGCCTTTAAAGTACCAGTGTTGTTATTGTCAGGCGGGGAACCGCTAATTCGCCCTGATGTGTTTGAATTAGTTGAGTATGCCAATAAATATGGCATTCGTGCGACTTTTTCTACTAATGGTACTTTGATTGACAAACAATTAGCGAAAGATATCAAAGCATTAAATGTAGGCTATGTTGGCATTAGTCTTGATGGACTGGGTGAAGCTAATGATAAGTTTCGTGGAAAAGCAGGAGCTTTTGATAAGGCACTGGAAGGTATTCGAAACTGTATGGATGTGGGGCAGCGTGTGGGACTGCGTTTTACCATTAATCGTTATAATTTTCATGATTTAGAAAATATTTTTCAACTGATTAAAGAAGAGAAGATTCCCAGGGTTTGTTTTTATCACTTAGTGTATTCTGGCAGAGCTTCACAAATGATGGAGCATGATGTTACGCATGAGGAATCAAGGCAAGCTATGGATCTTATCATGGCTAAGGCTCAAGAGTTAGATAAAGCATGTGAAATCCTGACAGTTGATAATCATGCTGATATTGTATATCTGTATTTACAGTCTCTTAAAAAAGATCCAGTGCGGGCAGAAAAAATATGGGATCTTATGATGCGCAATGGTGGTAATCGTTCTGGCATCGCCTTTGGCAATGTTGATCCTTTGGGCAATGTTCATTCTGACCAATTTACCCAGAATTATACTTTCGGTAATGTTCGTGATAGAGCCATTGGTGATATCTGGACAGATGAATCTGACCCTATTCTCGCAGGCTTAAAAGATCGTAAGGGACTGTTAAAAGGTCGTTGCGGTGCCTGTAAATGGTTAAATGTCTGCAATGGTAATTTCCGTGCCCGTGCGGAAGCTGCAGGAGATTTCTGGGCGTCAGATCCAGCCTGTTATTTAACAGATAAAGAGATCGGAATAGTAAAATAAGCATATGCAGCTTGCTGCCACCTTTAGGTGGCATTTTTTTTATTTATTATACTAGAAATATAAACTTCGCTGCTCTGCGCAGGGGCCATGTTATTAACGCTCCGCCATTGTCATTTAACCTACGCTTATAATAACATGGCCCTGCGCTTAGGCTGATAGTGAGAAGGACGCACAGATTCCATGTCATTAAGCTCCAACGTGTTACTTAACTTCCGCTTATAATAATATGGAAATAGTGCTTGGAATAATAGCTAAAAGGACATGTCAGTGTTTTTTTATTGCTAATATACTTTAGGCTGGCAGGGATATTGAGCTGAATTACAGAATTTTCCTTACTAGAGCAAGATCGGTTTTCGCCGTTAGTCTATCAATAAACTTTCTTTTAGGGGGGACTTAAGATGATCTCGTTACTTACTGATAATGATAAAGCCAAGGTTATAAGTTATTTAGAGCGTGACAGCATAGCTGGAGCTTTTATAATGGGAAATGTATTAGGATTTGGCTTGGATAACCAGAACGGGCAGAGAAGATGCGGTGATTATTATGGGTATTTCTTCAAGGGGGATTTGCTTGGGATACTGCCCTTCTATAATATGGGCAGTTGCTTACCTTTTTGGACGGATGAGATAGTTCTTGAGCCTTTTGCTGAAATCATGCTGCAGCGCCCTTTTGAATCTTTAATGGGTATGCAGAAAATTATCAAACCGCTATATGATGTAATTTCTGGTGGGAAGAATATTTTAACTTATCAGGAT
>Ga0316613_10000952_pt1 | contig 20675 bp, 21 predicted proteins | sample OWC_soil_day10_C_2_FD_207647 | JGI IMG/M metagenome (GOLD analysis project Ga0316613, IMG submission 207647) | Wetland soil microbial communities from Old Woman Creek delta, Ohio, United States - OWC_soil_day10_CT_b | ecosystem: Environmental > Terrestrial > Soil > Wetlands | place: USA: Ohio...
AGTTTTGGCTGGAACGTGATCGTAATCGATGGTCACTGCTTCAGCGATATGGAAAAGGCATTCGCTGCAGCTAAGCAGGCTAAGGGACAGCCAACAGCGATTATTGCAAAAACAACTAAGGGAAAAGATGTTTCCTTTATGGAAAATCAAGTGGGTTGGCATGGTGTAGCACCATCACAAGCAGAGCGGGCTAAGGCGATTGAGGAATTGGAAAAGAACAATGGCTAATTTATATCAGTTCTATTTGGATTGCTATTGTATTGAATATGAGTATTACGAGGAGGAAATATAATGAGTATTGCCACAAGAGAGTCTTATGGAAATATATTAATAGAATTAGGGGAAGAAAATAAAAATATAGTTGTTTTGGATGCAGATTTATCAAAATCAACAAAAACGGCGGGCTTTGCTAAAAAGTTTCCAGAGCGATTTATTAATGCTGGAATTGCCGAGCAAAATCTTATGGGCATGGCAGCAGGATTAGCTACAACTGGAAAAATCGCTTTTGCAAGTACCTTTGCGGTTTTTGCCACTGGCAGAGCTTTTGAAGTAATTCGTAACTCTATTTGTTATCCTAATTTAAATGTAAAAGTGGCAGCAACTCATGCAGGAATTACGGTTGGCGAAGATGGTGGGTCTCATCAATCCATTGAGGATATCGCTATTATGAGATCATTACCTAATATGAGAATTATAGTGCCGGCAGATGATATTGAAACTAGGCAAGCTGTAAGAGCAGCAGCAAATATGGACGGTCCTGTATATATAAGATTAGGACGGCTAGGCGTGCCCAATATTTTCGATGAAAGCTATACATTTACCTTTGGCAAAGGAAACTTACTTAAAGAAGGTCAAGATATCACAATTATTGGTACCGGCTTGATGACCAATCGCTGCCTAAAGGCTGCAGAACTCTTAGAGAAAGAGGGCATTAGTGCTAGAGTTATCAATATTTCAACCATTAAGCCAATTGATGAAGAAATTATTATTCAAGCGGCAAAAGAAACAAATCGGATTATAACAGTAGAAGAACATTCTGTTATTGGCGGTTTAGGCAGTGCTGTATGCGATGTAGTATCTGCTTATTGTCCAGTACAGGTAGTAAAGATCGGTATTCAAGATACCTTTGGTGAATCGGGGAAACCTGAAGAGTTATTAATAAAGTATGGATTAACTGTTGAAAATATTTATCATACAGCACAAAAAGTAGTTACTAATAAATAAGTAAAACCTTCGGTGCTAGAAAAGGAGATCTGATTCGTGAAAAAGATAGGAGTGTTAACCAGCGGAGGGGATGCTCCAGGTATGAATGCAGCCATTCGGGCCATAGTAAGAACAGCCATATATAATGACCTCAAAGTCGTTGGCATTGAAAGAGGTTATATTGGTCTTCTCAATGGTGAAATAAAGGAAATGCACATATCATCTGTTGGAGATATTATTCATAGGGGCGGAACGATCCTTAAGACCTCTAGATGCGAGAAACTTAAAACGGAAGCTGGCATTAATGAGGCAATTCATATATTAGAAAAAAATGAAATCGATGGACTTATTGTAATAGGTGGAGATGGGTCTTTTCAGGGAGCTAATAAGCTTGGTCGTGCCAATATAAAAATTATGGGTATTCCAGGTACGATTGATAACGATTTAGCATACACCGATTATACAATTGGTTTTGATACTGCAGTCAATACCGTGCTAGATTCGATCAGCAAAATAAGAGATACATCTATGTCTCATGAGAAGGTAACGATTATTGAAGTTATGGGACGCTGCTGTGGAGATATCGCACTTTATGCTGGTCTTGCTGGTGGAGCGGAAAGTATCTTAGTTCCAGAAGAAAAATATGAAGTAAATAAAATTTGTGAAAAAATGTTACAAGGCAAGAAACGTGGGAAAGCTCACAATATTATTGTTTTGGCTGAAGGCAGAGAATCAGCTGCAGAGCTACAAAAAGAAATATGGAATATGACTGGGATTGAATCAAGAATTACGGTGCTCGGATATCTTCAACGCGGTGGAATTCCAACAGCTGTTGATAGAATATTGGCAAGTAGAATGGGAGCTAAAGCTGTTAATTTACTAATTGAGGGGAAATCCAATCGTGCCATTGGTATAAAAGACAATCATTTAATTGACCTAGATATTATGGAAGCACTTACTAAAAAGAAAGCATTTGATCACGAGATGTACAATTTATCGCAAACATTATCAATATAAAATTTATTTTTAGGAGAAAAAGAAATGGAATTAAATTTACAGATTCAAAACCAGGCAGGTTTGCACGCTAGACCTGCGGCTATATTTTCGCAGAAAGCTTCTTCTTTTAAATCAAACATTATGATACTCAAAGATGGTAAGAATGCAAATGCTAAAAGTATTATTAGTGTCATGGGATTAGGTGTAAAAAAAGGTGAGACTATACTTGTAAAAATTGATGGGCCAGATGCTGCTGAAGCAAGTGCTGAATTACAGAAAATAGTTGCTGAGAAGTTTGGAGAAGAGTGATAATATGTGGAATATAAAAGGAATTGCTGCTTCGGCAGGTATTGCTATAGGACAAATTACGCATATTCAAGAAGGCTCCTATGATTTTTGTAGTGTAGTAGACCGAGAGCAGGCTCCTAAAGAAAAGGAACGTTTTTTGGCAGCACAGCAAGCAGCGGAGATAGAATTGGATGTTTTACAAAAACGTATGGCAGTCAATGTAGGGGAAGAGCAGGCAGAAGTATTTGCTGCTCATAAATTAATGATCAACGATCCCTCATTGGTTGACGTTGTGCTTAATAATATTGAGAACAACTTTGCTAGCGCTGAAGCGGCAGTTGAAGATGCTGTAAAGGATATTGCTGCTATGTTTATTGCACTTGACAATGAATATATGCGTGAACGGGCATCTGATATAAAGGATGTTGGTAAACGGTTAGTACGCGTTTTGCAAGGGGTAGCGGAGCAGGTAAATTATACAGGCATTTTGGCAGCACAGGATTTATTGCCTTCTGATACAGCATCCATTGACCTGAATTGTGTAGCTGGATTTATTACCGCTCTTGGCGGTAAAACTTCTCATAGTTCCATTTTGGCTAGAGCAGCGGGAATTCCAGCTGTTGTTGGTATTGGTAGTGTATTAGAAAAGTTAAACAATGGGGATACGGTTATTGTTGACGGTCATAATGGACAAATATTGGTTAATCCTGAAGAGACTGTGTTAGAAGAATATCGGCAGCGGATGAAAAAAGAACAAGTTAGAGCAGCAGCTTTAGCCGCAGTAGGCCATCTGCCAAGTGTAACAATGGATGGACATCCTATTGAATTGGCTTGCAACATTGGTACTCCTAATGATATGGAAAAAGTGATTGCTGCAGGTGCTGAAGGTGTAGGTCTATTCCGTACAGAATTTTTATTCTTAGATAAGACAAGTGTACCTACAGAAGAAGAGCAGGTAGAATCTTATAAAGCTGTACTTGCAGCAATGCCTAAAAATAAAATTGTGATTCGTACACTGGATGCTGGCGGCGATAAACAGTTGCCTTTTATTGGCGGTTTGACAGAGGCTAATCCAGCATTAGGATTACGAGCTATACGACTTTGTATGGTTTACCAAGATGTATTTAAGACACAATTGCGGGCTTTGCTCAGAGCAAGTGTCGTAGGAAACCTGCATATCATGTTTCCCATGATTGCTACGGTGGATGAATTAGTGAGTGCCAAAGCTTTACTGAAAGAAGCTGCTGATGAGTTAACCCGAGAGGGAATACCTTACCGGACAGACATTGCTGTAGGTATTATGATTGAAGTTCCAGCAGCTGCCGTAATAGCCGATGTTTTGGCAGAAGAAGTGGATTTTTTCAGTATTGGCACCAATGATTTAGTTCAGTATACGATGGCTGCGGATCGTATGAATGAACATGTGGCTTGGCTAAGTGATTATTTCCAACCACCAGTCATTCGACTGATTGGAAATGTTGCGAAGGCAGCTCAAAAATGCGGTAAATGGGTTGGTATGTGTGGTGAGATGGCCGGAGATCCCTTAGCTACACCATTATTAGTTGGACTTGGTCTAACTGAATTATCTATGAATGGACGTGCAGTTCCTGTTGTCAAACATCGTGTTCGCCAGCTTACCTTGAAACAAACTCAGGAATGGGCTGAGCATATACTTACTTTACGCACAGGATCAGATATTAAGAAGAAACTGGAAGAAATTGCAGAAGCCTTTGAAATATAAGATTTGTGAAATTTAATAAGAATAAACGGCGAAGAGTAATCTTCGCCGTTTGTATAAATAAATACTCATTCACTAAATACCTAAGAGCATATCAATTCAACAAAGTCATTTCCTTGGAAACTGAAAATCCATTCGTAAGATTAATTTTTAAAGAAGAGAAAGGAGGTAATTAGAAAAATGCTGAAAAGTATTCAGACAAGAATAATTTTATTCTTTAGTACTGTGCTGATATTAAGTGTATTGTTCTTACGTTATTTTATTTCTAGTGCTTATAGTCAATTCGTTATCATAGGAATTTTAATCATTGATATTATAGTGAGTTTCGTATTTGCTAGGCATATAATGGCTCCACTAAAGCAATTAATTGAGCATGTAAATCGTATTTCAGGCGGGGATTTCACGGTGAAGCTGCAGTCCAAAGATGAAAGCGAAATTGGACAGCTTGCGGTGGCGCTTAATAAGATGACCGAGAATCTACACACCCTTATTATGCGAGTTACTATGTCAGCAGAGTATCTAAAAGATTCGTCACAGCTGCTAGCAAGCAGTACCAACCAAGTGGCTGATGTTTCAAGTACTATAGCAGGGTCAGTGGTTCAGGTGGCTAGTGGCACAGAGCAGGCTAAAGAGGCCTCTGTTCAAACTAATGAAGCATTAGCTGTGCTAGAAGAAGAAGTTAAAGGTGTGAAAGATTATGCTGATGCATTAGCTAATCTGGCCCGGACAGCGAATGAGCAGACCGATAAGGGGCAAGAAACGATTAAAGAAGCTATTAGTCAGATGCAGACAATCGGAACAAGCTCTAATAAGGTGGACCAAGCAGTAGGCAAGGTTGCTACGGGCGCACAAAAAATCAGTGAAATTGTAGGTCTAATTTCTGGTATTGCTGGTCAAACCAATCTTTTGGCACTCAATGCTGCAATTGAAGCAGCTCGTGCTGGCGAACAAGGACGGGGTTTTGCAGTAGTGGCAGAGGAAGTACGTAAGTTAGCTGAACAGTCTCAGGTAGCTGCTACGCAAATTATTGCTCTGATCAATGCAAATGGCGCAGATATTACGGAAGCTGTAAACGCTGTGCAGGAAGCGAATCATAATATTACGTCTGGTGTGGTCAATGTGCGTGTTGCTGGAGAACAATTCCAATCTATTGCTAAAGTTGCTCACCAAGTGGGAAATTATGTGGAAAAAGTATCACTAAAAGCTGAAGCAGCAGCGAGTAATACTCATCAAATCGCCAAGGCTTCTGAACAAATAAACCAGATTGTTGAAAATACTGCAAGTCAGGCACAGAACGTTTCAGCTGCGACTCAAGAACAGTTAGCATCCATACAAGAAGTAGCATCTTCAAGCCAGGAGTTAGAACAACTTGCTCAAGACTTGCAGGAAATGGTAGGTCAAATTCGCGTATGATACCAATGCAAAAGGAGCGGTACAGAAACCGCTCCTTTTGCTGTTGGATTTTAGGTAAGAGAGGAAGATGTTTTTGTGGGAAAAGTAAGTCATTGCGAGCGATAGCAAAGCAATCTCTTAACAAAGAAGGGATTGCTTTGCTATCGCTCGCAATGACTTAGGGCACGGTAACATGTTCTCATTTATACTATGGAGATCTCTTAGATTTGTTCTCCACGGTCATAGGTATAATCGAATTCTACATTGGAAATATTGTTAGATACGATAGGATCTCTTACGGGATCTGGCAATAAGGTGTAATCTCTAGGGGAATAGGATTTCATAAATCGAGGCTTTTGCTCAAAGAAACCTCTTTTATTGGGAGCATATGCTGGTTTGCTTTTTTTCATAATAGATGTATAACCTCCTTAATGATTACGTGATTATGAATAGTGTTCCACGTAATAGGAGAACTATTTATCTAATGAAAAAATGATTTCTTGTCCTATATGGCTAATTTCAACTGTAGATATATCTAGATTCTTTGCTCTTTCAGTAAATGCTTGGCTGGCACCATAGTCGTTGCCAAAATGCATGGGTAATAATAATTTTGGCTTAAGTTTAGCAGCAAAATATTCCGCACCAATACAATATGCTTCTTCTAAACGGCGGTCTACGGGAAAGAAAGCAAGATCAATCTTTTGACCGACTATTTTCTCTATTTCTGCTTTAAAGATCTTTTCTGCATGAGCGCGTTCTTTTTGTGATTCCCCTGACCAATGCCACCAATTCAAGTCTCCCGCATGGAAAATAGCTAAGCCATCTACCTGAATGAGGAAAGAAATACCTTGATCTGTGGAGCCAAAGGTTTGAATATCAATCGTATCAATGGTTATATTTTTATAGGCGGCAACCATATGATGCCTTACTGTATTTGTCTTGGTCTGTATATCATCGCTGAGTATGTAATGAATATTGGGATTGTCTTTTCCCCATTTTAATATAGTTGGATCAAAATGATCCCCATGTGCATGAGAAGCAAACACCATGACATTCTTTTTGCTTTTTAGAAAATCACTGGTAATCACTCCATCAGCAATACTCAGTTTATTACCGGAAAAAGGCTGATAATAATCAAATATAAGAAAATGATTTGCTGTTTCTACGGCATAACCGCTATGGAATAAATAAGTAATTCTCGCTTCAGAAACATTCATGTTATCACCTCATAGTATTTATTATTTACTGTTTGTTTTAAATAATCTTCTTTTGAATAGATATTCAGGGGTATCCAAGTAGTAGATTGGTAAATCCACTTTTATCATATTATAGCATAGAATTTGATAATTAAACTTTGCTCCTGCAAATAAAGAAATTTATGTAGTCCTGCATAAAAAGAAGGTTTCTGCCCAATCTGAAACTTAGCAGAAACCTTCTTTATTAAGTAAGATCAAGAATGCATTTGATTACTTGACTTTTTGTTACTCCATTTAGCAATGGAGGGTAATATCAGACCTAAGCCTAAAAGGATAAAAGGAGTTAATAAATTAAGCGACAATTGGAAATACCATTGTGAGGTATAAAGGTGTACGCCTTTCGGGAACATACCCATGATGCAAGCAAAAGCGGTAAATAAGAAGCACCATAAACCAATACTGATTGCAAGGGTGGAATTCTGGACAAATTTATACTCTGAATTAAATTTGCCAACAAGGCGACGTAATGCGATATAGGCAACAAAAACCCACAAATAACGCAGAGGCATAACAATAGAATTTAAATCTAAAAGCCAATTGTACAAAGAATTCATGTCACCGATACCTAAGGCTGGGATGATAATCATAATTCCTACCAGTACGGCAGTTAATTTATAACCATTGATAGGAGCATCATATTTGTTGGTTTTAGTCAAAATAGCTGGGATATACTTGGAGTCGCCTTCAGCTAATAATACTTTAAGTGGAGCGTCTATTGAGAAGACGAGAGCTGAAAGTTGTCCCAAGGCACTAGCAATTGCATATAAAACCAGAAAAAAGTTACCAACACCGTAATATTGTCCGAGCATTTGGAAGGCATAATATTGACCATTCATTTTCAAATCTTTTGGTATGTTGTTGGCATCAAACATCATACCCATAGCAACAGAACCTAACAAGGCGGAAAGAGCTACTAAAACTGCCACAATAATCATCCCACGGGGGAATTCTTTGGTAGGATTATTTGTATTATTTACATACGGTGAGATTTTCTCAGCGCCGCCTACAGCAAAGACAAGCATGGAAATAGTAGTAAAGTAAGTAAAGTCAAAGTTAGGAACAAAAGTATGCAAACTCAAATCTGTCGTTGCAATTGCAACACCTCTAATAGCAGGTGCTGCGATCATTAAAATGACATATAAGAAAGACATTACCAGCATAGAAAGGCCTGCAACGGTTCCGATACGTTTTAAAGATGTAATCCCTCTAGATGCAATCCAGAGAAAAAAGAGAAAGATAGCTAACGTCATAAGCTGTAAGGTCATAGGGCTAAATGCTTTAATAAATTTACCATCTTGGAAAATGCCCCAGCCCAAGGCCACTAACGCTGCTTGGGGTTTCTGTGCAAGATAAGGTACATGCACAGCCCAGTAGGTCCAGCCGGCCAAATAAGCGAGCAAGGGACCTGTAGTTGAGCGAATCCAAGTGCTGACACCTGCTTTGCCATCTTTAAAGGTAGAGCCCATCTCGCCAACCATTAATACATAAGGAATAAAATAAAGACCAATAATAAGTATCCATGAAACAATAACTGTGAGTCCTTGGTTAGCATAATTATTAACTACATTGCCGAACCCCCATACCATGATAAAACCCATAAGTGCCAGGTTATACCAGCGTAGTTTTTTAACTTCGTTTTGAGCCATATATATCTCCTTTCGATAGTCTTTTCTAGAAAGACAATCTATTTTAACACCCTTTTTTAAAATTGGCAATGAGTCTCAAAATATGGGGAAATAGTTCAATGCTTTCTATGAATTTTTAGTGGAAACTCAGGTATTTTAGAGAAAAACAGGTACAACAATAATCAATGAAAGTATATTAGAATGGAACTGGTTATATGATCAATCGTCCAATAATAATGAAAAAAACGTCCTGGATACGGACGTCTTTTGTAGAAAAAATATTTTTTAAAAGTCTAGATTATAAAAATAAAGGCATCAGCATACTCTACTGATACCTTTTTAATGAATTAAATTGTAATTTGAGCACCTAGCGCGTCAACAAAAGCTTTAAGCCATGCAGGGTGATTGGGCCATGCTTGGGCTGTGACTAAGTTGCCACAGGTTACAACGGGTTGATCCTGCCAATTGGCTCCGGCTAGACGACATTCAGCAGAGCAGGCTGGATAAGAGGTAACGGTACGATTTGTCAATACACCGGCGGCAGCGAGGAGCTGTGTACCATGGCAAACCGCAGCTACTGGTTTCTCAGCTGTGAAAAATGCTTGAACGATTTTAATAGTTTCATCATACATTCTAATATATTCTGGTGCTCGGCCTCCAGGAATAACGAGACCTACATACTCATCAGGATTGACATCTGAGGCTGCTATATCTACGGGAATTCGATGACCGGTTAACTCTATATAGGTATCTAAGTTTACAAAATCATGTACTACGAGTTGTAATGTATCGCCAGTATTTTTGTTGGGAGCGGCAATATCAACTTGATAGCCCAGCATCATTAAGGCCTGTTGGGGAACTTTTACTTCATAGTCTTCTGCACAATCACCAGTTAGCAATAAGATCTTTTTTGTCATGATTGTTAACCTCCCTTTTTAATTACCACAGAAGTTCTATATGATAAGTTACCTTTCCTGCTGAAAAATATATTTACTATTAAAACATTCCTTTTTTTCTTAGATAAAAAGCAACGCCACAACTTGTAATAACTGCTAATATGAGAACAAGCCAAAAGCCTATTTCTGTACCTTGCCAGGGAACGACAAGACTCATGCTCCAGAAGCTTGAAACCATGGTAGGGATAGATACTATAATGGTTACCGAGGCTAAAAATTTCATAATGTGGTTTAAATTGTTGTTGATAACAGAAGAAAAGGCATCCATCATACTACTTAGTATGTCACTATAGGTTTGCACTAGCTCCAAGGCACGTTTATTTTCAATAATAACACTTTCTAAAACATCTTCATCTTCTTCATGCATTTGTAATAGATGCCGCATTCGGGGGTCCGAACGCATGCGAAGTATGGTCTCCGCAACGATTACATTACCACGTAAGGCAGCTGTGAAGTAGGTCAGTCCTTTTTCTAGGTCAAGAAGCTGAAAGACTTCTTTATTATTTGTTGACTTTCGTAGACTAAGTTCAATTTCGTCTGTGCGCTGTCGAATGCGACGTATAGACTTTAAAAAGACAGTATCTGCATGATATAAGATTTGAAAAAAGAATTGGGTTCTCTTGACAGTGTCGAATAAAAACCGACTACTATCGTTAATATCAGGGAGAATTTGTACTAGATTACTGCTTATCGTCAGGGTCAAGTGGGGTGTTAAAATGATGCTTAGAGGGCTGGTTTCATAACGATCTCCACCCAAAGAAATGGGTACATGAATAATGGCTAGAATACAATTATTACCCAAGAGGATTCTTGGACAGTCATCTTCTTCAATTGCAAAACGAAAAAAATATTCCGGGATTTGTGCTGCAGCTGACATTTGTAAGATCTCTTCATTTGCTGGGTCTATAAGTTTAATCCAAACGCCTTTCTCGGAAGGGTCCCATGGCACCTCCTGGAGTTTGTTTTGTATTGTTTTGTATGTTGTCAGCATAGTTTCTCCTTTAGAAAAGCACTACCCTTTCTGCACCCAATATTGTGCTTTGGAAATGCCTTCTAAATCTATATTTTCCACAATTCCCACAATTGCTGCATCGACGGCGCTGTTGGAATTGTGAGTGACCCGTCGTGCAGAACTTCCGGTAGTTACTAAAACAGTTTCGCCATTTCCTGCCCCAACAGTGTCGACTGCAACTTGCAGGCTTATGGTATTCATACCATCTAGATTTAAAGGTTGAACTACTAAAAGCTTACTTCCAATTAAACTTTCATTTTTGGTCGGGGCTACAACTGTTCCCACCACCTTGCCAAGCCACATGAAAATTCCTCCTATTATATTCTTTTCTCTAGTTACATTAATTAGACGAAGGATATTAATTCCCTTTGTATTATTTTGTGCCGCCATGGCATATTATTGTTTTGATCACCCTTTTTATTAAGAAGATTCTTTGCTCTCCAAGCAAGTGTGATAACCTCTATAGGGCGGATCTAAAAATAGCTTCTATATCCTGCTGAGAGCCTTGCCGCGGATTGGTCACGCAACAAATATCTTTAAGGGCATTGTTTGCAAGAATGGGAATATCTTTGGCATTAAATCCTCGGACTTCAGAAAGAGTCTTGGGGATGCCAAGATCGTTAATGAGTTCCTTAATGGCCGCTACTCCCATTTGTGCAGCCGATTCTATCGATAGATCCCTTGTATTTTGACCTAAAGCATGGGCAATCTCTGCATATTTTTGTCCAGCAGCATGACGGTTGTATTCGACAACATAAGGCAGCATAATAGCGTTAGCTAAGCCATGGGGCAGATTGTACATTCCTCCTAATTGATGAGCCAGGGCATGTACATAACCTAAACTGGCATTATTAAAGGCAATGCCGGCCAGATATTCGGCATAAACCATCATTTCCCTTGCTTTTATGTCATTGCCATTTCGAAAGGCAGATGTAAGATGGCCTGCAATTAGTTCGATAGCCTTCAATGCTTTACAGTCCGTTACGGGAGTGGCATTTGTTGATACGTAGGCTTCAATTGCATGGGTTAATGCATCCATTCCAGTAGCGGCAGTAAGACCAGGCGGCATTCCTAGCATGAGTTCAGCATCATTTACAGCGATGATCGGTGTGACATGCCAATCAGTAATCGTCATTTTAATATGGGTTTCTTCATCGGTGATCACACAAAAACGAGTTAGTTCACTGCCAGTACCAGCGGTTGTATTGACGGCAATCAGAGGAGCAGAGGGCTTTTTTGATTTATTTAGGCCCACGAAGTTTTTAATGTCTCCTCCATTTGTTGCTAGTAAGCCAATCGCTTTAGCACAGTCATGGGGAGAACCGCCGCCAAAGGAAATAAGAAAGTCACAGCCATTGTCCTGAAATAACTTTAAACCATAATTCACTTGAGAAATAGTTGGATTAGGGGAAACATCATCATAGAGGATAAAAAAGATACCTTCTTTTCTTAAGATCTCTGTTAGTTTATCAATTAATTTCATTTCCACTAATATTTTATCGCTTACGATAAGAGCTTTGCGAAATGTCATAGGTTTTATATAGTTTACAATTTGTTCTAAGCAGCCAACTCCCAAGATACTTATGGGTGTCATAAAATACTCTATAATTTTTTTGTTCACGAAAGTATGAGCCTCCTTGATGCTGGTTTTATTAAACTAACCATAACACTGCAATTTTATTTGGGCAAGGCTTGGCAGGGCTGGTTTTGATGATTGAGCAATAAATCAATACAAGATAACAAAGTAAAACCTATGATAATCTTTTTTCTCTTCTTAATAAGGAGGTAAAGGAACATGAAATTTTATTAATAAGTTATGGCAAAATATTGCCTAGTATCTAAATGGGGGAGGAAAGAAACCTCACTTTACAGAATCAGTTTATATTAAAATTACAGGCAAGGTAAGGAGTAGGTGGAAGGATTGTTTGGAAATGTGATTGGCGATTTTATCACTGGCTTTCAATTTTTAACACGAATTCCAATCAAGGCACAAACCCAATGGACACCAGAGAGTTTTAGTAATAGTGTTAAGTTCTTCCCAATTATTGGCGGTATTATTGGTTTCCTTTTGTGGGGCGTTTTGTATGGAGCACAGAGTTTCTGGGGTGTAAAATTACCTATACACCTTATGGCAATAGGATTAATTTTACTTGAAATCATAATAACTGGGGGATTACATTGCGATGGATTAATGGACACGGTTGATGGTGTTTTTTCGGGAAAGCCTCGCGAGAGAATGTTGGAAATTATGAAAGACAGCAGAGTAGGCGCTTTTGGTGCCATGTCTTTTTGTTTGCTGATTTTTGTAAAGTATTCTTTAATTATGGACATTGACCCTGTATTATTACCATTGGCTATTTTCGTTATGCCTATTGTAGGGCGTACTGCTGTTGTAGCTGCTATTACGTTGTATCCTTATGCCAGAGCAGAAGGATTAGGAAAGGCATTTTATCAATCTGCCCATAAGTATACCCTTTTGGTGGCAGGATTATGTTCAGCTTTGTTATTAATTCCCTTGGGCAAACTTGTAATAGTGAGCGGCATAGTGGGGATTGTCTTTGCTCTGCTTTTTTCTGGATATGTGAGTAAACGTCTTGGTGGCTTAACAGGAGACGTTTATGGTGCCATTGTTGAACTTACAGAAATTATTACCTTATTGATATTCATTATATAAATATGGAAGGAGGGCGATCTTTTGACTAAAGTCATATTTATTCGTCATGGTCAAACTTCCTGGAATAAAGATAAAAAATATCAGGGACATAGTGACATTTCACTTAATGAAAATGGTTTGAGACAGGCTGAATTAGTTGGTAAGCGATTAGCAGAGGAGAAAATCAATGCGATTTATAGCAGTGATTTGCAGCGTGCCTGTCAGACTGCTGAAATGATTGCTCAGCATCATGCCTTGCCAATTATCAGAAAACAGGAGTTGCGTGAAATCAATTTTGGTATGTGGGAAGGGCTTACTTATCAAGAAATTATGGAAACTTGGCCAGAAATCCTCAGAACCATGTATTCTCAGCCTAGTGAAACCTGTCCTCCTCAAGGAGAAAGTTTTAATAAGGTCAGACAAAGGGTAATCAGGGCATTGCAGCAATGTATCGCGAAACATCAAAATGAAACCATTGTGGTTGTATCCCATGGCGGGACTATGAGAGTGATTCTATGTGCTGCATTGGGGATTGATTTAGATAAAATGTGGTTCATACGTCAGGACAGTACAGCGATCAATATCATTCAATACTTTGAACATCAGGTAGTGGTATCCTTGGTGAATGATACGTGTCATATCAAATAGAGGTACAACCAACATTGGACTTTTTTATCTATCTACTTGATTATATTGCTAATCTACGAATAGCACATAGGAGAAAGGCTTTAATTGTAGTACTATTGTGACAATAGAATAAATTTGCCACCAAACAGGTGCCTCTCAAGTAGAGAGGAGAATAGGGAAGATCGGAAAGGAAGTAAAAATCCTTAAACGACGCGGTCGCGCCACTGTAATCGGGGAGAGACTCTTGCATATGCCACTGGGAAACCAGGAAGGCGCAGGAGTTTTGATGATCCGTAAGCCAGGAGACCTGCCTGTTATGGCTGTCATCTACCTCCGCGTAAGGGGTAATGCCAGAAGGATGGGATTTTTATATAAAAATACCTAGCCTTTTGGGCTAGGTATTTTTGTATTCTATTACTCTTGGAAGTAGAGGTTTTAGGTAGTCCGCGCAGGGTCCATATTATTAACGTTCTGCCATTAGTATTTAACCTACGCTTATAATAATAATATGGACCCTGCGCTTGAGCCAACAAAGGATGCGTTAACATTCTTCTTATTTTATTATAATTTTAGGAGGGGTTAGATATGGATTTGGAAGCAAAGGTTGATGAGTTACTGAATGGGGCAGCGAAACCGCCACAAAGCTTAGGATTATTAGAAAAACATTTAAAAAAAGTGATGTTATCATGGGGGCAAATTCATTCAGAAATGAAACCTCATCATATCATCTTCGCAGCTGATAATGGGGTTATTGAAGAGGGAGTGGTCAATTATCCTGGGGAGATTACCTACCTGCAAGCAAAAAACATGACAGATGGCAAGGCGACGATTAGCTGCTTTTGCCAGTGTAACCAAATACCGTATAGTGTGATTGACATTGGGATTAATAGTACATTAGAAGCTGGCATTAATCATAAAGTGGCGATGGGAACTAAAAACTTTATGAAAGAGGAGGCCATGAGTCAAGAAGAATTTGAACAGGCTTGGAAGGTTGGTAAGGATCTGGTTGATTATTTGGTATTGCAAGAAGGGTATAATATACTGTCCTTTGGTGAAATGGGAATTGGCAATACGACAACCTCATCAGCCGTGCTGCATGCTCTTACAGGAATGCCGCCAGAATTTATCGTTGGCTATGGAGCAGGATTGAGTAGTAATGAATTGCTAAAGCATAAACGCAATACAGTTGCTAAAGGTGTAGAACGTCACAAGGTTAACATGCACAGAGTAGAAGATATTTTACGTTGTGTGGGAGGGTTTGATATTGTAGGCATCTGCTCTGGCATGCTGCAATGCGCTAAGCGGGGGATCCCTTTTGTGATTGATGGATTTATTACAGCTGTGGCTTATGCCTGTGCATTTCGTATTGATAATATGGTTGAAAAACATGCAATTCCTTCTCATATGTCAAAAGAACCTGGGATGGCCTATTCATTATTATTAGGTAACATAGTCGCTGATGATGTAATACTTCGTGCAAATATGGCCTTGGGAGAAGGTACAGGGGCTATCCTTATGGTTTCGATGTTAAAGACTATGTCATATACCATGCAGAATATGGCAAGACTTTCGGACTTTGTGCTAAGTGCACCAGCACCATCTGAAGTTACTGCCGTGTAATTATCGCCTTTTCTTGTTATCGTATAGTAAAATATTGCTGCTTGCAGGAAATGGTTTGCCTGTTATCTAATACTTATCATGTTAAGCAAAGAACAAAATGATATAGTATGGAGTTTTGATAAGGGGAGGATTGTTAGTGCAAGCAGTAAATCGATTTACCCTAGGTGAAATTGTCAATACTCAGATTTTGCAAGAGATTCAAGATAAATTTTCTGAAGCAACTGGATTAGGAGCAGTTATCGTTGATCCTGAGGGCAATCCCATTACCAAGCCTAGCAATTTCACAAAATTTTGCAGCTATATTCGTTCCCGCCATCAGGGATTAACTCGATGTGTCCAATGTGATGATGAGGGGGGACGCCGTAACCAAAGGCCTTTTGTTTATAGATGCCATGCCGGTTTGACGGATTTAGCTGCACCCATTGTTGTGGAAAATCAATATATTGGCGCATTTCTTGCGGGGCAAGTTATATTAGCTCAAGAAGATGATAATCTTAAAGAAGAAATGTTACGACGTACAGCGGACCTAGGGTTAAAGCCTGAAATATTATCCGAATTTTTTGATATTGTAGAGATTGTGCCAGAAAAAAGGCTGAAGGCAGCAGCCGATCTTATTTATATTATGTCAAATTATATTGTGGAGATTGGTGTAGCCAATCTTGCAGGCAAACATCTTGTGAAAGAATTAAAAGCAAAGGCTGAACTAGAAACCATGCTGCGTGCCACAGAATTGAGAGCATTGCAGTCACAGGTTAATCCTCACTTTCTGTTCAATACTTTAAATACGATTGCGCGGTTAGCCATGTTAGAGGGGGCGAATCAGACACAGGAAGTAGTCTATGCTTTATCTGATTTGCTGCGTAATAATTTGCGTGATATTGAAATCTTACGAACCTTAGAACAAGAAGTAAAATCCATCAAGGACTATCTACTAATTCAGAAGGTGCGTTTTGGTGAGCGGATTCAGACCTACATTGATGTAGACTCGTCAATTATGGAAACTAAAATTCCTCCTCTTACCCTTCAGCCTTTAGTAGAAAATGCTATTATCCATGGGCTTGAAAGTAAGGTAGAGGGGGGAATAGTCCGCATCAGTGGACAGCTTGAGGGCGATGTGGTTGTTCTTATTGTCAGTGACAGTGGTAGTGGTGTATCTCCTGAGGATATTGGAACCATTTTTCGTGCAGAGAAGCGTAAACAAATTCACGGACAAACTACAGGTTTAGGCATTATTAATGTTCACAAGCGAATTCAGCATTATTTCGGTAATGAATATGGCTTGACGATGGAGAGTAAACTAGGAGAAGGAACCAGTATTTATATCCGTCTTCCCTACTGTCCTATGTAAGCTAAGTGTAGCAAGGAGAAAAAAATGTATACTTTATTAATTGCAGATGATGAACAATTGGAACGACAAGCCTTACACTTTATTATTAAGCAGAAATGTCCAAATATTAAGGTAATAGGTGAAACTGGAGATGGAAAGAGTGCGGTCCACATTGCCGAATTAGAAAAGCCAGATATCGTACTAATGGATATCCGCATGCCTGAAATGAACGGGCTAGAAGCGGCAAAACGCATTCGCACCTTGCTGCCAGATGTAGTCATTATCATGCTGACGGCCTTTGATGAATTTAGTTATGCAAAACAAGCTTTGACTATTGGGGTAGTAGAGTATCTTTTAAAACCTGTTCGTCCTGATGATATAATGCATACCTTGGAACTTACCATACAAAAAATTGATGAAATTAAGCGTAAAAAAAGGGAAGAAGCTTCTTTAAGGAAAAGTGTTGAAGAAGCTATCCCCTTTATTCAGATGTCTTTTGTCTATGATTTGATTTCGGGCAACATTAAAGAGCTTGAACATTTTCAAGAACGATCCCGTTTTTTAGGTATGACAGTGGAGCCTGGTGTAGTCTTAGTTGTAGATATTGATAATTTCAAACAACTTACCTCGAGGGATAGCGAATTAGAAAAACAAATGATCAAACAAAAAGTCTACAAGCTAATTTGTAGTGTAGCTGGCAAGTATGCTTTAGTCACGCCTTTTGGCAGCGATAATCTGATTGTATTGTTAGGGTTTGCAGAAGTAGAAACTATGGAAGTGATAAAAAATAATGCGCAGAAAATAGCTACTGATATACGAGAATGCATTACCCAAGAGATGAAGATCAGTATTACCATTGGTATTGGCCGCTATTATTCGGATCCGAGGGAAATTCATAAATCTTATTTGGAAGCTCTGCATGCCCAACGTCAGCGATTTTATCTAGGTGATAGTCAAATTATTCATGTGGAGGATGTGCCTTATTTAAGTGCAGGACCTTTTAACTATCCCTTTCACTATGAACGAACCGTACTAGACAAGGTGCGCTGTGGTGATCGAAAGCAGGCTAAAGAGGCGCTGCATGAATTATTAGATGGAATATTTGCCAGCAAAACTGGTATGGATACAGTTAAAGCATGCGTGTTGGAATTACTGATCGTTTTATCTCGGTCGGCTGTAGAAGGTGGTGCTAATTTAGAGCAGCTTACCCTCTTGAATTTAAATTGTATTAATCACTTGCATGATTGTAACAATAAATCCCAAGTAGAGGCATGGATGTTTGAATCTTTGGATCACTTTCTGGACAATATGCTGGAAAATAGAAGTAGTATGAATCTTAGGGTCATCAATAAAGCATGTGACTATATTGTAAAAAATTATCACAGGAATATATCTTTAGAAGAGGTTGCACAAACGGTACATTTAAGTCCTTTTTACTTTAGTAGGCTCTTTAAGCAGGAAAAAGGTTATAATTTTGTAGATTTCTTGACAAAAGTGAGAATTGACAAGGCAAAAAAGATGCTGCAAAATCCTGATTTTACGGCTGTACGTATTGCGGCAGAGGTTGGTTACCAAGATGCTAGTTATTTTAGTCGAGTATTTCGTCAAATAATGGGCATGACACCTAATCAATATCGTAATGAGATACGAAATAGTAAACAAGAATAAAGACGATGAACTTCAGTTGGATTTTAATCGCATGTATCCAGGTGCCAGCACTCTTAACTCACAAATTGTAAGAGAGGAACATTAGAAATACTAGTCATTGGATAATATGAAAGAGAGATACAAAAAAATTCTATAGTAGAGCAAGAAAGGACAAAGGATTTATTGAATAACAAATGGATAATTAGAAATAATAAAAGGACTGCTGTGAAGCAGTCCTTTATTGCTTTTATAGTAAGAACATTCGAATAGTAAAACAAAAAAATCCTATGTGAAACAGGGGTGGATTTATTTTAAATTATAGGTCATTTAGATACAGCAATTATGTCCAGTGGCTAAGCAATAAATATGCAAGGTAAAAAAGTAAAAAAGAGAAATATTTATAATTGTCAAACTAATGTGAGGAATGCGAGGGAATGGTATGACGGCAGAAAAGACAAGAGTGGTTCAAGAATATGTACCAGGTAAACAAGTGACCTTAGCCCATCTCATATCAAATCCCAAAAAGGAGTTGTGTGACAAACTAGGATTAGAGAATACTTCAGCAATCGGAATCTTAACCATTACTCCTAGTGAAGCTGCCATTATTGCAGCAGATGTGGCAACAAAAGCAGCAGACGTTAAAATTGGCTTTATGGATCGTTTTACGGGTTCACTGGTATTAGTTGGTACCGTATCTAATGTGGAAGCGGCCCTTCAGCAGGTTACGAATCTATTAGTCAATAATTTGGGTTTTGCAGGCCCAAAACAAACGAAGTCATGACATGAAGAAAGTAATGTTAGTTGGGGCTGTAGGAGCGGGGAAAACATCCTTAATCCATACACTGCAGAAAGATTGCCGCACAGCCGAAAAAACCCAAAGTATCCAGTTTTCTGATGGGGCCATTGATACACCAGGGGAATATGCCCAAATACCACGTTTCTATTCAGCCTTGATGGTGACAGCTATGGAAGCATCGATTGTCGCTGTTGTACAGGATGCAACAAATTTGAAAGTGACTCTTCCTCCTGGGTTCGCGAGTATGTTTTCTCGTCCCGTTATTGGGGTAGTAACGAAAATCGACGTGCCTGGAATTGATCGAGACAAAGCCAAATCCCGCTTACTGCAGGTGGGTGTTAAAGAACCAATCTTCTTTGTTTCCTCTCGTACTGGAGAAGGAATGGAAGAATTGATTGCATATTTTGGGGAAGGGAGGTGTATATCATGAGCGAAGCATTAGGAATGATTGAAACAAAAGGATTGGTGGGTGCTATTGAAGCTGCTGATGCTATGGTAAAGGCAGCAAATGTTCAATTAGTAGGTTATGAAAAAATTGGTTCTGGTCTAGTGACAGTGATGGTACGTGGCGATGTTGGTGCGATCAAAGCGGCAACGGATGCTGGTGCCGCAGCTGCTCAAAAAGTTGGCGAAGTTGTATCCATTCACGTTATTCCACGTCCCCATACAGATGTGGAGAAAATTCTTCCCAAAATAAAGTAAAAGTAGGAATGTGGAGGTAGAATTATATGCAAGAGCAATTAATTGATAAGGTTATGGATGAAATTAAAAAGCGGATGGAGAATCAGGCTCCTACTGCTACTCCAACAGAAACAACTCAGGGAAAACCTAAGATTTCTGTAAATCCAGGTATTACAGAATTTGTGGGAACTGCAATTGGTGATACCATTGGTTTAGTGATTGCAAATGTTGATCCCATGTTACATGAAAAGATGAAAATTGATCCTAAATATCGTTCCATCGGTATCTTAGGTGCTCGTACAGGAGCTGGCCCACATATTATGGCTGCTGATGAAGCGGTAAAAGCCACCAATACAGAGATTATATCCATTGAATTACCTCGTGATACTAAAGGCGGAGCAGGACATGGTTCCTTGATTCTCTTTGGTGCGGAAGAAGTATCAGATGCTCGCCGTGCGATTGAAGTAGCATTAAAGGAACTTGATCGTACCTTTGGCGATGTGTATGGTAACGATGCTGGGCATGTTGAATTACAATATACTGCTCGGGCAAGTTATGCTGTTAATAAAGCTTTTGGTGCTCCAGTGGGCAAAGCTTTTGGATTAATTGTTGGTGCTCCTGCAGCCATTGGCGTACTTATGTCAGATGTTGCTGTTAAAACGGCTAATGTTGAAGTGGTTGGTTATGGCAGCCCAGCAGGCGGAACTAGTTATTCTAATGAAGTAATTCTTATGGTAACCGGTGACTCTGGTGCAGTACGTCAAGCAGTACTTGCCGCCAAAGAAATAGGCATAAAACTGTTGGAGTCTATGGCTGGTCCAGCTCCATCATCCACTAAGCCATACATTTAATGCAGGG
>Ga0316613_10000953_pt1 | contig 20632 bp, 17 predicted proteins | sample OWC_soil_day10_C_2_FD_207647 | JGI IMG/M metagenome (GOLD analysis project Ga0316613, IMG submission 207647) | Wetland soil microbial communities from Old Woman Creek delta, Ohio, United States - OWC_soil_day10_CT_b | ecosystem: Environmental > Terrestrial > Soil > Wetlands | place: USA: Ohio...
CGGCATTATGGAGAATTAAAACAACGGCAGTACGGCACCCTACCATCCTGATGTTGCTCGTCATGGGTGGGTTGGTATAGGTGCCATACCGAGGATCTAATGGTTTTGGTGGCGTACCACCCAGCATAACAATCCGAGAGCTATCAGCGGATTGAGAATCTGAGCTGGCAGAAGGAGTAGCAGCAACAGGAGAAACAGGACCATTAACAGGCTGAATGCATTGATTTTCCGGATCTTTAAAATCACGATAAAACCCCTTCCAACAATCTGTTTGTAGAGTTCTTTGCTCACATCGAGAATGGCTGCCTGTTTGGTATAGCACTTGCAGCCACTCTTTGCACCCCGTAAACGTCGAACTTCTACTGCAACCCTGCGTAGGCGGGGGATATCTCGTGATGGTTTAAAAATTGCATTGCGGATTGTTTAGGCCTGTTGTTTTAAATCTCATTGCGCTAACGCTCATGAACCAAAAACTCAAGATCGCGTGCAGCCGGGGAATGCGGCAAGTCACCATTTCTGCTCTGCAAGCAACCAGCTGGCGCTAACAGTCTGGGCAACATAGTGCTGTTGTGCCACCTTGCTGAGGCTACTGCGATCGATGGTCGTTACGAAATGGCGTGGCTGTGGCCTTCGTCGGCGTGTCAGGTCTTATCCAGGCCCAGCAAGCGCTCGCAATAGCGTGCGATCAGGTCGATTTCCAGGTTGACCCGGTTGCCGATTTGCAGGGCGCCTAGGTTGGTTACGGCCAGCGTGTGCGGGATCAGGTTGATTGTAAATTCGCAGCCACCGGCCACATCTTTCACAATGTTGGTGGTCAGGGATACCCCGTTCACGACCACCGAGCCTTTTACTGCCAGATACTTCGCCAGGATTTGGGGGGCGCGGATAACCAGCTCGCGATTCTCCCCGACCGGATCGAAGCGGATAACTTCACCGACTCCGTCGACATGGCCGGAAACCATGTGTCCGCCCAGCATGTCGCCCAAGCGCATGGCTTTTTCCAGGTTGACCCGGGTGCCTTGTTGATCCAGCCCGGCCGTGCAGCGCAGGGATTCTTCGGATACGTCGATTTGGTAGCGGTGGTCGTCCAGCTTGTTGACCACCGTCATGCAGGCGCCGCTATGGGCAATGCTGTCGCCCAGCCCGACATCGGCCAGGTTGAGTTCTGGGGCGGCAATGGTCAGGCGCACGCCGCCGGGGAATGTTTCAAGTTGCTCGATCACGCCAACTGCCTGAACGATTCCGGTAAACATGATGTTCTCCTTTACTGCGCCTGCGAATTGGGCGGCAGCAGTGTAGTCAATTCGGTAAAACGCAGTGTCCAGCGTAAATCGGGGCCGCAGTCGGTTTTTTCCAGCACGCGCGGAGCAAGTTTTTGCGACAGGTTGTGTAGCCCCAGATTAGCTACGCCGCGCGCTGGATCGCCGATCAGCACCGGCGCCTGGTAGAGCACCCACTCGTCGACCAGATTCGCCTTGAGCAGCGCACCAACGAGTTCTGCACCGGCCTCGACCGTAACTTCGTTGCAGCCGCGCCTACCAAGCTCTTCAAGCAGTGCCTGCAAATCCACCCGACCATCGCTGTCGGCTATGACCAGAACTTCAGCACCCGCTTCCTGCAGGTTTTTTGCCCGCGCAGTATCCGCTTCGTGGCAAGCAATCAGCACGCCCGGGGTTCGCAGTATCTGCGCATCCGGCGAAGTGCGCAGTTGGCTGTCGACAATCACGCGCAACGGCTGGCGGCCGGTATCCAGTTCGCGCACGGTCAGTTGCGGATCATCCAGCAAAACGGTGCCGATTCCAGTTAGCATGGCGCAGGAACGAGCACGCAATTGCTGTACATCGGAGCGCGATGCCGCACTGGTTATCCATTGCGATTGACCGTCCGGCAAGGCAGTACGGCCATCCAGGCTACAGCCCGTTTTCACTCGCAACCACGGCCGGCTGCGCACCATGCGCGAGACAAAGCCGATGTTCAGTTCAGCGGCTTCCGTTTCAAATAAACCGCTAGCGATCTCGATTCCGGCAGCCGAGAGCCGGTCCAGGCCGCGACCGGCAACCAGCGGGTTGGGATCGCGCAATGCCGCCACCACGCGCTTCACGCCGGCTGCGATCAGCGCATCGGCACAAGGCGGCGTGCGTCCGTGATGGCTGCAGGGTTCCAGCGTGACATACGCCGTGGCGCCTTGTGCATTTTTGCCGGCAGCGCGCAAGGCATGGACTTCGGCATGGGGTTCGCCCGCGCACCTATGCCAGCCCTCCCCCACGATCCGATTATCCTTGACCAATACGCAACCGACGCGCGGGTTGGGTGTCGTGGTATACAGTCCCCGCGTTGCGAGCGTCAGGGCCTGAGCCATGAACGAGTAGTCTGCAGGAGAAAACGGCACGGTTTATTCCTTGGTCGCTTCCTGGATTGCATCGCGGAAATCATCCAGGTCCTGGAATGAGCGATAAACCGAGGCGAAACGCACGTAGGCCACCTTGTCGAGCTTGGCGAGCTCTTTCATGACCAGCTCACCGATCTGGCGTGACGGAATCTCACGTTCGCCAGAAGCAAGTACTTTATGGACGATACGGTCAATGGCTTCATCGACCAACTGCGTGGGCACTGGACGTTTGTGCAGTGCGCGCTGAAAGCTTACCCGGACTTTTTCGCGATCGAACTCGACGCGTTGGCCATTTTGCTTGACGATCTGGGGCATGCGCACCTCGGCCGTTTCAAAGGTGGTGAAGCGTTTTTCGCAGGCGGTGCAGCGCCGGCGCCGGCGAATCACATCGCCTTCGTCCGAAACCCGTGAATCAACCACCTGGGTATCAAGGGAACCACAAAACGGGCACTTCATTGGATGTTGCTCCCCTGAGCAAAGCTCAGATAATTAACGCATCATCTGCCAAGTTTACGCCTTGGCAGTCCACCAGAAAAACCGAAGGGTGGGACAACCGCCCCACCCTGCTTATTACAACAACCGGAAAAGCTTAGGCGCCATAGACCGGGAACTTGCCGGTCAACGCCTTCACCTTCACAGCCACAGCGGCAATATTGGCTTCGTCATTCGGATTATCGAGTACGTCGGCAATCAGGTTGGCGACGATGATGGCTTCTTCTTCCTTGAAACCACGGGTGGTGATGGCCGGCGAGCCGATGCGGATGCCGGAAGTCACAAACGGGCTTTCAGGATCGTTCGGGATAGAGTTCTTGTTGACGGTGATGTGTGCCTTGCCCAGCGCTGCATCGGCAGCCTTGCCGGTCAGGCCCTTGGGACGCAAATCGACCAGGAACATGTGCGATTCGGTGCGACCGGAAATGATGCGCAGGCCGCGTTCAGCCAAAGTCTTGGCCATGGCATCCGCATTCTTGCGGACTTGTTCCTGATAGGTTTTGAATCCTGGTTCCATCGCTTCTTTGAATGCAACGGCCTTGGCAGCGATCACGTGCATCAGCGGGCCGCCTTGCAGTGCCGGGAATACGCTGGAGTTCAGTTGCTTCTCGAACTCAGCCTTGGCCATGATCACGCCACCACGCGGGCCGCGCAGCGTCTTGTGGGTGGTGGAAGTCACGAAATCGGCATGCGGGACCGGGTTCGGATAAACGCCGGCAGCCACCAGGCCGGCATAGTGCGCCATGTCGACCATGAAGTAAGCGCCAACTTTCTTGGCAATTGCAGCCATGCGTTCCCAGTCGAAGCGCAGGGCGTAGGCGGAAGCACCACCGATCAGAAGCTTCGGCTTGTGTTCGATGGCGATGCGTTCCATCTCGTCGTAATCGATTTCTTCCTTGTCATTCAGGCCGTAAGGAACGATATTGAACAGCTTGCCTGACAAGTTAGCCGGCGAGCCATGGGTCAGGTGACCACCGTGGCCCAGGTTCATGCCCATCACGGTATCGCCTGGCTTCAGGAAGGCGAAATACACGGCCTGGTTGGCTTGCGAGCCGGAATGAGGTTGCACGTTGACATATTCGGCACCGAACAGTTGCTTCAAGCGATCAATTGCCAGTTGTTCGACCACATCCACGTGCTCGCAACCACCGTAGAAACGCTTGCCCGGGTAACCTTCCGCATACTTGTTGGTCAGCTGCGAGCCCTGAGCTTCCATTACCGCTGCGGAAACGTAGTTTTCGGAGGCGATCAGCTCGATGTGGTCTTGCTGGCGGGTGCACTCGTCGGCCATGGCGGCTGCGAGTTCGGCGTCATACTTGGCGATGGTGAGGGACTTGGAATACATGGCGGTGAACTTTCCCGGGCTTTTTGCAAAGTGGGGATTCTACCATGATCACCTTGCCCTTCTCACTGCCGAAATATGCACATTGCCGTGAACGGCATTCATGTCTGCAGGTCGCTGGGTCGAACGGCCCAGTCGTCGGACGTCTTATTGACACATGGACTGGCGGCTGGGGATAATCATCTGGTCTAATAAGCAGACCAGATGTGCGCACGCCGAATTGGTAAGACCTTTGACCTTTCCCGCAAAGCTTGCACATGGGTACAATTAACGAAATACCCCGCTTCCGATCCAAGGAGAATCAAATGGCCAAGTCCTTCATGGACGAGAATTTCCTGCTGGAAACAGCAACTGCGCAAAAGCTCTATCATGAGTACGCTGCGCCGCAGCCTATCATCGATTATCACTGCCATCTGCCACCCGAGCAGATTTCCCAGAACAAACAATTCCGCAATATCACCGAAATCTGGCTGGGCGGCGATCACTACAAGTGGCGCTTCATGCGCTCGGCCGGCGTGACCGAAGATTTCATCACCGGCGACCAGCCGGACCAGGAAAAATTCCGCAAATTCTGCCAGGTGCTGCCGATGGGCGTGGGCAACCCGCTCTACCATTGGAGCCATCTGGAGCTGCAACGTTATTTCGGCACCAAGACTGTAGTGTCCGGCGCCACCGCCGACGAATTGTGGGAAACCTGCAATGCCCTGATCGGCACGCCGGATCTCTCCGCGCGCGGCCTGATGGTTCGCTCCAACGTGAAGGCGGTGTGCACCACCGATGATCCGATCGATGATCTGGTTCACCACAAGGCGGTGGCAACTGAAGGCTTCCAGGTCAAGGTACTGCCGACCTGGCGTCCGGACAAGGCGGTCAAGATCGACATTGCCGGCTTTGCCGACTACATCCCGAAGCTCGCAGCCGTCAGCGGCGTGGCGATTAACCGTTTCGCTGACGTCACCAAGGCACTGGGCCTGCGTCTGGACCACTTTGCCGCGCACGGCTGCAAGGTGTCCGACCACGCCATCGACAATGTCTTCTTTGAAGAAGCGACCGAAGCGCAACTCGACGCGATTCTCGCCAAGGCCATGTCCGGCCAAGTGCTGAACCAGTTCGAAGCAGACCAGTACAAGACTGCCGTGATGCTGTTCCTGGGCCGCGAATACGCCAAGCGTGGCTGGGCATCGCAACTGCACATCAGTGCGCAGCGCAACAACAACACGCGCATGTTCAAGAAACTCGGCCCGGATACCGGCTGGGATTCGATTGCCGACGGCCAGGTTGCCGCCAAGCTCTCGCGCTATCTCGATGCGCTGGATAGCGACGACTTGTTGCCCAAGACCATTCTCTATACGTTGAATCCGAAAGACAACGAAGTGCTGGGCACCATGCTCGGCAACTTCCAGGATGGCAAGGTGGTCGGCAAAATGCAGTTCGGTTCCGGCTGGTGGTTCCTCGACCAGAAGGACGGCATGATCAAACAACTGACCGCACTGGCCAACCTGGGCAATCTGGGTGCCTTTGTGGGCATGCTGACCGACTCGCGCTCGTTCCTCTCTTACACCCGTCACGAATACTTCCGCCGCATTCTGTGCAACCTGATCGGCGGCTGGGTTGAAAATGGTGAATACCCGCAAGACTGGGCTGCACTGAAGAAGATCATCGAAGGCATTTGCTACAACAATGCCGAAGCGTACTTCAAGCTGTAATAGTCGCGAGTAATACTGCAAATTAAAACGGCCCGCACAATGCGGGCCGTTTTGTTTGAAGCAATTGAGATTGCGGGTTATTGTTCCTGCAACAGCGCCTTTTTCTTGCGCCACAGTGTAACCCGACTGATTCCGAGTTTTTTGCAGATTTCATCCGTCGAGTGTGCTTTCAGCAGGCCTCGTAAAACATCGGCTTCCATCTCTTTTAAAGAGGTGAATTTTTTCTCGGGCATCGTTGGTGCTTTGCGTTCGATCTTGGTTTCCTGCTCGGCCAAGACTTCGGCAAGATAGGGTTCGTCTACTACTTCCGGGCCGCAATACGCCACCACCTCGGCAATATTCTTGAGTTGACGGACATTTCCGGGCCAGTTGTACTGCTTCAGTAATTCCAGCGCCTGACTCGCCAGCTCTATCTTGCGGCCTTCCTTTTCAGCCATCTCATTCACATACGATTCGAATAAAATCGCTATATCGTCCGCGCGCTCACGCAGCGGTGGAATTCGCAATCCCAGTACATATATCCGGTAATAAAGATCTTCGCGGAACCCACCCTTTTTAACCAGATCATATAGATCACGATTGGTGGCCGAGATAATGCGTACATCGACTGGAATGATCCGGTCATCGCCAATACGCATGATTTCCCGCTCTTGCAATACACGAAGCAAGCGGCTCTGGATATCCGGGGTTAATTCGCCGATTTCATCAAGAAAAATCGTTCCGCCATGCGCGAGTTCGAACAATCCGGGCTTGCCACCCTTCTTGGCGCCGGTGAATGCACCGTCGACATAACCAAAGAGCTCGCTTTCGAGCAGGCTTGGTGGTAGCGAGGCCGTATTGATCGATACGAACGGGCCGTTTTTGCGTCGGCTGGCATTGTGCACGCTTTGTGCCAACACCTCTTTTCCTGTACCGGTTTCGCCGTAGATCAACAGGTTGGAATCGTGGCTGGCATATTTTTTTGCTTTATCAATCAGGGTTTTGATTACAGGTGATTCGCCCAGCATGTCCGCAAAATATTTTTTTGCATACAGGCCTTTTTGATACAGGGAAAGACGGATCTTGCGCTCTTGCGACTGAATACTGCTGGTTTCCTGGAAGGTAATGACTTCGCCAAATCGCTTGCCATTAATATCAAGTGGAATTGATTTTGTCAGGACGTGACTGCCATTGATACTGGCAATTTTCTCCTGCCGGCCATGGTAAAGCAGTTCGGAAATAATTCCATGATCCAGTTGGCCGTTTTTCTCCGGGCAAAGCTTTCTGGCCACGTTGTTATAGAAATTAACTTGTTGATTGCCGCCAACCGCAATAACGCCTTCCTCAATATTGTTGATGATCGCCATCAATTGCGCAGACTGGAACCGTTCCATTTCCTTGGCTCGGACCAGTCTGACGGCTTCATCCAGTGCATTTTTAATTGACAAGGCGCTGGTGCTTAGCAATTCTGCAGCTATGCCATGTTCTTTGGCATGTTTATAGCCAAATCCGCAGCCTATGATGGCCTCGATACCATTTTTTTTCAGCGCAATAATGTTTTCTTCAATTTCCTTTTCCTGTGCGCAGGATCGAAAAAAGACATTGGTTTCCGCGATTTTGAAATCACCGGATGCGCCGCCAAAAATATTCGCTCGTCCGACGAAGCCGATATTTCGCATGCCTTGTTTGGAAAAGCGGCTGATGGCATCCAAAAATTCATCCACGGTCATCGCAATTTCAACCACGCTGATTTTTTCCATGGCCTTGATGCGTTCGGCGACCCCTCCCCGGCTGACAACGACTTCTATTCCCGGGTGCCTGCAAACAGCCTCAATCGCATGATCGTCGTCTGTTGTCTCTACGGTCAGCGAGATACCCATCCCCTCTGCCAGCTGGATAGCGGTTTCTGCCATGGCGCCGAAGGGAGCCAGAAAAAGGATGGAAGTCATATTTTTGAGTCCTGTTCAAGAATGCAGGAGGCTGGAATTGTTGCTATACCTTGACGGCAGTTCGTTTTTTTAGGTGGGTGCATACAGAATAACCAGTCTTTAAGGTTGGGGTATACCCTAGTGCCCAGTGTTTCATGTGTTGCATTGTTTCACAAATGAAACGCAAATGCATCATTTGTGAAACATATGTGGCAAAAAATCAAGAAATTATTGGTATTTTTCACTGGCACGGTTGTTGCGTATTCGTAGCCGGGATGTGGCGGTTACAAACCACAACCATGGTGAGCGATGTAGCCACGAGAGCACCCTGACTATTGCACCAAGCGTGTTCCAGGTGGGCAGCCTCTAGCAGCCCCAGGTAAAAGACACACGGCAAATCACCCATTACTCAAAACTCAAGGAAGAGGGCTTCGATTATGAGCAAGACTGTAATGACCAAACGTTCTTTCATCACCCGTACCTGCCTCACCGGCGTTGCGGTAGCCATGCTGGCATGCGGCAGCCTGAGCCATGCAGCAGACCCGATCAAGATCAAGATCGCCTATGAGAACAACCCGGGCGAGCCGATCGATCTGGCCGTCAAGGAATGGGCGCGCGTGTTCAAGGAGAAAACCAAGGGTGCTGGCGAGCTGCAACTCTTTCCGAGCTCCATGCTGGGCTCGAAAAAAGACGTAATCGAACAGATGAAGTTGGGCAGCAACATCATCACCATCGCTGATGGCGGCTTCTTTGCCGACTACGTGCCGGACTTCGGTATTCTGATGGGGCCGTATCTGGGCAAGGATTACAACGATATCTTCAAGTTGACCAAAACCGATTGGTTCAAGGGACTGTCAACTCAGCTGGATGCCAAGGGTCTGCATATTGTGACCTCCAACTGGCTCTATGGCGTTCGCAACATGGTGACACGCAAGCCGGTCAAGACCCCTGCCGATTTGAAGGGTCTCAAGATTCGCGTGCCGAACAATCGCATCCAGATTGAAGCCATGAAGCAAATGGGCGCAACCCCGACTCCGATGCCTCTGGCCGAGGTTTACCCGGCCCTGACCCAAGGCGCGATTGATGGCGCAGAAAACCCGATCACCGTTCTGTACGCACAAAAGCATCACGAACCGGCCAAGTATCTGATTCTGACTGGCCATCTGGACAATGTCAGCCAATGGGTTGCAGGGAGCAAGTTCTTTGCAAAATTGCCGGCTGATATTCAGAAAGCACTGGTTGAATCCGGTGATGCTGCCGGTACTTTCATGACCAATAGCGTTGCCAAGGCCGAGAAAGAAACCATCGAAAAGATGAAGAAGGACGGCGTTACGGTCATGGAAGTTGATCGCAACCTGTTCCGTCAGGCATCCAAGGAAACCTACAACAAATTCCCGGAATGGACTCCGGGTCTTTATAACAAGGTTCAAAGCTACCTGAAGTAAGCGCAACGGATAACGCCTGCGGCTGCAGAGCAACCGCCGCAGGCGTTGTCAGTAGTAACCCAATTCAAGGGAGGGGAAAAATGTCAGTCCACACCGTATTCAAGGTGCTCGACACACTGGATGACTGGATGGCCAAGGGATGCACCCTGGGAATCATGGTCATTACCGTTATTGCCGTGTTTATGCGTTATGTACTCAATGACCCGCTGCAGTGGGTGGAAGAAATTCTGATTGCCTTGTTCCTGTGGGCGATCATGCTGGGCGCTTCGTCTGCCATGAAAAATCGTGGTCATGTTTCCATCGATGTATTGGTGGTGAATTTCCCGAAAAAATGGCAACACAAAATTCAGCTATTCAATGATTTTCTGACTATCGCGGTCTTGTTGACCATTGCCTACCTTGGCTTTGGCCTTGCCATGGGCGCACAAGACAAGATCACGCCGATCCTTCAGATCAAATACGTTTATATCGATATCGCAGTACCGATTGGGTTTTGCTGGATGGCTTTGCATGTCGTAAGAAACATCTTCAAAGATATCAGGGCAATTAGAAACGACAACGCAGCTTCAGATATCCAGGCAATCAAAAACGACAACGCAGCTTCGGGAGCAAAATCATGAATGTTGCTATTGCATGCGGAATTTTGCTGGCTTGCTTTGCAATCAATTTGCCCGTGTTTATCGGCGTATTGACTGCAATCTTGTCCTACTTTTTCCTGGCTAACGATGCCTCGCCGATCATTGCAGTGCAGCGCGTAGTTGGCGCAGGTGAAAATATTACCCTGCTGGCCATCCCGTTCTTTGTAATGTTGGGGCACTTGCTGAATCACACCGGCATTACGCGCCGAATGCTGCGTTTGGCTGAAGTGCTGACCGGGCACTTCGCCGGTGGTCTTGCGCATGCCAACGTGTTGCTCAGCACCATGATGGGCGGCATGTCTGCCTCCAATCTGGCGGACTGCGCCATGCTGACCAAGATGCTTGTGCCGGAAATGGAGCGCTTGGGTTACAACAAGGCTTACTCCGCCGCCGTTACCGCCGCCGGCTCGCTGATTACGCCGATCATTCCACCAGGTATCGCCCTGATCATTTACGGCTACGTGGCTGACGTGTCGATCGGCAAGATGTTCATGGCAGGCGTTATCCCGGGCATTCTCTGCTGTGTTGCATTGATGATCTCGATTGTCATCGTGGCCAAGAAGCGCAACTACAAACCGATTCGCACCCAAGCGCCGACGCCGGGTGAAGTTTGGGTTGCGTTTAAAGAATGTTTCTGGGGTCTGTTGCTGGTCATTGTGATCATCGGCGGCATTCGCATGGGTGTATTTACTCCGTCCGAAGCCGGTGCCATTGCCGTGGTCTACGCCATCATCGTCGGCATGTTCGTCTACAAGGAAATGAAGTTCAGCGACATCAAGGTTGCCCTGATGGAAACCGCGCGTTCCACTGCTGGCATCATGCTGATCATCATGGCCTGCTCGGCGTTTGCCTGGCTGCTGACCTGGGAGCAGGTTGCCCAAGGCGTCGCGGTAGCGCTGACCACCTTCTCGAAGAACCCGTGGGTCTTCCTGCTGATGTTGAATGTACTGCTGCTGATTCTGGGCATGTTCATCGAAGGCAATGCGGCGATTATCGTGCTGGTGCCGTTGCTGATGCCGACAGTACGCGAGTTGGGTATTGACCAGATACAGTTCGGCATCATCATGATTCTGAATCTGGCAATCGGCTGCCTGACCCCGCCGATGGGTACAGTGATGTTTATTTCGACGCAGATTACCGGGCTTTCCGTGCGTGAATTCGTCAAGGAAATGTGGCCTTCGTTCTGGGCGCTGATGATCACACTGGCCTTGGTTACGATCTTCCCGAGCATTTCGACCTTCCTGCCGAATTACTAATAACAACAATGTGTTAACGATTGATCCGGCCACCGTATTGGTGGCCGGCTGGGACAACTCATACTTTGTAAATGTGCCATACAGGAGAAATCAGCGATGAAATCCGTGTTACTTCAATCCCCTGGCGATATCAGTATCGCCGAAATCGAGCAAACCACCCGCAAGCAAGGTGAAGTACTGATCAAGGTTCGCAGCATGGGTATCTGCGGTTCCGATATCGGTGCTTACCGCGGCGTGAATCCTCTGGTGACCTACCCGCGCGTGATTGGCCATGAAATTGCCGGCGAAGTGATCGAACTGCCGGAAAACGAGACAGAGCTGAAAGTGGGCGACCGCGTGCTGCTTGAGCCGTATGTGTATTGCGGCAAGTGCTACCCCTGCTCTATTGGCCACACCAACTGCTGCGAAAACCTCACCGTTCGCGGCGTGCATATCGAAGGCGGCATGGCGGAATATGTCTCGCACCCGCGTAAATTGATGCACAAGGTGCCGGACAACATTCCGTGGAATATCATCCCGATGGCCGAGCCGCTGGTGATTTCCATGCATGCCATCAAGCAATCCGAAACCAAGGCTGGCGAACATGTGGTGATTACTGGCGCCGGCCAGATCGGCCTGCTGGCCGCGCAATATGCGCTGACGATCGGTGCCATTCCTATCGTGGTCGATCCGGTCGATGAACGCCTTGATCTCTCGCGCAAGCTGGGCGTGACGCATACCGTCAACCCGGTAAATACCGATGCGGTTGAAGAAATCAAGCGCATTACCAATGGCCGCATGGCGGAAGTGGTGATCGAAGCATCTGGCGATGCCCGTGCGATTCGCGGAGCGATCGATTACGTTTCTTATGCCGGGCATATCTCGCTGGTGGGTTGGCCGAAGAACGATATCCCACTGCCTACTGCCCTGTTCACCAAGAAGGAACTCACTATTCGTGGTTCGCGCAACAGCGTGGGCCAGTTCCCGGAAAGCCTGCGCCTGATTTCGGAAGGCAAGGTCAACGTGGCCGCATTGCTGACCAAGACTGTTGCTTTTGTCGATCTGCCCAATACCGTCAAGGATATTTCCGATCACCCGGAAAAATACCTCAAGGTGGTTGGCGTGTTTGATCTTTGATCCTGCAAGCGGGGTGAATATCACTCCCTTGGTTCCCGGATAGTAAGAGATTGTTTTCCCTTTGATGCTGCCCTCCTCCAGCATCTTTGGGAAAACCGTTTCCCATCTTTAGCCTGACTGCCGATACCATCATGCCGATTGAACCGATTACCAACCTGCGTCTGTACAAGAAGGTAGCCGATCAGCTTGCCCATCTGATCCATACCGGCGAGTACCAACCCGGCCAGAAACTGCCTGGCGAGCGCAATTTGATCGAGCGGCTCGGGGTCAGTCGGTCATCGTTGCGTGAAGCCTTGATCTCTCTGGAGATTGGAGGATTGATCGAGATTCGCGATCGCGCCGGGGTTTTTGTACTTGGCGACGACAAGCCGGCGGATATGGAAGTGATGCAAAACGGCAATGCGCTTGAACTCTTTTCTGCACGCCGCTTGATCGAGGCCGAGGTGGCAGCCATGGCGGCACGCCTTGCCGGGCCTGAGCATATTGAAGCGCTCATGCAGTTACTCGGGAAAATGGTGGTCTGTTCGGCCAGTGATCCCCAAGGGGCGGAATATGACCGGCAGTTTCACCTGACGCTGGCCAAGGCCTGTGGCAACCGGGTTTTGCTGCGTACGGTTGAATTGCTGTGGGAGAACACCCAGCGGATTATTGCAGGGCAATTTGCCGCAAACCATCACACCGAATCCACCTGGCAGGCCGTCGTCATCGAGCATCGCGATATTTTCAACGCCATCCGTAAAAAGGACCCGCAGGCCGCCCAGAAGGCCATGCAGCAGCACCTCGAAAATGCCATCAACCGGCTCACACCCGGTTTGCACTAAAGCGTAGTTTTTGATTGATCCGCCCTAGTTCTAACACGACTCTCGTTTCCAATACATAAACCCGTTTTGAGGAGAACCCCAATGCAACCGCTGAATCGTGAAACGCTTGCCGCCGGCACGTTCCAAGTCGCCCACGCCCCGATCCCGACCGGCCCGATCAACATCCTGCAGATCGGCGAAGGCAACTTCCTGCGCGGCTTTGTGGACTGGATGATCGATGTCGCCAACGAGCAAGGCACGTTTAACGGTAACGTGGCGGTGGCCCAGCCGCTGGCACGCGGTCTGGCCGACAAGCTGAACGAACAAGGCGGTTTGTACACGGTTCTGCTGCGTGGTATCGAAAACGGTGAGACCGTCGAGAACCGTCGCGTGGTGAGCTGCATCACCGAAGGCATCAACCCGCACGCGCAGTGGAACCGCATGCTGGAATTGGCGACTTCCGCCGACTTGCGCTTTGTCGTCTCCAACACCACCGAAGCCGGCATCGCCGACAAGGAAGAAACCTACACCCCGGGCCAGATCCAGCAGAGCTTTCCGGCGCAGATGGCCGCCTTGCTCGTTGCGCGCTACCAGAAGCTGGGCGGCGCTGCCGCACCGGGTCTGGTGTTCCTGCCGTGCGAACTGATCGAAGCCAACGGCAGCAAGCTCAAGAGCATCATCTTGCAACATGCCCAGCGCTGGAACCTGGAAGCTGGTTTTGCCGCCTGGGTGGAAAGCACCAACGTGTTCTGCAACACCCTGGTCGACCGCATCGTTCCGGGTTACCCGGCGGCCGAAGCCGACACTCTGTTCGCCCAGTTCGGTTACACCGATCCGCTGACCGTCGCGGCCGAACCGTTCCACCTCTGGGTGATCGAAGGCCCGCAAGCCATCGCCGAAGAATTCCCGCTGCACAAGGCCGGCCTCAACGTGGTCTGGACCGACGACATGCAGCCGTACCGCACCCGCAAGGTGCGCATCCTGAATGGCGCCCACACCGCCAGCGCGCTGGCTTCCTACTGCGCCGGTCTGGATACCGTGACCGAAATGATCGAAGACCCGATCGTGTCGCGTTACCTCAATCAGGTCATGTTCAGCGACATCGTGCCGTTCGTGCAGTTGCCCGATGCCGAGCGCAACAGCTATGCCGCCTCGATCATGGAACGTTTCGGCAACACCTTCATCCGTCACGAATTGATCTCGATCACGCTCAATTCCGTGTCGAAGTGGAAAGTGCGCGTCTTGCCGACGGTGAAGGACTTCGCCAAGGCCAACGGCAAGGCCCCGGCCAACCTCGCGTTCTCGCTTGCTGCCTTGCTGCACTTCTACCACGGCAGTTTCGATGCCGCCGGGGAATTTGTCGGCACGCGCAATGGTCAAAGCTATCCGATCAAGGACGATGCCGCTGCACTGACCGCGCTGGATGCGGCCTGGAAGTCGTTCGATATCGCCAACCCGCAAGCCATGGTCAAGACCGTACTGGCCAATACCGGTCTGTGGGGTGAAGACCTCACCCAATTGGCCGATCTGGCCGAGCAGGTCGCGACCCGTCTGGCCCGGATCGAAACCGTTGGCGTGAAGGCGGCGATGGCGGAATTGATCGGCGCTTGAACCCGCGTGGTTGAACGCAATCTAATCCAGTAGTCCGAAACCGCCAACTCGGCTTCCATGCAAGGCCGACCGGAACCGGCCGGCCTTGCTGTAGCAAACTCCACAAAGGAAAAACGTCATGGCACAGTCTCCTGACTATATCCGCCTGCATGCCAACGACGATGTCGTGATCGCCTGCAAGCAACTGCTGCCCGGCCACAAGCTGGAAGCGGAGAACCTCACCGTCAAGGAATTGATTCCGCCCGGTCACAAGATCGCCACCCACCCGATCGCCAAAGGCGCGGAAGTGCGGCGCTACAACCAGGTGATCGGTTTCGCCAAGAACGACATCGAAACCGGCCAGCACATCCACACCCAGAACCTGGGCGTGGGTGGCGAGTTCGAGCGCGATTACGCGTTCTGCCAGGCCAAGAAAGACCCGACTCCGGTCGCCCATCCGGCCACCTTCCAAGGTTTCGTGCGCGCCAACGGCAAGGTCGGCACGCGCAACTACGTCGCGGTGATTGCCTCGGTCAACTGCTCGGCCACTGTGGTGCGCCGCATCGCCGAACACTTCAACCGCGGCGATATTCTCAAGCAATACCCGAACATCGACGGCATCGTGCCGATCGTGCACAACACCGGTTGCGGCATGAACAGCAGCGGGCTCGACATGGTGCTGCTGCGCCGCACGATCAACGGTTTCGCCACCCACCCGAACTTTGCCGGCGTGCTGCTGGTCGGGCTCGGCTGCGAGCTGAACCAGGTCGGTCCACTGATCGACGAGCTGGGTGGTCCGGGCAAGGCCAACCTGAAGAGCCTGGTGATCCAGGATGCCGGCGGCACCACCGCCGCGATCAAGATGGGCATCGAAGCAGTGGCGGGCATGCTGCCGGAAGCCAATCAGGCCAAGCGCGAACCGGCGCCGCTGAGCAGGCTGATCATTGGTCTCAACTGCGGCGGCTCGGACGGCTATTCCGGCATCACCGCCAACCCGGCGCTGGGCGGCATGGTCGATCTGCTGGTCGCGCATGGCGGCACCGCGATCCTGTCGGAAACGCCGGAAATCTACGGTGCCGAGCACCTGTTGACCTGCCGTGCCGACACGCCGGAAATCGGCCAGAAGCTGATCGGCATCATCGACTGGTGGCGCGACTACACCGCGCGCAACGGCGGCGAGATGGACAACAACCCGTCGGTCGGCAACAAGGTGGGCGGCTTGACCACCATTCTGGAAAAGTCGCTCGGCGCGGTGGCCAAGGGCGGCACCACCACGTTGAAGGCAGTGTACAACTTCGCCGAACCGGTGACGGCCAAGGGCTTTGTCTACATGGATACCCCGGGGTACGACCCGGTCTCGGCCACCGGCCAGGCTGCGGGCGGCGCGCAACTGATCTGCTTCACCACCGGTCGCGGTTCGGCCTTTGGCTGCGCCGGGGTGCCGACGATCAAGTTCGCGACCAACAACGCCCTGTGGGAGCGCCAGCGCGACGACATGGATGTGAACTGCGGCGACATCATTACCGGGGAAGAAACGATGGCGCAGTTGAGCCAGCGCATGTTCGAGGAAGTGATTGCCTATGCCTCGGGCAAGCGGGCGCGCAGCGAAGAGCTGGGTTATGGCCAGGACGAGTTCATTCCGTGGAAGGTCGGTGCCGTGATGTAAAGATGAACAATTGCTGCGAAGGCGCATGACTGCGTCCCGAAGCGGGATTAGCTGCGCGGCATCGCGCGGTACTCGAAATCCTCATGTATTTCCACATACATTGCGGTTTCTGCGCTCCGGGCTCCTTGCCCTGCACCTTCTCGCTGCTTGTTCACTTTTTCCATAGATAGCGCTTAAAAACAAAGCCCGCGCCATTCAGGTCGCGGGCTTTGTTGTGTCTGCAGAAAATCAGTTACGGCAGATCAGTCGGCAAGGCACGGTATTGCGCATCTGGGTGGCTTCGCTGCCACCCATTTGCTCCAGCAGGCGCTCGAATACCAGGGAAGCCAGCATCGCCTCATCCTGCTTGACCGACAATACTCGATTGGGCAGCAAATCCAGCATGGCATGATCGTCGAAGGTGCCGATCAGGATATGTGCAGGAATGCTGCCGGTGCTCGCTTTCAACTGCTGGAGCGCACCTTCCAGAACCAGCAGCGATGAACACATGAACGCGGCCGGTACAGTGCACAGATGGGCAATCAGGGATTGCATCATCTGGAAACCGGCTGCCGTGTTGTCCTCATTCGCGAAGTGGATCAAGTCCGTTCCCGCCCCCTGCCCTGCCTCCTGGCAGGCGACCGAAAAGCCGCGCAGCCGATCCTGAATGCTGGGCAGGTCGGCATGGGCACAAAGGAAGTGAACCGGTCCTTTTGCCTCGGTAAACATGCGACGCGATAAATCCAGCCCGCTGTGATAGTTGTCGCTCAGCACGGTCGGGAAACGCAGCTGGTTGTAATCGCGATCGACCAGCACGACTGCCGTATTGCTTTTTTTGTTGAGTAGCTGCTTGTGGCCGGGGATTTGGCATGGCGCAAAAACAAGGCCATCCACCCCGCGCGATAACAGGCTCTCAACGGCCCGGTTTTCCTGTTCCGGATCTTCGTGCGTTGACGCCGTGAGCAGGACGAGCCCGCGATTGCGGCAGAGAATCTCAAGCTCGGACATCAAGCGTGCAAAAAAGGCATTGGCCAGTTCCGGCACGACAAAGCCGATGGCATCGCTGCGTTTGAGCTTGAGGCTGCGGGCGGCATGATTGAGCACGTAGCCATGCTGCGCCACATAGTCTTCCACCACTTTCTGGGTCTTGGCGCTGATGCGGTATTTCTCCGCCTGGCCATTTATGACCAACCGAACCGTGGTGATGGAAACCCCGATTTTCTTGGCAATCTCTTCAACGGTTTTGGGCATGGCGATTAAATTCTGCAGAAAGACAATGTATGAGGCGGGGTGTCCGGGCCAGAAATTGGCCCGGACCACATGAGTTTATTGTGTCACATAGCCCATGGACTGCGGGAGCCAGAGCACGGTTTGCGGGAACAAGGTCATGACCAGCAGCGCAATGATCAAGAGAATCATGAACGGCAGCGACTGACGGATCATGCCCTTGAGCGAGGTGCCGGTCAGCGCGTTGATCACGAACAGCAGCATGCCGAACGGCGGCGTCACCAGCCCGATCATCATGTTCACCACCACCACCACGCCAAAGTGCACCAGATCCACCCCCAGCAACTTGGCCGCCGGGATCAGCAGGGGCACCAGGACCAGCAGCATGGTCGAGGTATCCAGCAAGCAACCCAGGATCAGGAAGATCACGTTGATCAGCAGCAGGAACTCGATCTTGCTGAATTCATGCTGCGTGAACCAGTGCGCCACCAGATCCGGAATCTGCTCGGCAGCAATCGCGTAGTTCATGATGAAGGCGCTGGCCACGATCAGCGTGACCGAGGCACTCTGGCGCAGCGATTCCTGCAGCACGTGCCACATGCGCTGCCAGGACAGGCTGCGGTAGTAGAGCGTGAGGATGATCGCATGCATCGCTGCCACGGCCGCGGCTTCAGTCGGAGTGAACACGCCGGTGTAGATCCCGCCCAGCAGCACGATCGGCAGCGTCAGCGGCAAGAAGCCCTGCGCCACGATGCGCGGGATATCCGCCATCTTCGGGCGCTCTTCGCGCGGGAAGTTGTGAATGCGCGCCAGGATGTAGATGCCGATCATCAGGGACAGCGCCATGATGAAGCCCGGGATCACGCCGGCCAGGAACAGCGCGCCAACCGATGAGCCCGATACCAGCGCGTAGATCACCAGCGGAATCGAGGGCGGAATGATCGGGCCGATGGTCGAGGAACACGCGGTCAAGGCGCCGGCGAACTCAGGCGTAAAGCGATTCTTGTCGGTCATCATGCGGATCGACACCAGGCCCGGGCCGGCCGCATCGGCAATCGCGCTGCCGCTCATGCCGGAGAAGATCACGCTGACGATCACGTTCACATACGCCAGGCCGCCGCGGAAATGGCCGACCAGGGCGATGGCCATCGCGAACAGCCGCTCGCTGATCGCACCGGCATTCATGATGCTCGCCGCCAGAATGAACAAGGGTACGGCCAGCAGCACATAGCTGTTGTAGAGGCCATTGAGCACCTGCTCAGCCATCAGGCCGATGTCCTGGCCCTTGGCAATCAGGTAGGCCACGCCACCGGCCAGCATGCCGAAGGAGATGGGCGCGCGCAGCAGCATGGTGCCACCCATGACTGCCAGCATGATGATGAGAGCGTTGCTCATTCTACGGACTCCGCGTTGTGTGAATCATGGGTGGTCACCCCCACTTCCTTATGCCAGTTCGGTCCGAACAGCACGATCAGCTTGCGGATATACAGCAGACCGATCGACAACAGGAACAGGACAAAGGCGGCATACACGATGCCGAAGGGAATGCCCAGCACCGGCGTGCTCTCGCGCATCATGAAGCTGACATAGCTGTAGGAGGCAGGTACCGCCCACAGGAACAGGCCGCCGATGATCAGCGAATACAGGATCGAAAAGATGCGCTTGCCTTGCGGCGGCAGGTGTTCGTACAGCAGATCCAGCATGACATGGTCTTTTTCCTTGAGCAGGAAAGCCCCGGCCCAGAACATGCTGAATACATACAAAATCACGATCAATTCATCGCTCCAGGCCAGCGGCTTGTTGAATACAAAGCGCAGGATCACCTGGAAGATGAAGGTCAGAAACAGGACGCCGTAACTGAGGGTGCCGATCAGGTCGGAGCCCCGCTTGAGCAATTTGAACATGATGACCTCAAGGTAGTGCCGTCAGCCCGGCCAGCGGGGCGTGACGAAAGAAGCCGGCAGGAAACCGGGGAGGACAGCCTCCCGCCGGGCGTACTTCGCGTGTTACTTGGTAGCGTTGATGCGTTCCAGCATGCCCTTCGGCCATATCTTGGCGTAATCGGACTGCAGGTACTTGTCCTGCACCGCCTTGCGGAAGGCGGCGACATCCGGCGTAACGATCTTCAGGCCTTGCGCCTTGAACTGTTCCACATCATTGGCTTCATCCTTGATGCGGTTTTCGTTGTTGTACTTGGCGGCGGCCTGGGCGGCAGCACGGACCTTGTCCTGCTGGGCCGGGGTCAGGGCATTGAAGGTCTTGGTGGCGAAGGAGAGGAAAATGCCGTCGACCAGGTGGCTGGTCAGGACGATTTCCTTGCTGACTTCGTAGAACTTGGCGGCGCGGGCGCTGGGCAGCGGGTTGTCCTGGCCGTCGATGGTGCCGGTCTTCAGCGCCAGATACACTTCGCCGAAAGCCAGCGGCGTCGGGGTGGCGCCGAGCGCTTCACCGAGGAACAGCCATTCCTTGCTGGCCGGCATGCGCAGTTTCACGCCCTTGAGGTCGGCCGGGGTTTTGACGTCCTTGATATCGCGCAGCATGACCTGGCGGGTGCCGAGATAGGCGGTGGCGAGCGGGGTGACTTCCATCTTCTGGATCACCGGCTTGAAGGCTTCCTGGCCGATCGGGCCGTTGAACACGGCTTGCTGGTGGGCCGGATCGCGGATGATGTAGCCGGCGGTGAAGATCGAGAATTCCGGCACGATCTTGGAGATGTCCTGGGCCGAGATGGCGGACATTTCCAGGTTGCCGCGGGCCATGGCGGCCGGTTCGGTGCCTTGCTTGAACAGCGCGGCATTCAGGTGGATCTGCACATCGAACTCACCGGGAGCGGATTTCTCCAGGGTATCCTTGAACACGGTCCACATCTTGGCATGCCAGTCTTCCGGAACGGCCGGGGTGGAAATACGGATCACCTGCTTGGCCATGGCCGCCGGTGCGGCCAGGGACATGCCGATGGCCACCGCCAGAGTCGCCGTGCCCAGACCCGCTGCTTGCAACAGTTTTTGGATTCTTGTGCTTCCCATGATGGTCCTTCTCCTTCCTCGTTAACTTCAAAAAGGAGGCCTTGATTTCGCCA